>Ga0207847_100243_pt1 | contig 18594 bp, 14 predicted proteins | sample TtaePargueraPR_8_FD_187736 | JGI IMG/M metagenome (GOLD analysis project Ga0207847, IMG submission 187736) | Aerobic enrichment media microbial communities from Bioluminiscent Bay, La Parguera, Puerto Rico - Tt and E1 (SPAdes) | ecosystem: Environmental > Aquatic > Marine > Unclassified ...
AGGCCGGCGCGGGGGGCGGCATTGGGAAAATATAGTTCCCGATAGTGACCGGATCAGGCGTCCCTTTAGGCTGTGGACAAATCCTGAAAGGGTCAATCGATGTCAACCATAGATGGACGCTATCTGAGCAATCGCCAGGCGTTCTCGGGCACAGAGGACCAGGGGCAGTCCGATCCATCCAACGAGGATCGGGCGTTCGAAGCGAAGCTGGCACAGCTCCAGCAGAAAGACACCGGACAGCAGCTGGTGCGGGACAAACGCCAGCCGCCCGTCACATTGCTCTCCCCCGATGGGCGCGTCACCTTCGGCGAAGTCGGAGATACCCCATCTTCGGTATCGAGCGCCGGTGCTGCCGGTGAGGCGTCGGATGCCTCGTCCCAGCTTCCGATCTTCGAGTCCGACCCCAATGGGCTGGTCTCGCTCACCACAGCCGACGAGCAATCGGGACCTTCGACATCGAGCGCCGGCGCTGACGGTGAAGAGCGCGATGACGACGATACCCCCGGTCTGGTGCTGGGACTCGGTGCCGGTACCGCCGCTGGCGCCGGTGCTGCCGGTGAGACGTCGGGCGCGGGTGCTTCGACATCGGGGGCCGGCGCCGGTGCTGCCGGTGAGGCGTCGGGGGCCGGCGCTGCGGCCTCTGGCGCTGGCGCCAGTACTGCCGGTGAGACGTCGGGAGCCGGAGCTCCGGCCTCGGGTGCCGGCGCCGGTGCTGCCGGTGAGGCGTCGGGGGCCGGCGCTGCGGCCTCTGGCGCTGGCGCCAGTGCTGCCGGTGAGGCGTCGGGGGCCGGCGCTGCGGCCTCGGGTGCTGGCGCCGGTGCTGCCGGCGAGGCGTCGGGGGCCGGCGCTGCGGCCTCGGGTGCTGGCGCCGGTGCTGCCGGCGAGGCGTCGGGGGCCGGCGCTGCGGCCTCTGGCGCTGGCGCCGGTGCTGCCGGTGAGACGTCGGGGGCCGGTGCTGCGGCCTCTGGCGCTGGTGCCGGAGCTGCCGGTGAGGCGTCGGGCGCGAGTGCTTCGGCCTCTGGCGCTGGCGCCGGAGCTCCCGGTGTCGGTGAGGCCTTGGGCGCAGCTGCTGTGGCAGCGGGCGTCGCAGCTTCTAGCGCCGAGGGCTGGAGAGAGATCTTTGTTACGGTGCTGGGAGGCGGCGCGGCAGGCCTCGGCGGAGTGCTGAGCGCTGCCGCTCAAACGCGCGGCGAGACGTCTGCGGGATCGACAAGCACGACGTCTGCAACGGCAGGCGAGACGCCTGCGGGGGCGACGAGCACGACTTCTGCAACGGCAGGCGAGACGCCTGCGGGGTCGACGAGCACGACTTCTACCCAAACCGAACTCAGCGGGCTGACCAATAGCGGAGGAGCGAACCGCCCCGCAATGGTGGCCGGAAATGGCGGCACGCCTGCCGGAAATGGCGGCACGTCTAGCGTCGCGACGCAAACCGTACAGGCGCCTCCGCGCCCCTCGATCATGCCCGCGGCGGGGGTCACGGCGGAACGCCTGATCGATCCGGTATATGTGGACGGGGGCTGGTATTCGGTCGTCCCCCAGCGCGACCCGACAGCGCTTCTGCCATCCTCCCGGGGGACCTACCTGCTTTCCGACAGGGGGGCCGGGGTCAGGCCGATCGTCTTCAGGGGGCCGCAGAGCGCCATCTATGAGACACTGGCTGCCAATGCCGGCGAGACAATAGAGAACGTCCCGGACAGCCGGCCGGAGAAGCCGGAAGACTGGTGGACGAAGCCGGAACACTGGTCGGAGGATACCACGAGCGAGCGCCCCCCGATTCACGAGTATGGGGACAATCCCATATTCGCAGGCTTCGTGAAGGATCCAGGCGTCAAACCCGGACTGCATCTGATTAACGACTCCGGCACTCGCGCCCTAAAGCAAATCGCCAATCTGGGAATGAGGTTCAACTATGCCGGGCCGGCTCCCGGTAGCGCTGTCGGCGCCGCCATAAAGGGCCTAAAGGCCTCCTCCACCGTGCAGAAGAAGGTGACGGGTCTGATCGGGTTGATAAAAGCGAGGAACACCAGCAAGTATGCGAAGGCGCCGGCGGACATGGCCGAGTTGATACTAGCTCATAAGGACAGCCAGAAGACGATGCTGAAGATCACCAATCACCCTGAGAAGGGGTTGACCAAGGTCGGCAACGGATCGGTCAAGCTGGGCGCGATTGCCTACATATTGAAGCGAGGGCAAAGGCCGGGCTAAGCCGGGCGCCCCGGAGCAGGCTTGCATCCGGCCGGGCGCCGGACGGTCCGCTCCGGCATGCCGGACCCATCGACCTGCGGTCGGACGTGCCTGTCCGGTTGCAGGTCGATCCGTTTGGGCCATGCCGGCCTGTTGCGATCCGCGAAAAAGAAGGACAGCTATCCGACAGGGCAACCGGCGCTTTCAGGCCGGCGTGGGGGGCGGCATTGGAAAAACATAGTTCCCGATAGCAGTCGGGTCTGGCGTCCCTTTGGGACTAATCAAATCCTGAAGGGGCCAATCGATGTCAACCATAGATGGACGCTATCTGAGTAATCGCCAGGCATTCGCAGACATGGAGGAGCAGGGGCAGTCCGATCCATCCGGGGAGGATCGGGCGTTCGACGCGAAGCTGGCACAGCTCCAGCAGAATGACGCCGGACAGCCTGCGCGGGTCAAGCGTCAGTTCGGCCAGACGGTCGCGTTTCGCGGGGAATTCGTCACTCCTGAGGGAGAGCTTGGCCTTGTTTCGCCAGCGCAGGCGACGATGGCGGAAGCGGCTGCCAGGGGGGAGTCGGACGATTTTGTCGTTCCCGTGGGGGACGAAGGGTTCGTCGATTTCTTTGAGTCGAGGGGAGATTTCTATATCGGCGAAGGGGTCGTGGACGACGATACCACCGCCGATGACGTGGTCAATGCCGTCAACGCCGCCTTCGAAGCGCGGCAAGACGGGGCTACCGCCGTCCCGGCGCCGGGCGCCGGCGCGTCCGCCGGTGAAGGGCGCGATGACGACGATACCGCCGGTCTGGTGCTGGGCCTCGGTGCCGGTACCGCCGTCCTGGCGCCGGGCGCCGGCGCGGCCGTTCTGATGCCGGGCGCCGGCGCTGCCGGTGCCGGTGAGGCGTCGGGAGCCGGTGTTGCGGCATCGGCCGCCGGCGCTGGCGGTGCCGGTGAGGCGTCGGGAGCCGGTGTTGCGGCATCGGCCGCCGGCGCTGGCGGTGCCGGTGAGGCGTCGGGCGCCGGTGCTGCGACATCGGGCGCCGGTGCTGCCGGTGCCGGTGAGGCGTCGGGAGCCGGTGCTGCGGCATCGGCCGCCGGCGCTGGCGGTGCCGGTAAGTGGTCAGGGGCCGGTATCGCGACGCTGGGGGCCGGTGCGGCAGGCACCGGCGAAGTGCTGCGCGCTATCGCCGAAACGGCCGGCGAGGCGTCTGACGACGCTTTCGAGACGGCCAGCGAAGGCAGCGCCGAAGATGCTTTCGAGACGGCCAGCGAAGGCAGTGCAGAAGACGTTTTCGAAACGGCCAGCGAAGGCAGCACGGCCGATGGCCGGGTCACGCTCGCGGGAAGCGTCAGGGAGCCATATATTTCCAGCGTAACTGGCCAGCCTGTCGTCCTGGCGCCATACGATGGCGAACTCATCGCGACTGCGGGGTCGACGAGCACGACGTCCACGCAAACCGCATTCAGTGGGCTGACCAATACCGGGGGAGCGACCCGCCCCGCAATGGTGGCCGGAAATCCCGGCACGTCTGGCGAGACCAGCGTCGCGACGCAAACCGTAAGAGTGCCTGAGCGCCTCACGATCATTCCCACCGAGGCGGGGGTCACGGTGGAGCGCCTGACCGACCCGCTATATCTGGCCGGGGACTGGTTTTCGCTCATCCCCCAGCGCGACCCGACAGCGCTTGCGCCGTCTCCCTGGGGGACCTACCTGCTTTCCGACAGGGGTGCCGGGGTCAGGCCGATCGTCTTCAGGGGATCGCAGAGCGGCATCTATGACACACTGACTGCCAATGCCAACGAGATCATAGAGAACATCTCGCAAAACTGGTTGAAGAACCCGGAACAACGGCCGGAGAAGCCGGAAGACTGGTGGACGAAGCCGGAAGACTGGTCGGAGGAGGTCGCGACCGAGCGCCCCTCACATCCCGACAACTTTGGGGACAATCCCATATTCGCAGGCTTCGTGAAGGATCCAGGCGTCAAACCCGGAGTGCATCAGGCTAACGACTACGGCACTCGCGCCCTGAAGCAAATCGCTAACCTGGGACTCAGGTTCAGCTATGCCGGGCCGGCTCCCGGTAGCGCTGCCGGCGCCGTCGTAAAGGGCCTAAAGGCCTCCTCTACCGTGTCGAAGAAGCTGGGGGATCTGATCAGGTTGACGAAAGTGGGTAGTGGCGCTGGCATGCGGGATGTGTTTGCCGTGCCGAATGTGGTGTTTGATCTGTTTAAGGACAGCCAGAAGACGATGCTGAAGATCACCAATCACCCTGAGAAGGGGTTGACCCAGGTCGGCAACGGATCGGTCAGGCTGGGCGATATTGCCGAGATATTGAAGCGCGGGCAGAGGCCGGGCTAAGCCTTGCGCCCCGGAGCAGGCTTGCATCCGGCCGGGCGCCGGACGGTCCGCTCCGGCATGCCGGACCCATCGACCTGCAGTCGGACGTGCCTGCCCGACTGCAGGTCGGTCGCGCATCTCCCGACATCGCGAGCGACAAGGCGCTCCGGCCCGGCCGGCAGAGGGGGGTGTTGCCTTCCGCTCATGCCGGGCGCGGGCGGCGTGTCGGGTCGGGCCAGAAGCTGACGCCCTCGCGGGCCAGTCCGCCGCCCATGCCCATGGGCGTGCCGTCGGCGCGCCAGCAGGCCGCCCCCTCCAGCATGCCGTCCGCGAAGGCGATGGCGCACATGCCGCCGCCGACATGGGCGACATCGACGATCTGGTGGCCGAGCCCGGCGAGCCGGCTGCGCGTCTCCTCCGGTATGCCGCGCTCGATCTCCACAGCCTGGCCCTGGGTGAAGACGCGCGGCGCCTCGACGGCCTGCTGCAGCGTCATGCCGTGATCGACGATGTTCATGATCGCCTGGAAGACGCATGAGGGGATGCGGTGGGCCCCGGGAAGACCGAGCGCGAAGGCCGGCTTGCCGTCCTTCAGCGCGATGAAGGCGGAGATGCCGCTCGTGATGCGCTTGCCCGGCTCCAGCGAGAGCGCATGGCCCGGATGCGGGTCGAACAGATACATGTAGTTGTTGGGAATGATGCCCGTTCCGGGAATGACGACCCGGGCGCCGAACAGGCTGTTGATCGTCTGTGTGGAGGTGACGATGTTGCCCTCGCCGTCGGCCACGGTCACATGGGTCGTGTTGTCGGATTCGTTCGCCAGCACCTGGGGCTCGAAGGCGGTGGCCGCCGCCGGATCGATCTCCGTGCGGCGCCGGTCGCCATAGGTCTTCGACAGGAGCCGCTCCACCGGCACGGCGACGAAATCGGGGTCGGCGGTGGCCGCGCGCCGGTCCGAGGCGGCGATCTTGATGGCCTCGATCACCAGATGGAGCGTTTCGGGCGTCGCGAAGCCCGAGGCCCGGATGTCGTAGGCCTCCATGAGATTGAGCATCTGCACGACATGCACGCCGCCGGAGCAGGGCGGCGGCGGGCCGATGAGGTCGTAGCCGCGATAGGAGCCGCGCACCGGCTGGCGGTGCTTCGTGCGATAGGCCTCCAGATCCGCCATCGTCATGGGCGAGCCCGCGCCGCCCAGATGATCCGCGATCTGCCGGCCGAGCGCGCCCGCATAGAGGACGGAGGGACCCTCCTCCGCGATCCGGCGCAGGGTGCGCCCATAGTCGGCCTGCACCAGCCGCTCGCCCGCCGAGAGCGGCTTTCCGCCGGGAAGGAAGAGGGCGGCGATGTCCGGGTTCCGCGCCAGATCCTGCGCATGCTCGGCGATGCAGTTGGCCAGATAGGGCGTCACCGCGAACCCCTGCTCGGCATGGCGGATGGCCGGCTGGAGGATCTGGCGGAGCGGCAGCCGGCCATATCCCTCGACCAGCTCGCACCAGGCCCGGAGATTGCCCGGAACGGCGATGGACCGGATGCCGACGCGGTTCTCGCGGCCGGCCGTCTCCATATAGTCCGGCCAGTCGTCGGAGACCGGTGTGAACATATCCGGCCGCGCCGCGGCCGGCGCCGTGCACAGCCCGTCGATCACCGTCTCGCGGCCGTCGGCACTGCGGATGACGGCGGCGCCGCCGCCGAAGATGCCCACCATCATCGGTTCAACGACGGTCAGCGCGAACAGGGCGGCCGCCGTCGCGTCCGCCGCCGTTCCGCCCGCCGCCAGCATCTCCATCGCGGCGGCCGACGCCAGCGGGTGGTTCGTCACGGCCATGCCCCTGCTGCCCCGCGCGGGAGCCTTCTCGCAGGCGACGGCAAGGGAACGGGCGGTCTTCAGTGAAGCGTCTTGCATCGACTCCATCCGGCAATGTGGTTCATTAAATGAACCGTTGGTTTCTTTTGCAAGTCAAGCGTCGGCGGGCGCCCTTTGTCAACCGGAACGGCCGCAGCTACCGAGCCCGTTGACACGGTACCGTTCCATGCGCAATCTATAAATAGAACCAATGGTTCATCTGATGAACCTACGCTGTCCGAGTGAGACAGCCCAGAGGAGACAGCCGATGTTCCGCAAGACAGTTCTCGCCGCCGCGGCGGCTGCCGCATTCGTCGCCGGCGCCGTGCCGGGCGCGGTCCGCGCCGAGACCAGCCTGACCTATGGCAGCTCGCTTCCCGCCCCCCATGTGATCCACGAGAAGGCCCTGGCTCCCTTCTTCGAACGGGTCGCGGAGGATACCGGCGGCGCACTGCGCTGGGAGCTCATTCCCGGCGGCACGATGGGCAGCGTGAAGGAAGCGGTCCAGACCGTCGAGGACGGCATCGTCGATTCCGGTCTCGTGCTCGACATCTATACCCGCCAGGAACTTCCGGTCACCTCGATGTTCGCCGACATGATCGCCCTGCCGGACGACTTCATCGTCTTCGCCGCGGCGGCCAACGAGATGCAGCTCGTCGCCTGCGAGGCCTGCCGGACGGAGCGCGCGGACAAGGGCCTCGTCTCGCTCGCCTATTACGCGCCCGACCCCTATCTGCTCATGTGCGCCGACGACACGCGCGGCTATGACGACCTCCAGAACAAGAAGACGCGCGCCAGCGGGCGCATGGGCGTGCTCGTGGAGACCTTCGGCGCCACCACGGTCACGATCCCGAGCTCGGAGGTCTACGAGGCCCTGCAGCGCGGCCAGGCAAGCTGCTCCGTCGCTTCCGCGGCATGGCTCGAGTCCTATAATCTGAGCGACGTCGTCACCAACATCATCGACCTGCCGATGGGGAGCTATTTCAATGCCGGGCTCCTCTACATGAACAAGGCGACCTTCGACGGGCTGCCGGAGGATCACAAGGCCGCGATCCGCGGCAATCTCGCGAAGCTCGTCGCCGACGCGCTGTTCGCCTATCGCACCCAGAGCGGGGCGGCGCTCGCCGAGGCGCAGCGCAAGGGCGTCGCGCTCGTCGAGCCCGACCAGAAGCTCACGGAGGCGCTCGCCGAGTTCCGCGACGGCGAGATCGCCAACACCGTCGCCACCGCCGAGGAGGCCGGCCTGGACGGGGCCGCCGAGCGCGTCGAGACCTTCATGGCGCTCGTCGGCAAATGGCGCGGGATCGTCGCGGAAACGGGCGACGACGAGGCGGCGTTCGCGGACGCGCTCGACCGCGAGATCTTCTCCAGGGCCGAGTTCTGAGCGCAGGCATCCGCCCGGCCGGGCGCGGGGCCTGCGACACAGGATGCGGGGGACGCAAATGCGGTTTGCATATCGCTGGTTGAACCGGGTGAACTCCGCGATCGTCGGGCTCTCGATCCTCGCGGTCGTCGCGATGATGGTCCAGGTCTCCCTCGACGTGGTCTCGAAGTACCTGTTCAACTTCCCCATACCGCTTACGCTCGAGGCGGTGTCGCATTTCTACATGGTGGCGCTCATCTTCCTGCCGCTCGGCTTCGTGACGCGCAAGCGCGGCCATATCGGGGTGGACCTCTTCACGCAGAGGCTCACCGCCTCCCGGCGCGCCTTGTTCGACGCGTTCGGCTGCGTGCTCGGCGTCGTCTATCTCGCGCTGCTCGTGTGGTTCACCACCGCCGAGGCGGCCCACCAGACACGGATCCGCGAAACCTGGGAGACGGCGTTCGGCTATGTGGAGGTGTGGCCCGCGCGCTGGCTGGTGCCTGCGGGCTGCGTCTTCATGCTGGCGTGGCTCGCCCTCCTCGCCGCCGACGACCTGCGGTTCGGCCTCACCGGCCGGCGGTGGCTGCCGCAGGAGGGGGCGGATGCGCGGCCGGACGACGGGGGAGCCCCGCGCGACCTTCCGCCCGCGCCGTGAACCGCGTCGCGGCGCCAGAGAGGACATTCCATGGACGGACCGTCAATCGCCCTCATCGCCGTGGCCATCCTGTTCGTGCTGCTGGCCGCGCGCGTTCCCATAGGCATCGCCCTGCCGACCGTCTCGATCGGCGGCATCATCGCCCTGCGCGGAACCCGGCCGGCCTTCGGCATGCTCGGCTCCCTTCCGTTCGATTTCGCCGCGTCCTGGTCGCTGTCCGCCGTCCCGATGTTCCTCCTGATGGGTGCGCTCACCTATCACACGGGCCTCACGCGCTCGCTCTATGCCGCCGCCCGCCTGTGGTTCAATCCGCTGCCCGGAGGGCTTGCCGTGGCGTCGAACTTCGCGTCCGCCGGCTTTGCCGCCGCGTCCGGCTCGAGCCTTGCGACGGCCGCGGCGATGGGTCGGCTCGCCATCCCGGAGATGCTGTCCTTCGGCTACAACAAGGGGCTGGCGACGGGCACCATCGCGGCGTCGGGGACGCTCGGCGCCTTCATCCCGCCCTCCATCGCCTTCGTGCTCTATGGCTGGTACACGCAGCAGCCCATCGGCACGCTGCTCGTGGCGGGGATCGTGCCGGGGCTCATCACCGCCTTCGCCTATACGGCGATGATCGTCATCCGCTGCACGCTCGATCCCGGCCTCGCGCCCAGGGCGGAGATCCGGGGCGGTCTGGCGGAGAAGCTGGCGGCGCTCAAGGACATCTGGCCCCTGCCGCTGCTCATCGTGTGCATCGTCGGCAGCATCTTCTCCGGCATCGCCACGGCCACGGAGGCCGGCGCGCTCGGCTCGTCCTTCGCGCTGCTCATCGCGCTGGCGACCAGGCGCCTGACGCGCGAGACCTTCGTCAGGAGCGTCATGGAGGCCATCGAGACGACGGCCTCCATCTTCTTCATCGCCATCGGCGCCATCCTGCTGACGCGCTTCCTGGCGATGGCCGGGATTCCGAACCTGATGGGCGATCTGGTGGCAAGCTGGCAGCTCTCCACCACGGCGGTCATCCTGGTGATGATCGTCGTCTATCTCGTGCTCGGCATGTTTCTCGATCCCATCGGCATCATGCTCCTCACCCTGCCGATCTTCCTGCCCGTCTTCGACGGGCTCGGGCTCGACCTGATCTGGATCGGCGTGCTCGTGGTGAAGATGATCGAGGTCGGGCTTCTCACCCCGCCGGTCGGGATGAACGCCTTCGTCGTGAAGAACGTGGTGGGAGATGCGGTGTCGCTCAACCAGATCTTCGCGGGGCTCGGCTGGTTCCTGGTTTGCGAGGCGGTCGTGATCGCGCTTCTGGTCGCCTGGCCGGAACTCTCCCTGTGGCTGCCCGGCGTGATGTGAGCGGCCGGGCCGCGATACGGCTCCTGGCTTCCCGTCGGCGGCCGGCTGTTGTAGTCAGGACGGGCATGCCCGGGCCGCGCCGGGCGGGGCCGCAACGAGAAGGATGAACGCAGCTTGGTCTACAAGCCGGTTACCGCCGCCCTCAGGGTGCTGGAGGTGCTCGAGGCCCTCAACGCGATCGGGCCTGCGGGCCTGACCGCCATTCACAAGCGCACCGGCATTTCCAAAGCGACGACGCTGCGCATGCTGGAGACGCTGTGTTCGGCGGGGTTCGCCAGCTACGACGCGCAGCGCCGCGAATATGCCGTGGGCCTGCGTTCGCTCGCCCTGTCCAGCGGATACGACGCCGAGGACGAGATCGTCATGCTCGCCCAGCCGACGGTGGCGCGCCTGCGCGCCGAGCTCGGCTGGCCCTCCGACATCGTGGTCTGCCGCGACGACCGGCTCGTCATCGCCGACACGAATGCGCGCGACGCCACATTCGCCGTCGTCCGACACCGGGGGCCGGGCTCGCAGATCCCCTTCACGATCTCCGCCACCGGGCGCGCCTGGCTCGCCTTTTGCGACGAGGAGACGAGACAGCGCCTCCTGCGCTTCGAGCGCCCCCATTCGGAGGAATCGGAGAGCCTCATGAAGGATCCCGAGCGCCTGGCGACCATCATCGAGACCACGAGACGGCGCGGCTACGGTCTGCAGTCGGGAGAGTTCTTCTCGTCGGAAGCGGGCGCGGGCGTGCCTGTCTTCGTGCATGGCGTGCTCAGGTGCTGCCTCAATATCGTCGTTGCCCGGAATGCCGTTTCCATGGAGCAGCTGGAGGAGCGCTACGTCCCCAGGCTGCTCGAGGCCGCCCGCGAAATCTCGCAGAAGGCCGGCGGCTGACGCCCCTTCTCCGGAGCGTCGCGGCCGGAGCCAACCGGGCTCCGTTATCGGAAACTTAACCCGGATGGGCAATATTCCGAGGCGTTCCGGCCCGCTGCCGGGGCGATGGACGGCACCGATTCAGACAGGCTCATTGCCCAGACACCCCACAGTGCACGATCCGACGATGACCCGTCCGGCATTCTCCACCTAGAGAGACTTGCCACCGGTAATGCAATCAGAGCGGGGGGCTCATTGCAGCGAGGTTTCAGCGATACGACCTGTTCGCCACGATGGACGGCGTTCGTGCTGACCGGCGGGCTGCTCGCCCCCAATACGGCGATGGCCGCGGCGCCGTCGGTGCCGATGTTCGGGAGCTTCTTTCCGGCGTGGCTGCTGTGCATCTTCGCCGGCACGATCCTGACCGTTCTGGTGCGCGTCGCCTTCGTCGCGAGCGGGCTCGACGATATCCTGCGCTGGCGCGTGGCCGTCTATATGAGCATGGCGGTCGGGCTTGCCTTCCTGCTCCTTCTGGCGACGGTGGGGCGCTAGGCGATGGCACTGAGCCTCAAAGCCCGCAGCGCGAGGATCGCCGGCGCCGCGATCAGCGTGGCGATCATCGCCGGTGCCGCCGCGCTTGGATACCGTAGCTATCTGGTCTCCAGCGCCAATCCGATGTCGGACGACGTCATGCTCGGTGCCGATGTCGTGCACATCGCCCCGTCCATCGCCGGCCGCATCGGTACCATCGCCGTCCGGGAGAACGACCTTGTCGAGAAGGGCGAGGTGCTGATCACGCTCAACGACCGGGCCTTCAAGCTGGCCGTCGATCAGGCGCGGGCCGACCTTGCCATCGCCGAGGCCGCGCAGAACGACAAGTCGCGGACCATTCGCGCCGAGCAGGCCAACGCGGCCATCGCCGCCGAGCAGGTCGAGCGCGCGCGCGCCAATCTCGAGCTTGCGACCCAGACGCTCGAACGCCTGCTTCCGATGCAGCCCAAGGGTTACGTGTCGGCGCAGCAGATCGACGATGCCCGCACGGCCAAGCGGGATGCGGAGGTCAGCCTCAACGAGGCCCTGCGGCAGGCCGAGGCGGCGGAGGCCCTGGTCAGCGACGAGGAGGCGGCGGAGGCCCTGGTCCGGGCGCGGCGCGCCGCGCTTGCCATCGCCGAGCACGAGCTGGCGAACACGGTCATCCGCGCACCCCATGACGGGCGCGTGGTCGGCCTCACCGTGTCGGCGGGGGAGTATGTGCTGCCGGGCCAATCGGTGTTCACGCTCATCGATACCGGTGCCTGGTTCGCGAGCGCGGCCTATACGGAGACCACCCTGCCCGATATCGCGGTGGGCAACTGCGCGACCGTCTATGCGCTGGCCGACCGGAAACGCGAGATCGCCGGCGTCGTGGAGGGGATTGGCTGGGGGGTCAGCTCCAAGGACCAGATCAATCTGCCGAGCACCCTGCCCATCGTTCCGAAGTCGCTCGACTGGGTCCGCGTCCAGCAGCGGTTCCCGGTGCGGATCAGGCTGATCGACCCACCCGCCGAGCTCATGCGTGTCGGCGCCTCGGCCGTTTCGATCGTGCATCATGACGAACGCTGCTGACAGCCCCTGGCCGGCGATTGCCCGGCAGGCCTGGCGCGACCTGCAGCCCGCGCCCGGCCGGGCCGGGATGGCGTGGCGCGTCGCCTTGCTGTGCTCGCTCGTCGCGGCGACCGCCATGCTCCTGAAGATCCCGGAATCGGCGATCAGCTGCTATCTGGTCATCTTCCTGATGAAGCCGGACGCGGTGGAAACGAGCGTGACGGCGGTCGGCCTGATCCTCCTGGCGACGGTCGTGGTGGTCGTGATGATCCCGATCGTCGACGCCACGATAGACGATCCGGCGCTGCGCCTGGCGGTCATGTTCGCCGCCTCCTACGTCTTCCTCTTCCTCAGCTCCGCGACACCGCTCGGCGAGCAGGCCGCCATTGTGGGCCTCATCATCGCGTTCATCATGACGCTCGTGACCGATGTGCCGGTCGGCCAGATTGCCGACCAGGGGCTGCTCATGGCGTGGAAGATGGCCGTCATGCCCATGGTCCTCATGATCGGGTTCAACCTGGCGCTCGGCATTCCGGCACAGACCCATATCCGCAACAAGGTCGCGGAGAGGCTGGAGGCCGCCGCCCGGTGGATCGACACCCGGGACAACGCGGATGCGCTTGCGGAGCTCCTCGGCGAGGGCAACGACACCGCGCTGAAGAAGATGCAGCTCGTCGAGGCGCTGCATCTGGTGCCGACGAACCGGTCGGCGTGGCTGAACGGCGCGGTCGAGACGAGCTACCGTATCCTGCTTGCCGCCTCGGCCATGCCGGAGCACCTGGCCGGGGATCGCCGGGAGGCGCTGAGCGCTGCGCTGCGCCGGGCGGCGGCGGATGTGGAGGCCGGGCGCGTACCGGGCGGGCCGGAGCGGCCTGCGGTGGAAGGCGATGCGGCGGAGGCGGACGCCTGGTCGGCGCTGGAGGAGATTGCCGCGCCCGATGGCGGCGGTACGCCCCGGCCACGGAAGCTTCCCTTTCTGGCGCCCGACGCCTTCACCAATCCCGACCATCAGCGCTTTGCGCTCAAGACCTCCATCGCGGCGATCCTCTGCTACCTCATCTATACCGGCATCCATTGGGGCGGGATCCACACGGCGATGATCACCTGCTATGTCGCCGCGCTCGGCTCCACCGGGGAAACGGTCAGGAAGCTCGCCTTGCGGATCGCGGGCTGCCTGATCGGCGCCGGCATCGGCGTCCTGTCGCTCCTCTTCGTCATGCCGTGGCTCACCTCGGTCGGCGGGCTCATGGTGCTGGTGTTCGCCGGCGTGCTGCCGGCCGCCTGGGTGTCGTCCGGCAGCGAGCGCATCAGCTATGCCGGCGTCCAGATCGCGCTGGCCTTCCTCCTGACCATTCTCAACGGCTTCGGGCCGAGCTTCGAGATGTCGCAGGCCAGCGACCGGATTGTCGGGATCCTGCTCGGCAATGTCGTCGTCTATCTGATCTTCAGCCAGATCTGGCCGAAAAGCGCCATGGAGACCGTGCGCTCCAGGGTGGCGTCCGCGCTCCACACCGTCGCGGCGCTGATCGCGCAGCCGGCGGAGGCGAGGAGCGCGCGGGTCGCCGGGACGGCGGATGCGCAGGCCCGGCTCGCCGAGGCCGCCGAGATTCTCGATACGGTCGCCTTCGAGCCGCGCCGCCTGCAGCCGCCGAGGGCCGAGGTCACGCGGATCGCGGAGATCGTCGCGGAGGCGCGCGCATGCGTCCCCCGATTGGTTCTGACGGCACGCGACACAGACGGGACGCCAGGGCGCCTGAGAGCGCTGGCGGACCGGCTGGCGCGGGCCGGCGGCGTGCCGGAGGCGAGGCCAGACGTGGCGGAAACGTCCAATGCCCCGGGCTCCGGCGGCGGGCCCGGCGCCGGCCTGGACCGGCTCGAGCAGATCGCGAAGGTTTGAATGAGACAGGTTGTCGACATGATATGCCGAAGGAGGGTCCGGCTCTCGATTGTCCTTCTCGCCGCGGCGGCCCTGGGAGGCTGCGCGAGTGACAGCCTGAAAGAGGCTCCGGCAGCGCCCGACAAGCCCTGGGCGCCGGAGGAGGCGGCACCGGCGCCGGGCGATTTCTCCGTGCCGTCCGAACCGGCGGTCGCGCAGGTGCCGCCGGGCATCCAGTCCGGGCGGGTCTACAGGCTGCCGGAGCTGATCGATCTGGCGCAAAGGCGCAATCCCTCCACGCGCATTGCCTGGGAAGAGGCGCGCCAGGCGGCGCTGGCGGTCGGCATGGCCGAGGCGAGCTTCCTGCCGGTCATCACCGCCAATGTCATCGGCGGGCGGCAGAAGGTTTCCACGCCCCTGCCGGACCTCGACGGCGGCACGGATACCGTGAGCACCACGACCGACGGCATCGTGCCGAACCTCGCCCTGCAATGGCTGGTCTTCGACTTCGGGCAGCGCTCGGCGTTGCGCAAGGCGGCCAAGCACAACGCCCATGCGGCCAATGTGAGCTTCAACGGCACGCATCAGGCCCTGATCTACACTGTGACGCGCAGCTACTATCTCTACGGCGCGGCGGAGAACAATCTGGAGATCGCCCGGCAGACGCTGGTCAACAGCCGCCGCCTGGCGGATGCCGCCGACGCGCGATACAGGAACGGAACGGGCACCAGCATCGAGGTCGCCCAGGCCAAGCAGCTCGTCGCCCAGTCCAAGCTTCGCCTGGTTCAGGCGCAGGACGGGCAGCGCGACGCCTATCAGGACCTGCTGGGCGCCATGGGCGTCTCGCCGAGATCGACGATCAAGGTCGCCTCGTCGGCCGACCGGCGCCTCCCGAGGGCGCACTCCCTGCCGACGGACAGGGTGATCCGGGAGGCCCTGTCGCGGCGGCCGGACGTTCTCGCGAGCTATGCGGAGCTCAAGGCCAGCAAGGCCAGTGTGCGCGCGGCGGATGCGGACTTCATGCCCAAGGTCTATCTCGGCGCGGTGGCGGCCTATGACCAGATCGGCCTGCAAAGCGGCAACCTGCCGGCGGTCGGTACGGAGGCCACGTCGTCGGGCGTGCTCGTCGGCGTGACCATCCCGATCTATGACGGGGGCGTCCGGATGGCCCGGCGGCGCAATGCCCAGTCGGTCTCCGACGCGGCCCAGGCGACCTTCGAGAAAACGCGCGACACCGCCGTGCGCGAGATCGTCGTGGCGGCGGACACGCTGCGCTCGGCTCTGGAGGCGCACGATGCCGCAAGCGAGCTGGTCAACGCCTCGAAGGTGACCTATGACGCCGCCTTCGAGGCCTATCGCAACGGTGTGGGGACGCTTACCGACGCGACGGCGGCGGAGACCGGGTTGCTCGATGCGCGCCAGGCGCAGGCCGACGCCCACGCATCGGCGCTCGTCGCGGCCTCGTCTCTGGCCTTCGCCCTCGGGGCGATGACGTCCCGGAACGCGCCGGCACAGGCGCTGCTGGACTGACGCGGGCACGCCCCCATTTCACGGCAACAACAGGAACCGCTGACATGTGCACCTCCCTCAGCTACACGGACGCCGCCGGCAAGGTCTATTTCGGCCGCACGCTCGAACTGACGGTCGATCTGCCCTATCAGGTCGTCTACTTCCCCGAGGGCACGCCCTTCTCGTCGGCGGTCGAGGGCCATCCCGCGCTCGAATACAAGGCCCGGCACGCGGTCCTGGCGGTCACCATGCCCGACCGCAAGCCTTCCGCGGAGGCACCGCTCGGCATCGGCGATCTGAAGGTGTTGGAGGGGCTCAATGCGCGGGGGCTGACCTTCAGCCTGCTCTCCTACCCGGCCGCGGGTGGTACGCAGCAATCGGTCGCCATGACCCGCGCGGTCCTGTCGGCCTCCGATCTCGGAAGCTGGGCTCTCGCGCAATTCGAGACCGTGGCGGAGCTCAAGGAGGCGCTGGCCGGCCAGCCCGTCCTCCTGGAGGCGCTCGCCATTCTGGGCGGCGTGGAATCGCCGTTCCACTATGTCGTCCACGACGCCTCCGGCGCCTCGCTCGTCATCGAGTTCAACCGGGGCGAGATGAGTGTCCACGACAACCCCGTCGGCGTCATGACCAACGGCCCGGAATTCGGCTGGCACCTGACCAATCTCGACAACTACACCTTCCTGACCAATGTCGACCGGTCGAGTGCCACCTTCGGCCGCTATGCCGCCGCCCAGCCCGATTCCGGCATCGCGACGGCGGGCCTGCCGGCCTCCAACACCTCCGTCGGCCGGTTCGTGCGCGCCGCCTTCTACGCCCAGTTCGCGGAGAAGGCGGCAACGCCCGACGAGGCGGTGCGGACGCTGGCCCATGTCATGAACAATTTCGACCGGCCGCGCGGGATCACGATCGACTATCCCCAGGATGGCGGCGGCCATCTGGAGGTCGCGGGCCTCGACCAGGGCGGGGCGGAGCCCTATGCGACGGAGTTCACCTCCTGGACGAATCTCTCCGATCTCGACCGCGGGCTGTTCTTCGTGCGCACCTACAAGGTCATGAACTTCTCCGCCTTCGACCTGAACAGGCTCTCCGCGCTCAAGGAGCCAAGGGTCGTTCCGCTCGACCGGATCGACGGGATGGCGGGGGACGCGACCGCTCTCATGACCGGCAACTGACATCTCGCGGAGCCGGCTGCGCAAGCGACGATCCCGTCGGCGGGTCCGGCCGTCGCCGCGCGTATTGTAAATGTCGGACATGTTCGCCCATAGTGGCCCAAGCATTCATCCGAGAAGAAAGGTCCATACCCGTCATGCCCCGTTGCGCACTCTTCCGCCGCGTCGCCGCCCCGGCGCTCGCCGCCGGTCTTGCCCTCGTCACGGCGCTGGCGCCGACGATCTCTGCCGCCTGCACCCGGTTCGTCTATCTGGGCGCCGGCGAGACCGTGCTGACGGCGCGGTCGATGGACTGGAGGACGGATGTCGCCACCAATCTGTGGATCTTCCCGCGTGGCATGGAGCGCAGCGGCGAGGCCGGGCCGAACTCGATCCGCTGGACCTCGAAATACGGCAGCGTCATCGCGTCCGGCTACGATATCTCGACCACCGACGGCATGAACGAGGCCGGGCTCGTGGCCAATGTGCTGTGGCTCGCGGAGTCGGAGTATCCCGCCTATAAGGGCGACAGCCCCGGCCTGACAATCGCGGCCTGGGCGCAATATGTGCTCGACAATTTCGCCACGGTCTCCGAAGCGGTGGCGGCGCTCGAGAAAAACCCGTTCACCATCGTCACCGACGCCGTGCCGGGCGAGGACAGGCTCGCCACGCTGCACCTGTCCCTGTCGGATGCCACCGGCGACAGCGCCATCGTCGAATATATCGACGGCAAGCAGGTCATCCACCACAGCCGGTCCTACCAGGTGATGACCAATTCGCCCGTCTTCGAGCGCCAGATCGCCCTCGACGACTACTGGCAGCAGATCGGCGGCACCGTCTTCATGCCGGGCACGAACCGCGCCGCCGACCGGTTCGCGCGCGCCTCCTTCTACGTGAACGCGATCCCGAAATTCGACAAGCCGAACCTCGCCGTGGCCGGCGTCTTCTCCATCATCCGCAACGTCTCGGTGCCCTACGGCATCTCAACGCCGGACGAGCCGAACATCTCGTCCACGCGCTGGCGCACCGTGTCCGACCAAGCGCGCAAGCTCTACTTCTTCGAGTCCGCGCTGACGCCCAACACCTTCTGGGTCGACCTCAAGACGGTCGATTTCTCCAAGGAGTCGGGTAAGGTGATGAAGCTCGATCTTGGCCCGGACCAGAGCCGGATCTATTCGGGCGACGCCACGGACAAGTTCGTGCCGGCCAAACCGTTCAAGTTCCTCGGCAGATAGGGCAGGACGGTGCCGATGGCCGTCCCGGGACGCAGGGCGCTCCGGGACGGTTAGAGGAACGTGCCCGCGTCTGCTAGGATCGCGGGGACAGTCCGGGGCCGTGCCGCCTGCGAGGGGCGCCTACATGGAACAGAGAGCCTTTGCCTTCCCCGTCGCCGAGGAACGCGCCCGCGCGCTCGGGGAGGTCCATGCGCGGCCCTATGTCCTTGTCCCGTCCTCGCGGATCATCTTCCAGCTCGCCTTCCTGACGGAGAACGATCCCGAGCGCGACCGGCAGATCCTGGCCGACCTGTCCCGGTCGCGCGGCGTGTCCCCGCCCGACGAGCAGACGAGCCATCATGCGCTCGCCTGGGGGCAGGGGACGCTGCGCTGGGAGCGGCATACCGAATTCTCGACCTATTTCTGGGATGCGCCGGCGCCGGCCCGGTTCGGCGCGGAGGTCGACCAGCACCCCTTCGGCGACGGGTTCCGTCCGCCGGGCCCGCTGATCTCCGCGATCCGGATCGAGATCCGCCCCGCCCTGTCGGACGCGGAGGAGGCGGTTTCCGACCTCGACCGGACGAGTCTGTGCCACAGCAGGACGGGCAACGGGCAGGCCGACATCTTCACCGACTTCAGGCAGGACGGGGACGGGCTGACCCGGTTCCTTGTGATCGATCG
>Ga0207847_100257_pt1 | contig 16840 bp, 15 predicted proteins | sample TtaePargueraPR_8_FD_187736 | JGI IMG/M metagenome (GOLD analysis project Ga0207847, IMG submission 187736) | Aerobic enrichment media microbial communities from Bioluminiscent Bay, La Parguera, Puerto Rico - Tt and E1 (SPAdes) | ecosystem: Environmental > Aquatic > Marine > Unclassified ...
TGGATATATGGATAACCCTACGGGTTACCCACATACCCACATTCTTAATAGTAATATTCTTCGAATATCTATATTTTGTAAATCTAAAGGTTGGCGGATCAGGATCGGTAAACCCCGGAAACGAATTCAGGGTGACACAAATTTTATTGCTTTTTTTTAATCCTTCAATACCGCTATGCCCGGCAATTCTTTGCCCTCCATGTATTCCAACAAGGCTCCACCGCCGGTTGAGACGTAACTCACTTTGTCTCCATATCCCAGTGTATTAACCGCTGCTGCGGAATCACCACCACCAATTAATGAGAATCCCCCGTTAGCTGTGGCGTTTACAACAGCCTCGGCCACTTTTTTGGTACCGTCTGCGAAATTTGACATTTCAAATACACCCATCGGTCCATTCCAAAGAATTGTTTTAGATGATTCAATCACACTGACAAATTCCTCAATGGCTTTAGGTCCGATATCCAAACCCATGTAACCATCCTTGATGTCCATGTTGTCCGCAATTTCACGGTTGGCGTCGTTGTCAAAAGCATCAGCAATAACCGAATCCACCGGCAACAATAAGTTTACTCCTTTGCTTTTTGCCTTTTCGATCAGGCTTGATGCGAGGTCAAGTTTATCCTCCTCACAAAGAGATTTTCCAATATTTCCACCTTTGGCTTTGAAAAAGGTATAGGCCATTCCTCCACCAATAAGAAGGTTATCTACCCGATCCAGTAAATTTTCTATGATCAATATCTTATCGCTGATCTTTGCCCCGCCCATGATCGCGGTCAATGGCTTTTCTCCACTCGAAAGTACTTTTTCAGCATTTTTCAATTCAGCTTCGATGACATATCCACAAATTTTATTATCAAAAAACTGAGAAATCACAGCTGTTGAAGCATGAGCCCTGTGAGCGGTACCAAATGCATCATTCACCCAAACATCGCCGTGAGCCGATAGTTTTTTGGCAAAATCAACGTCGCCGTTTGTTTCCTCCTTATAAAATCTAAGGTTTTCCAATAACAGGACCTCTCCCGGCCGTAATCCTGCTGATAATTTTTCTGCTTCTTCACCAATGCAATCTGAAGCAAATTTCACCGTAACTCCCAATTTGTCTTTTAAATAACCAACTACATGCTTAAGTGAGAATTTTTCTTCCGGTCCTTCTTTTGGTCTTCCGAGGTGGGACATCAAAACAACGGAACCCCCGTCATCAAGAATTTTTTTTATGGTAGGTAATGCGGCTTTTAACCGGGTATCATCTGTGATCTCGTAATTGGCATTTAATGGAACATTGAAATCTACCCTGATGAGTGCTCTTTTTCCACTGAAATTAAAACTATCGACTGTTTTCATATGATTTACTTTGTTTTTAAGGTTCTACTCTCTTTCAGGAAAGTATTTGTTGGTTATCATTTATTATTATCAATCTCTTTTTGCTGCTGCACGGGTTAGCCGATCATTGATCGCCCGACCTAAACCATATTCGGGAACAAGTTCGGCAATAATTACATCCAGTTCAAGGTTGTCCAATTTTCGCAAGGCTGAAAACAGGTTGGCCGCAGCCTCATTTACATCACCATCCTCACTCAATACATATTGCCTACTATCTCCTTTTATATACATTTTTTGAAAGGATAAAATTCCATAATTCATTCCTTCATTCTCCTTCGCTAATTTTTCAATATCTCCAATCACAATCTTTGTTAATGGAGCATAGTGATTACTGAGCATTCCCGGTGCCATGGGTTTGCTATTGCTGAAGGCATTTATTTTCACCTTTCCTACAACTTTTTCAACCTCCTCCAAAGAAACTCCGCCTAATCGGTTTATTACAATATCACGATTGTTAAAACTTATAATCGTCGATTCAATCCCTACCTGGCAGGATCCTCCATCTAAAATATAATCTATCTGCTCTCCCAGTTGTGCCTGTACATGGAAAGCTTCCGTCGGGCTCACATATCCAAAGGGGTTAGCGCTTGGGGCGGCGAGAGGGTATTTAACCGTTTTGAGTAATTTTAAAGTAAGGGGATGATTTGGAACTCTCACAGCCACAGTATCCAATCCGGAAGTAACAAGATCGGGTATAATGTCTTTCTTTTTAAGAATTAAGGTAAGTGGTCCGGGCCAGAATTTCTTCGCTAATTTTTCCGCGGATTCAGGAAATTCCCTTACAAATTTTTTCACTTGTGAGATACTGGAAAAATGGGCGATCAATGGATCGAAATACGGGCGCTGTTTGGCTTCAAAAATCCTTGTGATGGCCTTTGTATCCAGACAATTACCCGCAAGTCCATAGACGGTTTCGGTAGGAATTGCTATCACTTCAGAAATATCGAGAAACTCCTTTGCCCTTAAAATATCTTTGCCCACTATTGCCATGCAATGCAGATGTAAAAATTTATGCGAAAGTAAAATTAATCATGAAAATAAAAGGCGATTACATGAATAAATTTATATTTTAGGATCAAACAAACCCTGAGTAGATGAGTAGAAGAACCCGATTTATCCTCCGATTTGTTGCAATTTTACTGGTCCTTATCGCAGTATTGATGGAGCTGGGAACCATTCAAATTCCAAGCCTCGCACCATATAAATTCTGGATGACGGTTTTGGGTTTTGGAGTGTTGTTAATGTCGAGGTAGTTTTTCATCTTTGCAAGATTTTAAGACCCTGTGTATTTTAAATCCTGAATATTTAGAATAAACTAAATACAATATTCCTTCCAAACATGCGTCACTAATTTGACATTCCAGACAATACCTGATTAAAAGATGAAAATTCTTTATTATTTTTATTTTTAAAATTGTTTCAAATGAAAATTTTAAGACTAACGAGTATCATTATTTTAGCTTGTACAGTCCTGGCTTGTGAAAAGGGTGAAGATTTTGAAAGCAATGAGTTTACCGGAAATGAGGAATCATATACCTTGTTTTCAGGATCTGACTGGGGATTTTACGGAGAAGTTACATTTAAAGAAAAAAAGGATGGCATGGCTCAGGTAATTGTTCACCTGGAAAATACGGAAGGCCCTCTAGAATTTCCGGTTCATTTGCACAACGATTCTTACGATATCGAGGCTGACCTGATAGCACTATTGTCACCATTAAAAGCTTCCAATGGCATAAGCATCTCAGAATCTGTGATCAAAGCTGACGAAACTGCTTTTACTTACAAAGAACTCATCGATTTTGACGGACATATCAAAATCCATTTGGATGAAGAAGCCAATAAGGATGTGATCCTTGCTTATGGAAACATTGGCGCCAATCAAAGCAAACCCATTGATCAGGGGATGGCTGCCTGTAGCTCAGAATTGAAAAATTAATCAACAAGCAATTTATAAAAAAAGAGGCTGTTCATTGGAACAGCCTCTTTTTATTTATTTCTCAATAATAAAACCTCTTAAGCATCAACTTTTCCCTTCAAAATAACTCTTTGAGCAGGTTTTTGTGGATCATTGCTGAAAATGTTGATGGATTTCTGCTGATTCCCTCTTCTGTCCGTAGAATCGAAAATCACTTTCAGTTGCACACTCTCACCAGGAGCCAAATTTTCCTTAGATAACTCAGCTATTGTACAGCCACAGGTCGTTTTGGCAGCTCTAATATTCAGGGTAGACTTCCCTGTATTAACCAAGGTATATTCCGTATCAACCTTTTGTCCGGTTTTAATGGTGCCAAAATCATACGTTGTACTTTCGATATGAAGTTTGGGCGCCTTAGCCAATTCTTCCGCAGTCATAGGCGGAAAATACTCCTTTATAGTTGCCTGAACTCTAAAATCTTTTTTACTATCGGTTTCCTCATTGGTGTAAACCGAAATATTATCGATCACTGTTCCAAAATCATTTTTGGCTTTTCCATCATAGGTAACAACCAATTTACCTTCCTCCTGGGGAGCAATGGTAGATGGTTCAAATGATACCTTCACATATGAAGGTGCATCAACCTTTTCTGTAAATGTCAATGGAGCATCACTATCATTATAGATCTCAAATTTCTTGGTAACAGGCTCCTTGGTGCTGACATCGCCCATGTGCATCGACCGGTATTTCATTCTCAGATTTCCCAATTTTACAGGATACTGATTTTGTGTTGTTTTGGGTTTTGGATTAACCATTCCTTTGATATAAACCCTTGTTACATTAGGATCAGCATTGGAAGTAACCGTCAAAGATTTGGTAAATGCCCCTGGGCGATTTGCAGGATCGTATCTTGCAGTGATATGACCATCGGCTCCCGGAAGTACCGGTTCTTTTGTCCATGAAGGTGTTGTACATCCGCAAGATGCCTTTACTCCCTGAATGATCAGGGGAGATTTTCCCTTGTTGGTAAATACAAATTTATGCTCGATCGGCCCTCCTGTTTCCTCAACTTGTCCAAAATCATACGTTTCTTCCTTGAACTCAATTTTAGGTGTCTGAGCCAAAGAAATATTTGCTGCGGTAATTAAAACAATTAATGCTGCTAGTATTCTCTTCATAATTTTCAATTTTTCTAATCTCAATAATTCGGATTATGATTACAAAACTACGTTTTATAACGTCCGGTTTTTCATTTATTTGTACCAAAAACTTACAAAAAGTAAGCCACAACAGAATATTAATTATATAAAAGGTAGCATTTGAGGTTTTATTAGCCAATTCCGCGATTGTTTATTAAAATTGCGCAAAAAATTATTCATGGCGAGGATACTAACAGGAATTCAAAGCACAGGCAGACCACACCTGGGAAACATATTGGGAGCCATAATCCCGGCAATAGAGCTGTCAAATCAGGAAGAAAATGAGGCTTTGCTATTCATCGCAGATCTGCATTCACTTACGGCTATCAAAGACTCCCGGCTGAGGATTGAGAATACCAATGCTACTGCAGCAGCATGGCTGGCTTTTGGATTGGATACAGAAAAAAACATTTTCTACAGACAATCAAGAATTCCGGAAGTTTGCGAATTAACATGGTTTCTGAATTGTTTCACTCCTTATCCCATGTTAGCTAATGCACATTCTTTTAAGGATAAATCCGATCGCCTCTCTGATGTCAATGCAGGATTATTTATCTATCCTGTGCTTATGGCCTCAGATATCATTATGTACGACGCTGAATATGTCCCAGTTGGAAAAGACCAGAAGCAACACCTGGAAATGACCCGTGATATTGCCCATGCATTCAACAATCAATATGGCGAGACTTTTGTCATTCCTGAGGAAATCATTGATGAAAAAGTTATGATCATTCCCGGTATTGACGGCCAAAAAATGAGTAAATCCTATCAGAATACCATTGATATTTTTCTTCCTGATAAGAAGTTGAGGAAAAATATCATGGCCATTGTTACGGATAGCACACCACTTGAGGAACCCAAAAACCCGGATACATGCAATGTCTTTGCCTTATATAAATTACTGGCTTCAGACGATCTGATCGCTGAAATGAGAAATAAATACGAAGGTGGGAATTATGGATATGGACACGCCAAGCAGGAATTATATGAACTAATTCTTGAAAAATTTAGAAAGCCAAGAGAAGTTTTCAATCACTATATGGAAAATGCCGATGAGCTAAACAAAAAACTCGAACAAGGTGAGGAAAAAGCTCGTAAAATTGGACGAGACGTTTTGCAGAGAGTGAAAACCAAACTCGGGTATTTATAAATAGCAGATCATTCGGCTCGCCAGAGCTCCTCTACCTGGGCCTTATCAATAATCAACACAATTCTTACCGGGTCGGGCACAATGACCATTCTTGTGTCATGGTTTAAGTAATCATCCACCTCAACAAAAACACCTTCTCCCGGATAGGGCGCATATAATTTTTTGCCGTTTTTATCTTTGATATAGTATTTCTTTGCCAGGTAGGCAATGGGGAGAAGTACATCGCTTTCCGGGCAAAACTCATCGTGTACAGCTTGAAAAATACCTTCGAGGTACTCGCCAAATTCTTCCAGAAAGTCATCTTCTAGATCGTGGAGCTCTTCCTCTACATCATCATATTCTTCATTATTATAATCAATATCCGCGAGTTCATTTCGCTTGGTAATTAATTCGATCAGGTCTTTGTTGAGCTTTTCCGTATTAATATCTGCCATGAATTCTATGATTATGAATGCAAAAATGAAAAGTATTTTAAGAACCGAGAAATTATTTCCGATAAATATCTCAAAAAACTAAATTAGCTCCCTGAAAAACTTAAATCAAATATGGATCCAATCGTACAAGAAAAAGCACAGGAGTGGTTGAATAGCAACATCGATCAGCAAACCAAAGACCAGATCAACGAATTGCTATCTTCTTCAGATCAAAATGAATTGATTGATTCTTTTTATAAGGACCTGGAATTCGGTACGGGTGGCCTACGGGGCGTCATGGGTGTTGGATCCAATCGAATGAACAAATACACTGTTGGAAAAGCTACCCAGGGCCTTAGCAACTATATAAAGAAAACGTTCTCTAATGAATCGGTTAGTGTAGCAATAGCTCATGACAGCCGAAACAATAGCGATTATTTCGCTGATATCACAGCTTCGGTATTCTCAGCCAATGGTATAAAAGTTTATTTTTTTGAAGAACTACGTCCAACTCCCGAACTATCTTTTGCAATACGTGAGCTAGGATGCAAAAGCGGCGTTGTCATCACAGCTTCTCACAATCCAAAAGAGTATAATGGTTATAAAGCTTACTGGACTGATGGAGCCCAGGTTACCCCTCCTCATGATAAAAACATTATTTCTGAAGTCAATAAAATCAAGAGCTTTGATGAGGTGAATTTTGCTAAAAACGAATCACTGATTGAGGTGATTGGGGAAAATATTGATAGAAAATACCTTAATAAATTAAAAACCCTATCCATTTCTCCTGAAATCATTCAAAAGCAAAATGATCTTAAAATTGTATTCTCACCCATTCACGGAACTGGTATCACGCTTGCCCCGAGGGTGTTGAAGGAATTTGGTTTTGAAAACGTTCACATCGTAGAAGAGCAGGCAACTCCGGATGGAAACTTCCCAACGGTTGTTTACCCAAATCCAGAAGAAAAAGAAGCCATGAGCCTGGCTTTAAGGAAAGCAAAAGAGCTTGACGCCGATCTTATTTTGGCAACTGACCCGGACTCGGATCGTGTTGGAATAGGCGCTAAAAACCTGAATGGTGAATTTCAACTGCTGAACGGAAATCAAACTGCAGCCCTTTTAACCTACTACATGCTCAATCAATGGAAAGCAAAGGGGAAAATTAACGGAAATCAGTATATCGTTAAAACCATTGTTACAACTGATCTGCTGACAGAAATTGCTAAACAATTTGATGTAGAGTGTTACGAAACACTAACTGGTTTTAAATACATCGCCGAGATACTTCGAGAGCAGGAAGGAAAAAAAGAGTTTATTGTAGGAGGCGAAGAAAGTTATGGATACCTCAGTGGAGATTTTGTGAGAGATAAAGATGCAATCTCTTCATGTGCAATGATTGCAGAGATGTGTGCTTTTGCAAAGAACGAGGGATTAGGGGTATTTGATCTGCTTGCGGAAATCTATCAGAAATTCGGTTTTTACAAAGAATCACTTATTTCGATTACCAAGAAAGGAAAATCGGGGGCTGAAGAAATCCAGGAAATGATGAAGAACCTGAGAGAAAACCCACCATTTGAACTTGGTGGATCAAAGGTTGTGAAATTAATAGACTATCAATCAGGAGTGGAGAAAGACCTTATTAAAGTTAAGGAAAAGAAGATTGATTTTCCTTCATCAAATGTACTGCAATTTCTCACAGAAGACGGTAGCAAGATATCTGCAAGGCCTTCAGGAACCGAACCCAAAATCAAGTTTTATTTCAGTGTAAAAGGGAAGTTAAATGATCCTGCAGAGTTTGATGCGACTCTTGAAGCAATGGATAAAAAAATAAATAAGATTATCGAGGAACTGAATTTGAAATAATTATCCACCTTTTATGCTTTAAAATCACAGGTAATTTTACAATCTTTATATTCGCTCAGGTTGTTTACCTGATTTTTAACGCTTTTTGATTTGACAGTATTTCTGGATTTTTTAATGGTCATAGTCGGTTTCGTTTGCCTGATTAAAGGAGCCGATTTTTTAGTCGATAGCGCTTCTTCCATCGCAAAAAAATTGAATATTAGCGAATTGGTAATAGGCCTGACAATTGTCGCTCTTGGCACCTCTGCGCCTGAAATGGTCGTAAATGGAATCTCTGCTGCAAAAGGTCACGACGAGGTTGTTTTCGGAAACATTATTGGTTCAAATATTTTCAACCTCTTCCTGATCCTGGGAGTTGCGGGACTTATTTATCCATTGAGTGTACGTGGAAATACAGTTTGGAAGGAAATTCCTTTTTCATTGGGAGTTTCTGTTTTTTTATTCCTTCTGGTCAACGATCAATTGCTTTGGGGAAATGATTATAATACTGCAGGAAAATTTGACGGGGTATTTCTTATCGGATTGTTTGTCGCTTTTATCCTCTACATTGCTTTTAATCTCAGAAAAGACAAAGACCGAAATGAATTAGTGGACGAACATGAAATAAAAATATTTAGCTACACCAAAACAATATTGATGATGGTGGGTGGAATAGCTGCTCTCGCAATTGGAGGCAACCTGGTCGTAACGAATGCCGTCGCCCTGGCACAGAAATTTGAGGTGAGCGAAAAGTTAATCGGACTGACTATTATTTCTGCGGGCACATCCCTGCCGGAATTAGCTACAACCGTCATTGCAGCAACCAAGAAAAAATCGGATATCGCCGTGGGAAATGTTTTAGGCTCTAATATCCTAAATATTACCCTAATCCTGGGGATATCAGCGCTAATCAGGCCTTTGAATTATAATGTCCTTCTGAATACTGATATGTATGTATTATTCGGGGGAACCCTTTTGCTCTTCTTTTTTATGTTCACATTGCACTCCAAAAAGCTTGATCGTTGGGAAGCGTTTATTTATGTAGTCGGATTCATCGGCTACCTCGTATTCCTTTTTATAAGAAAATAGTCGGTTGTCAGATTATTCCCAGACAGACTTTCATCTTCAACACTCGCTTGACAGAATCATAAATCTGCTTTTTGAATACCTCATCCTTACCCATTTTGTCCATGATCTGTGCAATCAACATCTCCTCATCGCCTGGCATGAGAATCATATCATTTCCGGCTTCGACAGCAAGAAAATCAACATTTTGGATTTCCTTTAATGCCCCCATGTTCATGGCGTCAGTAGTGATAATTCCTTTAAAGCCCATCTCATTTCTCAACAAGTCTGTTATTATTTTCCTTGAACAACTCGAAGGCAAACCCTGGGTATCATATTTTTCATTATTCCTCACCGCGATATGCCCAACCATCACTGAGACAATGCCCTCTTCTATAAATGGCTTATAGGTATTCACTTCCTTCATTTCTCCATCAATGAAAACCAATTTTGCGTGAGTATCACCTTTTACTAATCCATGACCTGGAAAATGTTTAATCGTTGCAGCAATACCATTCTTTTGAAGCTCTTTAGCAAAAGCTCCCGCCAGCATAATAATTGAATCTTCTGAATATCCGTAACTACGGTTTTTAATCGCTGCATTTTCGGGACTGATATCAAGCACCGGTGCATAATCATAGAGGATACCGATTTCTTTTAAATCACCACTTATAATATCTGCCACACGCTTATTCTCTTCTATTGTTTTTAGTTCAATGGTTTTTGGAACGGGTGTAGAATGTTCAATTTTGCGATAAATCAAACTTGGTTCTGCATCAGCGCTATAAACAAGTGGCAACAATTTATGAGCCTTAGACATGCTGTCAAAATGATTCACTTTTTGTTTGAATCCTTCCATTGAACCATTCAAAAGTAACACCCCTCCAATGGAATGTGATTTGATTAGTTGATCAATCACCTGGTCAGGTTTTCCCAGCCTGCCCGCTGCCTGTACGATCATCTGCGCTACTCTTTGACGTTCAGATAAATCATTGAAAACATTGCTCACTTTCTCCTCCAATTCGAGATTCTCAGTGTAAAAATCTGCCAATGTGAAGTTACTCTCTTCCTTTATTGAAGTTTCCTGCTGCTTTTTATTTCCCGACGAACATGAAACAATTGCGATCGAGATCAAAATAATTAAGAATGATTTATTCATATCTGCTTATTTTCCTGGTGAGTTTTTTTCAAATATTCCTGCTATGTTTTTCAGCTTATACCACCACTGCTCCTTCGGTCGCATATGTTCCATATCGTAAATTTTGGGTATATCGACCAGATCCATAAAACTGACATAGCCTCCTTCAATTCCAATTGCCACACAGTCGTTTTCCTTTTGCTTTGCCTTACGAATAAGGAACTCAGTTGCTTTTGTTCCCAGGGTAGTAGCAATGATCCTGTCAAAAGGTGTAGGGCTCCCTCCCTGCTGCAAATGGCCAAGGATCGCCTGACGCACATCAAATAAGTCGCCTCCTTCCACTTCGTATAATGCCGAAACAAATTGGGTGGTATATGTTTCATTTGCACTTTCATTTTTGATAACAAGACCAAGGCTTTTACCCGAAAGAAACATATCTGTTAGCAGATCTACATCTCTTTTAAGGTCTTTTAATGCAATGCCATCTTCAGGAATATAGACACGTTCGGCTCCGGTAGCCAGTCCGGACATCATTGCCAGATAGCCGCATTCCTTTCCCATCACCTCTACCACGAATGTCCTGTTTTGGGCAATGGCAGATTCTTTTATTTTATCAACAGCGTCGATGATGTTATTCAAAGCCGTGTCTGCTCCTATGCTTACAGATGTTCCCGGTAAGTTATTGGAAATACTTGCCGGTAAGCAAACCATGGGAATATTAAATTTCGGGTAATCTCGACGCTTTTGAAACATTTCATAGATCGTTTTGTAACCTGTGGTTCCCCCGATCATCAAAATAGCATCGATGTGAAAATTCTCCAGGTTTTTTGACATCAGGTAAAAATCCTGGTGAGCTGGTGTTCTGCGGTTCGTCCCCAGTGCACTACCTCCCAGAGATGTCCATGCTTCAACTTCCATCCATTCCATTTCTGTCAAATTTCCTTTTATCAACCCTTCGAAACCATTTTTCACACCAAACACGGAATGACCTTTGTCAATCCCGTATCTCACAGCTGCTCTCACTGCCATGTTCATTCCAGGTGCGGGACCGCTGGCATTCATCACTAAGATATTCAAACCATTTCTTTTCTTGTTCTTAGAAAGGGATTGTTGAATGGATTTGTATATTTCCAGGGTTTCCTGAAAGGTCGTTCCCCGAAGTTTTACTGCCTTTTTGAAATCTCCTTTTTTTTCCAGTTCTGCAACCGACCTGGTCAGTTTGACACTCTCCATTAGTGGAGCTGTTTTTACCTTATTTTTCTTCATCCCAATGAGAACAGACCTCTCATCCTTTTTAGATTTCATCAGGTATTTTACCGCTTCATAGCCAACCATCGTGCTCATGTACCGATCATAGGCGGTCGGCGGCCCTCCCCGCTGGATATGGCCTAAGATCGTCACCCTTGCTTCCTCGCCATTCTTCTCTTTCAATACATCCTTAATATAATTACTGGTAATAGGGTTTCCCTTTCGGTCTTTTGCCCCCTCAGAAATTACCACAAGGCTTTCTTTTTTACCGGCTTCCCTGCTGGCTTTTAGTGAATCGCACATCTCCTGCTCCCAATTGTCGCTTTGGGGGGGACTTTCCGGAATCAGAACGTAATCAGCCCCTGTAGACAATGCACTGAGCAATGCCAGATAGCCACAATTCCTACCCATGACCTCTACGATGAAAGTTCGTTGGTGACTGGCTGCCGTGCTTTCAATGATGTCGATGGCATCAACAATTCTTTTCAGTGCCGAATTGGTGCCAATCGTCCAGTCAGTTCCGATCATATCATTGTCGATCGAACCAACCAGGCCAATGATTTTAAGCCGCGGATGATCCTTCACCTGCTGATCAGATAATTCCCCTTTTTCTTTCAATTCTTTCAAAAGATCAGGCCATTCCTCCTTGAAAATGTTTGCTCCTGTCAAACTTCCATCCCCACCAATGACCACGAGATTATCGATCTTTTTTTCAACAAGATTTTTAGCTGCTTTCAGTCTTCCTTCCCTTTCGCGGAATTCCTGGGACCGTGCCGTGCCAATGATGGTGCCGCCTTTATGTAGTATACCACTCACGGAATCCCACTCCATCTTTTTGATGTAATCACCACCAAGGAACATTCCATGATAGCCCTGATAAATACCATAAACTTCAATACCAAAATTGAGTGCTGTCCTGACAACTGCCCTTACTGCAGCATTCATTCCTTGTGAATCGCCCCCGCTTGTCAATACACCGATACAGTTTATGTTATGTGAAGTCATTTTATGTTGTTGTCTTGCCGATTCCTAAAATTATTTAATAGAATGATAAATCAAGTATTTTCTCAACTATTTATTAATCGACAATATCGATAACTGGAATTGTCGCACCACACCTCATGTAAAAATAAAGCAATTGAAAACCGGAATTTACCACTTGATTTTAATCAAGTGTTTAATAAAACAATAATTATTATTTTGAAAGTACTTATAAATAAGCGTTTTACAATTTTATTTTTCTCATTGAATTTTCAATTGAATTATTTTATACATTTATAGAATAGAATTTTTACCCAGACTTAAACAAATTTTACCTTATCAACTATGTCAGAATTACCCGTATACATCGAGGATAACAAGAGTTATCACTCCGACAATTGCGGCCCGGTGATCGAGGCCTGGAAGAAGAACAAAATAAAACTTGAAGCGCTTGGGCGAGGAACCTATCCATTCAGACCAATGGAAGATGGAGAGCTGGAAGGCATATCATCCGTAGGCTATTGGGACGCCCTTATTGAGCAGGATTGGGGCCTGGATTGGCACCGAAATGAAGGTATTGAATTTTCCTTCATAGAAGGAGGTACGAATCCTTTTTCGATAGGAAAGAATGATTATGTGCTCACATCTGATAACCTGACGATCACCCGACCCTGGCAACCTCACAAAGTTGGTAATCCCAATGTCAACATCGGGAGGTTTTATTGGTTGATTATCGATGTTGGTATCCGGCAACCACACCAGGATTGGAAATGGCCCGATTGGGTCCTTTTAACCAAAAGTGAAATGCGGGAATTGACAAAATTTCTCCGGCAAAATGAACAGCCCGTTTGGAAAGTAAATCAGGAAATTCGCGAATGTTTCCAACATATAGGGGCTTCCATTAAAAAACATCATCGCAATGAAAGCCATGAATCCTGGATCAAACTCTATATCAACAAACTATTGCTTTTGCTTTTGGAAATGTACCGCAAGGGCGAGGTGGAATTGAATGAATCATTGACTGAATCGATCCGAACCACGCAGATCTTTTTGAAAAGTCTGGAACAAAGTATCGGAGAACCCTGGACGCTAGAATCCATGGCCATGAAATGTGGCATGGGAATCACTCGTTTTGTGTATTACTGCAAACAAATTACAAACCTTACACCTATGCAATACCTCAATCATTTGAGGATTGTGAAAGCAAGCGAAATGCTCCTGAATCATCCGGAGATGAGCATTATTGATATTGCAATCGATTGTGGATTCGCGACAAGCCAGTATTTCTCAACCGTTTTCAAAAAATATCATGGATGCAGCCCGGTGACTTACCGGAAAAGCAAATTTGAAGAAGTAGAGGCTTAAAAATTGTCAAAAATCAAATCGAAAAATGCAAATAAATTACAAAAACCAATCCATCAATAAACAAACTGTTTGATATAGAGGGGTTGATATTTCCGGAGTTTTTATTAATTCGTTCCAGGAATTGAAATCCCCTTAATATTACGGTATAGGTTTAGTGCCTTGCCATCCGTCAGACCCGAAACATAGTCAAGTAAAAAGAGAATTTGATCGTAAAGGGAAGCCGCTTCTTCCATTTCTATCAGGGTATCATTTGGCAACAGGCGATTCATGCATTTTTCTTTCCAGGTCAGCTTTTCTTTTTTGAATTTCTTGATAATCCCTGGCAAAAAGGCTTCCAACAAACCATGAAGAACTTCGAAACCTGCTGCCTCTCTCTCTATTACCGGTTTTGAACGGTATATCTTCTCGACAGAGACAGATTGAATAAACTTCAGATTTTCGCTTGACTCTATTTGTTCAGTCAATGCCTGATCAAAATTGCCGGTAAGCATTTCAGGCTCTTTTTCAATGAATTTTCTTACCACTTCCTCGATTAATACACTGATGGCCATCGCCCTCAACATCCCTGTTTTTTCAGAAAGACTTTTATACCGTGACAATTTATCGGGTTGGAATTTATCTCCTATCAGGTCTCCCAACATCTCTTTTGTCTCTTCAAAACTCACCCAACCAAGATTTGTCCCATCTTCCAGATCAATAATGGTGTAGCAGATATCATCCGCAGCTTCCACCAGAAATGTCAGTGGATGGCGACACCAGGATTTATTACCGTTTTTTGCTAATGAAATCAATCCCAGGTTTTCGGCTACAAATGAAAAAGCTTCAAGGTCGGATTGATGAAAACCATACTTCTTTTGACTTTTCCTCGCAGGATCCTGATTAGAGATGACTGATTCTTTTGGATATTTGGTAAATGCCCCCAACGTAGCCAGTGAAAGCCTCAATCCTTGTTTCCGGTTTTTGTTCAGCAATCGAAAGCCTTGTGCATTTCCTTCAAAAGTGGAGACATCTTTCCATTGTTTTTCCGTCAATTCTTCCTGTAAAAATTTTTTACCTGGAAAACTTCCTATAAATTCAGAAATCCCAGCTTCACCTGCATGGCCGAAAGGCGGATTGCCAATGTCATGAGCTAACGCTGCTGCCGCAGTAACTGCTCCAAAATCATGAGAAGTAAAACCCTCTTTTTGTAAACCTGAATATTTTGAAAGTAAATGATGTCCGGCCTCCCGGCCAAGTGATCTTGCTACGCTGGAAACCTCAAGGCTGTGAGTCAACCGGGTATGAGCAAACTCCTGACCTGCAAGAGGAAATACCTGAGTCTTGTCTTGCAGCGAACGAAACGATTGTGAAAATATAATCCTGTCAAAATCCTGCTCAAAAACACTTCTTGAAGATTTTTCCCGTCGTCTTTCCTCTCCTATTCTTTGTGTACTTAATAATTCGATCCAATCCATTCAAAAATTAATTATAGCCGAATCTGTTCAGCTTTGTAGCGTTTTTTCGCCAATCAGGTTCAACCTTAATATGCTGTTCCAAAAATACTTTTTTGCCGAAAAAAGTTTCCATATCCAGCCTCGATTCTATCCCTACTTTCTTCATTCTTTCGCCCTTATGTCCAAGCAAAATTCCTCTTTGTGATTTTCGTTCCACATAAATAATGGCTCTGATTCTAATAATACTTTCATCTTCTTTGAATTCTTCCACATGTACTTCACAGCTGTAGGGAATTTCTTTTTTATAATTCTGAAAGATCTTTTCCCGTATAATTTCCGCGACAAAAAACCTTTCCGGTTTGTCTGTTAATTCATCCTTTGGATAAAACGCCGGGTGTTCAGGAAGGTACTCAACAATGGTGTTGAAAAGCTGATCGATGTTGGTGCCATTTAATGCAGAAATTTCAACCACTTTTTGAGGATCAATAATTTCCTTCCAATAGCTGACCTTATCCTGGACCTGATTTTCCTTTGCGAGGTCTATTTTATTCATGACCAAAATAATGGGCACCTCAGTCTTTTGCAGCGCATAGATGAAAGATTCATCTTCAAATTTTTCATAAAGATCCGTCACAAACAGAATTAAGTCAGCGTCTTCCAGCGAAGTTGAGACGAATTTCATCATGGATTTGTGCAACTCATATTTTGGATTTAATATCCCCGGAGTATCAGAATAGATCACCTGAAAATTTTCTCCGCTTAAAATGCCCATGATGCGATGCCGGGTCGTTTGAGCCTTTGAAGTGATGATGGATAGTTTCTCACCCACAAGCTGATTCATCAAAGTTGATTTTCCTACATTGGGTTTCCCAATAATCGATACGAATCCTGCTTTGTGGTTTTGCTGAGACATTTTTAATTTTTCATTCAAAGATATTTGTTTTTTACTAAGTAAAAAGTAGTTTTGCACTCCCATTTAAACGAAATGGAAAAACAGCATCGCGGGATGGATTCGATAACTAGCAAATCGTCGGACTCGTATCCGCCAGCTGGTTGACTCAGGTTCGAGTCCTTTGAAATTGAAATAAGAAATTAAAACTATATCGCGGGATGGATTCGCTGGCTAGCGAATCGACGGGCTCATATCCGCCGACTGGCGGACGTAGGTTCGAGTCCTTTGAATTTGAAATATTAAATAAAATATTATATCGCGGGATGGAGCAGTTGGTAGCTCGTCGGGCTCATAACCCGAAGGTCGTAGGTTCGAGTCCTACTCCCGCTACTACCAAAAAGCCGGTTTTGCCGGCTTTATTTTTTTATGTTCACCACATACGTTTTATATAGTCCTTCCTTTAACAAGATTTATATCGGATACACATCTGACCTGGAAGATAGGTTTAAATCCCATAATGAATTGGCCAAGCAAGGCTATACCGTAAAATTCAGACCCTGGATTATTCTTCATACAGAAATTTTTCAAACAAAAGCTGAGGCAACTAAAAGAGAAAAGCAATTGAAATCTGCAAAAGGAAGAGAGTTCATTTGGAATTTGGTCAATCAAAAATTTAAAGAATAGCTCGTCGGGCTCATATCCGCCAGTATTCTAAGACTTAAGCAATAAAAATATTACAATTTTTATGCTGCGAACCCATATGTATCCACATAAGGAGTACCTCTTTGTACCACTGCAAAGATCCTTGACAATAAT
>Ga0207847_100264_pt1 | contig 15951 bp, 11 predicted proteins | sample TtaePargueraPR_8_FD_187736 | JGI IMG/M metagenome (GOLD analysis project Ga0207847, IMG submission 187736) | Aerobic enrichment media microbial communities from Bioluminiscent Bay, La Parguera, Puerto Rico - Tt and E1 (SPAdes) | ecosystem: Environmental > Aquatic > Marine > Unclassified ...
GCCTCGCAGGCGGCAAGCATCTCCTCTGCCGTCTCCACCCTGACGGTCTCGACACCGTCGGGCGGGGCGAGCGCCGTCGGCCCCGTCACGAGCACGGTGTCGGCGCCGAGCGCCTGCGCTGCGGCGGCCACCGCATAGCCCTGCCGGCCGGAGGAGCGATTGGCGAGGTAGCGCACCGGATCGATGGGCTCGTGCGTCGGCCCCGCCGTGACGAGCACGCGCACGCCCTTCAGCGGCCGGGCGCGCCGGCCCGACAGATGGCCGGCGATCGCGGCGACGATCTCCTCCGGCTCCGCCATGCGCCCCGGGCCGAACTCGCCGCAGGCCATCGCCCCCTCGTTCGGCCCGACGACCAGGACGCCGTCGCGCTCCAGCATCGCCATGTTCCGCCGCGTCGCGGGGTGCGTCCACATGCGCACATTCATCGCCGGGGCGACGAGCACGCGCTTGTCGGTCGCAAGCAGCGTCGTGCTCGCGAGGTCGTCGGCCTGTCCGGCCGCCATCTTGGCCATGAGATCGGCGGTTGCCGGCGCGACGACCAGGAGATCGGCCTCGCGCGAGAGCTCGATATGGCCCATCTCCGTCTCGTCGGTCAGGCTGAACAGGTCGGTGAAGACCTTCTCCTCCGCCAGGCTCGCAAGCGAGAGCGGCGTCACGAACTCCGCGCCCGCGCGCGTCAGGATCACGCGGACACGGGCGCCCTGCGCCCTGAGCTGCCGGATCACCAGCAGGCTCTTATAGGCGGCGATCCCGCCGCCGACGATCAGCAATATCCGCTTGCCGTGGAGCATCTTCGGGCTGTCCTTGCGAGAGGGGCGATGCGGGTGACGGTGTGCGATCCTAGCGCGTTTCGGTTTCGGATTGAATCGGCGCGGGCTCCCTCCCGCCCCGTCCGCCTCGCCTCAGAAGAGCTCGACGAGCGCGATGGCGACGAGGGCGAGCGCGCCGATCCACAGGGCGAGCCGGCTCGCCCATCCATGGCGGGCCTGGGCGGCGGCCAGCTCCTCCGTGGTCGCCGCGTCGAGCCTGATGCCGCCCGATTTCGCCATGTCGGCCAGCATGTGTGTGGTGCGTTCCGCCTCGGTGAGGAGCTCCGGCAGGCCGGTAACGAGGCGCCCCAGCGTCGCCGCGCCCTCCGCGGCCTCGTGGATGCGCCCTTCGGGCCCGAGCGTGTGCTCCACCCAGTCGCGCAGCACCGGTCCCGCCGTCTCCCACATGTTCAGGCGCGGATTGAGCGTGCGCGCCACGCCCTCCACCACCACCATGGTCTTCTGCAGCAGCAGGAGCTGGGGCTGGGTGTGCATGTTGAACTGCTCGGTAACGTAGAAGAGCTGGCCGAGGAGCCGCGCCATGGAGATCTCGTCGGCGCTCCTGTCGAGGAGCGGCTCGCCGATGGCCCTCAGCGCCTGGGCGAACACCGCCGGCGACTGGTCGCCCGGCACGTAGCCCGCCTCGAAATGGACCTCGGAGACGCGCATGTAGTTGCGCGTGGTGAAGCCCCACAGAATTTCCGCCAGGAAGCGGCGTTCCTTCAGCCCGAGCCGGCCCATAATGCCGAAATCGACCGCCACGATTGTGCCGTCCGGGTCGACGAACAGATTGCCCTGATGCATGTCGGCATGGAAGAAGCCGTCGCGGATCGCATGCCTCAGGAAGCTCTGCATGACGGTGTCGGCGAGCGCTTCCAGGTCGTGGCCCTGCGCCTTCAGCGCCTCGATGTCGCCGAGCGGCGTGGCCTCGACCCATTCGGTGGTGAGCACGCGGCGCGAGGTCCGTGTCCAGTCGACATCGGGCACGCGGAAGCCGGCGTCGTCGGCGGTATTGGCCGCCATTTCCGAGATCGCGGCGGCCTCCATGCGCAGGTCCATCTCCAGCCGTACGGACTGGGCGAGCGTCTCGACCGCCTCCAGCGGTCGCAAACGGTGCACCGCCGGCTGGACGCGCTCGGCGAGGCGGGCGGCGAAGAAGAAGCTGTCGAGATCGCTGGAGAAGCGCTCCTCGATGCCGGGCCTCAGGATCTTCACCGCCACGTCGCGCGGCTTGTCCTCCTCCCCGTCGCGGGGAATCGTCCGGGCGCGGTGCACCTGGGCGATGGAGGCTGCGGCCACGGGCTCGCCGAATTCGGAGAACAGCGTGTCCGGTTCCGCGCCGAGGCCGGACCGGATCTCCGCAAGCGCCTCCTCGCGCGAGAAGGGCGGCAGCCGGTCGCGTAAGGAGGCGAGCTCGTCGGCATGGGCCGCGCCGACGATATCGGGCCTGGTGGCGAGGAACTGGCCGAGCTTGATGTAGCTTGGCCCGAGCTCGGTGATCGCGGCGGCAAGCCCCTTGTCGTCGCGCCGCCTCAGGGCGATGCGGCTGGCCATCTTGGCCGCCCCCATGAGCTGGCGCGCGGAGGCCGGCAGGTCGGCGAACTGCTCGGTCGGCCCGAAGGCGTCGTGACGGGCGAGGATCAGCATGGCGCGGGCGAGACGCAGGCTATGGCGGATGGCGGTCAGCATGGGTCGGTTCGCTCCGCGCGGTCCTCAGATCCGCCAGCCGGAATGGATCGCCACGATGCCGCCCGACAGGCTGCGATAGGTCGCGCGGGAGAAGCCGGCCGCGGCGATCATGGCCTTGAAGGCCTCCTGGTTGGGGAAGGTGCGGATGCTCTCCACAAGATAGCGATAGGGCGCGCCGTCGCCGGTGACGATCTTGCCGATGGCGGGAATGGCGGTGAAGGAATAGGCGTCGTAGAGGGCGTCGAGGCCGGGAATGTCGACCTCGGAGAATTCCAGGCACAGGAACCGGCCGCCCGGCTTCAGAACGCGATAGGCTTCCGCGAGAGCGCGGTCGATATGGGTGACGTTGCGGATGCCGAAGGCGATCGTATAGGCGTCGAAGCTCCTGTCGGGGAAGGGCAGCGCCTCCGCATTGCCGACCGAGAAGCGGCAGCGCCGGGCGAATCCCGTCTGCCGCATCCGCCGCCGGCCCTCCGCCAGCATGTCGGGCGAGATGTCGCATAGCGTCATCCGGCAGTTCCGTCCGGCGGCCTGAAGGATGCGCTGGGCGATGTCGCCCGTGCCGCCCGCGACGTCGAGCACGGCATAGGGGGCCGGTCCCTTCGGCGGCGAGAGCCAGGCCACCATGTCGTCCTTCCACAGCCGGTGAAGCCCGCCGGACATGAGGTCGTTCATGATGTCGTAGCGGCTGGCGACGCGCGCGAAGACCTCGTTGACGAGCCCCTGCTTCTCGCCTTCCGCGACCCGGCGATAGCCGAAGGCCACATCGGGGGTCTCCGCCCCGTGTGCCGTGTCTCCTCCGGCGTCCCTGTTCGGTTTGTGTGTCATGGCGGCGCGACCATAGCGCAGGCCCGCCCGGAACGCTATTGGCGCGGATGCCGCTGCGGGTCTAAAAGGGGGCGAATACCGCTTTATGGTTACCCCCTGGACCTTCCGTGTGACCGCAGATGCCAGAGCTGCCCGAGGTTGAGACCGTACGCCGCGGGCTTGTCGCCGCGATGGAAGGCAAGCGCATTGCCGGCGTGACATTGCGCCGGCCCGACCTGCGGTTCCCCATCCCCGCCGATTTCGCCGCCCGACTGACAGGCCGGCGGATCGTCCGTATCGACCGGCGCGCCAAGTATCTGCTCGCCCATACCGATGGCGGCGACGTGGCGCTCATGCATCTCGGCATGTCCGGCCGGTTCACCATCGTGCCGCCGGGCGGTTTCGCCGCCGAGCCCGGTCGCTTCTACCACAATGGCGCGACCGGGGCCGGCGAGGGACCGCACGATCATGTCGTCCTCGCGCTCGAGGACGGCACGCGCATCGTCTATACCGATCCGCGCCGGTTCGGCGTGATGGACCTCGTGGCGGAAGCCGGCCTCGCCGGCCATCGCCTCCTGAGGGATCTGGGGGTGGAGCCGCTCGGCAACGCTTTCAACGCGCCCTATCTCGCCGAGGCCTTCGCCGGGCGGCGCACGCCGGTCAAGGCGGCGCTGCTCGACCAGCGCAAGGTGGTCGGTCTCGGCAATATCTATGTGTGCGAGGCGCTGTTCCGCGCGCGGATCTCGCCGCGCCGGCTCGCGGCCTCGCTTGCGCCGAAAGGCGTGCCGACGGCAAGGCTGGAGCGGCTCGTCGCCGCCGCCCGCGCGGTGCTTCAGGACGCCATCGCGGCCGGCGGATCGAGCTTGCGCGACTATGCCCGTGCCGATGGCGAGCTCGGCTATTTCCAGCACACATTCGACGTCTACGATCGCGCGGGCGAGCCGTGCCGGCGCGAGGGCTGTACCGGCACGGTGTCGAGCATCGTCCAGTCGAACCGCTCGACCTTCTATTGCGGACGCTGCCAGCGCTGACGCGGGTCTTGACGATTGCGTGCGGGCCGGTGCCGTTCCGGGGTGGATTGCAGCGAGGTCAAATCGCCTTGCCGACCAGCCTCTGGATGCCCGCCTTCGCGGGCATGAGTGGCAAGGAGGCGAAAGGGCTTTGCTTTGGCTTCTTCCGCTCGCTCCCGCTTGGGCGGGAGCCCAGGGGCGGCAAACTCCGGACTTCAAGGGCTCCGTTCGGGCGCAGCGAGCGCTCAGCGCAGATGTACCTCTATTTATGCGTGAAGTTCGGAGTGCGCTTCTCCACGAAGGCCTCCATGCCTTCCTTCTGGTCGTCGGTGGCGAACATGGACTGGAAGAGGCGGCGTTCGAAGCGGGTGCCCTCGGCAAGGGTCGTCTCGTAGGCGCGATTGACCGATTCCTTGGCCAGCATGACGATCGGCAGCGAGAAATCCGCGATCTTGCCGGCCATCGACAGGGCGGTGTCGAGAAGGGCGTCCGGCTCCACCACGCGGCTGACGAGGCCGGAGCGCTCCGCCTCCTCGGCGTCCATCATGCGCCCGGTGAGCACCATGTCCATGGCCTTCGCCTTGCCGACGAAGCGGGTCAGGCGCTGGGTGCCGCCGGCGCCGGGCATCACGCCGAGCGTGATCTCCGGCTGGCCGAAGCGGGCATTGGTCGCGGCGATGGCGATATCGCACATCATGGCGAGCTCGCAGCCGCCGCCGAGCGCATAGCCCGCGACCGCGGCGACGACGGGCTTGCGGGTCTGGGTCACCCGGTCCCAGCTCGTCAGGAAGTCGCCCTTGTAGGCGTCCATATAGGTCTTGGACTGCATCTCCTTGATGTCGGCGCCGGCCGCAAAGGCCTTTTCGCTGCCGGTGATGACGATGCAGCCCACCTTGTCGTCGGCGTCGAAGGCCTGAAGCGCGGCGGTGAGCTCGCCCATGAGCTCGGAATTCAGCGCATTGAGCGCCTTGGGACGGTTGAGCGTGATCAGGCCGACCCGCTCGCGGGTCTCCACGATGATGTTCTCGTAAGGCATGGGAACTCCCCTGCTGGACACGGGCGATCACTGTAGCGGCGCGGACAGGCGACGCAAGCATCCAGGTTGCCACGGGGTCGGGCGGGGCTGGCGGAACCGCCTTTGCGAGGCGGCCGGCGGCCTCGAGTGTGTTGACGGCGCGGGGCGCGGCCAGTATAAGCGCCGCCGAGAGACAAGCGTCGTCGGACTGGCCGGCGACGCCCGATGCTGTTGGACCGGTCGATTTTCCGACGGGAAGATTAAGGAACGAGACGTCATGGCCAATACCCGCTCAGCGAAGAAGGCCGTTCGCACCATTGCCCGGCGCACCGTGGCGAACGGTGCCCGCCGTAGCCGCATGCGCACCTTCATCCGCAAGGTGGAGAAGGCGATCGAGGCCGGTGACAAGGCAGCAGCCCAGGCGGCGCTGCGCCTCGCCGAACCGGAAATCGCCCGCTCGGGCCAGGTCGGCGTGATCCACCGCAATGCGGCGGCGCGGACCGTGTCGCGTCTTTCGCGGCGCATTAAGGCGCTGGAAGCATAAGAGTTTTTTCCTTTCGAGGCGGTCGGGCGCGTGGCGGAAGCGATGCGCCCTTCTTTTTGACAATTTAGTCAGTACACGAACTTATCAAGAATCTGCCCGCCAGAACAAGCGTTTATTGGGACCGGAACCGGACGGCGTTTCCAGACGCTGCTTTTTGCGTTGCGAAAAGCGCGCTGAATCGTCACGAAGCGCAGAATTCCGCGCGTTTTACCGAAATGGCGGTAAAGTTGCCGATTCATGCGAAGACTCAATGGCTTGGTTCCGGGAACTGCCAGAAACGGTCTGCCCGCAAGCGGCCAAAAATCAATCTGTATACGGATGATGAGACGCTTATCCTGTTGTCATCGAGGCCGGTGCTGTGTAAGGTCTGTCGAGTGTCTCGGGAGAGCGGGGCACGTCATCCGGTACCAATCCATAAATGGGGCTCGGTGCCGTCGGTGGCTCAGGCGGTCGGCATATAAGTCGCAGGCGAAGCCGGCTTCCCGCCACGTCATTTGAGAGTGTAGGCAGTGTTCTTTGCGGGCGGCTCTGCGAGCGGCCCGTCGGGGTAGCTCGTGCCGCAACGCATGCAGTATCGCGGCCGGCAACGGCCGGGATCGGCGGCGGGTCCTGTCGGTGCGGGGAGAGGGGAAGAGCTGTGTAAACAGAAACGTCGTTCCATCGGTACGGCGTAATCCGGTCGCTCGCGGCCGGAAACGGACGAGGTCGCCCATGGGCCAGCCACGCAGGCACTCATGGCGTGGTGCATGAAACGAAAGAGGCAGTTGCAATGAAAACACTGGGGTCTTCGTCTGTAGTCGCGGCACGAAACACGGGTCAGGCGCATGCGGAGTCCTGGATGGAGGGGGCCGGTGACCAGACCGATCCGGCCCGCGTCGTTGCGCCTGTCCTCCGGCACCCGGCGATTGCGGGGGAGGCTCGCCTTGACCGGTCCGTTCGCGAACAACAAGAGGGGAGCCACAGGGTGTTGTCTGAGAACAAGGCCACCGGGCAGCTGACCGATCACTGGGCGCGGATTTCCGATCGCCTGCGCGCGGAGCTGGGCGAGGACCTCTATTCGAGCTGGTTTGCGCGCATGGATGTCGAGGAGCGGGCGGAAAACAGGCTCGTGGTCTCGGTGCCCACGCGATTCCTGCGCAACTGGATCCAGTCGCACTACCTCGACAAGCTGGTGTCTCTCGCCGATCAGGAGTTCGGCGGCATCGACGCGGTGCAGATCCGCGTACGCCCGCGCGGGGTGCCCATGCGCGGGCGCGACGGCGGCCAGGAGGCGTGCGGCAACGGCGCCGGGGAGAGCGGTTTTGCGGAAGCCGCATCCGGGACGATCGCACCGGCCGCGACGGCCAAGGAGCCGTCGGCGGCCGGCGCCGCCGGTCTCGACGGCGGCGAGCGCGGATCGCCGCTGGACCACACGCTGACCTTCGAGACCTTCATCGTCGGCAAGTCCAACGCGCTCGCCCATGCGGCCGGCCTGCGGGTCGCGGATGCCGCGCCGCGGGCGCCGGTAAGCTTCAATCCGCTCTACATCCATTCCGCCTCGGGCCTCGGCAAGACCCATCTGCTCAACGCCATCTCCTGGCGCATCCGCAAGACCAATCCCGAGCGCCGCGTGCTCTATCTGACCGCGGAACGCTTCATGTACCATTTCATCTCCGCGCTGCGCGCGCGCGACGTGATCTCCTTCAAGGACCATTTCCAGAGTGTCGATGTGCTGCTGATCGACGACCTGCAGTTCCTGCAGGGCAAGTCCATGCAGCAGGAGTTCTGCCATACCTTCACCTCGCTGGTGGATGCCAAGCGCCAGGTGGTGGTGGCCGCCGACGTGCCGCCCGCCCAGCTCGACAGCATCGACGCGCGCATGCGCTCCAGGCTCGCCGGCGGGCTGGTCGTCGATATCGAGGCGCCGGGACTCGAGCTCAAGCGCGACATCCTGCGCACCCGCCTGGCGGAGGCGCGCAAGCGGGACCGCTCGATCGATATTTCCGAGGAGGTCCTGGAATTCATCGCCAACCGCATCAATGGCGGCGGGCGCGAGCTGGAGGGCGCGCTGATCCGCGTCATGGTCGACCAGCAGGTCGCGCGCGGGCCCATGACGGTGGACATGGCCGCGCTCGCCCTGCGCGACCTCGTGCAGCCCAACGAGGTCCAGCGCGTCAAGATCGACGACATCATGCGTGTGGTGGGCCGGCACTACAATGTCGCCAAGGCAGACCTCCTGTCGCCGCGCCGGGCGCGATCCATCGTGCGTCCGCGCCAGGTCGGCATGTATCTGGCCAAGCGGCTGACGGCCCGCTCGCTGCCGGAGATCGGCCGGCGCTTCGGCGGCCGCGATCATTCGACCGTGCTCCACGCCGTACGCAAGGTGGAGGATCTCATGCAGAAGGACGACCAGCTCCAGCGGGAGGTCGGCCTCCTGATTCGCCTGCTCGAGCAGCCGTAGCCGCAAGCCCCGGCCGGTGCCGGCGGGTCGGATAACGCCCGGATCGTCTCAAGGGGCTTGCCCTTTGGCGCCAGTCGGGCCAAATTCGCAAATTCCCTGTCAGGGAGTGGGCAGACTGTCATCCACCCGCGATCGGTGTCACCGGCTTGGAGGGCCTGGCTCTCCGGGCCAGCCGAGAAAGCGCCTCGCGGGACGGGCCATGTCGGGGCATGCCCCGCGACGAAACGACAAGAGAAGCGAGGCTGCAACATGAAGGTCACCATCGAGCGGGCGGCCTTTCTCAAAGCGCTGAACCACGTCCAGAGCGTCGTCGAGCGGCGCAACACGATTCCGATCCTGTCCAACGTGCTGCTGCAGGCGGACGGAGGCCAGATCAAGCTGACCGCGACGGATCTGGATATCGAGGTGGTCGAGACGGTGCCGGCCGATATTGCCCAGGGCGGCGCGACCACGGCGCCTGCCCACATGATGCACGATATCGTGCGCAAGCTGCCCGACGGCGCGCAGCTCGAGATCGAGCAGGGCCCCGACGAGGGCCGCATCGCGATCTTCGCGGGCCGGTCGCGCTTCGCGCTCCAGGCGCTGCCGCCGGAGGAGTTCCCCGATCTCGCCGCGGGCGAACTCGCCAACCGGTTCACCGTTCCTGCCGCCGAGTTCAAGCGCCTGATCGAGAAGACGCGCTTCGCGATCTCGACGGAAGAGACGCGCTACTATCTCAATGGCATCTATCTCCATGCCGTGGGCGAGGGCGACGCCGCCATGCTGCGGGCCGTGGCGACGGACGGCCACCGGCTCGCCCAGGTCCAGGTGCCGCTGCCGGAGGGGGCCGCCGGCATGCCCGGCGTCATCGTGCCGCGCAAGACGGTGCTGGAGGTGCACCGGCTGATCGAGGATTCCGACGACGCGCTCGAGATCGCCCTGTCGTCCTCCAAGATCCGCTTCGGCTTCGACGGCATCGTGCTGACCTCGAAGCTCATCGACGGTACCTTCCCCGACTATGAGCGCGTCATCCCGAAGGACAACGACAAGAGCATGGAGGTCGACACCCGGCTCTTCGCCCAGGCCGTCGACCGCGTCTCCACCATTTCCAGCGAGAAGGGGCGCGCGGTGAAGCTCCATATCTCGCCGGAGCGCGTGGTGCTCACCGTCAACAATCCCGACAGCGGGTCGGCGGAGGAGGAAGTGGCCGCGACCTACGATGGCGAACCGCTCGATATCGGCTTCAATGCGCGCTATCTCCTCGATATCACGAACCAGTTCGGCGGCGACACGGCGCGCTTCTCGCTCGCCGATGCGGGTTCGCCGACCATCGTGAGCGATGCCGGGGACGAGACCGCCCTCTATGTGCTCATGCCCATGCGGGTATGAGCCCGCGTGGGGCCGGCCGCTCGGAGTACTTCTAAGTATCTGAAATATCGGATCAATCGGCGTCGGATCGTTCGCGATCCGGGGCCGGCTCGCGAACGGGCCGGGGGACGCGCCGTCCCGGGGATCCGTCCAGCCGGTCCATATTGCGCGAACGTATTGATTATGCTTGCAAAAACCCGCCCGAACCCCCATATAGGGTAAGGTCTGGAGACGGGCCGCATTCGCTATTTCATTCACTGCCAGGCGGGACGCCGACGGTGCCGATCAACAGCGCCCTTGCGCTCAGCAGGCTGACACTCACCGATTTCCGCAACTATGCGCATATGACGCTCGAGACGGGCCCCGAGCCGGTGGTGCTGACCGGACCGAACGGGGCGGGCAAGACCAACCTTCTCGAAGCCGTGTCATTGCTTGCGCCGGGGCGGGGATTGCGGGCAGTGCCCTATGGGGAGCTCGCGCGCCATGGGGCCGGGCGCGGTTGGGCCGTCGCCGCGCGCCTCGGCGCGCCCGACAGCGAGATCAGGATCGGCACGGCCTGGACGGGCGGCGCCGCCGCGGACGGCAATGGCGCGGAGAACGCGCGCGGCCAGTCGCGCCAGGTGCAGATCGACGGCGTCATGCAGAAGAGCTCCGGCGCGCTGGCCCGTCATGTCCGCATGCTCTGGCTCACCCCGGCCATGGACCGGCTGTTCGCCGGCCCGGCCTCCGACCGGCGCCGGTTCCTCGACCGGCTGGTCATCGCCTTCGATGCCGAGCACGGGGCCCGCGTCCAGGCGTTCGAGAAGCTCATGCGCGAGCGCAACCGGCTTCTGGAAGGCGTGCGGCCCGACCCGGACTGGCTGTCGAGCCTGGAGTCGCGCATGGCGGAGGCCGCCATCGCCGTCGCCGCCTCGCGCCACACCGCCATCGAGGCGCTGTCGGCCCTGATGTCGGCCAATGCCGGCGCCGATTCGCCCGGCGGCTTCCCCTGGGGACGCCTGGAGATCGCTGGCGAGCTGGAGGCGCGGATCGCATCGGGCCCGGCAGTGGAGGTCGAGGAGCGATATCGTAGTATACTGCGCGAATCACGTGCGGCGGATGCCGCGGCCGGGCGCACCCTGTCGGGGCCCCATCGCAGCGATCTCCGTGTCGTTCACGGACCGAAGGGGACCGATGCCAGGCAGTGCTCGACCGGCGAGCAGAAGGCGCTTCTGATCGGGATCATCCTGGCCCATGCCCGTGCGATTGCCGCGGCGCTCGGCGGCCAGGCGCCGGTTCTTCTGCTCGACGAGGTCGCAGCCCACCTCGACGAGACGCGGCGTAACGGGCTGTTCGAGGCCTTGCAGGCGCTGGGCGTGCAGGCCTGGATGACGGGAACGGACGCCGGCCTGTTCAGGGCTGCGGCGGGACAGGCCCGGTTCTTCGAGGTCCGCGACGGAGCGGTCGGAAGCCCGGTTCACCAGTGAACGCCTTGAGCGTGATTTTGAACGTTGCGTGAGAGCGCGAGGAAACATGGAAGAGACGACCAACAACCAGCCGGCCGATTACGGTGCGGAATCGATCAAGGTCCTGAAGGGCCTCGATGCGGTGCGCAAGCGTCCGGGCATGTATATCGGCGACACCGACGACGGCTCGGGCCTGCATCACATGGTCTACGAGGTGGTCGACAACGCCATCGACGAGGCGCTCGCGGGCTATTGCGACCATGTGACCGTCACGCTCAATCCGGACGGGTCCGTCACGGTGTGCGACAATGGGCGCGGCATCCCGACCGATATCCACACGGGCGAGGGGGTCTCGGCGGCAGAGGTCATCATGACCCAGCTCCATGCCGGCGGGAAGTTCGACCAGAATTCCTACAAGGTCTCCGGCGGCCTTCACGGCGTCGGCGTCTCGGTGGTCAACGCGTTGTCCTCCACGCTCACGCTCAGGGTCTGGCGCAATGGCCGCGAGCATGTGATGGGCTTCTCCCACGGCACGCCCGACGGGCCGCTGAAGGAGGTGGGTGACGCGGGCGACCGGTCGGGCACGGAAATCACCTTCCTGCCGAGCCCGGAAACCTTCACCATGACGGAGTTCAGCTACGCCACGCTGGAACACCGCCTGCGCGAGCTCGCCTTCCTGAACTCCGGCGTCCACATCACGCTCACCGACAATCGCGGTGTCGAGCCGGTCGAGCTCGACCTGTTCTACGATGGCGGCCTCACCGCTTTCGTGAAATATCTCGACCGGGCCAAGCACCCGCTCATGCCGGAACCGATCACGGTGACCGCCGAGCGCGACGGCATCGTGGTGGAGTGCGCCCTGTGGTGGAACGACAGCTACCACGAGAACGTGCTGTGCTTCACCAACAACATTCCCCAGCGCGACGGCGGCACCCATCTCGCCGGCTTCCGCGCGGCGCTGACGCGGATCATCAACTCCTATGCCAATGAATCCGGGCTCGCCAAGCGCGAGAAGGTCTCGCTGACCGGCGACGATGCCCGCGAGGGGCTGACCTGCGTGCTTTCGGTGAAGGTTCCGGATCCGAAATTTTCGTCCCAGACCAAGGACAAGCTGGTCTCGTCGGAAGTCCGCCCCGTGGTGGAGAGCCTGATCAACGAGCAGATCGGCTTCTGGTTCGAGGAGCATCCCGCCGAGGCCAAGGACATCGTCTCCAAGGTGGTGGAGGCTGCCGCCGCGCGCGAGGCGGCCCGCAGGGCGCGCGAACTCACCAGGCGCAAGGGCGCGCTGGAGATCGCCAATCTCCCCGGCAAGCTCGCCGATTGCCAGGAGCGCGACCCCGCCAAGTCGGAACTCTTCATCGTGGAGGGCGATTCCGCGGGCGGCTCGGCCAAGCAGGGACGCAACCGCGAGAACCAGGCCGTGCTGCCCTTGCGCGGCAAGATCCTCAATGTCGAGCGCGCGCGCTTCGACAAGATGCTGTCGTCGGAGCAGATCGGCATGCTGATCACTGCGCTCGGCACCGGCATCGGGCGCGACGATTTCGACATCTCCAAGCTGCGCTACCACAAGATCATCATCATGACGGACGCCGATGTGGACGGCGCCCATATCCGCACGCTCCTTCTGACCTTCTTCTACCGCCAGATGCCGGATATCATCGAGAACGGCCATCTCTATATCGCCCAGCCGCCGCTCTACAAGGTCAAGCGCGGCAATTCCGAGCAGTATCTCAAGGACGAGAAGGCGCTGGAGAACTACCTCATCGAGGGTGGGCTCAACGAAGCCACGCTCGTGCTCGCCAATGGCGAGGAGCGCGGCGGCCAGGATCTGCGCGCCATCGTGAACGAAGCGCTCGACATGCGCCACGCCCTCGATGCCCTGCACAGCCGCTATCCGCGCTTCGTGGTGGAACAGGCCGCGATCGCCGGCGTGCTCAATCCGGAGCGCCTGCGCGATCCCGAGAATGCCCGCGAGGCAGCCGCCTATATCGCGCGCCGGCTCGACCTCCTGTCGGAGGAGACCGAGCAGGGCTGGGAGGGCGAGCCGACATCCGATGGCGGGCTGACATTCGTGCGCGAGGTGCGCGGCGTGCGCGAGGTGTGCACCATCGACGGCAAGCTGATCTCTTCCGCCGAGGCCATGCGGCTCGACCGCAAGGCGAGCCATCTCCAGGAGATCTACGGGCGCGCCGCCACGCTCAAGCGCAAGGCCGACGAGGTCACGGTACGCGGACCGACCCAGCTGCTCGAGGCCGTCTTCGCGACCGGCCGGAAAGGCATATCGCTCCAGCGCTACAAGGGGCTTGGCGAGATGAACCCGCAGCAGCTCTGGGAGACCACACTCGACGCCAATGCGCGCTCGCTCCTGAAGGTGGAGGTGCGCGAGCTCGACCAGGCCGATGACCTGTTCACCAAGCTGATGGGCGACGTGGTCGACCCGCGCCGCGAGTTCATCCGCGAGAATGCCCTGCAGGTCGCCAATCTCGACGTGTGAGGCCTGTCCGGCCGGTCGGGCGTTGCCGATGGGGTGCCCCCGTGGCGCGACATGATATGGTCACCTTTGGGGCTATTGTCCCGCCGCGAGGGGCCTTGGGTGCATTAGCCGAAGGTTAATCGAACCGGCTTTAAGGCTGTAGGGCCGCGCGGGCGCCCGCGCGGCGGCACGCGGTTCGCGATGCGCCCCGAAAATTGGCATGGCTGGTTGATGGCAGTGTTTGGTTCACGCTCTCGCAAATCGTCAAGGCGCAAGGAGCGCGTCGAGCCGCGCCTGACGGGCAAGGCGGCCCGGCGCGCGCCTGTCAGCGAGGAGCCGGACGCCCCCCGGGGCCGGAAGGCGGGCGGCCGTAGCGGCAAGGCCCGCCGTGCCGCCACGCCGTCGCGCCGCGGCAAGGCCGGCAAGCGCCGCTCGCCGCTGGTGAGGGCGGCCTACTGGTCGGTCACGCTCGGCCTGTGGGGCGTCATCGCGATCATCGCCATCTCCGCCTATACGCTGCTCGCCCTTCCCGACGGCACGCTGTTCAAGATCCCCCAGCGCGAACCGGGCATCGTCATGCTGGCCGACGACGGCGAGGTCATGGCGCGCCGCGGCGGCTTCCTCGGCGACGATGTCAGGCTTGAGGAGCTGCCCCCCTATGTGCCCGAGGCGGTGGTGGCCACGGAGGATCACCGCTTCTATTCGCATTTCGGCGTCGACCCGATCGGGCTTGCGCGCGCCATGTTCGCCAATCTCAAGGCCGGCGGCGTGGTCCAGGGCGGCTCGACGCTCACCCAGCAGCTCGCCAAGAACCTGTTCCTGGAGCCCGACCGTACGATCAAGCGCAAGCTGCAGGAGCTCGTCCTGGCGCTCTGGCTGGAGGTGAAGTTCACCAAGGACGAGATCCTTCAGCTCTACCTCAACCGCGTCTATTTCGGCGGCGGGTCCTATGGCATCGAGGCCGCCGCCCAGCACTATTTCGACCGTTCGGCCCGCGAGCTGACGCTCGCCCAGGCGGCGACGCTTGCCGGCCTCCTGCGTGCGCCGGCCCGCTACAACCCGATCCGCCATCCGCGCGCGGCGGAAGACCGCGCCTATGTGGTCCTCAGCCGGATGGTGGAGGAGGGCTTCATCACCGCGGGCCAAGGCCAGAGCGCCATCGACCACCCCGCCGAGGCCGTGATCCGCGACAGCGTACCGGCCACGCAATATATCGCCGACTGGGTCGCCGATCTCGTGCCAGAGCTCATCGGCGAGCTGACGGAGAGCGTGATCGTGGAGACCACTGTCGATCCGCGCATCCAGTCGATCGCGGAGCGCTCGGTGCGGCGCAATCTCGACGAGGAGGGCCAGAAGAAGAAGGTCGGCCAGGCCGCCATGGTGATGCTCGACCCGTCCGGCGCGGTGAAGGCGATGGTCGGCGGCCGGTCCTACAAGAAGAGCCAGTTCAACCGCGCCGTCCAGGCGAAGCGCCAGCCCGGCTCGTCGTTCAAGCCCTTCGTCTATCTGGCTGCGCTGGAATATGGCTTCGTGCCCGAAATGATCATCCAGGACGAGCCGGTGCGCTTCGGCGACTGGGCGCCGGAGAACTATAACCGCAAGAATTACGGACCCGTGACGATCCGCGACGCGCTTGCCCGGTCGCTCAATACGGTCGCCGCGAAGCTCACCATGAAGGTCGGCCCCCGGGCCGTGGTCGACACCGCCCACCGGCTCGGTATCCGCTCCGATCTCGACCCCAATGCCTCCATCGCGCTCGGCACGTCGGAGGTGACGCTGCTCGAGCTCACCTCCGCCTATGCTCCTTTCGCCAACGGCGGCTATGCGGTCGCGCCCCATGTCATCCGCCGGATCACCACGCGCGACGGCGAGCTGCTCTACGAGCGCCAGGGCTCCGGCCTCGGCCGGGTGGTCGAGCCCTTCGAGCTCGGCGAGATGAACGCCATGCTGCGCACCGCGATCCGCGACGGCACCGGCAAGCGCGCGGTGATCGACGGCCAGGACGCCGCCGGCAAGACCGGCACGACGCAGAACTGGCGCGATGCCTGGTTCGTCGGCTACACGGCCCATCTCGTCGCCGGGGTGTGGGTCGGCAATGACGACGGCACGCCGACCAACAGGGCGACCGGCAGCGGCCTGCCGGCGAGGATCTGGAAGGGCGCGATGGCGCCGGCCCATGAGGGCATGCCGGCGATCCCGCTGCCCGGCGGGCCCGTGGAGGAGGCGCCCCCGCGCCGCCCGCGCGAGGAGCCGGGCCTCGATATCGTCGATTTCCTGCAGAACCTGTTTGGCGGAGGATCCTCGGCGAGAGCCTCGCCGCCCGACTACGGACGGCCCCGCTTCGACCCCGCCCAACAGCGCTGACTGGCGGG
>Ga0207847_100266_pt1 | contig 15623 bp, 16 predicted proteins | sample TtaePargueraPR_8_FD_187736 | JGI IMG/M metagenome (GOLD analysis project Ga0207847, IMG submission 187736) | Aerobic enrichment media microbial communities from Bioluminiscent Bay, La Parguera, Puerto Rico - Tt and E1 (SPAdes) | ecosystem: Environmental > Aquatic > Marine > Unclassified ...
GTCCCGCCAGCCCGGCAGGAGGGCATCGCTCAGGCGGTCGACGAGACCGGCCTCGACCGACAGGCGCGCCGTGCCGAAGCCGGTCTCGGCCTCGATCTCCACATGGTTCCCCCGAGGCGAAGGCCCCGGAGCGAAGCGCATATCCAGCGCCGGCACACCGCCTTCCGCGCCCCCGGCCACCGGGAGCTGCCAGTGCGAGGCGGCCAGCCGGGCGAGCAGAGCGGCGATCTCCGGGGCGAGCGCGGGAAGGCGGGAGAGATCAAGCGTCATGACCGCCTCCCCCGCAGGCGCGCGCGGCCATCTGCTCGCTGAACTCGTCGAGCGCGGCATCCTCGGCACGCGTCTCCGCCTTGCGTCTCTCGTCCAGGAGGTGGCTCTCGATATGCTCGCTCTTGTTAAGCTTCAGCGCGCTGCGCACGCGCTCGCGCCGGACGATGCGGGCACGCTCGCGGGCCTCGGCAAGCCGTGTCCGGCACGCCTCGCGCCGGTCGGCCAGCTCCTGTGCCTTCTGCCTGGTCTTCTCCAGCGTCTCCTCCACGGCGAGCAGGTCGTTCACCGACACGCGCTTGTTGAGCAGCGCGGTCAGGAGGTCGATCTCCAGCGTCCGGGTTTCCTCCAGATAGTCGTCTATGGCCTTCTGGGCGGCCTCGCAGGCCTCGCCCGCCTGCGAGACGGCGGCCTTTTCCGCCGATTCCGCCTTCACCATGCGGTCGAGCCGGCGCTGGCGGAGCGCCACGATCTGCGAGAAGTCACGCATGGCCCACCGCCCCCTTCAGCGCCGCGACGGTGTCGTCGAAGGCGGAGAACTCGTCGAGCCCCTGGCGCAGGAACGCGTCGATGGCGGGCTTGCGGGCGACAGCCTCGTCACCCAGCGGATCGGAGCCGGACGCATATTCGCCGATCTTCACCAGGAGCTCGATCTCGTCGTATTTCGCCAGAAGCGCGCGCAGCTTGCCGATGGCCGCCAGATGGTCCGGCGCGACGATACGGTTGAGCACGCGGCTCGCGCTCGCGGTCACGTCGATGGCGGGATAGTGGCCGGCGCCGGCGAGCTTGCGCGACAGCACGACATGGCCATCGAGCAGGGAGCGGGCCTCGTCGGCCACCGGCTCGTTCATGTCGTCGCCCTCCACCAGCACCGTGTAGAGCGCGGTGATGGAGCCCTCCCCGCTGCGGCCCGCGCGCTCGACGAGGCCCGGAAGCAGCTCGAAGACCGAGGGCGGGAAGCCGCGCCGGGTCGGCGGTTCGCCGGCGGACAGGCCGATCTGGCGCTGGGCGCGGGCAAAGCGCGTCAGGCTGTCCATGATGAGCAGGACGCGCTCGCCGCGGTCGCGGTGATATTCCGCGATCGCCGTCGCGGTATAGGCCGCCTTCACCTGCTCGATGGCCGGACGGTCGGAGGTCGCGACCACGATGGTCGACTTGGCGAGCCCCTCCGGGCCGAGCTGGTCGTCGACGAATTCGCGCACCTCGCGGCCGCGCTCGCCGATCAGCGCGACGACGCAGCGGTCATAGGCGGCGAACCGCACCATGAGCGAGACGAGCGTCGACTTGCCCCCGCCGGCGGCGGCGAAGATCCCTAGGCGCTGGCCCTCGCCACAGGTGAGCGCGCCGTCGAGCGCCTTCACGCCCAGGCTGAAGGGCCGGTCGATGGGCGGGCGCAGCATGGGATTGGGCGGCGCCTGGTTGCCGGGATAGGCCCGCGTCCCGGCAAGCGTGGGCCCGCCGTCGATCGGCTGGCCCATGGCGTCGAGCACCCGGCCCGTCAGCGCCTCGCCGACCGGCACCTCGAAGGCGCCCATCAGCGACTGGATCGTGGAGTTGTGGGAGATGCCGAGCGTACGGCCATAGGGCGTCAGGATCGCCTCGCCCTGGTCGAAGCCCACCACCTCCGCAAGGACCGGCCCGTCATTGGTGCGCGAGATCGAGCAGATCTCGCCGATGCTGAAATGCCCCGCCGCGCGCACCAGCGGGCCGGTCGTCTTGCTCACCCGCCCGCGGCGCCTAAACGGGCGGACCTGCTCGAAGGCGAGCTCCGCCATGCAGGTGCCGACCGCGTCGGCGGCCGACGACGGGGCCCGCTTCGGCTTAAACCTGCGCTTTTGTGCTGGCGTCGTCGCTGCGGTCATCGTTCTCACCTCCGGCGCCGGCCGGAATGGCCTTCAGCGCGGCAATCATCTCCTCGACCACCACCGGCAGGCTGACGTCGATGACGTCGAGCCCGGCATAGACAAGGCAGTCGTCCCCGGCCATTTGCGGGTTGGGCTCCGGCCGGATCGCCACGAGATCCCGGTTGCGGCGCTTCAGTGCGGCGAGCGTCGCGGAGAGAGACCGCATGCTCGCCGGATGCACCATGATGACGATCTCCTCCTCGCCATGGAGCTCGTGCAGAACGTCGTCGAGCACGGCCGACAACCAATCCTCCGCCGGCATGCGGCCGAGAACCCCGTGAAGGGCCTGCCGCAGCAGGGTATCGAGCTCGCCCTCGAGCCGCGCGCGGGCCTCGCCGACGCGCGCGATGGCCTCCGAGAACCGGGCGAGCCCCTCCGCATGGCCCGTCTCGCGGGCCTTGCGCCTGATGGCCCGCGCCTCCTCGCGCGCCCGGCGGAGGCATCGGGCGGCCTCCCGGCGGGCGGTCTTCTCGATGCTCTCCGCGTCCTTCAGGCGGGCGAGACGGTCCGCCTTCAGGATGCCGTCGGCGGGAAAGACGTCCGGCCGGGATGCCGCGGCGGTGCTAAGCCTGAGCATTGCCGTGCTCCCGCGCGAGCGCCACATAGCGAAGAAAGCAGGCCTCGTCCGGATCGCCCGGCGCGAAGGACAGCGGCTCGAGGAGCTCCTCCGGCACCAGCCGCAGCTTCAGCCTTTCGCGATAGGCCGGCGGCAGGACACCGATCAGATGCGCCTTCACCTTCCGGGCATAGAGATCCAGAAGCTCGCCCGATGCCGTGCTCAGGACGCGGAACTCGCCGAAAGCCGGCAAGCGCGCCTCGCGAAGCCCCAGAACCAGCGCGCGGCTGCCGCACCAGTCCACGATCTCGGTGAGCGCCGCGCCGCTCGTCGTGGCCAGAATGGCCTTGTGGTTGATGAGCACCGTCATGACGCGGCACAGCGCGGAGAGCGCCTCGGGGGCTGCCATGGCAAGCTCGGCGAACAGTTGCGCGCGGGCGGGCGGCAGCGCCGCGGGCGCCGGCGGCAAGGCGGACAGGATGCGCCCGCCAGCCTCGGCCGCCAGGAGACGGCTCGACGCGATCCGCGCCGCGATCCCGGCATCGCGCAGCCCCAGCGCGCGGGCCATGTTGGCGGGCGCGACGTGCTGGAGCGGGGCCTCGTCGAAAGCGCACAGGGGATGCATCACGCCTCCGCCGCCTTCCGGGCCTTGCGGGTCTTCAGATAGGTGTCCGCGCCGAAATATCCGCCCGCTCCCAACCCCAGGCACACGACTACGAGGGCGACGATCAGGAGGATCGCCTGCGTCTGGCTGTTGCGGTGCATGATCACCCCGCCCAGCGCGACGAGGTCCAGCTCGGGCCTGACGGGCGGGTCCACCGGGGAGACGACCACGCCGACCCGGTCGTAATCGATCTTCTCCACGCTGAAGGCCACGAGCTGCTTGATCTGCGGGACGAGCTCCGCGGTCATCGCGTCGCGGCTGACGAGCGCCAGCACGGAGGCGCTGGGCAGCGGCACCTCGTCGAACGGCGTCTCCTTGCGCGGATTGGCGATATGCACCTGCGCGGAGATCACGCCGGGAATGGATGAGACCATGTTGGACAGCTCCTGCGACAGGGCGAAGTTGAACCGGGCCCACTCGGTCACGGGGCTGGCCACCAGCCCGTCGCCGGTGAACACCTCCCCCATCGTCTCGTAATCGGGGCGCGGCAGCCCGAAACGCTTCAGGAGATCGACCGCCTCGCCGAACTGCGCCTCGTCGACCATGAGCGTGACGAGATTGTCCTTGTCGGTCTGCTTGGCGGCGTCGATGTTGTATTCGAGAAGCTTGCCGAGCATCTCGTTGGCCTCCCTCTCCTGGAGCCCGGAATGCAGGGGCACCTTGCAGGCGGCGAGGAGGACGAAGGCCATGCAGGCCGCGGCGAGCCGGACGAGCCGGCGCGTGGAGCCGCACCGCCGGCCGCCGTCCCGCGGTGTGATACGGTGGAGTGAGTGGGTCATTACTGGCTCGAGAGAAGTTGCTGCACGCCGCTGATGGTCTTGCCCACCGCCTTGATCGACAGTTCGAGGCGGATCTTGTCGGCGTTGCTGTCCACCTTGTTGCGGATGTAGTCGCGGTTGTCGCTGTAGAGCTCGATGATCTTGTTCTTGGTCACCTGCAGGAGTCTGGCCTGCTCGGGCGTCTGGTATTGGGGATCGTTGGCCCAGCGGCGGAACTGCTCGCGCACCGGCTCCGGCAGGCTCATCAGCGGGCTCGACAGGTCGACCGCGCTGTCGATGTCGCCGATGATGCTCTGCTCCTGCTGGCGCAGCGTATCGACCAGACGGTCCTGGAGGCCGTCGATCCCCGTCGCCTGGCGTTCCGCCTGCGGGGCGATCAGCGTAAACGACATGCTCATTGGATGGATCTCCCCTCTTCGGCGCCGGCCCCTGCCCAGTCCTCGTCCTTGATGCCGAGGGCTTCGGCGCATTCGCTGACGACGACCTGAACCGCTTCCAGCGCGGCCTCCGACTGGAGGAGGTCCTCGTCGAGATAGGTCCGACCCAGCCTGTGGGCGCGCTCCAGCTGGCCATCCTGCTGGAGCAGGAAGAGATGGAAGGCGAGCGCCTCGTCGCGATTGATCTCCGCATCGAAGGAGCCGCTGGTCTCCAGGAGCTCGATGCCGGCGGCCAGGTCTCCGGTGGCGAAACGGTACATGGCCTCGATCACGAACCCGCCGGCATTTTCGGGACGCACCTCCTGCACGAGTTTCCACAGGGACTGCGCGCCCTCGCCAAGGCCGATCCGGGTCGCGAGCGAGGCGATATTGCCCAGGATGAACATGTCATCGCTGGAGAAGTCGACTTGGGGCATGCTCATTCGACAGATACCTTCTTCTTCTGCCCGTTGACCTCGACCAGCAGGTAGCCGCGCGCGATGGTCACGAGCGTTGCGTCCAGGCCGAGCGCATCGCCGGGCCGCACGATGTCGCCGTCATCGACGACCACATAGGGGTTCTCGCCGTGCCAGATGCCGGTGACGCGCTCCGCCAGCGCCGCGAGATCGACGGGCGAAGGTGCCTCGAACCGCACGCCGACAAGCCCCGGAACATCCGATGTGAGGGCTGCCGCGATCTTGTCGCGCAGCGCCGGATCGCCCTCCGCCGACAGGGTCACGACCCCGTCCTTCTGGCCGAGCACGCGCGATCCGGCACCGAGGTTCTTCAGAATCAGGCCGGCCGCCTCCTCGATCTCGCGGTCGACGAGAATGTCGGCGGAGACCGGCAGGCCGAGCGCAACGAGCCCGGCCTTCACCTTGAGGCGCTCGGCCGCATCGGCCACCCTGAGCGTGGCGTGCCACTGGCCGCCCCGTTCCACGAGGCCGGCCACGGTCGCGCCGAGCCCGGCGAGCCCGGTGCGGACGGCAGAGGGGTCCACGGCGGCCCGGGCCGCCCGGTCGGCCTCCTCCGCGCTCCGGTCGGCCTCGTCCTGCGTCTCGGCATGGGCGAGCGCGGACGGTTCGCCGCCGGGAAGCAGAACGCCCGCGAGACCGGCGAGCGCGACCAGACAGGCGAGCGCGAGCGCCAGCCTAGTGCGGGGCCCCTCCGGCAGCCGATGCCGGCGGGAAGGCTGCGCCACCTCCTCCGGCCCGATGCCCTCGATCTCGATGGAGATGTCGGCGACGATCAGCCGGTCGCCGAGATGCCAGGGCGTCCATTCCCCGGGCGTCAGGGTGGTGGCCTGCCCGGTGGAGAACTTCAGGAGCACGGCGAACGCGTCCGGTTTCGGCATGATCGACACGGTGTCCTCGCCCACCTTCAGGACGAGGTGTTCCGGAGCGAGCACCGGGTGGATGAGCGCGATTTCGCAGCCGAAATCCGACCCGAGGCGATGCTCGCCCGGATCGAGGCTGAAAAACCGGTCCTCGACCCCCGATCTGGACAGTTTTGCGACAATCATGTCAGTCGCTCCAACAGGCTCGTCCGTCCGTGTGCGCCGGTCCGCAAGGCTTGCGGCGCGGCAACCGGCCTCTCCAAAGAGGCAATGGCGTCCTTGCCGCGTCAGTCGGATCGCTCGCCGTCCGCCGTCTCCGGCACCATGTCGGCGACATCCTCCGGCAGCTCCTGCGACCGGTTGGCGGCCTCCTCGAGCTCGCGGCGGATATTGAGTTCCTTGATCTGTTCGAGCAGCGCCAGCGCGTCGTCGACGACCTCGACCGCGCGCTCGTAGTGGGCCGGATCCTCGTTCCCCAGGCTGATCTGCGAACTGTCGCGCAGGAGGATCTGCCGGCGCGACTGCAGATAGCGGATCACCGCATCGACGCCACCGGAGGCGCCCTCCAGAACGATCTCGTCGAAACTCACATCGGCCTGCGAAAAGCAGCTGAAACCGTCATCCATCTGAACCATGCGCCGCTCCCTGCGTACTCAGCTCCAAAAGTCGATGCGATAACGCACCCCCGGCCGGGTTATGGGGAAATCGGCTTTTCGAATGATCGCGCCGGTCCCGTGCCGCGCGCGCCTTCCTGCGACCATAGCGATAATCGATTTCGGTATTTGACCCCGGGGCCCAAGGCTTTCCGCGACGGCTGCACAGTCAGACGCAAGGAGGAGACGGGAGATGCCCCACGACACGAGATCGGCACACGCCACCGGCACCGGGCCGGCAGAGCACCGGGCCGTCCAGGCGGACCAGCCGCCGGTCCGCCCAGGCGCGATGCGCCCCGGAAGCGGGAACCAGGTCACGGTCATCGACGAGACGCCGGCATCGTCGTCGTCCCGGCATCACGAGACCCGCGCGGTGACGACATTCACGCCGCACTGCCCCCCGGGCATGCCAGGACGGTCTCAGGCACGCACGGTCACGACATTTCCGGTTTACACGCCGCCGCTGGCCCGCAGCGTGCCCGCCAATGCATCATCCGCGGTGCCCGGCCGCCCCTCATCCGGGGCACCCGACGTCGTCATCGAGATGGCGGAGCGTTCGCCGCGGGCCACGACGCCGCCGCTGGAGACCCCGAACACGGAAACCAGTTTCCTGTCGTTGCCGACCGTACACACGGCGGCCTCCCCCACACGGTCCGTCGCCTCCGAGTGCGCGATCCCGATCGACGATCCCGACCCGCCGGAAAAGCCCGGCTACTTCCACTTTCGGATGCGCCACGAGCAATCGGAGAAGACGGAGGATGTGCGCCGCAAGGCGCTGCACGACGCGCTCTCGCAATACAAGGAAGGCCCGACCGGTCGGCAGATGGGCGATCTGGTGAACAAGATCGTCGAGGCCCTGCCCGATGGCAACAGCGCGGCGACGGAGCTGAAGGAGGCCTATGACGATCTCCAGGAGCAACTCGGCACGCTCGACACGGCCTTCAAGGACTTCCTCTCCCTGCGCATCAAGCAGAAACGCAGCCGCGTTCCCGCATTGTGCGACGCGAGAACGCTGTTCCTCGGCAACTCCCTGATGGCTCTGGCCTTGCGCGCCGCCCTGCAATCGGCCCTGGTCGCGGTCTCCGGGAGCATGGTGCAATACGCGACCTTCAAGATCCTGGAGAAAATCGTCGCCGGGAGCATGGAGGCCATCCCGCAGGACATCATCGACCAGGCGAGCCGCGCGGGCGAGAGCGCAGCCGCGGCGGTCGGACTGTCTCCGGATCAAATCCGGGAATTTCTTGCCGCCTCTCCCAGAGAGGAACTCTCCAAGCTGGCCGAGTTGAGCGAGGCCCAGATGGAGGTGCTTGCCGGACGGATCGCCGACACCGCGACCGAAGGCGTCCACAAGTCCATCTCCGATCTCACGCCGGAACAGCTCGACCTGGCCCGCACCCAGTTCTCCAAACCGGCGAGCTCCATTCTGGATGTGGACACCTCGTCGAACGGCCTGATCTACGGCACCGAGGCCGCCTACACATTCGGCACGAGCAGCCTCGGCTTGTCGGTCTACAATCTGTGGGAGAAGGCCTATCAGGACGAGGCGTTCAAGGAGAGCCTGAATTTCGGCAGCAAGGCGCCGACAGCCAGCGAACGCATCATGGCGGAGGCCAGGAAATCCGGACTTCGCCACATCGTGACCGGTTCGGCGGGCTTCCTGATCGGCGCCGTGGCCAATGGCACCGGCAAGGCCGCCATCGGAACGCCGATCGGGGATGTGTTCAAGGACACCGGTGCGATGGCCCTGTCCCAGACCATGACCTCCGCCTCCGCTGTCTCCGTCGACATGGTACTGGCCGGCGCCTTGCCCAAAGAGCAGTACAACGACTACTGCCGCGAGGCCGCCAAGGTGGCGCTGCGCACAATGTGCGCGGTGGCCTCGCAATATGCGAAGACGGAGATCTATGCGCGGTTCAATGATCGCTCAGCACTGGGGATCGGCGACCATGTCCGCTCCCTCATGACCGGCGGCCTCGGCGGGCTCAGCAAGGAGGCGCTCAAGGCCGTGGCGAACCTGCTGGCCAGCAAGCAGGCGCCGGCCGATCTCGATTACACTCAGAAGGCGGTCGATACGGTCAATGCCTTCACCACGCTGATGCGGACGCTGAATGACAAGTCGCTCACCGACGCGCTGTCCGACAACCCGCTCGAGCAGGATCGGGCCGCACTCTTCTCCAACCTGAAGACGATCGTCCACCCCTTGCGCGAGGCGGAGACCCTGAAGCCCGACAGCTATGGAATCAAGCAGGACTGGGCCCGGTTCGACGATTTCCTCCAGGAGGAGATGCGCCGGCGGGACGGGCCCGGTCCGCACAATGTGTGACCGGCAGAGGCGGGCAGGCCTTTTCCTGCCCGCCGCCTCCGGCGCCGCCGCCAGTGCGAAAGGCCATTGCATCGCACGCCCGTTTGGCCTATCGCGGAACGAGGCCCCGCCCGGGCTTCCATTCCTGGTCCACGCCGGTTCCCGCTTTGCCCATGCGCCGTGCCCGCCGCCTCGTCATCGCCGCCCTTCTCGGGCTCGTTCTCGCCCTGCCGGCCGCCCTGCCGCTCCCGGCGCGCGCGGGAACGCCGGGGGATTTCGACTATTACGCCCTCGTCCTGTCCTGGTCGCCGACCTATTGCGCGACGCCGGAGGGAAACCGCGACCGGCATCAATGCGGCGGCCAGCGCGCCTATGCCTTCGTGGTCCACGGCCTGTGGCCGCAATATGAGCGCGGCTGGCCGGACAATTGCGCCGCCGAGCGCTGGGTGCCCGAGCATGTCATCGACGCCATCATGGGCGTCATGCCGTCCAAGCGCCTGGTCATCCACGAATGGCGCAAGCACGGCACCTGCTCCGGCCTCGACCCGGCGGGCTATTTCGCGCTGACCCGCAAGCTGTTCGACACGATCCGCATCCCCGCGCGCTATCTCTCCCCGCAGGAGACGGTGTCGACCACGCCGGACGGGCTGATGCGCGATTTCCTCAAGACCAATCCGAAGCTTGAGCCGGACATGATCACCGTCCATTGCGGCAATCGCCGCGACCGGGCCCGGCTGAGCGACATCCGCATCTGCTTCACGCCGGACGGAACGCTCACGTCCTGCGGGCCCAACGAGCGGCGGGCCTGCCGGGCGCGCGAGCTCGTCCTGCCGCCCGTACGCTGACAGGGAGGGCATCGATGGCCACGCAACCGCAGCCCCGGATCGTCGTGTTCCAGCACATGCCGCACGAGACGCCGGGGCTGTTTCTCGACGTCATGGCCGCGCACGGCATCTCCGCCCATCCCGTCCACCTCCATGACGGCGAGGCGATCCCCGCGCTCGACGGCTTCGACGCCATGATGGCCATGGGCGGCGCGCAGCAGGTCTGGCAGGAGGACGACTATCCCTGGCTCGTGGAAGAGAAGGCCGCCATCCGCGACTGGGTGCTGACGCGCGGCAAGCCCTATTACGGCGTCTGCCTCGGCCACCAGCTTCTCGCCTCCGCGCTCGGCGGCGAGGTCGGCCCGGCGGGCACGAAGGAGATCGGCATACTGGATGTGGCGCTCAACGGCGAAGGCCGCGCCCATCCCTTCCTGAGCGCCCTGCCCGATGCGCTCTCATGGCTGCAATGGCATACCGCGGAAGTCCACAAGGCCCCGCCCGGGGCCCGCGTGCTCGCAAGCTCGCGCGACTGTCCGATCCAGGCTATCGCGGTCGGCACCCATGCGCTCGGCACCCAGTTCCACGCCGAGGCGAGCCTTGCCAGCCTGGAGAGCTGGGCGGAGCGGCCGGACTATCTGGCCGCGCTGGCGGCGGAATGCGGCCCGGACGGTTATGGCCGCCTCCTCGCCGACGCCCGCACGAAAATGCCCGCCATCGCGGCCCACGCCCGGCACCTGTTCGAGAATTTCCTCGCAACGGCCGGCCTCGCCCGGTCCGCTCCCCGTCCGGCGGGGTAGTGTCCCAGTTTGAATTGCCGCAATGGGTGGAGAGCAGTCATTGGCTTGATTCAGTAAAGTGCGTTTGATCGGAATTGGACGACCGTACCAGTAAGCTATGCTATTTTTCGTGCCGTCCCATCAGTTAGGAGGCGCGCTTGACTGACGAATACGATGAAAGAAAATGGTTCTTTGATCGAAGGACTGACAAAACCATCATCAGCAAGCGGATTACGGACACGTTATCCGGTAAAAAGTTGCGCATCGCGTCGCACGTCGTCGAAGGCCAGCCAGGACTGAGGTTCGCCACAGCCAATAACGAGGCGGTCCTACGACAAACGCCAGCCGGGAGATACGAAATCAAGGCTACATTCCTGGAAGATAATCGTTCCATTCGAACGCTTACCATCCAGAAATACAACAGCAAGAGCGGTCCAAGCGACAGATACTACTTTTCGTTCGTAGGAGATGAAATAGAAACGCTCATAAACTTCATCGCAGGCGTCAGAACCGTACCTTTGGAAGATGACACCAAGGTTCATTTGCCCGATGAAGTCCTGAAGGACACCGTTCTCGACCAAGAACAAGCCCGCCGCATATTCGCGAAAAATCCGGACCTCTTCCTCCAGCTCGCGCAGCAAGAAGACATCACGCGGGACCTCGTGGCAGTCGGCTACAGACGGAGCCAATTGCAGCGCTTCGAGTCCCTGCTCTGTGACGCGAGTTACTTTGCCAGCGAACAGAACCGCCTTCAATGCAGACCCGAAGACGTATGGCAGGATTTTTTTGAGGCCAACACGTGGATATTTGGTTACGGCCTCTCGTACCAATTCTTGTCCAAGCTAGACGAGAGGAAGCTGGAGCAAATCGTCCGTGGCCGCGACCTGACTGCCGCAGGCAAGCGCTCCGATGCTCTCATGAAAACGCGCGGCATAATCAGCTCGTTGTGCTTTGTGGAAATCAAGCGCCATGACACACCGTTACTCGGGTCGGCTCAGTATCGTCCGGACGTGTGGTCACCATCCTCAGAGTTGGCCGGCGGAGTGTCCCAAGTGCAAACAACTGTCCATACCGCAATCGAATCTCTCGGTCATAGGCTGATGCCCAGAGACGATATGGGCGACCCGACCGGTGAAGTTCTATTGAACATCGAACCGCGCTCTTGTCTGGTCGTGGGCTCGCTCGATCAGTTTCAAACAGATTGCGGAATCAATGTGCCCAAGTTCCGCTCATTCGAGCTCTACCGGCGGCACACTTGGCGTCCGGAGATTATCACGTTCGATGAACTCCTCCAGCGGGCTCGTTTCATCGTCGAGCACGGGCCCAATACCGACCCCCAAGCAGACCAGAGTGATGATGAGATACCATTCTAAGCGACCATTATTTCCTGGTCCGTTTGGGGTCGAATGCCGAATTTCAAGCTGATACGCTGCTTCCGGCGGATTGCACTTGACCCGAAACAGATCGCTCATCGCGTGCCGAGGAGCTCAGCCGGTGCGGTCGGCCGGGCAAACCGCCAGAGCGCATTTCGTGACCCCATGTTCACTCAATGCCCTCCAGCTCCCTGTATCGCCGCGCTTTCGAACCGGAAAAGCGCTCTACAGCTTGAGCACCAGCTTGCCGAAATTGCCGCCCGTATAGAGCAGGTTCAGCACATCCGGGAAGGCATCGAGCCCGCCCTCGCGCACATCCTGGCGGAATTTGAGCCGGCCTTCGCTGTGCCACGCGGCGAGCGCGTTCAACGCCTCCGCGTTGCGCTCGGCAAAATCGAACACGATGAAGCCGCGCACATTGAGCCGGTTGACGAGGATGGAGCGCAGATTGGTCAGGCGCGGCGGCGGCTCGGTCGCGTTGTAATGGGCGATGAGACCGCACACCGCCACGCGCCCGAAGGTATTCATGTGGCCGAGGACGGCGTTCAGGATATCGCCGCCGACATTCTCGAAATAGACGTCGATCCGGTCCGGGCACAGCCGCTTGAGCTCTTCCGACACGTCCTGCGCCTTGTAGTCGATGGCGCCGTCGAAGCCGAGCTCGTCGACGATATAGCGGCATTTCTCGCCGCCGCCGGCAATGCCGATGGCGCGCGCCCCCTTGATCTTGGCGATCTGGCCGACGAGCGAGCCGACCGCGCCGGAGGCCGCGGAGACAACGACCGTGTCGCCCTCCTTCACCGCGCCGACCTCCAGCAGGCCGAAATAGGCGGTGAGCCCCGGCATGCCGAGCCCGCCGATCCAGGCCTCCAGCGGCGCGAGCGAGGTGTCGGCCCGGACCGCCCGCCCGCCGTCCGACACGGCATAGCGCTGGACGCCGAACAGCCCGGCGACCGCGTCGCCCTCCCGGTAATCGGGATGGTTGGACTTCACCACATGGCCGGCGGAAAAGCCGCGCATCACCGCCCCGATCTCCACCGGCGGCACATAGGAACGGCCCGGCGCGATCCAGCCGCGCATGGCCGGGTCGAGCGACACATAGTCAGCGCGCATCAGGAACTCGCCCTCGCCGGGCTCCGGCACGGGCTCGTCCACAATGTCGAAATTCTCCCGCGAGGCCATGGTCGCGGGGCGGCTCTTCAGTCTGACGACACGGTTCTCGGTCATCGCGGTCTTGCCTCCATGAGAAGGGAGAGGGGCTGTCCGGTCCCGGGATGCACGGGCTCGGCCAGCGCCGTCAAGACGTAGCCGGCCTCGCCAAGCGCCGATATCCACGAGCCCAGCGTGCGGAAATACCACGGCATGGGCGTCCAGTCCCCCGTGCCGAACCCGCGGAAATCCTCCCGCCGCCAGCCATTCTCGTAGGGCGGGCCGGCCGCGATGGGATGCAGCGTCTGCACGAGCAATGCGCCGTGGGGCGACAGGACGCCGCGAAGCGCCGACAGCAGCGCGACGATGTCGTCGTCGAGCAGCGCGAAATTCGCCACGACCGCGTCGAACGGCCCGCCGCAGCGCGAGGGATCGGCGATCAGGGCGTCATAGTCCGCCACGACGAACCGGCCTCCGCCCGCTGCCCTGGCGGCCTCGACCAGCGGGGCGGAGCCGTCCACGCCGACGGCCTCCACGCCGCGCTCGCAGAGCGCGCGCACGAGCCAGCCCTCGCCGCATCCCAGATCGAGAACGCGCCGCGCGGACTGCGCGAGAACGGCGTCCAGAATGGCCCCGTCGGTCGCGATCCGGCGGCTTTCGATGGCGCCGCCGCGGACGGCCCGCGTCCAGCCCTGCGCATTGTCGCGCCAGCTTCCGGCAAGCTCGTCACGGGGATCAGACATGCGCTCCGGCCCGGTCATGCGGGCAGACTAGATCAAACGACCTTAAACCGGAATCGGTTTCAGACGGCATCGGCCCGCTCCCCCACCCGGCCACCCACGGAAGTATGATCCCGTGGGTGGCCGGGTGGGGGAGCGGGCCGGGGCCGATTCAATCAGACAGGAAAACGCTCATCGGATCAGACCGAGGCTTTCCAGCTTGAGGATCACCTGATGCGCCGCCTCGTCCGGCGTCACGCTCACCGTGTCGATCTTGAGCTCCGGCGCCTCCGGCTCCTCATAAGGGTCGTCGATGCCGGTGAACTGCTTGATGATGCCGGCACGCGCCTTGGCATAGAGCCCCTTGCGGTCGCGCTCCTCGCAGATCTCCAACGGGGTCGCCACATGGATCTCGCAGAAGGCGCCGTACTGCTCGATCATGGAGCGCACCTCGCGGCGCGTCGCGGTATAGGGCGCGATCGGGGCGCACAGGGCGACGCCGCCATTCTTGGTGATCTCGCCCGCCACGAAGCCGATGCGGCGGATGTTGAGATCGCGGTGCTCCTTGGAGAAGGTGAGCTCCGACGACAGGTTCTTGCGCACGATATCGCCGTCGAGCAGCGTCACCGGGCGGTCGCCCATCTCCATGAGCTTGACCATGAGCGCATTGGCGATGGTCGACTTGCCGGAGCCGGACAGGCCGGTGAAGAACACGGTGAAACCCTGCTGGTGGCGCGGCGGATGGGTGCGGCGCAGCTCCTTGATGACCTCCGGCGGGGAGAACCATTCCGGAATGTCGAGCCCGACCTGCAGGCGCCGACGCAGCTCCGTACCGGAGATGTTGAGGACGGTCTCGTCCTCGCCCACCTCGTCCATGGGCACGTACTGGGCATGGTCCTGGCTGTAGACCATCATCTTGAAGGGCACCATCTTGATGCCGACCTCGTCCTCGTGCTCGCGCACCAGTTCCTGGGCATCGTAGGGGCCGTAGAAGGGCTCGCCCTTGGCGTTGTTGCCGGGACCGGCATGGTCGCGGCCGACGATGAAGTGGGTGCACCCGTAGTTCTTGCGGATCATCGCATGCCACAGCGCCTCGCGCGGGCCGCCCATGCGCATGGCGAGATGGAGCAGGCTCATCGTGGTGGTCTGCTCGGGATAGTTGTTCAGGATGGCCTCGTAGCAGCGCACCCGCGTGAAGTGGTCCACGTCGCCCGGCTTGGTCATGCCGACCACGGGATGGATCAGCAGGTTGGCCTGCACCTCCTGGGCGGCGCGCATGGTGAGCTCCATATGGGCGCGGTGCAGGGGGTTGCGGGTCTGGAAGGCGACCACGCGGTGCCAGCCCCATTTGTCGAACAGGGCGCGCAGCTCGTTCGGCGTGTGGCGATGGTGACGGAAATCGTAGTGGACCGGGGCCTCGATGCCCTTCAGCCGACCGCCGAGATAGACGGGGCCTGCGGTGTATTTGAGATAGTGGACGGCGGGGTGCTTGTCGTCGTCGGCGCCGAAGACCATGGCGGCCTCCGCCGACTTGTCCGGCGTCCAGATGTCGGAGATCTCCATGAGCGCGATCAGCACGCCCTCCTGGTCGCGCAGCGCGATGGTCTCGCCCGTCTCCACCTCTCCGGCGAAGGCCTCCGTGACGTCGAGCGTGACCGGCATCGGCCACAGCGCGCCCGAGGCGAGCCGCATCGACGCGCACACGCCGTCATAGTCGGCCTCGGTGAGGAACCCTTCGAGCGGCGCGAACGAGCCGTCGAGCAGCATTTCCACGTCGCAGACCTGGCGTGGCGTGAGGTCCCAGGACTTGTAGCCCTTCGCCGCAGCCTTCGCCGCCGCCACCTCGTCGGAGGGGAGGTAGAGTTCCTTGACCTTGTCCATGAATGTCCTTTCCCGGCCGCCTCG
>Ga0207847_100268_pt1 | contig 15471 bp, 21 predicted proteins | sample TtaePargueraPR_8_FD_187736 | JGI IMG/M metagenome (GOLD analysis project Ga0207847, IMG submission 187736) | Aerobic enrichment media microbial communities from Bioluminiscent Bay, La Parguera, Puerto Rico - Tt and E1 (SPAdes) | ecosystem: Environmental > Aquatic > Marine > Unclassified ...
TCGTCAGAAACAAATTATTGTCAAGGATCTTTGCAGTGGTACAAAGAGGTACTCCTTATGTGGATACATATGGGTTCGCAGCATAAAAATTGTAATATTTTTATTGCTTAAGTCTTAGAATACTGGCTGATGATGGGATGGGTTTCTATTAAAAAGATATTATCATCTGATTTTTTTTTTGCAACCTGATTATTGACTTGAAATAGTTTTTTCAGCAAACCCACCTCTGAATCTCCTCCCAATGCTATTAAGTTAAGAGGGTTTTTGCGACCTCTCCCTAACTCTCTCCGAGAGAGGGACATAGTATTGTCTTAACTTAATAGCATTCAATCTCCTCTTGGAGGAGACTAATGGCTTATTTCAAGATCTCATAATTAATTAACACAACGGGTTAAAAATGTTTGCTAATATTGGTAGCCGCTTATTGGAAGATCAATAAATGTTATAAGCTTCCCAATTATTGAGTCCTTATAAATTCAAAGTCGATATATGCATCTTCAAAAATCTCGTCGCCATCAAAATCAAAAGCCTCTTCGATTGGCCCTCCTTCAATATGTAAATTCGGCTCATCGTGATCAATGCTAAGATATACAAAATCGTCTGGCGTTTCTTCAAATATCATTACAAGAATATCTTCATCAAAGCCCAGTTGCCCGGATGTGTTCACAGGAAATGTGCCTGGTACCGAGTAGACCACATTGAATTCCCCGTTGTTTTCAATAGTCAAAACGGCGTATCCCGGAAGTTGAATCACATCAACTGCTACCACAGGTCCCTCCCCTGTTTTTCCGAAAATGGCTTTTGTACCCTCCCAGGTGCCAGCTATATCAGAAATTGAAAGGTTTGTGCCATCCAGTGGAAATGAATCGTCCTCGTCTCCACTACATCCTGCAAAGAGCAAAATAAAACATGCCGATAGAATAGGTAATTTTGAAAATACTCGCCTCATGATTTCTTTCAATTGATTCAAAAGGTTGATATTGAAAATAATAAATTATTGATTGTCAGGCAATTGGTTTTATGGATAATACACTACACACATCCAAATTTTAAGAATAGCGTAAATGAAAAAACACCTTCAATACTGATATGACAAAAAATTTTTACATCTCTACCGACAAGTCCAAACTGGACATTCCATTGATCTACCAATACCTGAGTTGTGAGTCCTACTGGGCCAAAGGACGGTCACTAAAAACCGTTGAGACGTCCATTGAAAATTCCCTTTGTTTCGGAGTATATACTGACGATACACAGATCGGCTTTGCTCGGGTTGTAACAGATTATGCTGTAATCGCCTGGGTGATGGATGTATTTATTCTGAATGAATACAGAGGAAACGGACTAGGTGTGATGCTGATGTCAACCATCATGAATCACGAAAAACTCCAAAAGCTGCAACGGTGGGGATTGGGTACAGAAGATGCACATGGATTGTATGAAAAGTTCGGTTTTAAGACCATTCAAAAGCCGGCAAACTGGATGGAAATCACCTCAAGCCCTTCCTAAATCGTAGACAAAGCAAAATCTAAAACTGGTCAGGTTTTGCTTCATTATTTGTATATTCCAGCCATCAAAATCAATATAAAAATGGCTAAGGAATCCTCCTATTTCAATCCTGAATTGTCATTGTCCAGGGAAGAAATGCTCGAGTATGGTTATAAGGTTGTTGATATGATCGTTGACCACTTTGACACTTTGAAAGACCTTAAACCGGTATCCCGCGCCACGCGGAAAGAAATGGATGAAAGACTTGCTGAATCAATCCCTCAAAAAGGTGATTCACCGGACAATGTTCTCCGTTTTGTTGAAGAAAACGTTCTTCCTTTCACAGATCATACGACCCACCCTGATTTTTACGCCTTTGTCCCAAGCCCCAACAATTTCATCAGCTCCATGACGGATGTGATAGCCACGGCATTCAATATTTTTACCGGTGGATGGATCGCTTCACCTGGAGGTGCTGAAGTTGAAATTGTGACGGTGAACTGGCTGTTGGAGCTTGTTGGATTCCCCGTAAAAGAAGGCGGCGGGGTATTTACAAGCGGTGGTTCGATGGCAAATCTGACCGGTTTAACCACAGCGAGGAAAATCAAATGTGATGAAGATTTTGAAGAGGCCATTCTTTACATGTCCACCCAAACTCATTCATCCAATGTCCGGGCTGCAAAAATATTAGGGTTTAAAGAAGACCAGATCAAGTTCATTCCTGTTGACGACAAATTCAGGATGGATGTAAATGCATTGAAAAACCAAATCAAAAAGGACAAAAAGAACGGGAAAAATCCCTTTTGTATACTGGCAACTGCCGGTACTACCAACACAGGTGCAATAGATCCTTTTGTGGAATTGCATGAAGTCTGCGAGGAAGAACATATGTGGCTGCACATAGACGGGGCATATGGAGGCGCCGCCATTATATGTGAAAAGGGGAAAGAAGTATTGAAAGGAATGGAGCTGGCAGACTCCATCACGATCGATCCTCACAAATGGATGTTTCAGCCTTATGAAATCGGGTGTATACTTGTGAAAGATCACCGGCATTTGTACGGCACGTTTTCAGAAAATCCGGAATACCTCCGGGATATCAAAGGAAATGCTGATGAGATCAACTTTTATGATCACGGTGTCCAGCTAACCCGCAGATGCAGAGGACTAAAATTGTACATGTCCCTCAAAACTTTTGGCCTGGATTCATTCTCTGCCGCTGTGGGCCATGGAATCGAGCTATCTGAACAACTGGAGAATTATCTTTCTCAAAATCCCGATTGGGAAATACTTTCCAAAGCTTCGCTGGCCATCATCACCTTCCGGTACCACCCTCATAAGATAAGGATGAATCGTGTGGAGCTGGACAACCTGAACCAATACATATCCAATTCCCTTATTCGCTCCCAGGAAGCCATGATCGTAACAACGGTCATCAATGGATTTGTCAGCCTGAGAATGTGTACCATTAACCCCCGAACTACATTTATCGATGTAAAGAGAGTAATCGATCTGATGGCAAGCTATGCGGTGAATTATTTGAAGGACTATCCGGGGTGAAAAGAAAAAGCCCGGCAATATTTTGCAGGGCTTAATATGTAGTGCGATCAGATTATACTTTACATATTGTTTAAAACTCCTGAACCTATAATTGCAGCGAAAATGGTAAAATAAAAGACCATTGAAATTATAAATACAATGGCAATCCAGATTAAAGAAGCTTTTGCCCACGTAGTCTTAACTCCATTGGTGTCATTCCCAAAAGCCCAAACAAACAGCATAATTATTCCGACTAATGGTATTGCTGTAATTAAAAACGTAATTAACCAATCCTTAATTTCCATTGTCTGGACTGGAGTTGTTCCTTGATTTTCCATAATAATTCTCTTAAGATTTAGGTTTGTAATTAAATTTGGTTACCCTGAATATAAAGAATTATTTGAAATGAAAATGAAGGTTTAGTAACGAAAAATCAAAAAGTTTAACCTTTAACAAGAAGCTCTTTAAAAAATTATTGACTGTAATAGCTATTCAATTTGCTGACCAATTCTCTCATTTTGATTTGGAGATCTTCCGGTTCAACGACCCTCACGGAATCCCCGAACATCAACAACCATCTGCCAATGTAATCGAAACTGAAAGGCGCAAAATTCATTTCCACTTCGTCGTCAAATTCTTTTTCATCCAGCCATCCGTACTGGTATTTGGCATCCTGAATATATCTTGTGACACTTTTCTTAAAAGCCGCCTTTACCATTACCAGATCTGATTGATTCATTAAACTATCGAGGTATGATTGTATGGAAATGCGTTTGGATCGGTCGAAGGTATCTTCCATTATGTTTAATTTCTCAATTCGGTCTACGCGGAAATCCCGATAATCATCTCTGAGACGACACCAGGCGATCAAGTGCCACTGTGATCCGTAAAAGCAAATGCCTATGGGTTCAACGATCCGCTCATTGAATTCATCTTTGTAATTGGACCAATAATTCATTTTGATCACTTTTTTCAATGGCAGAGATTCCTGGATCTTTGAGAGCAGGATATTGCTGGACTGATCCCTGAATTGCATACCCCACGGATCGACAACGATTTGATCGCTCACATTTTGCATGACTTCTTTCTTTTCCGTATCCAAAACAGCTTTGATTTTTGATAATGCACTTTGAAAATTGCCTTGAGATTGCTTATCTGTAATCTTCAGAATAAACTTCTCTGCAATTAACAACGACAGCGCTTCTTCTCTTGTAAACATGACAGGTGGTAAATGATATCCCTCCAATAAATAGTAGCCAAGACCAGCCTCCGCCCCAATGGGCACTCCCCCTTCCTCCAATGCCCGGATATCCCGGTAAACAGTTCTGAGGCTTATTTCAAACCGATCGGCTATTTCCTTTGCGGTAATAACCTTTTTGGTTTGAAGCTGGATAAGAATAGCCTGGAGTCGGTCGATTCGGTTCATGGCAGATACAAAGCAGTAAAAATGGATAAGACTTCACATATTAAACACAAAAACAATAACATGGAAACTCATCATTCATTTTTACTGCTCATATAAACACCTTAGTTCAATCCAATTTGAATTTCAGTGATATTCTCCGGCGAATCCATTTTGATGTATTGGGTGTAAACTTCCCGGATTTCATTGGAGGGTTGCTTTCCGTTTTTAATAAGCTCGGGAAATATTTTGTCATACTCTTCCCCTATTTTGTTCAGGTCACCTTTAAATACACTTGATGCACATTTCAGAGGTCCCCATTCCTGGAAATCATATTTGCCGGAATATTCCATTTTTGCATCGACAACAATGGCGATTTCCAGAGTAAATTCCTTGTCAAGATCGGCTGTACAATCCAGGTAACGGAATTGCATTGGGGCCACTTCCTTCAACCCTATCTTTTGAATTTCTTCGTACATTTTAGGGATTTCACGATCAGCTACTTCACTGACCTTTCTCAGAGTAGTGGTTTCCTTGTGGTAAAATACGGTAAGGGGATTAACTGTTTTTTCGTTCATGATGATAAAATTTTGTTGATTGAATGAATTACATTCCAAAGAAAATCAGGTGAAGTGACAACAGTATGTCAGTAGATTATTCGACATGAAAATTTTTTACTATTTTTTTATTGTAGCTATTAAAATCATGTTTGCATACTCTAAAAAGATGGACTATTCTTAATACATTTGCTCATCATTTCTTTTTTCATTAATAAAAAAAGATTACCAATAAACAGATTACTCCAATGAAAAAGCTACAAAACATCCTGTTATTCTGTGCACTATCCGGCGTATTGTTCGCTTGTAGTAGCAAGTCTCACAAGCATGATGAGGCAGAACATGATCACCATTCGGAAATGAATGAAGGCAGCATGGAGACGGCCGAATCTGAAGGATCGATTGGTTCTGCTTATCTGGAATTAAAAAATGCACTCGTTGAAACAGATGCCAACGCAGCTCAGGAAGCCGCAAAACAACTTGAAGCAGCATTTACTGAAAATGAATTACCAAGTGAAGCGGAATTGGCTAAGAAAATCAGCCAGACAGATGATGTGGAAGAGCAAAGAACAATCTTCAAAATCGTATCGGAACAAATGTACGAGCTTGCTTCAGAACAAAAATTTGAGTTTACCACGCTTTACAAACAATATTGCCCGATGGCATTTAACAATACCGGTGCATACTGGTTGAGCGATTCAAAAGAAATTATGAATCCCTATTTTGGAGATAAAATGCTGAAATGTGGAAAGGTGGAGGAAACACTAGCTAAGAAATAAAAGAATAAGTAGCAAGTTCGAATATTTAGTATAGCGGAAAAAGTGAGCATTTCACATTTGTAAAAGCATCACTAAACAATTCCAAATCACTTAACCCGGAAAATTCGTTGAATTTTCCGCACTGATGCTTAGATCAGTATTTTCAACCCGATGGGCCGATGTTTTACAAAATCCTGGTCCCAAGTAAGTTAAGTTTACTATCATCGTAAGTGAAGAATCCAAACATTCCTCAAATTTGGGGAAAAAGGATTTTGTTAAAATCGGGGGCAACCCTGACATAACTTATTTTGGAGAATATTGGTGTTGATATTCAGCATATCAATATTGCTCTCTCAATTACTCCGGAAAGCATCAGGTTTCGCGAAGAATATCATGGAATTTTGGCAAAATTTTTTTTATCCCCCATTGGGCAATAGCTTAATCGCCTGATAAATGGTAAATTAATTTTTGGTTCCATTTGAATATTTACCATTTTCAAATAAGTAACCCTGACATAACTTATTGAATAACAGAAGTTTTCAATAAGCTATCGTTTTTATTCATGTGAAAAACATGAATAAAGCGGGATAATTCTTCACCCATAAATCGGCTCTATGAAATTATTCAGAATCATTCTTCCCGTTAACGATCTCGAAAAAGCAGCTAACTTTTATTCGGAAATATTAGAAATGAAAGGAACCCGGGTTTCCACTGGCAGGCACTATTTTGATCTGGGAGGAACCATTCTTGCCTGCTATGACCCAATTCTGGACGGCGACATGATTGAGACACAATGGTCATTCCATGAAAATCAATACATCTACATTTCTGTTGCTGAACTGAACAAAATCCATGAAAGAATAAAAAAATCAGATTGCATTCATGTAGATAAAGAGATCAGCATGATGCCATGGGGCGAGCGGCTTTTTTATGCCAATGATCCATTTGGAACGCCCATTTGTTTCGTGGATGAAAAGACCGTTTTTACAGGATCATAAATACTATTTTGATAGAAAAAATAATCGATGCAAATGAAAATCCTTAAACCCACATTATTGATCTTTTTTACTCCATTCATATTTGCCTGTGGGGGTGAAAAATCAAAATCCGATCAGGACCAGGCGAGGAAATGGTTCAAAGGGAATCTCCACACGCATTCCTTCTGGAGCGACGGAGATGAATTTCCGGAAGTGATCATGGATTGGTATCAATCAAATGGCTACCAGTTTATCGCATTGTCCGACCACAACATATTGGCTGACGGAGAAAAGTGGATCACCGTACGTGATGATTCCCTTTATCAAAATGCTTTTCGGGATTACCTGGAAGAATACGGCGAAGACTGGGTAAATTATCAAATGACACCAGACACGATCATGGTAAAACTGAAGACGCTCAGTGAATACCGGCCCTTGTTTGAGAAAGAGGGAGCGTTCCTGATCATCCAATCGGAAGAGATCTCAGACAGATACGAAGACAAACCCATTCATCTCAATGCCACCAATATTCAGCGTTTAATTGCTCCACAAGGTGGAAACAGCGTATCGGATGTCCTACAGAACAACATTGATGAGGTAAATAAGCAAAGAAAAGAAACGGGAGTTCCCATGATCCCTCATATCAACCACCCTAATTTTGGCTATGGAGTCAGCCTGGATGATATGCTTGTTTTGAAAGGAGAACGTTTTTTTGAGGTGTATAATGGTCACCCGATGGTTCATAATTTGGGAGATTCCACACATATTTCGACCGAGGAAATGTGGGATCTGATCAATGTCTCGTACCTGGACAACGGCAAACCAATCATGTACGGTCTGGCGACAGATGATTCTCACCACTACCACCGAAAAGCCAGCAAATGGAGCAATGCGGGAAGGGGCTGGATCATGGTGCAGGCAGATACCCTGACACCCGGCTCATTGATTGCCGCGATGGAAGCTGGCCGGTTTTATGCCAGCACAGGTGTGACACTCAAAAAAGTAGAACTTAGCAATAGCACATTATCTGTTGAAGTCGAAGAAGAAGCTGGTATCAATTACACTTTGACCTTCATCGGATGCAAGAAAGGAGAGTCAGATTCTGAAGTATTGAAAACTGTTAAAGGAGCAGCAGGTGAGTACAAATTGACGGAAGATATTCTCTTTGTGAGGTGCAAGATCATCTCGACAAAACTCCAGGACAATCCCATTGAAGACATGAAATACGAAATGGCCTGGACACAGCCGGTAGTGGGAGAATGAGAACTTTTTAACAGATTAATTTAAACTTTTTAACCATGATAAACAGAATAGCCATTTTAACCGAATCAATTTGGATTGCCTCATTGATTATTATATCCTTCATAGTAGACTTTTTACTTCTTGGCCAATTCTCACTTTTTAAAGGCTCAATGGATTTTCAACTGCATGATACTTATTTTGTTGTGAATGGATGGTTGTGGGTATTAACACTCTTCATTCTTATTGTATCACCTGTTTATTTAGTGAAAGAAGCTTTCAAAAAATTCGAACTTTTGCTCCCTAACTTAATCCTATCATTATTCCTGATGATATTATTGTTTATCGTCATTCAATTGCATGGATACATTTCAAATTTTGTTGCATGGATACACTCGCTGTCTACATCAGATCCAATGTTATCTTCTCAGGGATCAATGGTCACAACTGAAATTCCTTTATTTAACACTGCAAACTCAATATTTAAAGTAATTGAATTGGTTATCATCGTCGGGCTATTTCTAATTGGAATGAAAACAGGGGTTAATTCACAAGAACAAAATGGGAAAGCAAAGAATTAAACTATAATCCCACAAGTTACCTACAATGGCGCAAGTTTTTAACTTGCCTTTTAATGAAGCCATTTTTTAACAGACTGGAACGAATTTTTTTGACATGAGAAAATCAAGAGTATTTCTTCGTGGGAAAACAATTTTAATTGGTTTTTCGCTAGCCCTCTTTGTAACCATATTGATTGTCTATTTAACCGGGTTCAGTTCTCACAGAACCATTTTAGAAAACTCCTACATCTCCCTTTCCATATTAGCCATTTTCTTTTTTGGTTTCTTAACGGTAGGTCTTTACAAAGGACTTCATGTACACGATGATCTTTCTCACAAATTGAAATTCGATTGGGGCAAGACCAATTCGTCTGTCTTTAGTGGGAGCCCTGGATTAACAAATACAGATTTTTCATTTGATGGCGGTGATGGCTTAGTCGGAATTTTAATTTCCCTTGTAGTATGGATTTTAGTATCGATCCTCTTTATCATTTTTCTGGCATTAATTGAGATTGTACTATCAGTCGGCTTTATAGTACTAATTGCTTTAATTTATTGGATTATCATGAGAGCACTAAAATTAATCTTTTCAAAATCAAACGAGTGCTATGAGAATTTATCGAAAAGCCTTAAAGTTGCTGCCGGACATACCATTTTGTATTTGGGTTGGATTTATGGGATTATTTATCTTTCATCATTAATTTAAATTATTAGACCCCCTTGAATATGAAAGATATCATCTTCAGGTTTATCTTAATTTCACAAAAATACCGCAAGTTTAGCGCAGCGTAACTTGTGGTTAATATGATGCAAGCTTCCAGCTTGCCTTTCTTATTCAATGAAAATTATAGGAATAAACCCTTTTCCTCCACAATAATCAATTGCGCTGCTATACAAATAGTCTTCAGGCTTGGCAACGAGGCCTTCTTTAACCGGATTTTCATGTATGTAATTCAATTTTTGATCCATCATCTCATTTGTAGACAATTCTATTGGCTGATTATTTTGTTGCCAGAATTGGTATTTTTGATTATTTGGATTGCGTTTCCCTGCTCTCTCAAACATCCATAACATCCAATCTTTTCTACTTTCTTGTTGATTTGTTTCTATTGCATCTAAGATTTTTTTGGAAGTATGACGTTTAAGGTCTCTCACAATATTTTCCATTTTATTTTTATTGGTGCCAATAATCATGTGTACATGGTTTGTCATAATACACCAGGCATAGATTTCCAATCCCTTGTTTTTAATACAATATTTGGCACTCTCAACAATGATATCCTTGTATTGAGGTCGGGTCAAAGCATCGATCCAATTGACGACAGAAAATGAAATAAAGTGTAATCTATTTTGGTCCCAAAATTTATAATTCCTGCTCATGGAAGGCAAGTTAAAAACTTGCTCTATTATTCCCACAAGTTACGCTTCGCCCTCCTTCGGCGGACTGGCTAAACTTGCGGTATTTTGGGACATCGGAGAAAGAGGAATTGGGTTAATCACCAATGGAAACCCATTGCTCGATTTTGTATCTTTATTTAACAAATTCATTGCACGATGTCAGTTAAATTAAAGATCTTCCCCCTGGTTTTGATCATGGCTCAAGCCAATGTCGTTCCTCTCAGGGGTCAGACAATCATTTATGGATCAAATAATGGTAAATATGTTGACGTGTCCGGGAGAAGTGTGTACTATGAAGAATACGGTAGTGGTGACACGGTACTTTTGCTACACGGAGGACCTGGTTCAATTGTCCAGTTTTCCAAATTAATACCGCAGCTAGCCAAAAACTACACGGTGATAGCCATAGACACTCCGGACACGGTCGTTCAGAACGCTCAGACACAATGAGCTATCAATTTCTTGCCGAAAATGCTTCCGGGTTTCTTGACAAGATGGGGATTAAAAAATGCCACGTGATTGGTTGGAGTGATGGAGCGACCACCGGCCTGTTATTAGCAGCCAATCGACCGGATGTTATATCAAAAGTCTTTGCATCTGGCGGATTTGCCAATATTGACGGGTTTACCGATGAAATGAAAAATTTTTGGTCAACGATCACTCCGGAAATCGTGGAGCAGACCTGGGATGGCTGGCATCTTGAATACGAACGGTTATATCCTGAAAATGATTGGAAAACGTTGATCCACGATCTTCATCGCATGATAAATGATGAGATCTATATTACAGAGGAAAAGTTGGAGGATATTGATAGCAAAGTTTTGCTTGCCTATGGTGACAATGATCTATTTACCTGGGAACATATTACATACCTCTACAAAACCATTCCTGACAGCGAGCTGATGATATTTCCAGGTACAAGCCATCATACATTTGATGAACAACCGGAAATGATGTCCCTGGCGGTGCAGATTTTTTTTGAAAAATGAGAGTTTGTTTAAACAGATCCAAGCACTCCCGCTTTGACTAATCAATCGGAAATCACAGTAGCTTCTTCGAAGAATGTTCTCTTCACAAAGCCCGAAGAGGACACCAGCCTGACCGAGGCAGGCTTCTAATATATCGCCTCTATTCATTTGTTGGTACAAGTTATGCTAAGCCCTCCACTGGCGCATAGGCTAAACTTGCAGGATTTGTAAGAATAAAAAATTAAAATAAATACCATCCATGAATTTTATTGGCTTTATTCGCTAAGACAATTTCAAAACCCAATAATAAATGATAAGTATCGCAGAAGGAATCGGATTCATGGCCGCCATTCTTACTACCATCGCCTTTTTACCGCAGGTTATCAAAGCATGGAAAACCAAATCAACTCATGACCTGTCTTACGTCATGATCTTCATATTTTTTGCAGGTGTATCCCTCTGGCTGGTTTACGGTTTAATGGTCAGCGACCGTCCCGTCACCTTTGCCAATGCATTCACCCTGGTGCTCATTACCGTTTTATTGTTTTTGAAGCTGAAGTATAAATGATGAAAATCTTCCCACCCTATCTAAAGCCGGTCAATGTTTTCATTCTTTTTTTACTATTAGCAGGTATTATATCCTGTCAATCTCAAACCCAAAAAGCAGATCTCATTATCACCCATGCCAATATCTGGACGGGAAACGAAAACCAACCCCGGGCAGAATCCATTGCCATTACCAGTGACTCCATTCTTTTTGTTGGAAGCAACGAGGAAGCAATGGAATTCCAGGGAAATGATACGGAAATGATCCAGCTAAACGGTGAGTTCATTTGTCCAGGGTTTATCGACGCCCATATTCATTTGATGGAAGCCGGCTTAGGGCTTGCTGGCGTTCAGCTAAGGGACGCCAATTCCAGGGAAGAATTTGTTAGCAGGATCGGCGAATATGCAAAAACTCTCGAGCCGGGAGTATGGATCCTTTTTGGCAATTGGGACCATACCCTATGGGGAGGTGAATTACCGACCAAAGATTGGATTGACGAAGTGACGCCTGATAGTCCGGTTTTCATTTCCAGACTGGATGGACACATGGCGCTTGCCAATTCGCGAGCCCTGGAATTAAGCGGCGTTGACCGCCACACTGCCGATGTGGAGGGAGGCATGATTGTGCGGGATCAGGATGGAATCCCGACAGGTATTCTAAAAGATAACGCAATTGAATTGGTTCATAAGCACGTTCCACCTCCAAATCCAACTCATAGTGATGAAGCCTTAGCCAAGGCAATGGAATACCTGGCATCAAACGGGATTACATCGGTTCATGATATGAGCGCTTTCGACCCTCAATTTGGCAGCTATGATGCCATGCAAAGAGCAATAGATAATCAAACTGTTATTACAAGAGTGTATGCAGTCAATCCACTTCCAAAATGGCTTAACCTGGTTGATCACATTTCCAACAACGGAACCGGTAACAAATGGCTGAAAACCGGCGGATTGAAAGGTTTCGTCGATGGTTCACTTGGCGCCAAAACTGCTGCGCTTACGGAACCATACCAGGATGAGAAAGATTATCGTGGCCTGCTGATCAATCGTGAGGAAGATCTTTTTACATGGATCTCAGATGCCGATGAGGCAAGTCTGCAGGTGATGGTCCACGCGATTGGCGACCGCGCCAACCACCTTTTGCTGGATATTTATGAGCAGGTTGCTTCAGAAGATGGAGAAAAAGACAGGCGTTTTCGCATCGAGCATGCACAGCATATCCTGCCTGACGAAATCGAGAGGTTTGGACAGCAAGGTGTTATTGCCAGCATGCAGCCTATTCACATTGTCGATGATGGGAGATGGGCGGTAGAAAGGATTGGTCCCGAGCGGGTCAAAACGAGCTATCCATTTCGGACAATGCTCAATACCGGCGCTACCCTGGCATTTGGCAGTGATTGGCCCGTAGCTGCAGCCGTACCTCTGAAAGGAATGTATGCTGCTACCACCCGCAGGACTTCTGATGGTAAGAATCCCGGTGGCTGGATTCCTGAAGAGAAAATATCTGCGGAAGAAGCGCTAATTGCTTTCACTAGAAACGCTGCCTATGCCTCGTTTGATGAAAATGTTAAAGGAACCCTGGAACCAGGAAAACTGGCTGATTTTGTGGTGATTGGAGAAGATATTACCAAAATCGATCCTGTCGAATTATGGGACCTAAAAGTCTGGCAAACCTGGGTTGGAGGTAGAAGGGTCTACCAATTAAATAATGATTAATTATTAACCGATACATTGAAAGTAATAGTTATCAGTATTACCTTATAAAAAGATATCATCCATTTACCCGCAAGATTCGGATAGAAAAACCGCAATGATATTCAATTTACTAATCGATGGATTCCACACAACAACTACCGCATGATCATTAAAAAATCCCTGATTCTGGAAAGTACGGACGAAAAAGTCTGGAATTATTTAACAAAATTTGACAGAATCCAGAAATGGAATGAATGTTTACTGGAGCACCAAAAAGTATCAATCGGTGAACCTGGCCCGGGATACCAGTCCAGAATACTCATGCAGGAAGGAAGAAAGAATGTCTGGTACAACGAAGAAATTCTGGAGTACCATTCGCAGAAACTTTTAAAAATAAAGCTGAGCGGGGGAAGTTTGGGTAAAGCGCCGATGATCATCACATATGAACTTTCCGAAATTGAAGACGGAGTCCAATTAGATTATACCAGCCATTGGGAACCCAAAGGATTGATGTACAAGCTCCTTCATGGGATGATTGAATCAGCATCTGAAAAGAAAGTTGAGAAAGATTTACAGGCCCTCAAGAACAAGGTTGAAAACCAATAATTTCGAAAGTATCCTGACGATCAAAATGAAATTGAGTAGGAAGTATTAGTTTCCAGACTGCTGGATATGAGCCATCAAAAATTTCTTTATCTTTCCGTAGTTGGCTTCAGAAAAATTTCTTGAATAAAGCATTAAAAAGAATAATCATTGAAAGACGCTGTTAAGTTGAAAAAAATCAATAAAAAACTTTGTATTGAAATGAACATACATTTTGCCCAAGTAGACAATCGGGTTCACAAGGGGAGACTAATGGTTTTTCCTTCCTATTTCTTAATTCTTGCATTTTTCACAATCTGTTTGCGAGGACAAACAATTGCTCAGCAAAGCACTGCTCCATTTTCCATCCAAACATCAGAAATAACAAAAGGCTGGTCGAGCAACTCTGTCAATGCGGTTATTTTCCGGAAAAACTCATTGGCCACGCATAAAAACACACAGTATGTCGCCTTTTATGATCCGGAAGAAAGAGTCATTCTAGCGAAAAGAAAGGTCGGAAAATCCGAATGGGAAATTCACACCACCCAATACAAAGGTCATGCAGCCGATGCACACAATTCTATCAGCATCATGGTGGATGGTGAAGGCTATCTGCACATGGCCTGGGACCATCACAATGACACGCTCAGATATGCCAAAAGCATCAAACCGGGATCTCTGGAATTGACGGAGAAAATGAGCATGACCGGAGAAAATGAAAATAGCATTACTTATCCGGAATTTCACAGGTTACCAGATGGCGATCTTTTATTTTTTTACCGGAAAGGTGAGTCCGGACGAGGAAATCTCATTATCAATCGGTATGATACAGGAAGAAAAACCTGGAAACAGATTCAAAACAACCTGATCGATGGAGAAGGGGAAAGAAATGCCTACTGGCAGGCATGTGTGGATGCAAAAGGTACGATTCACATCTCATGGGTTTGGCGGGAAACCTGGGACGTGGCCACCAATCACGATCTGTGCTACGCACGATCGAATGACGGAGGGATAACCTGGGAGAATTCAAAGGCTGAGCCATACAAACTGCCCATCAAAATGGGATCAGTCGAAGTTGCATTTTCCATCCCGCAAAACAGCGAACTGATCAATCAAACATCCATGACAACTGACGAGATGGGGCAGCCGGTGATTGCCACTTATTGGCGCGATCAGAAAACCGGAAAACCACAATACCACGTCGTTTACCTGGATAATGGACAGTGGAAATCCCAGGTGGTTTATGAACGCGAAACACGCTTTTCACTAAGTGGAGGAGGAACCAAGAAAATTCCAATTTCCAGGCCACAGATCGTAGTAAAAGAAATTGATCAGAAAACCCGGGCTGTTATGATCTTCCGGGACCAGGAAAGAGAGAATAAACCTTCCATTGCACTGAATCAGGATTTCCCTTCCGGGGAATGGAAACTCATCGATCTGCTGGAATCAGATCTTGGCTCATGGGAACCAACCTATGATACCGAACTCTGGAAGTCAAAAGGAATATTATCCCTATTCATTCAAAAAGTGGAACAGGTTGACAGTGAAGGATTGTCGGATGCTGAACCGGAAATAGTGAAGGTTTTTGATTGGGATGTGGATTCTATCGAGTAAAAAAATCGATTTACTCACCAGGGCAAACGCATTTAAAGATTTAAAACTTTTTCTCTAAAGGCAGGGTCAAAACCAGCTTTAAAGCGTCTTTGTCGTTTGGATTTCTTTTTATACGGCGACCTTTCAATTAATCCCAGTGCTATTT
>Ga0207847_100279_pt1 | contig 14734 bp, 10 predicted proteins | sample TtaePargueraPR_8_FD_187736 | JGI IMG/M metagenome (GOLD analysis project Ga0207847, IMG submission 187736) | Aerobic enrichment media microbial communities from Bioluminiscent Bay, La Parguera, Puerto Rico - Tt and E1 (SPAdes) | ecosystem: Environmental > Aquatic > Marine > Unclassified ...
GGAGAGGCCGCCCGAGTAGGCCCGTCCGGCAGCCGGCCACGCCGGCACCGCTCTGCCCCGCCAGCACCATCTCGGTCTCCGCGGGGTCGCGGTCGTGATGGCACAGGCCGTCACCAACGAGCACGGAGAAAGACCATGACGAAGAAGACGACCACGCAGACCAGGACGCGCTCGCGCACCACGAAGCCGAACCCGTCTCGGAAGGCGGCTCCGCGCGCCGACGCGCCCAACACGAAGCAGGACGAGTTGCTCAAGATGTTGAACAGCAAGAAGGGCACGACCGTGCCCGCCATGATGCAGGCGACGGGGTGGCAGGACCACACCTGCCGCGCCTTCCTCTCGGCCGTCGTCCGTAAGCGGCTGGGACTGAATCTCGTGCGGGAGAAGAAGGAGGGCGGCGACAGCGTTTACCGCATTGTGCCTGCCAAGTCCGCGCGCGGCCGCAAGGCGAAGGCGTGATGAAGCGGAAACCGACTCCGCCGGAGGTTGAAGCTGAGGTCGCCGCGCTCGGCGACCTCGACCTCACCACCATCCGCGAGCGCTGGCGGGCGCTCTTCGGCAATCCGCCGCCGAAGACGCTTCGCCACGCCTTCCTGGTGGCGGCCTGCGCTTACGGCATCCGGACGAAGGCGTTCGGTGGGCTGTCGGCCGCCACGCGTCGTCGCCTCCGCGCGATCGCCGAGGCCGCTCGGGATGGCAGGCCGACGCCGGCCGCGCCCGTACGCACCAAAGCCGGCACGCGGCTGGTGCGCGCCTGGGGCGGGCAAACGCATGTCGTGACCACCCTGTCCGACGGTCGGTTCGAATATGAGGGTCAGACCTTCAAATCGCTGTCGGCCATCGCCCGCACCATTACGGGGACCAACTGGAATGGCCACACCTTCTTTGGCGTGAAGCGGCCGAATGCGAAGGCAGACGATAAGGAGACCGCCTCCAAGGGCGGCGTGTCAGCGCCACAGGCGGCAACACGCGGCGGTCCGAGCAGCGCCCGGCGGATGGTGCCCAGCAGCGTTGCGATTCCGGGCGCTGACCCCGCCGATGACCCCGAGGCCGATGGCCGCGAACCGGAGACAGCCCCCGCCCACGCGAACGGTACGTACGCCCAGTTGGAGGCCATCGGCCATGGCTAATCGGACCAAGCGCTGCGCCATCTACACACGCAAGAGCAGCGAAGAAGGGTTGGAACAAAGCTTCAACAGCCTCGACGCCCAGCGCGAGGCCTGCGAGGCCTATATCCGCAGCCAGCAGCATGAGGGCTGGACCGTGCTGCCTCAGCACTATGATGATGGCGGATACTCCGGCGGCACCATGGACCGCCCGGCCTTGAAACAGCTTCTGGCGGACATCGAGGCCGGCACCGTCGATATCATCGTCACCTACAAGGTCGACAGGCTCACCCGTGCGTTGACGGACTTCGCCCGCATCATCGAGACCCTCGACAAGCACGGCGTCTCGTTCGTCTCCGTTACTCAGCAGTTCTCGACGACGAACAGCATGGGGCGGCTGACGCTGAACGTGTTGCTCAGCTTCGCTCAGTATGAGCGCGAACTGACCGGCGAGCGGATCAGAGACAAGATCGCGGCGTCGAAGCGCAAGGGGATGTGGATGGGCGGGTTCGTTCCGCTGGGCTACTCGGCTAACGATCGCACCCTGGCGGTCAATGAGACGGAGGCCGAACTGGTCCGCACCATCTTCGGTCTCTATCTCGAACTCGGCACGGTGCCGGCTGTCGAAGCCGAACTCCTGCGCCGCAGCGTCGTCAGTCCGACCCGGGTCACGGCAAGCGGCAAGATCCGCGGTGGACGCCCGTTCAGCCGTGGGCATTTGTTCAAGCTGGTCAGCAACCCGATCTATATCGGGCAGATCGCCCACAAGGGCGTGCGCCATCGTGGGCAGCACCCCGCCATCATCGATCAGACGACCTGGGACGCCGTGCAGCAGCGTCTTGAAGCGAACACACAGGGCGGGAAGCGGACGCGAAGCAACGTGAAGGAGTCCGCCCTCCTGGCTGGCCTGCTCTTCGACGAGGCCGGACACGCGCTGCGCTCGACACATACCGTCAAACACGGACGCCGCTACCGCTACTACACCACCCAGCCCGACGACGGCGATAAGGCCCCCTTTCGTCTCTCCGCCTCCGAGATCGAGCCGGTGGTCGTGCACCAGGTCCGGGCGTTCTTGGAGCAGCCGGCGCGCCTCATTGATGCGCTTGCCCTCACGAATGCGGCGCCGGATGCGCTGAACAGCGTGATTGCCGCGGGCCGCAGCCTGGCCGACACGCTGCAGGCATCGGCTGACCAGCGCGACCCTCTGAGTGACCTCATTGACCGTGTGACCGTCGGAGAAGACGCCCTGCTCATTGCCCTCAACCGCGAAGGCTTGGCCGCGCGCCTCGGCGTCGACGTGCCCGCCTCGCCCGATGGCGCCCCGGTCCTCATTCAAGCGCCTCTGCGCATTGCGCGGCGTGGTGTCGAGACGCGGCTGATCATCGAAGGCCACTCCGCGGAGCCCGCTCGCGCTCCTGATCCGGTCCTCGTCAGCGCCGTCGCGCGTGGGCACACGTGGTTCGAAGACCTCACCAGTGGCCGCGCCAACTCCATCAAACAGATCGCCGACCGCGAGGGCATGTCGGACCGTTACGTCAAACGCCTCCTGGACCTCGCCTTCTTGCCGCCCGCTCTCGTCGAGGACATCCTCGACGGGAGGCAGTCGCCCGACATGACAGTGGAGCGGCTGGCGCAAGGTGACTTGCGCATCGCGCTTGGGGCGTGGAGCAAATAGACCTAACCGGTGGCTAAGCGTCACATTGGCGCTCGAGGGGTCCGCTTATGACCAATGCGGACATTGAGCGTTGCACGACGCCTTAGCCTGAGGTCCACGAGGACGGTTGTTCGCAACCAGAGTTATTGGCAAAGATCGAAGGGGCTTCCAAAGGCTGGTCAGAATAGTCAGAAGGCGCAATAGAAACAAAAAGCGAACGCCACACTTCCGCTTCTGCGGCCCCTAAATCGATCATAGGTGCATTGTTGACTCAAGATGGACATTCCGATGCAGCCGATGAGCTCGTGCCTCTCACTCGCGAACGGAGGAAGGGCGGCACCTACACTCGTCGTCCCGAACTCGAGAAGGAGATCCGCGCCGCTGTGGATCGGCCCTTGCTGGAGCTGATCTCCGGCACGCCGCCGGCTTCCAGCAGCTGCCTGCTATACTTCGTGCGCAACTACAGGCCGAATGGGTCAAGCAGCGTTCAAGAGAAGATCTTGATGGAGCTACTCAACCGGATCGATCGTCAAGTAATCCGAGGGACCCGAGGCCTTGTCGGTGATTGGCGGACCAAGGTACGTCTGGACGTCAGGGACTGGTTCCTTGAGCAGATATACGGGCGTAGCGATCGGCTCGACGTATACGAGTTCGCCTTCAGCAAGGCGCTGAAGGCCCGCATCATCGACTCTATTAGGAAGTACCAGACCCGCGAGCAGACCGAGGTCGCCGAGGGTTCGTTCGAGAAAGACGATCGGGATGGTCCGGACACGATCGACGCGCTGAACTACCGTTATGCGGGGCCAACCATGACTTCCGCAGAGGCGGCGCTTGAACTGGAGAAGGTCCTTTCTGTGCTCACCGAGCAGGAGCGCAAGGTCATCTACGCGACAGAGGCCTACGGGCTCGATCAAGGCGAAGTGGGAGAACTGATTGGCGTGGGTACGCGGCGCGTGCGTCAAATATTGAGCAAGGCGATGGAGAAGATTGAGGCGTACAAAAGAAAGGGAGACGCGTGATGAACAACCCCTCTCCGGACAACGACCTTGCTGAGCTGCTTGTCGAGCTGGCGGCAACAACAGATATGTCACCGCGGGCGGTTTCTGCTGCCATTGAGGCGAACCCAGCCCACCGTATGGCGATCCTACGGTTCGCCGTAGACTGGCATGCCCACGAGTTCGCAAGCGACGACGAGAAACTCGAATCTCTGCCGGCTGCGGATCTTTCCTCTTACCGACAGGGCGTGATCCTAGATCCGTTCCAGGGAAAGAGTGCGTCCGAACTCAAGAGCACTGCGGTGGCGTGCGACATCCCGTTGTCGCTGCTAAGCAAACTGGAAAACAGGGCGATCAGGGTGGAGACCATCCCACTGCTGCTCGTTCGCCGTCTCGCCGCCAGCTTGGCAACAGATGTCCCAGTGTTGCTGGGGTTCCTGTCGTTGCAGCCCACCCTTGCCAGGGGTGTGCAGTACCGTGCGGACACGCCACCGGAAGTGGCCGCTCAGGTCGCTTTCGCCGACGCCGTTCGGTCGACCACCATGGAGGACGAGCAGCGCAGGCGTTGGCTGGCCATGTCCGAGTGACGGAATGGAGAACTACAGTCTCGTTCGGATAGCGGCACGGGATCTTCGGACTAGCATCGACCCCGAGCTGACGGAACTCAACGCCGGCACGATCGTCGCGAAGGCCCTCACGAAGCGAGGTCTCACGCTTGAGGAGCTGCCCGCCACCGACTCCACGCTGGCTGGCGGGCTGGGTGTGTACAATCGAAAATACAGCCTCGTCGCTGTGAGCCTGGGCCTTGCCCCAGAGATTCGATTGGAAGTGATCGCGCACGAGATCGGTCACGACGTGGTGCATCAGGCAGACGTTTCCACCGTCTCCATCGACTACGGAATGCCAGGTCCGGGGGACCCGGTTCTTCGCGTGGAGGCGTATGGCATCAAGGAACGTCGCGAGGCCCAGGCTAACGTCTTCGCTCGTGAGCTGCTGTTGCCGCGGGTGCTCGCCAGACGCCTGTTCTTAGAAGGCACGCGGGCTCAGGAGATGGCCACGAAAACCGGTTTGAGTCTCACGCTGGTCTACCAGCAGCTCACGGATGCACTGCTGCTCCCTGAACCGCCGCCGCCGGACGAGCCAATCGCGGCTAGCTTCAAGGGGCTGGACCACTCGCAGGAGCATGCGGCCAACCACCGCGGCAGCGCCTTCCTCCTCGAGGCTGGCCCAGGGACCGGCAAGACACGCACCTTGGTGGAGCGCATCGTCAGACTGATCGAGCGAGGGGACGCCAAGCCCGACGAGATCCTAGCTCTAACCTTCTCGAATAAAGCCGCTGGCGAGTTGATCGACCGGGTCGGGAAGTCCGTGGGGGCCGCCGCGGCAAACATCTGGACCAGCACCTTCCACGCGTTCGGCCTCGAACTGCTGCGCAGGCACCACGATATGTTCGGCCTCTCCCAGGATCCTCGACTGGTCGATGGCAGTCAGGCGATCGACATGCTTGAGGAAGTGCTTCCAGCCCTCCCGATCATCTACAATCAAAATCTGTTCGAGCCCGCGCTGGCCCTGCGAGACATCCTAAAGGCGATTGCGCGAGCGAAAGACGAGCTGGTTGACTGGAAGCGCTACGGCGAGCTCGCCGACGCTATGGCTGCAACTGCCGACGACGATGACGAAAGGCTTGCCGCGGCGAAGGCACAGGAGGTCGCTCTTGTCTATCGGCACTACCAGGAAAGACTAGAAGGGCTCAGGGCCGTGGATTACGGGGATCTCGTAATGCTACCGGCTTTGAGGTTGCACGTCGACGAAGCGTTTCGCAACAATATCCGCCAGCAGTTCCGCTGGATACATGTTGATGAGTACCAGGACATCAACCGCGCCAGTGCTGTCCTCATCAAGGGGATCGCCGGTGACGGCAAGCAGCTTTGGGTCGTCGGCGATGCTCGCCAGTCCATCTACCGCTTCCGGGGCGCATCGACCCGTAACATGGCTCGGTTCGGCGAGGACTACCCCTTTCATCGCCGCGCTCCCCTGAGCGTCAACTACCGCTCAACGCCCGAAATCATCGGAACGTTCACGCAGTTCAGCCGGGACATGAAGGTCTCCGCGTACTCGCTGCCGCTGGAGCTCGAGCCCGACCGCAAGGCCAATGGGGAGAAGCCGGGCTTGCTCGTCGCCGATGACTCGGACGACGAGTATTCGCGGCTCGCCGGCAGCATCCGGCAGCTAGAGGCCGATGGCTGCCGCCTCAAGGACCAGGCGATCCTGGCCCGCAGCAACGCGACGTTAGGGAAGATCGGGGAGGAGTTGGAGTCTAGGAACGTCGCAGTGCGCTACCTCGGCCCGCTCTTCGATCGGCCGGAGGTTCGTGATCTCCTATCGCTTCTCGCCCTGGTATCGAGTTCCGGCTCCAGCATCATGAGGGTGGGGACCTTTCCCGAATACGCAGTGGATCTGGACGACTTGCTCCAGCTTCTAGATGCTGCGGAGAATCTGGAGCAGCGCGCCGTATCGATGCTGTCGCGTCTGGACGAGGTCAAGGGCCTGTCGGCCCGAGGCCTGATCGCGCTGCGGTTACTCGCGTCACACGTGCAGACCTTCGATCCGGGCACCACTCCGTGGTTGCTCCTGATGGAGTACCTCTTCGAGCGAAGCGATTACATGTCCACGCTGCTGAAGGGCGAGACACCGTCTGCTGAGATGCGACGGGTCGCGGTTCGCCAACTCATCGAGGCGTTGCGATCAATGCCGTTGACCGGTAACCACCCCCCGATCGCCCGTGGACTGAAACGAATCCGGCACATGGTGCTGCTCGCGGACGAGCGCGATCTCCGCAAGCTACCCGACGAGCTCTCCGATGTGGATGGTGTCCATTTGCTTACGGTCCATGCGAGCAAAGGGCTCGAGTTCGAGGCGATCCATCTGCCAGGCTTGCGGAGAGGTGCGGTTCCAGCGGCCAACCGACCCGACAGGTGCCCGCCTCCAGTCGGCCTAGTCGTGAACCCGGTCGAGGACGATGCCCATTCAGCCGAAGAGGAGTGCCTCTTCTTCGTCGCCATGTCGCGGGCCCGCTCCGTCCTGCGGCTCTACCGGCCGGCGTCGGCGAACGGCAGGAATGCCAATCCCGCGACGTACCTAGACAGACTCACGCTCTCGGCGTTGTCGCAACCGGTGCGGCATCGGACCGTTCCTCGGCCGACCTTCCGGCCACTCGTGCTGCCGAGGCCTCCGACTCTCACGGCACGCGACTTCGAGGTCTACGAGCGCTGTCCTCGGCGGTTCTACTATGACCGGGTAGTCGGCCTAAGCGGCGAACGGCTTGAAAGCGCTTATCTCGCTGCTCATCGGTGCCTACTGCAGGTTATGGAGGCCGCTAGGTCGACACTGAATCCGCTGGCCAACGATGCCATCGACAAGATATTCGAGGACGCTTGGCGCAATAGCGGCCTAATAGATCACGTCTTCGAGCAGCCCTATCGACAGCTCACTGAGACCATGCTCACGACCCTGCGGCCGATCCTCGCTCGGGGGTTGGGGACGCCAGAGCCCATCGTGGTGAAGCTCGACCAATTCGAGATCGAAGTCCGTCCCGACCAGTTGGTCGTCGATGGCGAAAAAACTACTCTCCGCACCATCCGGTCCGGTCGGCCGACTACCAGCGAGACGGATCGGCTGAGTAACTCGTTGTTGCTTCAGGCCGCCGCACAGGCCCACGGCCCTGGAGCCGAGGTAGAGACGTTCCACATTGCTACCGGCGAGACGACCATGGTCTCGCAGACCCCGACTAAGAAGAACAACAGGCTCGCGACGAGCGCTGAGATTGCCGCGAAGATCGCCCAAGGCAACTTCCCACCGGCGCCCAGCGACTGGGATTGCCCGCGCTGCAAGCATTTCTTCCTGTGTCCGGCGCCGGCGGCGGAGAGGCATCCTTAAGGAATTTGCTGCCGGGCGATTCCGGTTCCTGCTCGATCGAACGATCAACTCTCAGAAGCCGCGGCCAGAGCCGGTCGGGCAGAAGAATGAGAAGATCGATGACTATCCAAGATACCAACCAGGAGGCGGAAGTTCGGGGGCGTTTCGCGTATCTGGTGAACGCCGTCCCCTACCGCAGCCGTGACCGCAAGATCGATGGCCGTGAGATCCTCACGACTTCCAACTGCCTCCCTGCCGACCAGCACGTCCTGATCCAGGTCCTGGCACGCGCCGCTAAGTCCATCGGTCTCGACGAGAAGGTCGACCTCCGCGAGGATGAGGGAGCGGAGCAGTTCCGCGCGTTCGCGGGCGACCGCATCTACACGTTCACTGTCGATACGCGCGGCTACGAGTGGGGGGCGCCGAACATTTCCGAAGCCGAGTTGCGCGGCTACGAAGCCCTCAGCGACGAGCAAGTCTTCGCCCTCGATCGTACCGACGTCCCGGATCTGCTCATCACCGATGACAGCAACATCTCGCTGGACGGTCGCGGCAGCGAGCGCCTCAAGATCGTGGCTCGTCCCCTCGTGACGGTGACGGTCAACACAAAGAATGTCCGACTGCGCTTCGGCTGGCACACCGGCGCGGATATCAAGGCGGCCGCGATCGCACAGGGCGTCACCATTGAGCCCGACTTCACTCTCGACGAGGAACGGCCCGACGGGGATCCCCAAGTCATCGGCGACAACGAACGCACCTTTGTCAATGGTGGCGAGGTATTCGGCGCCGTCGACAATCACGAGGACAGCTGAGATTGTCGGGGCTGAAGGTTGGTGTTACGAGGGCCATCGAAGGCCTTCGTAAGCACTTCGCAACCACGACTGTCGACGTGTGGCCATCCGCCAATGGCGCCGCGTTCGTGATCGTAGCGGACGTGCCCCTGGGACCGCCCTATGCTCAGGAGAGCACCTGGGTTGGCTTCTTCCTCTCAACTGCGTGCCCGGACGACGACGTCTATCCCTTCTACGTGCGGGGCGACCTCAGCCGCCTCGACGGTACGCCGCTGAAGACGCCACTGCACATCAATCGCGCGTTTCCCGAAGTCTCCTCGGACGTGCCGGTCCGGTCGGCGGTGATGGTCTCACGCCGGCAGAATAATCCCGCCTCGCTGGTCTACGAGTCTCCGACCCTCAAGCTCATCACGGTGCTCCAGTGGATGCTCAAGCAATGATCCAGAGCTGCGAATTGCGCATTACTCAGTCAATGTTCGATGAACTCTTCACCCATCTCTTCCCCGGGGACAACGACGAGCACGGCGCCGTGCTGCACGCTGGTCTTCTGAACACGACCCAGGGGCCTGTCCTGACCGTACGCTCGGTGATCTTGGCCGAGGAGGGCAAGGATTGGGTGCCGGGCACGCGCGGCTACCGGAGGCTGCTCGCTCCGTTTATATCGAAGCAGGCTCGCCGCTGCCGAGACGAGAAGCTCGTCTACCTCGCCGTGCACAATCATGGAGGGGCGAATCACGTCGCGTTCTCGGACGTCGATCTCGAATCCCACGAGCGGGGATTCCCTGCGCTGCTCGACCTCGTCGAACGCATGCCGGTTGGCTCGCTCGTTTTCGCCCCGAACGCGGTGGCCGGCGATATCTGGCTTCCAGATAGGCGGCGCTTGGTCGTAGATCGCATGGTTGTCGTTGGTGCGCGCCGTACCGAATTGCGTCCGGCGCCGTTGCCGACCGCGAGGGGTTTCGAGGCACGCTACGACCGGCAAGTTCGGATGTTTGGGTCGCAGGGCCAGGAGATCCTCGGTCGCTCAAAGGTCGGCATTGTCGGCTTGGGCGGCGTCGGTTCGATCTTGGCGGAGCTCCTGGGGCGGCTCGGCGTAGGCTCTTTCGTCCTTGTGGATCCTGACCGCGTGCAGCCGACTAATCTGCCGCGACTTGTTCAAGCGACCGGATGGGACGCTATGATCTGGCTCGTTCGCAAGGATAGGCCGAAGTGGATGCGAGAGCTCGGCACGCGGCTGGCATCAAGGAAGATCGATCTTGCTCGTCGTGTGATACTACGGGCCAACAGGAAGGCCTCCATCGACCGCCACTTTACCTCAATGGAAGAGAGGGAAGTGGCTGAGGCCCTGAAGACGTGCGACTACATCTTCCTCGCGGCCGATGGGCATCGTGCCCGCCGCCTCTTCAACGCGCTCGTGCACCAGTATCTCATTCCGGGCGCGCAGCTGGGCACTCGAATCCAGACCGACGACGACGGCGCTCTGGTAAACGTGCACACCAGCACCCGCCTTGTGACGCCAACCTCGGGCTGCCTAGTATGCAACGAAGCCATCAGCCCGATGCGGTTGCGTGACGAGAGCATGAGCGACGAGATGCGCAAAGCACAGAGGTACGTCGACGGCGACGATGCCTCCGCGCCGAGCGTGATCACCCTCAATGCCCTTAGCGCTTCGCAGGCGGCCAACGACTTCCTGTTCTACTTGACCGGTCTGACCAATGTTGAGGCCTTCCAGGGCAACGTCCAGGGCCGCCCCCTCGATCGGCGGCTCCGCTTCGTGGCTCCGCGCCAGGATGCCCATTGCCCGGACTGCGGCAGGGAGCACCAAAGCCGTTTCGGGCGGGGCGACGGCAACCCGCTGCCGCTCATCGATTGATACCGGCCCGCGGCCCCTCCCTTATCGCAGAGGTTGGATGCGATCGACTTGGGAACTATGACTATCCAAGGCGCTATCGCCTGCATCAGCTCCGAGGAAGCGCCGCCAAGCTCTTCCTCATTCGAACCGCTCATCGATCAGGCGCTCTTCAGCCGCCTCCCGTCGACGCTCAAACTCGATATCCCTCGCCAGACGGACTCCTTCCTCGCGCGCGAACTGCGCGAGGCGGGCGTTAGGATGCCTCTCAAGCTCGGCGAGCAGCGACGTCCGCCCCTCCATAATGTCCGCGCGCGACCCGCTCCAGCTGCCCGGACGGAAGCGCCCCGCGAAGACAAGCGCAACGGCGACCGGATCGGGCGCGTTATTGAGCAGCGCCAGCGCGGCATCCGACCATTGCGACGCCGCTTCTTCTTCCGAACCGCGCAGATACGAAATCACCGAAGCCATGGTGGTGTATCGGGTTACCGCTTCTCGTTCGCACCATTCCAGCATCTCGGAGACGGGGATGGCGTCAAAGGGATTCCGCCGTTTCTCGGCAATCCCGCCGATCATCTGCACGGTCCTTGTGCGGAGCGGTTCGTCGACGCCAAACAGGGTCTCTAGCACTGCAATCGGCTGCACCTTGCACAGGGCCTGCAGCAAGTCGTGATGATGCCAGATCAGCGTTTCCCGGGCTCGCGCGGCATCGCGCAACCGGGCGCACAGGGAGGCCGCGCCGGTTTCGCCGCCCGATCCGCCCAGACAAGCCACGACAACCAGACCAAGGCGATGGTCTCTGTGCTGATCTTGGTGGCCGAATGTGATCTGGCCCAAGAGGGTTCTTCCGACCGCGATGACTTCATGCTCATGCGACCGGTTGGCCTGCTGGTCGCTATGAAAGCGAAAGAAGACAATCGCCAGCCCGACCCGGCTGCCATCCGGCTTCGCGATGATGCGCTCCACCAAATCGGCAAGGTCGGTTGCCGGGATCGTTTCATGGGCGCGGCCCCACGCGATAAAAGCGAACTCTCCAATCGGAGCTGTCCCGATCGCCAAGCATCGCCGCAGGCGTCCAACGCCTCTCGCGTCAATCGGCACAGCGCACTGGAGCACCGGGAAGATCGCGGCAAGCGCCGGATGCTCAACGGCTTGATCGAGCATCTGCGCCGCTGCTTCCGCATCGATCTCGGCCAGCTTGCGCAAGAAGGCCCCCAGCAGCTGGGGACCGCGTAGGTTCGCTGGCGCTGCCTCATAGGCAGCGACCATTGCGCGCCACATCGCCGCGGGAGCAGCCGACCGTTTCGCAAGCCCCGCTCCAAAGGAAAGCAGGCGGCCGGCGCCGGTCGTCAGATCGGGAAGCAGGGCATCGAACGACCTCTCGTCAACCGCGACTTCCTCGCCAAGCTCCTCGGCCACCGCCTCCGCCCGTTCGTAGGCGCGGACCGCATCGGTGTCGTCCTCCTCGTACTCATCGAGGTCGACTCCTTGATCCTTCGACAGGACGATGGATCGGACTTTTTCCTCAAGGTTGGCTGGGCGAAGCCGCTGTTCAAGCGCCACCAGCCGCTGCCGCGCCGCAGGCGCCATCGCGGCTCCCGCGTAGTGGAGAGTCGTGCGCGCCCCGATCCAGCCGTCACGCCAATACGCCTGGCGCGACCAGGCGCCGGCTACGCGTTCAAGGTCGTCGTACAGTTCAGCGTCGGCCCACAAGCCGCGGAAGCTGTTTCCAACCGTTCGCCTGACCGCGGCGGCAATCGGAAGTTCCGTCAGGCCCAACGCTTCAGCGGACCCAAGGATGCTTCCGAACCATGCCCGCGCCCCCGCGAAATCCGGGTGATAGCCATAGTCGCGGTGGCGGGCGCCAAACTGGAAATCGTAGCTCGACGTAAAGTGCGACGTCTGCAGAAGATGTCCCAGGACTTCCAGTCCGAGGGACTGCCGGGTGGGATCGTCCGACCTGACGAGGCTCTCCATTATCCGTACTCGCTGGCTAACTGTCGCATGGGTGCCGGAGAGATAGATGAAGAAGAGCGATGTCAGGGCGCGCGCCGCCGGGGTCTTCCCCGCGTCCCTGTCGTGCACGGCAAATCTTGCCAAAAGTTCCGCGCAGCGTTCGAAGAGCGCCGCGTCGTAGGCAAGCAAACGCAGCAGCCTGACGAATTTTTCGCTACGGGCGGCGAGCTGTTCGGCGTTGGGGCCGGCACTGGCCCGCTCCAAAGCCGCCAGCGCGGCGTCGGGCGCGACCGGCGCAACGTTGACTAAGATATCCACGTGGACGTCATCCAGTTCCGCCGGGTCGCCGAGCATTCCGTTTGTGGACAACCAGTCGGTGACGAACCGGCGGGCGTCGGCGCTGTCATGCAGGTATCCCAGCCGGCGTGAGAAGGAACGCTTCAGCCGCTCCGGCGCTTCCCGTACGAGCTGCCGCTCGATTGCGGCAAGAGGCAGGTCCTGCAGGGCGCGCTTGGCGAGCCGGTTCGATACCGCGTGGGGCAGCACCGCGCGCCACTTGCTTCGCGCCTGCACGAGGTCGCGACGCCGCAACTCCGCCACGCGGCCATAGAGCGTGACCGCTCCCTGATCGGCCAGCCGGCCGAGGCGGGCAAGCTCGCCGGCTTCCGACGTGTCTTCCCCGTCGAAAGAATAAAGCAGCGAACACGCCTCGGCCGCGCGCATCAGATCGGCGTCCGGCGCATGATTTTGATGGAAGAGCCGCCGGAAAAGCTCATCATCGGCGAGGCCGGAAACGCTTTCTCCCTGCTGGACCGTTCCAGCCAAGGCAATTGCCATCCGGGCATTACCTCCCGAGAAATCCGCGATGCGCTCGGCATCGACTTCCGACAAGCCCCGAAACCGCCTGCGCAGCAGTTTCTGCGTCATGGCCAGCGACGAAGGCTCCATCTCGAAGACCTGCGTTCCCTCGGGCTGGTCCTCGCGGATGTCGTATTCGATGGTGAGCAGGCTAAGCTGACTGTTTGCCGCTCCGACCAACTCGGTCAAACGCCGATGCAGATCCGGCGGACAATTGTCCACGATCACGATGGCGCGCGTCCCTTCTGTGACCAGGTGCGACACCATCGCCACCGGGGACGGCTCCGGGCCATCGCCGAGATTAGTGTAGAGCGCCAGGTCGGAAGCAAGAGCACCCCGGCCGATACGCTCATCGAAGAGCGCCTGCGCGAGGCGGGTCTTGCCTACTCCCGACAGTCCCACGAGCCGTGCGGAGTTGCGCGCCTGCCTGAGGCGGTCGCGCAGTCGCTGAACGCCGTCCAGCGCGGCAATGCCCTGATCGGCATCCGTCGCCCCCATGCGGACACGCGGCGCGTCGTCTGATAGGTACTCCTCCGACACACCTTGCGCGGGATTTGCCCACGCGCCGTACGAGTGCCAGCCGCGGATCGCGCGGCCCGCCCTTTGCCGCGCCCATGGCACCAGGCCGGGGTGGTCGCGAAGCCACGTCGCCAACCGGGTCCGGTCGTAGAAATCCAATGCCAGCCGGTCGCCATTCGCAATATCCCCGACAGCCGCCGACATCGCTTCGCGGCGCCGGTGCAGGGCGTCATCTGAAGTGGACCCGTTGCCGCTTACGATAATGTAGGCACCCCCTTCATCGGCGAGCTTCTGAATCGAGAGCCGGATTGCGCCGCCGGGACGCATTTCAACGGTGATCTCGGCAGGAGGAATGTCTGCCTTCTTCACCTGAAAGCCGGAGGCGGCCCGGGGGATGAACCCGTCAAAGACCGTGCTCGCCGCGAAGCCGACGCGCACGTCGATCCCCCCATCCGCGGCCTCCTGGGCGCCGCCCCAAGTCACCGCACTCGCGGGCAATCCCCTCTTGCGCATTTCCGCTTCGCAGAGACGCGCCACAAGCGCGCGCAAATCCTCATCCCCAAGCGCCGCGATGTCATCGCCGGTCACCTCAAGCAAGGGGATCAATCTCCTGCGACTCCGCCCGGACGTTCGTCTCTGTGCCGGAGCCTTGCCTATCCTGCGAGCATCGCTGGCGTTCGCGGTTCGCGGCACTACGTGAAACCTTCGCGCACCCATGCGCGACAACCCACGTCGGTCCTCCCTGATTCATTGGCCTGTCATTCATCGGGTGTTCTTCGGTTAGGCATCGCGAGCAAACGGGAGCAGACCAAGAATATCAGCGATGCTTTGATCTCCTGCGTTAAGGATTCACGCGATGCGACTTGCGGGTATGGAGGCTCGGCGGGCCGAGCAAGGACATTATTCCTACAGTGCGCACACCGCCTGCTCGACGGCTATCCCTGCAAAAAGCAGGAGCGCGGCGAACAGAACGACCAGCCCGTTCCTGAGTGCTTGATAGGCCGTCTCGTTGCGGAGATGGCGGACCGTGTTCATGGTCTCCTGGCGGGCGAGCGCTTCACTCAACCTGGGCCCTGGTTCTCCTTGTCGCT
>Ga0207847_100292_pt1 | contig 14128 bp, 11 predicted proteins | sample TtaePargueraPR_8_FD_187736 | JGI IMG/M metagenome (GOLD analysis project Ga0207847, IMG submission 187736) | Aerobic enrichment media microbial communities from Bioluminiscent Bay, La Parguera, Puerto Rico - Tt and E1 (SPAdes) | ecosystem: Environmental > Aquatic > Marine > Unclassified ...
CGCGCTCATCGCCTGCGCTAGAAAGCTGCTGGTCATCTCGAACACCATGCTGAAGAACAACTCCGCATGGGCTCCCTCACACGCCTAACAGGCTTGACTGTCAAGACAGGTGCTCATCCCTCATCCCTCCCTCATCCCTCATCCCTCATCCCTCATCCCTCATCCCTCATCCCTCATCCCCCATCCTCCCGCGCCGGCGCCCGACAACCCGTCACCTCCCGCCGCGTGACGACAGAACCTTGACACCGCGCCCGCTCCGTACCACTGTATCGCAACAACGATACACTGAGCGAGAGGCGGGACGTGTTCGAAGGGGTCGATGCGCGGAGTCCGGTGCCGCTGTACGAGCAGATCGCCGCGCGGATCCGCGTGGCCGTGGCGGCGCGGGAGTTCGCGGAGGGAGACGCGCTTCCGTCGGTGCGGCAGCTGGCGGCGTCGCTGCGGGTGAACCCGGCGACGGTGGTACAGGCATACCGGGACCTGGAGCGGGAGGGTTTCGTGGAGATGAGGCATGGGGCAGGCACGTTCGTGCGAGCGCTGCCGGAGTCGAAGCGGACGGAGGAGCGGACGCGGCAGGCGCGCCGTCTGGTGCGTGATCTGATCGCGGAGGCGGCGCGCATGGGCATCGGGGTGGATGCGCTGGCGGAGGCGCTGCGGGCGGAGCTGGAGCAGGCGCATGCGTAACGCGATCGAGACGCGAGGTCTGTCGTATCGGGCGGGCTCGTTCGAGCTGCGGGACGTGGAGCTGAGCGTGCCGGCGGGTTCGATCTACGGTTTCCTGGGCCCGAACGGCGCGGGCAAGACGACGACGATCCGGCTGCTGCTGGGGATGGCCCGACCGGCGGGTGGTGCGATCCGGCTGCTGGGGCACGAGGTGCCCGCGGAGCTGCCTGCTGCGCTGGCCCGGATCGGCTACGTGCCGGAGCGTCCGCACGTGTACGGTGCGCTGACGGTGGCGGAGGCGATGCGCTATCACGGCGCGTTCTGGCCGGACTGGGACGGGGCGTGGGCGGACTCGCTGCGGCGGCGTTTCGACCTGCCGGCCGACCGCAGGGTGAGTCGCCTCAGCAAGGGTGAGACGGGCAAGCTGCTGATCCTTCTCGCGCTGGGTCAGCGGCCGGAGCTGCTGGTGCTGGACGAGCCGACGGACGGCCTGGACCCGATGGTCCGGCGCGACGTGCTGACGGCGGTGCTGGACTACGTGGCGGAGACGGGCGCGACCGTGTTCATCTCGAGCCATCTGGTGCACGAGCTGGAGCGCATCTGCGACTGGGTGGGCGTGATCGACCACGGCCGGCTGGTGGCGGAGCTGCCGATCGACGCGTTCAAGAGCGGCGTGAAGCGCATCCGGCTGGCGGGTGCACCGCCAGAACCGTCGGACGCGCCATTCACGGTCCTGTCCCGCTTCGACGATGGGCTGGCAACGGGTGAGACGTGGGTCGTGCGGGGCTGGCAGGACCCGATGCGGCAGTACTTCACGGGTGCGGGCGCGACGGTGCGGGACGTGGTCGACCTGGACCTGGAAGAGGTGTTCGTCGAGCTGCTGCGCTCCTCGCGTCACGCGGTGAGGTGAACGTGTTCCAACAGATGCTGCTGTCGGGTTGGAGGTCGTCGCGCTGGGTGCTGGCGCCGTTCGCGGTCGCCGCGCTGGGTCTGCCGCTGCTGGCGATGCGCACGGCGGGCACCGCCGCACGGGAGATCTATGCGCCCGGCCAGGCGGTGCTGATGGTGATGGAGGTGTGGGCGCCGCTGTTCCCCGCGCTGGCCGCACTGCTGGGCATCGCCGTCGCGCTGGCGATGTGGTCGTGGGACCACGGCGGCCGGCACGTCTACGCGCTGTCGCTGCCGCTGCCGCGCTGGCGCTACGTGCTGATGAAGATGGGCGCGGGCGCGGCGCTGATCGGCCTGCCGGTCGGGCTCTTCTGGATCGGCTCGCTGATGGGTGTGTGGAGCGTCGACCTGCCGGAGGGCGTGCGTGCCTACCCGCTCGCGCTGGGGCTGCGCTTCCTGCTCGCGACGGCCATCGCCTACGCCGCGGCCTTCGCGCTGGCCGCCGGCACCAAGCGAACGGTCACCTGGCTGCTGATCGGGCTGCTGGTGTTCGTGGTGGGGGGCAGCCTGATCGTGGACGTGATCCAGCCGCTGCTCGGCGTGGACGGGCTGCCGACGCCGCTGGACCTGCTGGACGCGGCGCTGATCGACTGGCCGGGCCCGTTCCACGTGTTCGGCGGCAACTGGATGCTGGTCGATGTCTAGGATCCCGGAACCGACCGCGGTGCTCGGTACGCTCGTCCTGGCGGCGGTTCTCGGGCTGCTGGGCCCCGACGCCGGTGCGGCGCAGCAGGTGCCAGCGGAACGGGACGATGTGCGCACCTACGCCCGGGCGGAGGCGGCCGCGGCGCACGCACGCATCGACAGCCTGCTGCCGTTGCTGGAGGCGGCGCGGCTGGGGGAGGCGGCGGAGGACTCGGCGCGGGCGGCGCGGGCGGCGGCGCGCGTGGCGGAGCTGGACAGCGTACGGGTCGGTCCGTTCGCGCTGATCGGCACGAAGGGACGGGTGGCCGAGGCGGCGCCGGCGTTCGCCGCTGCATACACGCGGCTGCGCCCCCTCGGCCAGTCGGTGGCGCGGACCGTGGCCGGCCGCACCTTCGTGCTGCAGCGCGGGCTGGAGACGGACGTGCTGCGGACGCTGCAGACGCGTCCCCGCACCATCCAGGTGTGGACCGGCTTCGGCGATCCCGAGCGCGCGGCGGCGAGCGCGATCGGCAGCGCGGTGGCCAGCGCCCTGCCGGAAGAAGCGCGGGGCTGGCTGGGCGGCATGCCCGTGGCCATTTCGCTGCCCACCGATCAGTGGCGAGCGATCCGCTGGCGGCTCACGCTCTCGGCCGCCGACGCGGCGGAGCGCTGCTACCGCGGCGACCCGCAGGCCTGCTGGGCCGCGATGTCGCCGGACGGCGGCGCGGGCTGGTCGCGATGGTACACGCCCGAGCAGATCCGCGGCATGGTGTCACGCACGAGCGATCGATTCGGCGCGCCGCCGCAGGAGCTGCGGCGAGCCTGCCTGCAGGATGCCGACGCGGCCGCCTGTCGTCGCTACCTGGCGGACTCGCCGCCGCCGCCGCCGCTGGACGAGCACGCCCGCGCGAGCCTGCTGGCGTTCGCGCTGCAACGCGGCGGCGCGGGCGCACTGGATCGCCTGATCGCGGCGGACGGTGCGTTGCCGCAGCGGCTGGCCGCCGCCGCCGGCACCGGCTCCCCCGATCGGCTGATCCTGGACTGGCGTGCGCATGTACTGGAGGCGGAGCCGCGCCGGGCGGCCTCGCCGGGCGGTGTCCTGATGCTGCTGGTCTGGATCGGCGTGCTGGCCACCCTCGCCGGGAGGAGCACGAGATGGCGTCTGGGCTGAGATGGGCGGCGGGCATCGCCGGCGGCTGCATCCTCGCCGCGGCGTGGATCCTCTCGTCGCAGCCGGACGTGCTCGCCGGTGGCTGGAGCGATTCGGAGCGACGCGTGCGCGAACTGGCGTTCCGCATCTCCGCCGAGAACGACGTGCTGCAGCAGTGGCTGAGGCTGGACAGCCTGTCGGCCCTGCTCCCCGACAGGGCCGGCCTGGCGACGGCGCTGCCGGCGGACGTGCCGGACACGGTCGCGATGCGGGTCGACAGGCGACTGCGGGAGGCGACGGGGCGGGCGGGGAACGCGGTCCGGCTCGGCGTCTTCCTGGTCGATGCCACATGGGGCGGCCACCCCGAAGCGCCGGCCGGCGCGGGCGGCAGTGCGCTGCAGTACTACGGCGGCGCGGGGGAGCGCGGTTCCTTCTGCATGGTGGTCGCGCTCCGGCCGAAGAGCGGGCCGGGGCGTCCCGCGCCCGACCTGGCAGGGCTGACGGATCTCGCGGCTGATTCACTGCCGGGGCACGTCGAGGCGCAGCAGGCGCTCGGCCCCTGCTACTGGTGGGCGCGCTACGGCGCCCCCGGTCGAGGGATCGGTGAATGGCTGGCCGCGCGCGATTATGCCCCTGCCCTGCTGCCGACCGCGTCCCCCGTCCCCGACAGCGTGCGTGGGACGCAGCGCGGCCTCTACGGCACGAGCAGGCTGCGGGACTACGCCCTGGAACTGGACGCCGAGCGCTGCCTGGCGGGGCGGCCGGGCGCCTGCGGCGAGGCGATGGTCGAACCCGAGCCGAGCGTGAACTGGCGCGGCTGGCGCGACCCGGTGAGGGAGCGTGGACCCACCCTGGCCACCCGACCGGCGTATCGCGTACCTGGCGATTTCGCCGGCTACGAAGCGGCGTTCCTGGCGGACGTCGAGCGGGCCTGGGGTCCGGAGCGATTCGCCCGCTTCTGGGCGTCGGACGCCGAGCCCGCGCAGGCGTTCGAGGCCGTGTTCGGCGCGGAGATGGACCGCTGGACCCGGGGCTGGGCGCAGGCACGCCTGGGTCCGGAGGTAGCCACGCCGTGGGCGGGGTGGGGCACGCTGCTGCTGTCGCTGATCGCGATCGCGGCGCTGGCCGGCGCGGCCGTGGCCGTGGCGATGCGACGCCAGATCGGGTAGAGCGCCACCGCCAGGGTCGCACCTTCACCGGACCGGCGAGGATCACGGCCGGCCCGACCCGGCCGCCGGCTACCCCTCCAGCGGCTCCTCGGTGATCAGCACCAGCGGCCGCGCTGCCTGGTCGAGCCTCAGGGCTCGCCACGCCTCCCCGTGCGCGGCCAGCGCCAGCATGCCGGCCAGACCGGCCAGTCCGGAGGGGCCGGCCGCGACACCGGCCTCGGCGGCGGCCACGGCCGCCATCGCGCTCGCACGCTCCTCCAGCGTCAGCGCGGCGCTGGCGCTGGCGCGGAGCACCGGCCAGGCGGGCGCGGAGACGCGCGCGGCGGCCAGACAGTCCATGCTCGTGTGGAGATCGCCGCGCGCGGGCGCATCGCTGTCGGCGGCCAGGCTCTCGAACACGCAGGCCGCGCTCTCCGGCTCGACCACCACCAGCTCCGGCGCCGCGGCGCCCAGCCGCTGCGTGAAGCGCGCGGCGAGCGCCGCGGCCATGCCGCCGACACCGGCCTGGAGGAGCAGGTGCGTGGGCGGCAGCGCCGCCTGCTCGAGCACTTCGTCCACGATCAGGGCGTAGGCGCTCATCACGTCGCTGGCGCCGTCGTCCGCTCCTTCGGCGGCGGTATCGGAGACCAGCAGCCAGCCGTTGGCGCGCGCCTGATCGCGCGCGGTCCGCACCGCGTCGTCGTAGATGCCAGGCACGACGCGCGTTTCGGCGCCCAGCGCCTGGATGCGGCGGATGCGCTCCGGCCGGGCGTGCGCGGGGAGGAACACGACCGCGCGCGCGCCCTGCGTGCGAGCCGCCCAGGCAACGGCCCGGCCATGGTTGCCGTCGCTGGCGCAGCAGACGACGTGGTCCGATGCAGTGCCCCCCGCGCGCTGCAACGCGCGCTGTACGGCCCAGCCGCCGCCCAGCGCCTTGAAGGTGCCGACGCCGAGGCGCTGCGAGTCGTCCTTGCACAGCAGGTCGGCCAGTCCGAGCCGGCCGGCCAGCTCTTCTAGATGCCGGAGCGGCGTGGGCGCGTAGCCCGGCCAGGCGCCGATGGCGGCCGCGGCGCGGCTGACGGCGTCCGGCTCGAGAAGACGGTCGGCGGCCGCGGCGCGCTGCCCTGCCGGAGCAGGCTCGCGCGTCAACACGCGCACCGGCGCTGGGCCGGTGACAAGAGCATTGGGCGAGGAGGGCATGCACGTTATCGTATGCGGCGCCGCGATCGCGGCAACACCCGATCCCGGACCATGACCGACTCGCACCCGCAGCGCTGGCGCATCCTCGGCCTGCTCGCACTGGCCGAACTGCTGGGCATGTCGCTGTGGTTCACGGCCAGTGCGGTGTCGCCCGATTTCGCGCAGCGCTGGGCGCTGGGCCCGGGACAGGTGGCGTGGCTGACCACGGCCGTGCAACTGGGCTTCGTGGCGGGCACTGCGCTGGCCGCGCTGCTCAACCTGGCCGACCTGTGGCCGGCGCGCCGCTACTTCGCCGGTGCCGCGGTGCTGGCCGCAGGGGCCAACGCGCTGCTGGTGCTCGCGCCCGGCTACGGCGCCGTGCTGACGCTGCGCTTCCTGACCGGGCTCTTCCTGGCCGGCGTGTATCCACCGGCGATGAAGATGATCGCGACGTGGTTCCGCACGGCGCGCGGGCTGGCGATCGGCACCGTGGTCGGCGCGCTCACGCTGGGCAAGGCGATGCCCTTCCTGGTCGACTCGCTGCGCTCGGCGGGGCTCGCGCTGGCCGACGTGATCCTGCTGCCGTCGGCAGGGGCGCTGGCCGCGGCGGGTCTGGTCTGGCTGCTCTACCGCGACGGCCCGTACGCCTTCGCGCGCCGTCCCTTCTCCTGGCGGCTGGTCGGCGCGGTGCTGCGCGACCGGCCGACCCGGCTGGCGATCGGCGGATACCTCGGCCACATGTGGGAGCTGTACGCGATGTGGGCGCTGGTGACGCTGTTCTACGCCGACTACTTCCTGGCCCACGGCGCCCGGGAGCTGGTCGCGACGACGCTGGCCAGCGCGACCGGGTTCATGGTGATCGGGGCGGGCGCGATCGGGGCGATCGTCGCCGGCGTCGCGGCGGACCGCTGGGGTCGCGAACGCGTGGCCGCGGGCGCCATGCTGATCAGCGGAACCTGCGCGTTGACGATCGGCTGGCTCGCCGGTGCGGCGGTGTGGCTGGTGGTTGGGTTGGGCGTGCTCTGGGGCGTCACGATCGTGGCCGACTCGGCGCAGTTCAGTGCACTGGTGACGGAGGTCGCGCCGGGACACGCCGTCGGCACCGCATTGACGCTGCAGACTTCGCTGGGCTTCGCGCTGACCGCATTCTCGATCTGGCTGGCCGCGTGGCTGGCGGACGCGGCGGGCTGGGGCGTGGCGTTCGGCATGCTCGCCGTGGGCCCGGCGCTCGGCATCGCCGCGATGGTGCGGCTGGAACGCCTGCGCCGGAACGGGCGCGGGAGCGGCGGCGTGCGGGGTGCCGTCGCCGCGGATGGAAGTACACTCGATCCGGTGGAGACATGATGCAGTCAGTCGTCGGACGTGTCCGGGCGCTCGCGGTCTCGGCGCCCCTGTTCCTGGTCCCCCTGCTCGGCGCCTGCGCCGGCTCGACGGTCGGCAGCGGCGTGGGCGACCAGACGATCCGCCAGCCGCCCTACTACGCCGGCCGGCTGCTGCCGGCGGGCGGCGCGACGATCGCCGTGCTGCCGATCGGCGTCCAGCGCGGCGCCTCGCAGCCGGCGATGTTCGAGCCGGACGCGGACGAGGGCTCGCCGCTGGCCGCGCTGCTGGCCGAGATGAACGCGTACGTCTCGACGCTGGACATCGGCGCGATGGTGCCGATCGATGCGGCGCTGCCCGGCACGGCGCCGGACGTGATCTTCCGCTGCCAGTCGGACGAGTTCGACGACTGCGCCTTCCCGGCGGACGGCACCGATCCCGAGATGCGCCTCGCCGTCGCGCGACCGGACGGGCGGTGGGTGACCGCGCTGGGCTCCGTACTGGACGACGCCGGCGCGGACCACGCACTGGTGCTGCGGCTGGAGTTCTCGGATTACTGGGCCTACCAGCGCAACCTCCGCGGCAGCAAGGAGGTCAGGCTGGGCAGCAACCACATCGTGGACGTGCCGTGGCTCACGTCACTGGAAACGCCGGTGAACGTGCTCCAGCTGACGGGCGCGATCGTGAACCGCGAAGGCAAGGCCGTGCGTATCGGCGCCGAGGGCATGGTCGCGAGCCGCACCCCGATCCTGCTGTCCGCCATCGGCGGTCAGCAGCTCCTCGGCGACGACGACGTCGAGGCGCTGCGCACCGCGCGACGCAGCGACCTGCCCGGCGAGCCTCTGGTCTGGCAGGCGGCGCTGCGCGAACTGCTGGCGGGGCTGACCGGCCGTACCGAGCTGCGCACCCCGAACGCCGGGGGCTGAGCCGCCGCAGACCCGCCGCCGGACGCCGGCGGCGGGTCTGCCCCGGCTGAGCGGCCGCTCCCGCGGGTGCTCGGTCGACCACGGCCCCGGCCGAGCGACGTCCGCGGCATCCGGGGGGGCGGCTTCCCCTCCCCCGGAGTCCGTGGTATCGTTGGACATTACGACACCGCGGCCGAAGGTATCCCCCCACGGCCGCGCCTTCGATTTCCGCCAGCGGTTCGTGACACCCGCAGGATCAGGAGCGACGCATGTCGCTGACGCGCGACCTCATCGATCGGCGCGTGCCCCAGTACCTGGCGCTTTACATCGGCGCCGGGTGGGGGCTCGTGCAGTTCATCGCGTTCATAGAGGAGCGCTACCTCATCTCGCCGCACTGGACGGACCTGTGTCTGCTGGTGCTGGCACTGCTGCTGCCGAGCGTACTGATCTGGACGTACAACCACGGCCGCCCCGGACAGGACCGGCTGCGCGCCTCGGACAAGGTGGGCATCCCCGCCAACTTCGCCCTCGCCGCCGTCGTGGTGTGGCTGGTGTTCGGCGGCAAGGACCTCGGCGCGATGACGCACACGCTGGCCGCCGAGGACGACGAGGGCAATCGGGTCGAGCGGGTGGTGCCCAAGGCGGAGTACCGCAAGCGCCTGGGCGTCTTCACGCCGGCCGCGCCCGGCGACAGCGCCTCCGACTGGCTGGGTGACGCGCTGGCGGTGGGCGTTTCCAGCGACCTGATCCAGGATGCCTTCATCGATCTGCGCTACGGCCCCTTCTTCACCGAGCGGCTGCGGCGCGCGGGGTTCGAGCCGGGGCAGCCGGTGCCGCTGGCGCTGCAACGCACGGTCGCGCGGGAGATGCACCTGTCGCACTTCCTCACAGGGCGCGTGGAGCCTGCGGCGGATGGCGTTCGCGCAACGATCGATCTGTACCGGGCCTCCAACGGCCAGCGCGTGACCAGCCGCAGCTACGAGGCGGGCGATGTGCTGGCGCTGGCGGACTCCGTCTCGCTGGGCGTGCGGCGCGACCTGGGACTGCCGGATGCGCACCTGGCCTCGGTGGCCGATCTGCCGGTATCGGAACGACTCACGTCCTCCACTGCGGCGTTTCGACGCTATGTCGAGGGTCTGCGTCGGATGATGCGCGGCGACTGGCAGGGTGCGGAGCCGAGTTTCGTGCAGGCGCTGGAGATCGATCCGACCTTCGCCATGGCCGCACTGGACCTGTTCAGCGTACGGCTGTTCACTGGCAACGCCGCGGAGGCGGTGCCGGCGCTGCGCACGGCGATGGACCATATCTACCGCATCCCGGAGCGGCTGCACTTCGCCGTGAACGCGAACCACCACATGATGCGCGGCGAACACGACCGCGCGCTGGAGGTGCTGGAGACGGGCTCGGCGCTGTACCCGGAGGACATCCAGCTGCACCTGATGCGGGCGCAGCTGTACATGGTGGACGATCGCAACCGCGCGTCGATCGACGCGCTGCAGGAAGTGCTGGCGCTGGACGCGAGCCAGGTCGAGCACCTGCGCAGCATCGGCGAACTGTGGCTGGACGAGGGCGAGTACGACTCTGCGCTGGTGTACTACGGCCACTACAGCGAGGCCGACCCCGGCGACGCGGAGGTGCAGACCGCGATCGGCAAGGCGTACTCGCTGCGCGGTCAGCACGACCGGGCACGCGCGGCGTATGAACAGGCGCTGACGCTGGAGCCGTCCTCCGTCGAGACGCGGGTCGCGCTGGCCAGGCTGGCGATCGCGGTCGGGGAGGCGGCGGAGGCGCGGAGGCAGATCGCCGAGGCCGCCGCGGCCGCGCGCACGGCGCACGAGCGGTCGCTGGTGGCCCGCACGCACGCCGAGCTGGAGGAATGGCGCGGCCGCTACGGCGCAGCGCTGGAGCACCGGTCGGAGATGCTGCACCACGCGGTGGCCGCGAATCCGCCGCTGATCGTGGCCGTGATGGAGCTGGCCACGCTGGACAACTATGTCTACGCCGGCCGCGCGGCCGACGCGCAGCGGGTGCTCGAGCGGCTGGAGACGCGCCTGGCCGGTCCCTACGCGGCGATGGGACACCTGGGCCGCGTGCAGATGGAGCTGGCGCGGGCCGCGCCCGATCCGACGCGCCTGGAGTCCAGCGCGGCGCAGATGTCGGCGCTGATCGAGCAGCAGGGGTTCGCCATGCTCGAGCCGCACGTGGTGAATGCGCGCGCACGCGCGGCCGAGCTGCGGGGCCGGCACGACGAGGCGCTGCGCCTGTACGCGCGCCAGCTGGAGCTGGACCCGACCGAGGTGGACCCGCTGATCGAGTCCGCACGCGTGCTGCGTTCGATGGGGCGGCAGCAGGAAGCGGAGCGCTCGGCGCGGGAAGCGTTGCGTGTGCGGCCGGGCGATCCGGAAGCGCGCATGGAACTGGGGCTGGCGCTGCTGGCGCAGCGCAGGCGGGCCGACGCGCGTGCCGAGCTGGAGCGCGCTGCGGCCATCTGGGCAGACGCCGAGCCGGCGTTCCATCCCGCGCAGCGCGTGCGCGAGCAGCTGGCTGCGGTGACCGGTACACGGAGCGACTGAACGGAGGGAGACATGGCGACGGGCGGAGTGGACGTCACACGGCTGCTGAGGGCCGCCCGGGACGGGGATCGCGAGGCGCTGGATCGCGTGCTCCCGGCGTTGTACGACCAGCTGCACGCGGTGGCCGCGGGGCAGCTGCGCCGCGAGCGGGCGGGTCACACGCTGAGCCCGACGGCGCTGGTGCACGAGGCCTACCTCAAGCTCGTCCCCGGCGTGCCCGCCGCCGATCGATCGCACTTCCTGGCCCTCGCATCGCGCGCGATGCGGCAGGTGCTGGTCGACCACGCGCGCCGATCGCGGGCGCAGAAGCGCGGCGGCGAGTGGCAGCAGACCACCCTTACGGACGGCTCCGCATCGGTCGACCTCGATCCCGAGGAGATGATCGCGCTGGACGCGGCGCTGGACGAGCTGGAGCCGCGCCAGCGACAGGTGGTGGAGTGCCGCTTCTTCGGCGGCATGGAGGAGACGGAGATCGCCGAGGTGCTGGGCGTGTCCGACCGCACCGTCCGCCGCGACTGGGTCAAGGCGCGCGCATGGCTTTACTCCCGCCTCTACCCGCAGCTGGGCCGGGACGAGGCCAGCCCCGAGGCGCCCGACGCGTGAAGCACCGATGACACCGGACCGCGGTCGGGTCGAGGAGTTGTTCGAGCGGGCGCTGGAGCTGCCGCGGGACGTACGGGAGCGCTGGCTGAAGGAGCGCTGCCGCGAGGAGCCGGAGCTGCGTGAGGCCGTGCGCGCGCTGCTTCTGGCGCACGAGCGCGCCGGCGGCATCCTGGAGGCGACCGTGCCGGCCGCAGCGGACATGATCCCTCGTATGCCGGCCGTGCCGCGACCCGAGCGGGTGGGACCGTACCGCGTGCTGGACGAGATCGGCCGCGGCGGCATGGGCGTTGTCTACCTGGCCGAGCGCGACGACGGCCAGTTCCGCCGCCGCGTCGCGCTGAAGCTGATCCGGGGCGCGCCGGACGAGGAGCTGCTGGAGCGGATCCTGGCCGAGCGGCAGATCCTGGCCTCGCTGGACCACCCCAACATCGCCAAGCTGCTGGACGGCGGGGTGACGGAGAGCGGGCTTCCCTACCTGGTGATGGAGCACGTGAGCGGCCTGCCGATCGACGTGTACTGCGATCGGATGCGGCTGACCGTGCGCGAACGGCTCGCGCTGTTCAACACGGTGGCACGTGCGGTGGATCACGCGCATCGCAACCTGGTCGTGCACCGCGACCTCAAGCCGTCCAACATCCTGGTCACGACGGACGGGCGGGTGAAGCTGCTGGACTTCGGCATCGCCAAGCTGATGAATCCGTCGCTGGCGGGCGTGGCATCGCCCGTCACGCGCACGGAGCGGCGCGTTCTGACGCCCGAGTACGCCAGCCCGGAGCAGCTGCGTGGAGAGGCACTCTCCACCTCGACGGATGTCTATTCGCTGGGCGTCGTCCTGTACCGGCTGTTGACCGGCCGGCACCCGTACCGGCTGCGCGAAGCGTCCATGCCCGCGGTGCTGACCGCGGTGATGGAGTCCGACCCCACACGCCCCAGCGCGCGCATCCTGGAGTCGCAGGAGGCGCCGACAGCCGAGTCGCAGGCGGCGCATCTCGCCTCGACCGACGTCGCGAGCGCGCGGCAGAGCACGCCGGACCGCCTGCGCCGCGCCCTGCGCGGCGACCTCGACGCGATCGTGCTCAAGGCGCTGCGCAAGGAGCCGACGCAGCGGTACGGCTCGGCCGAGGCGCTGGCCGAGGACCTCGAGCGGTACCTGGAAGGCGAGGCCGTCCTGGCGCACCGCGGCAGCCGTTGGTATCGCCTGAGCAAGTTCGCCAGGCGCAACCGCGCCGCGGTGATGGCGGCCGGCCTGGCGGCCATCTCCCTGCTGTTCGGCGCCGGCACGGCCACCTGGCAGGCCGGCGTCGCCAGCCGCGAGCGCGACCGCGCCCACTTTGCGCGCGGCGAGGCGGAGACGGCGCTGCGGCAGTCGGAGGAGGTGTCCGGCTTCCTGATGGAGCTGTTCAGCGGCGGCGATCCGACGACCTCGCCGCAGGAGGTCACCGCCCGAGACCTGCTGGACCGCGGCGTCCAGCGCGCGGACGAGCTGAGCGACCAGCCGCTGGTGCAGGCGCGGCTGCTGGACGTGATCGGACAGATGTACCATCGCCTGGCCCGCACAGACGAGGCGGAGGCGCTGCTGCGGCGGGCGCTGGAGCTGCGGCGGGCACAGCTCGGGCCGGCGCACCCACACGTGGCCGAATCGATGCTGCACCTGGCCAGGGTGCTGCGCGGCAGCGGCGGCGCACGAGCGGAGGAGACCCGCTCGCTGGTCGAGGGGGCGCTGCGCATCCGCCTGGCCAGCTACGGAGAGAGCCATCCGGCCGTGGCCGAGGCCTTTGCCGATCTCGGCTGGATCAGTACCGGTGCCGTGCAGGAGTCGATGTACCGTCGTGCCATCACGATCTATCGCGCGTCGGGTGAGGAGCGGGAGACGGTGCACCTGCTCCAGCAGCTGTCGACCAACCTGCGCCGCCAGGGGCGTCACGAGGAGTCGGAAACGACCGATCGCGAAGCGCTGGCCAAGGCGGAGCAGCTCTTCGGCCCCGAATCGCCAGAGGCCGGCTACGCGATGGTGCACCTGGCCGACCACGTGCGCGATTTCCGCCGCGACTACGCCGAGGCCGAGCGCCTCTACGAACGCGGGCTCGAACTCCAGATCCGGCACTACGGCCACAACAGCCTGCACCTGATCCACGGGCTGCACAGCCTCGGCTGGATGCTGTCCCACGACGGCCGCCACGAGGAGGCGGAGCGGCTGTTCCGCCACGCACTGGCCATCCGCACCGCGGCGACCGGCGCGGAGAATCCGTGGGTGGCGCGCGAAATGGATCTGCTCGCGGGGGCGCTGCTGCGACAGGGACGGCTGGACGAGGCCGAGACCACGGCGCGCGAAGCACTCGCCCTGCATGAGCGCACCGTCGGCACACGGCGCATGGTCTACGCGGGCAGCCTGCGCGGGCTCGCGGAGATCATGGCCGCGCTCGGCCGCTGGGACGAGTTCGACCGGCTGTACCTGCGCGCCGAACAGATCACGCGCGACATCGAGGGCGAACCGTCCATCGCGGTCGGCGAGCTGCTGCGGCACTGGGGCCGCCTCCACGCCGAGGGCGGCCACTTCACGCGCTCCGAGCCGCTGCTGCTGCGCGCCCTCTCCAACCTCGAACGTGCCTACGCCGACAGCCCCGAGCACCCCAACCTCGTGGACGCGCGGCGCGCCCTGCAGGAACTCTACACCGCCTGGAACCGGCCCGACGAAGCCGCCCGTTATCCCGCGCCACCCGGGGAGTTCGTCGCTTACTGAACCGCGGCAACTGCGGGAACGGCGGCAACGGCGGCAACGGCGGCAACGGCGGCAACTGCGGCAACTGCGGCAACGGCGGTACCTCATCCCCCATCCCTCATCCCTCATCCCTCATCCCTCATCCCTCATCCCTCATCCCTCATCCCTCATCCCTTGTATCTCCATGAGACATGAGGGCTATCCCTCTGAAGTCGAGCGCGACAGCTCGTATATCCCTGGGGCTTCGAGCCCGCGGATGAGCGGGAGCGTCGCGCTACGTCCTCGTGCTGAGCCCG
>Ga0207847_100296_pt1 | contig 13945 bp, 15 predicted proteins | sample TtaePargueraPR_8_FD_187736 | JGI IMG/M metagenome (GOLD analysis project Ga0207847, IMG submission 187736) | Aerobic enrichment media microbial communities from Bioluminiscent Bay, La Parguera, Puerto Rico - Tt and E1 (SPAdes) | ecosystem: Environmental > Aquatic > Marine > Unclassified ...
AGGGCACCTATCCGCTGCTTCTCGATGATCCCAAGGTCGGGGAGGCGGCGCGCTCGCTCTTCGCCGACGCGACGGCGATGCTGAAGCAGATGGTGGACGAGAACTGGCTGACCGCCAACGGCGTTATCGGGTTCTGGCCGGCCAATGCGGTTGGTGACGACATCGCGCTCTACACGGACGAGACGCGTGCCGAGGAGCGGGCGCGGCTGTTCACGCTCCGCCAGCAGATCGCGCGGTCGAGCGGCAGCAAACGGGCGCATGTCGCGCTTGCCGATTTCGTCGCGCCACGCGAGACGGGCATCGGCGACTATGTCGGCGGTTTCGCCGTCACCGCCGGCATCGGCGAGGAGGCGATCGCCGAACGCTTCGCCCGCGCCAATGACGACTACTCCAAGATCCTCTCACAGGCGCTCGCCGACAGGCTCGCCGAGGCTTTCGCCGAGCGGATGCATCAGCGTGTGCGCCGCGAATTCTGGGCCTATGCGCCGGAAGAGACGCTCTCCAACGCCGAGCTTATCCGCGAGGCCTATGAGGGCATCCGGCCGGCGCCCGGCTATCCCGCCCAGCCCGACCACACAGAGAAAGGCACGCTCTTCACTCTGCTCGACGCGGAGGCGCAGACCGGCATCAAGCTGACCGAGAGCTATGCCATGTGGCCGGGCTCTTCGGTCTCCGGGCTCTATTTCGCTCACCCGCAGAGCCACTATTTCGGCGTCGGGCGGATTGAGCGCGATCAGACGGAGGACTACGCCGCCCGCAAGGGCTGGCCGCTGGCGGAGGCCGAGCGCTGGCTGGCGCCGATCCTCAACTACGATCCCGCACGCGGCGTCGCCGCCTGAGCCTCACCGGTTCTGGTGGACCGTCGGGTTCTTCCGGCGAATCTCGGTCACGCTCTCGCCGCCATGCCCCCAGTTGTCGGTCGGCACCTCGTCGATGACGACGAAGGTGCCGTCCGGCCGCTTGTTGAGCACGCGAACGAGTACCTCGGTCACCTCATGGATGACCTGACGCTTCTGTTCGGCGGTGACACCGTCGTCGGTGATGCGGATGTTCACGTAAGGCATTGGCTTCCTCCCGTGGCGCGGCGGCCGTCTTGTCGTGTGTGGCATCCCGATTGCTAGGATGCGGGCAAGCAATCTAGCCGAAAACGCGGAACGCGACTTTGACCGGTGGAAGCAAGGCGGCGGGTGTCCTCCTCGATCTCGGCGGCGTCGTCTATCAGGGCGACGCGATGCTGCCGGGTTCGCTCGATGCGGTGGAGCGGCTGCGCGCCGCCGGCCTGCCGATACGCTTCATCACCAACACGACGCGTCGCTCGCGCGAGCGCATCATGGCTGACCTCGCCGGCATCGGGCTCAGCATCCGGCCGGAGGAATTGCTGACGCCATCGCAGATCGCCGTCGCCCTCCTGCGCCAAAGGAAGCTGCGCCCGCATCTCCTCGTCCATCCCGGTCTGCTTGACGATTTCGCCGGCGATTTCCCGGGCGAGGGGGAGGCGGTCGTTGTCGGGGATGCCGGCGAGCACTTCGACTATGCCGGCCTCAACGCCGCCTTCCGCAAGCTGATGGACGGTGCCGGGTTTCTGGCGCTCGCCGCCAACCGCTATTTCGCCGAGAGCGATGGTGCGCTCAGCCTCGATGCCGGGCCGTTCGTCCGCGCCCTTGAATATGCCAGCGGCAAGACCGCGACGGTGCTCGGCAAGCCGTCGCCGGATTTCTTCCGCCTCGCGGTAGAGAGCATGGGCTGTCCGGTGTCGCGGGCCGTCATGTTCGGCGACGATGCCGAGGCCGATGTCGGGGGCGCACTTGCGGCCGGTCTCAAGGCCGTGCTGGTCCAAACAGGCAAATACCGGCCCGGCGACGAGACGCGTCTGAAGGTGCCGCCGACCCATGTTGCCGCCGATCTTGCGGCGGGCGTCGACTGGTTGCTGGGGTAGGGCGCGCCACATTCGCCTGCTAGGATCGCGGCACCAGACAGGGAGCTAGCCCCATGTGCCGCAACATCCGCACGCTCGCCAATTTCGAACCGCCGGCAACTGACGACGAAATCCGCGCCTCGGCGCTGCAATTCGTCCGCAAGATCAGTGGCTTCACGAAACCTTCCAAAGCCAATGAGGATGCCTTCAACCGCGCCGTCGACGAGGTCGCGCACATTGCGCATCACCTGCTCGAAGACCTCATCATCGCCAGCCCGCCGCGCAACCGCGAGGTGGAAGCCGCCAAGGCCAAGGCCCGCGCCGCCGAGCGCTACGGGTGAGGCACCGCGCTTTCGCATGAGATTTATCTTGCTGACGGCTTTTGCCGCGCTCGCTGTCGCTGCGCCGGCCACCGCCAACATCATCGACGGCAAGGATGATCGCGGGCCGCTGCCGGCGCTGGCTGCTTCGCTCGGCCTGTCGGCGCAGGAGGTGGCGCGTATTCGTGCCGTCTCCGGCCACGTTTCGTGTTTCGGCACACGCCCGGCGACGGCGTCGGCTTCGCTGTTCCTGACCAGCGGGCTGATCCTCACCGCCGGCCACACCTTCTTCGAGAATGGACGGGTGGCGGAGAAGTGCTTCTTCCGCCCACAAAGTGAAGGCTCGGACTGGATTCCGCTACGCACCGACGCGGCGAACGCCCGCTTCGGCGCCAGCCCGCCGAAGCCCGGCTCCAATGACGACTGGGCGGTCGTCCGTCTCGCCAGCCCGGTCCGGGGCGCCAAGCCGTTTCCGCCGGCGGGCGTTCGTCCGAAAGTCGGTGAACCGCTGATCGCGCTGGCGGCGCTTGCGGGCGACCTGCCGGGTGATCCGGCCGTGCCTTTCGCCACGCCCTGCAAGGTCCGCCGCGTGCCCGTCTCCTCGGCCAAGACCAGCTTCTATCGCAGCGATTGCGATGCTGCCGGTGGCGCCTCGGGCGGCATGCATCTTTCCCGGCTTGGCGGCGCGCTCCTCTTCCGCGGCATCACCATCACGACAGGTCCGTGGCGGGATCCGGCGTTCCGCGGCAAGCCGTATGACGAGAAAGCGGGCAGCGTGACGACGGCGCTCGGCACCGATGCCGCGATCCTCGCTGCGGCACGCTCGCTGGCTGGCAGCGGGGACTAGGTTCGTGTCCGCGAGGGCGACGTCCGCGATTTGCTGGGTCGCGCGCATTGCCGGCATCGCGGCCATCGGCTTCCTGTCGCTGTTCGCGCTCGATGTCTTCGAGCCGGGCGCGCCACTGACGCCGGCGCTCCTCAGTCTCGTCATCCACCTGATCCCGAGCCTCATTCTGGTCGCCATACTTGTCGCCGCCTGGCGGTGGCCGCTTCCCGGGGGCGTCCTCCTCGTCGCGGTCGCGACGATGCCGTTCGTGCTTCTCTCGAACCCGCTGTGGGTCAACGCGATGCTGGCGGCGCCGTTCGCGCTCACCGGGGTGCTCTTCGTCGCCTGTCACGTCGCGGGAGTGCCGCGACGAAACGGCGCCTGAACGCCGTCTCGCCTCCGTCATGCTGGCAGCGGTACGCTTCGTGCTTGCTGTATCCTTCGAGTCGGTTGCTCCACGCGTTGAAAACCGGAGAGGGCCATGGCCGGTCTGATCGTTACGATTGCGCAGCAGAAGGGCGGTGCAGGCAAGACCACGCTCGCTGCACATCTCGCCATCGCCTACGTCAATGGCGGCAACTCGGTTGCCATTCTCGATGTCGATCCGCAGGGCAGCCTTGGCGAATGGTTCGAGCGCCGCGAGCGGCGGCTCGGGGAGGGCAATACCGGGCTCGATTTCCGCACTGCGAGCGGTTGGGGCGCCAGACGCGAGGCGCAGAGCCTGGCGCGCGATCACGACGTGGTCATCGTCGACACGCCGCCGAAATCCGACATCGAGCTGAAGCCGGCCATCGAAGTCGCATCGCTCGCCGTGGTGCCGGTGCAGCCAACCCCCGTCGACCTCTGGGCGACGGAGCCGACACTGGCGATGATCGCCCGCGAGGGGTCGCGCTCGCTGCTCGTGCTCAACCGCGTCATCTCGCGTGCGCTGATCACGGCCGAAATCGCGGAGGCCGTGGCGAAGCTCGGGCATCCGATGGCGCAATCCTCCTTCGGCAGCCGTGTTGGCTATGCCGCTTCGATCGGCGAGGGCAGCACGGTGCTTGAGACGGCGCCTTCCAGCCCGGCGGCGGAGGAAGTTCGCGCCGTTGCCCGGGAGGTGGCGAAGCACGCAGCAGGGTAGGGAAGACCCTGCGACCGTGGTCACGGGCAGGCGACCGGCCGCGCAAGCCCGCCATGCAGATTGTGGAGGTCAGGGGACTTGCGTTTCGCCGGAATTCGCCCATCTTGGTCACCAATGGTAACTATTGGGTTTGGAGACCGGCAATGTCCCTGCGTCCTGTCAAGCAAGTCATCGACGCCAAGCCGACCATGGAAGGTGCCGGCGTCAAGCTGCACCGTGCCTTCGGCTTCGGTCAGACGAGCGAATTTGATCCCTTCCTGCTCTTTGACGATTTCCGCAACGAGAATCCGGAGGATTTCCTTCGCGGTTTCCCGTGGCACCCGCACCGTGGCATCGAGACGATCACCTATGTGCTCGCCGGTACGGTCGAGCATGGCGACAGCCTCGGCAACCGCGGCTCGCTCGGTGCCGGCGACGTGCAGTGGATGACCGCCGGCAGCGGCATCATGCATCAGGAGATGCCGCAAGGGGACCAGAAGGGGCGCATGCACGGCTTCCAGCTCTGGGCGAACCTGCCGTCGTCCCTCAAGATGACCAGGCCGCGCTATCAGGACATCAAGGCCGGCGACATCCCGGAGATCGTCGACGACGACGGCACGGTCGTGCGCGTGGTGGTGGGCAACTTCTGGGGCAAGACGGGCCCGGTCGAGGGTGTGGCCGCCGATCCCAACTACATCGACGTGTGGGTGCCGCCGGGCAAGAAGAAGACGCTGCCGGTGGAGACCACGCGGCATGCCTTCGCCTACGTCTTCGAGGGCTCGGGCACGTTCCGCGATGCCTCGCATCCCTTTGGTGTCCTCACCGAGAAGAGCGACGCGGCCGGCAACGAGGTGCTGGTGCGCGAGACCGTCGGAAACCGCTCGATGGTGCTGTTTGATTCCGGCGACGAGGTCACCGTTCAGGCCGGCGACGAGGGCATCCGTTTTCTGCTCGTCTCGGGCAAGCCGCTCAAGGAGCCGGTTGCTTGGTACGGGCCGATCGTGATGAACACCCAGGCCGAACTGCAGCAGGCGGTGCGCGAGCTCCGCGACGGCTCCTTCATCAAGGAAACCGCCTGAGCGATGAATGAAGCTAGCGGCAGGACAGCCCTGGTCACCGGTGCCAATCGCGGCATCGGGCTGGAAGTCTGCCGCCAGCTCAGGGATCTCGGCTATTCGGTGATCCTGACCGCGCGCGACGCCAAAGACGGTGAGGCGGCGGCGAGGAAGCTCGGCGTCGCCTTCCACCAGCTCGACGTGACCGATCCCGAAAGCGTTGCGACACTTGTCGCGGATCTCGGACGTGACGGCACGGCGATCGACGTCCTCGTCAACAACGCGGCTGTCTCGCTGAACGGGTTCGACGGTACGGTCGTCCGCAACACGCTGTCGGTGAATTTCTTCGGCGCACTCGCCGTCACCGAGGCAATCCTGCCGTTGATGCCGGAGGGTGGGTCCATCGTCATGGTGGCGAGCGGCATGGGTGAACTCAACGCCTATGCGCCGACGATACGTGCCTGCTTTGCCGCGTCCGATCTCACCCGCGACCAGTTGATCGTGCTGGTCGACGAGTTCGTCGCGGCGGTCGATGCGGGCGAACATCAGGCGGCCGGCTGGCCGAGTTCGGCCTATCGCGTGTCCAAGACCGCCATGATCGCGTTGACGAAGCAGATGGCACGTGCGCTGGCGCCGCGTGGCATCCGGGTCAATGCGGTCTGCCCGGGCTGGGTGCGCACGCGCATGGGCGGTGCGGGGGCCTCGCGCGGCGTCGCCAAGGGCGCCGCGTCGGTCGTCTGGGCGGCGACGCTCAGCGACGAAACCACCGGTGGATTCTTTCGGGATGGCAAGCCGGCAAACTGGTAACCCACCGGTCCAGCGTGCTATTCTGCCCCATGATTTGCGTTCGACCGACAGGCGCGGGCGCCTGGCCCGTACGCCCTCTCGTTGTAGCGACGCTCGCCGCCGCCCTTTGCGGCTCGCCGGCACATGCGGCCCCCGCCAATCTCGATCTTGCCCTCCTGCTTGCAGTTGACGTCTCGCGCAGCGTCAACGACGACGAATACGATCTCCAGATGGCCGGCATCGCCGATGCCTTCGAGAACCCGATGGTGCTCGATGCGATCCGCGCGGCGGTGCCCAACGGCATGGCGGTCGCGGTCATGCAATGGGCGGGGCCGGGCGAGCAGGACGTCTCGGTCCCCTGGACGATCGTGCATGGCGACGACGATGCGACGGTGCTCGCCTCGCGCATACGGGGAGCGTCCCGGATGGCAACCTTCGGGGGCACGGCGCTCGCCGAGGCGCTTGCGCGGGCGACGACGCTGGTTGCTGAATTTCCGGTCGCGGGGCGCCGGGTCATCGACGTTTCCGGCGACGGTACTGACAATCGCAAGCGATCGCCTTCGGCGGCGCGGGATGCCGCGCTCTCGCTTGGCGTCATCGTCAACGGGCTCGCGGTCAGCAACGAGGAGCCTTATCTCGCCGGCTATTTCCGCCAGCAGGTGACAGGTGGGCCAGGTGCTTTCGTCGTTCACATCCGCGATTACGGCGACTTCAGCACGGCGATCAGCGCCAAGCTGATCCGCGAGATCGGCCACCTCATCGTCGGTTCCGGGGCGCCGGACGATCTGCCGGTCTTTCTGGCCATGCGACGCTCCGGCTTGGCCGTTCCGGCGCTTCCGCGCTAAACCGTTTGTCTGCCGCACTGTGGAACGGGCTGATTCCGGCCCGGGCCGGGCACTGGACGAAGACGGAGAGGCTCTAGCTTGCTGCCACAGATTTGGCCCGCGATCCTGACGCTGGGCTGGATTCTCTTCGCCATCGCGGCGGGCGAGGCGGTCATGGCGTTGGTGGCGCTGGCGGCGCGCGACGGCCTCGAACTCGTCTTCGCGTCGAATGCAGCGATCACCATGCTGTTCGCTGGCGCCTGCGTGCTCACGACCAAGGGCCGCGCCTTCGAACTGCGCTTCCGTGACGCGGCGCTGCTGACCGTGGTCGCTTGGGTGGTGGTGCCGGTCTTCGGCGGCCTGCCGTTGATGGCCGAGCCCAGCGATCTCGGCTTTGCCGACGCCTATTTCGAGGCGGTCTCGGCGCTCACCACCACGGGGTCGACCGTGATGGTTGGTCTCGACGACCTGCCGCCCTCCGTTCTGCTCTGGCGCTCGACCATGCAGTGGATCGGCGGCATTGGCATCATCGGTCTCGCCATCCTCATCCTGCCGTTTCTCAAGATCGGCGGCATGCAGCTTTTCCGGCTGGAATGGTCGGACCGCACCGAGAATGTCATGCCGCGCGTGCGCAGCGTTGCCACCGCCGTCGGCCAGATCTATCTGGCGCTCACCATCGCCTGTTTCCTGTCCTACTGGGCGCTCGGCATGTCGCCCTTCGATGCGCTGAATCATGCCTTCACGACTGTCTGCACAGGTGGCTTCTCGACCCACGATGCGTCCTTCGCGTGGTTCGATAGCGACGCGCTCGACTGGGCCTGCATCGTCTTCATGATCGGCGGTGGGGTGCCGTTCCTCGCCTACCTGCGAATCTTGCGGCGCGGGTCGCTGCGCCAGCGCATCGACACGCAGGTGGTTGCCTTTCTGCTCGCCGCGGCTGCCCTGTCGGCAACGCTCGGCATCTGGCTCAACTTGCAGCACGGTATGGGGGGCTTCGACGCGACCACACATGCCGTGTTCGCTGTCATCGCGGTGATGACCACCACAGGCTATGCGTCGAACGACTATGTCGCTTGGGGCACCTTCGCGGCGACTTTCGTGTTTCTGGTGTCCTTCGTCGGCGGCTGCACGGGCTCGACTTCGGGTGGCGTGAAGATCTTCCGCTACCAGATCATGCTGCGCGTCGTCGGGCAGCACATCCGCCGGGCCATCCACCCGCACGTCGTCAGCCCGATGCGTTATGGCGACCGGGTGGTGAGCGAGGAGGAGGCGGGGTCGGTGGGCACGTTCTTCTACCTCTACTTCCTTGCTTTCGCGATCATGTCACTGATGCTGAGCCTGCTCGGCATGGACGCCGCAACGGCGCTGTCGGCGGTTGCCGCCACGCTCGGCAATGTCGGTCCCGGAATCACGGAAGCCATCGGGCCGGCTGGCAACTTCGCCGACCTGCCGGAGGCGGCCAAGATCATCCTGTCCTTCGCGATGATTCTCGGGCGGCTCGAAATTCTCGGCGTGCTGATTCTGTTCCTGCCGAGCTTCTACCGCTGAGCATGCGCGCCAGATACGGGAAGGCCGGGCCGCACAGTTCGCGGGGCCCGGCCTGATCTTGTTGGCGCTATCGCTGTCGGGCTCTCAGAGCGCGCCGAGGACGATAGCCCCGATGAATAGGAACGCCGCACACACAATGACCACATGGAACGGACGGGCCAAGCTCATGGTCAGTCTCCTGGTTCCTTTGGCACTGTTCGCGATTCTATAGCGGTGGCGGCGCCCGACAAGCGAAAAACATCCCGCACTGCGGTACGCGGAATCGTCCGCTTCAACGAGGCGGGCTAAGCGGCTCAGGTGGCATACTTTCTGCCTGTGGATACTAAATTCCGTTGCACCGGCGCGAGGCGCGAACGTGGCGGGACGCCGGCAAATGCGTTATGTCGCGCGCCACCGACTGCCGCGCATCAGACGGCCCGCCGGCCGAGGCCCATGCCCAATCGCTACACAACCACAACAACATCGCGTTTCGCCCTGATCAGCATCGCCGTCGGCGTTGCCGTGCTGGCGCTGAAATTCTTCGCCTGGTGGATCACCGGGTCGGTAGCATTGTGGTCCGATGCACTCGAGAGCATCGTCAATATTGCCACGGCCGTCGCGGCGCTCGTCGCCATCAGCTATTCGGACCGGCCAGCGGACGCCAACCATCCATTCGGCCACCACAAGGCCGAGTATTTCTCCGTGGTGCTCGAGGGCGTGCTGATCGTCATCGCTGCCTTTTCGATCATGTCTTCGGCGTTCTCGGCGTTCTTCGATCCGCGCCCGCTGGAGCAGCCGGCACTCGGCCTTGCGGTCAACCTCTTTGCGAGTCTTCTCAACGGCATCTGGGCAACGGTTCTCGTGCGCGTCGGGCGCCGGCGGCGTTCCATGGCGCTCACCGCCGACGGCGTGCACCTCTTCACCGACGTCGCCACCTCTGCGGGTGTCTTCGTCGGCCTTGTGCTGGCGCTCGCCACCGGCTGGTTGATTCTCGATCCGCTGCTCGCCGCGCTGGTCGCCGTGAACATCCTGTGGCAGGGCTGGCGGCTGATCCGCGTGTCGGTCGGCGGTTTGATGGACGAGGCGGTGCCGTCCGATACCCTCGATCTCATCCGCAATGTGATTTCGGAGAACGCCGATGGCGCGATCGAGGCGCATGACGTGCGCACCCGTCTTGCCGGGCGCATGACCTTCATCGAGTTCCATCTGGTCGTGCCGGGAGCGATGGCGGTTTCCGAGAGCCATGCGATCTGCGATCGGATTGAGAAGGCGCTGCGCGCCGCAGTGCCGGATGTCCATATCGCCATCCATGTAGAACCGGAGAACAAGGCGAAGCACACCGGCGTCGTCGTGGTGTGATTCGCGCCGGTTCGGGAATTTTCGCGTACGGGTTGCGCGCGGCACGGCCCTTTTCGCCGTGTAAAAGTGGCGAGAAATCAGGCTTGAGGGTGCGGCTTTCCTTGCCCTTTGGCGATCCGATCCCTATGTTCCCGGCATCGATTTTGTCGGAAACTGGTTCCTCTCGCCTCGTTTGAGGCGCACGTTTCAGATTGTCTTTCGAGAATCGACGGCCTGGGTACCGCATTGCATGCCATGCGCCTGCAATTGGCGGGGCGCCGATATCAGGTCACGCGCCGATCCACGGCGGGCCGTTTGGCCGCGCGGACCGGGTCGCCAGAACAAGACGAAAGGAGATTTCATGCAGGTGGTCGTTCGCGACAACAATGTCGATCAGGCTTTGAAGGTGCTCAAGAAGAAGATGCAGCGCGAAGGCGTCTTCCGCGAGATCAAGCGCAAGAAGTTCTACGAGAAGCCGTCCGAGCGCCGCGCGCGCGAGAAGGGTGAGGCTGTGCGCCGGTCGCGCAAGATGGCGCGCAAGCTTGCCCAGCGTGAGGGGCTCATCCCCGGACCGAAGCGCAAGGTCGCTGCCGGCGGTCGCGGCCGCTAGGCCGACAGCATTCGGCCGCCCTGGCTGCCGGGCTTTTTCCCGCGTCAGGGCGTGCCGGCCGGCGCAAACGACGCCGGCATTTCCACGATTCGTTTTGATCCTGCCTTAGCGCCGAACGCGTGCCGGAGGCCTCTGCACCGCTGCCGGCGTGATCTTCAGCCGGCGCGCGATCATGCGTCGCCAGCCGGTGATCGGCAGAAGAAACGCCTCGCTCAGCGTCTTCACGTGAACCCCGTCGACGCCCGTGGCTGGCCGCTCGCCTGGCCGCGGGCGCCAGACCGTGCCGAATAGAATGTCCCAGATCGGAAACCAGTTGGTGAAATTCCGATCGCGGTGCTGCGGTTCGATGGAGTGGTGGATGCGATGATAGTCCGGGCTGATGACAAGCCACCACAGCGGCCCGAAGCCGATACGAATGTTGGCATGCACGAAGAACAGGTAGCCGTAGGGGATGAGTGACAGCAGGCCGATCTGGATCGGCGGCAGCTTGAAGAGGACCGCCATCGGTATGGCGATGAAGGCCGGCTGCAGAACCGTCTCCAGGAAGTGCCCGCGCTGCGCCGTCATGGCGTTCATGTGCTCGTCGGAATGATGCAGCAGGTGGATCTGCCAGAGCCACCGGCTGACGTGCAGCGAGCGGTGGAACCAGTAGTAGAAGAAGTCGGTGATGAAGGTGGCGACGAGCAGGGCGAAGACGGCGCCGCCGGGTCCGCCGAAGCCGAAGCTGCCGAGATCGACGAGCCCGACACCGATCGAGCGGATGATGGCCGCCGTGGCGATTGCCACCAGCGGTGCGGTGATACCGACCAGCAGCAGGTTCAGCGCCCAATAGGCGAAATTGAAGCGGTAGGCGCTGCCCGGCACCGGGCGCGCCGGCAGCAGCTTCTCGCCGAGAATGACCAGCGGCGCGACGAAGACGGTCAGCAGTGCATTGTCGCTGAAGATGACGCCGCTGACCCAGGTCCAGAACCAGTCCATGCGTCAGCCTTGCGCATCCTTGCCGCGCCCGCAATCCAACGCGGGCCGGCATGGTCTTCGGCGTCAGAAGGGGATCGCGACCTGCCCGTGGGCCGACCAGACCCCGTATTCGCCAGAGCCAAGTCCGGCGAAGCTCATGTCGAGGGTCAGTTTGGCGCCGGTCGGCAGCTTCAGGGAGGCGCCGCCGGCAACCCGCCCGGTGAGGCCGGTGACGGCATGCGTTTCCGGCTGCAACATGTTCTTGTTGTTTGAGAAACGGTAATCGCCATAGAGACCGACAAAGGGTGCGAAGACGCCCATCTGGGTCATCATCGGATAAGATATCTTGCCGCCGACGCTGGCGATCCCGACGGTCGAGTTCTCCGCCGGCGTGCTCAGCGCGTTGCTGTCGGTGTACGCATCGTGGTGCTCGAAGGCGGCGGCGATGCGTGCCGAAGGTTCCAGCACAAGCCCGCCGTGATGGAATTCGCCGGTCAGCCCGCCGGTCACCAGCCAGCGGTGGCCATCGAAATTGCCCGTCCCGATGACGACCGTCTGCATGTCGAGTGCCGACCACGCCACGGCGCCGTCCAGGCGCCAGTTCGGCAGGAATTGCCAGCCGGCATAGGTGCCGATTGTGTAGCCCGTCGACTTCAGCGTCCCGGGGATGACGGTCGCCATGTAGTCGGCCGTCTCGATCCCGCCGAAAACGCCGAAGGTGACGTTGCCGCCGGGCTGGTAGCCAAGGCCAAACAGAGCATTGGCCTGATCGCCGGAGAAGTTGTTGCTGTTCGGACCGGTCCAGTGGGTGCCCCGCAGGTCGCCCCAGGCGACCCAGTTCGCCATCGGTGCGCTGTTGTAGGCGAGGCCATCTTCACCATAAGCCAGGGCGTTGATGGCACGGGTGGCGGGCGCATCCTTCACCGGCTCGCCGGCAAAGCCGAGCGGCTGCCCCGAGCCACCGCTTCCGAATGCCGCCTTCACCGCATCCGAGATGGCTTCGCCTACGCTCGTGCCCGCCGTCTCGGAGATCATGTTGCCGAGGAAGTTGGAAAGCACGCTGCCGCAGCTCTGGGTGCTCGACGGGCCGCCATAGTTGCAGCTGATACCCCCAGGGCCGGCTGACGCGGCGCCGACAGTCAGGAACAGCGCCAGCGTAGCACCGGCTGCGGAAACCGCCGCCGTCCGAAGAGTCGCCCAACCCACTGTCAGCATATGACCGCTGCCCCCGAGCCTTCCGTCGGATGATGAAACGACAGGCAGCAACAAAATGCGCGCTCAATCTATAGGAAAGACGCGCTTGCGGCTGGCTTTGCCCCGGCTTGTGACTTGTATGCAACGGAATCGCTGCGTCGATGAGTTCGCTTCGGTTGCGGACGAGGAGACGTTGCATGCATTCGTCGTGTCGAACGGTTCGGTTTTCCACATGGAATGCCGACCGGGCATGCAAGATCGCCACTCTGGATTGTTCCGGTCGTCGCGTCACGACGTCTGAGTGCTGTCTGACACGAACGATTAAGCAGTACTGACAGGGGCGCGTGTCGGTTCGATTCTCCCGGTCGATACTGGCGCTTATGACAATGCGGCATCGGGGAAGAAGCACATGACAGGTTGGAAGGCGTGCGCGAGTGCGCTGGCGTCGGCGATTGCCTTGGCGGTTGCGCCGACGGCCGCGGGTGCTGTGCAGAAGGGCGGCACGGTGATTGCCATCGCCCCGACAGTCGCGGCGGCGGGGGCTGCGGGTGACCGTGATCTCGCGGTGGATGCCCCGGTTTTCATGGGCGATGTCATCCGCACCGGTCGCGCGGGTGAGGCGCAGATTCGCCTGATCGACGACACCAAGCTCGTCGTCGGGCCGAATTCCTACATGACCGTGGACGCCTTCGTGCTGGAACAGGGGGATCGCGCCAGCAAGGTCACGCTCAACGCGGTGCGCGGGGCCTTCCGCTTCATCACCGGCAACAGCCGCAAGGAAGCCTACGAGATCAAGACGCCGGTCGCCACGATCGGCGTGCGCGGTACGCAGTTTGACGTGAGCGTCGACCGGCGCGGACAGGTGGCGCTGGCCCTCTTCGAGGGCGAGGCGCAGATCTGCGATCGCCGCAGGCGCTGCGTTGTGGTCAGCGGTGCCTGCTCGGTCGCGCTAGGGCAGCGCTTCCGGCGCCTGCGCCAGCTGGAATCGCCGGCCGAGCGCAGCCGCATGCTGGCCGAAGCCTTCCCTTTCATCGCCCGGCAAAACCAGCTCAATGCAGCTTTCCAGGTCGATACCTCGGCCTGCGATGTTCAGCCGGCGGGACCGGCGCCTGCGGGCCGCGCAGCGCGGTCTTCCTCGACCGGCAGCTTCGACGGCACGAGTTCCGGCTCCTCGAGCTTCAGCAGCTTCGGCGCCGCCTCCGTCGGCGCCAGCAGCACCGGCCAGGGCAACAACGGCTTTGGCAATGGCGGCGAGGGAAGCGAGGGGTCCACGGAGACTGGCAACCCCGGCGGAGGCGGCGGCAACGGCAACGGGAACGGCAACGGCAATCAATAGCAGTCCCGACGGGCTGCGGCCGCCGCAGCGGCGCGGCGCCGGCATGCTCAACCTTTCCTTAAGACGATTGACCGCATTTGAACGGTCATGGCCCGTCGTGTTGCGTATCAGGCGGCCACCGTCATCGGCCTTGCTGTCGCGCTGGCCGGCTGTGG
>Ga0207847_100303_pt1 | contig 13186 bp, 14 predicted proteins | sample TtaePargueraPR_8_FD_187736 | JGI IMG/M metagenome (GOLD analysis project Ga0207847, IMG submission 187736) | Aerobic enrichment media microbial communities from Bioluminiscent Bay, La Parguera, Puerto Rico - Tt and E1 (SPAdes) | ecosystem: Environmental > Aquatic > Marine > Unclassified ...
CTTTGCCCGCCACGTCTATGAGCCGCGCGGCGTGGCGCCGCCCGAGGGGCGCGAGCGCTTCATTGCGCTCGCCACGCGGCCCGAAACAGATCTGGTGAAAACGACTGCGCTATAGGCGCAAACAGAAGAGGAGCCGTTCCATGCGCCTCCTGACTGCCGCGTTGTTCCTGGTTTCAAGTCCTGCTTTGGCCACGCCTTACGGGACAATGAAGGTCTGCGAGTATCTCGCTCAAGGCGGCGAACCGCAGTTCGTCGACATCATCAGCCCCGGGCCAGCGCCGGCATATCTCGATAGCGCAGTGCTGATGGTTCGCGGCGAGCGGTGCCTCTTGTTTCTGCACCCTGCCCATGAGCCGCCGGAGAACCCGGATAACTTCACGTCCGAGTATACCGCCCAATGCAGCCGCATGACCGACGGCATCGTGTGGAGCGACGAGCAAAAACCTGTAGCGATCACCTTCACCAGGGCCGAGACGATGGCGACCGTCGAGATGGATGGTGTCAGTGTTACTCTCGGCCAATGCTCGTGAGTGCGTGGCTATGGGGCCAATTGATCATCGCGCTAGTCGGAGTTGGTTCAATCGCCGGGCTGTTTGGCGGCTTGAGTGACCGCATCCTGAAATGGTGCGCTGTTCTGTTCATTGTGTTCGGCGTGATGGCAGCTCTTGCCGGACCACATGATCGTGAGCCGCCTGAACAATGCGGTGGCGGACCCACGGCGTGGGACTGCTAGTCCGCGTCGTTAGCAGTCAATGACAGCGGCCTTCGGCGGTGGTAGTCCCGAATCATGGCCCAACATGTGATTCCGCCCGGCGGCGGCGACATCGAGTCCGTCAACCTGCGCGAGGAGCTGGAGAAGCGCTATCTCGCCTACGCGCTCTCGACCATCACCAACCGCGCGCTGCCCGATCTCCGCGACGGGCTGAAGCCGGTGCACCGGCGCATCCTCTACGGCATGCGCCAGCTGCGGCTCGACCCTGGCGGCTCGTTCAAGAAGTCGGCCAAGATCGTCGGCGACGTGATGGGTGGATTCCACCCGCATGGCGACCAGGCGATCTACGACGCGCTGGTGCGCCTCGCCCAGAATTTCGCGGTCCGCTACCCGCTGGTCGACGGGCAGGGGAACTTCGGCAACATCGACGGCGATAACGCCGCCGCCATGCGCTACACCGAAGCGCGCATGACCGAGGTGGCGCGGCTGCTGCTCGACGGCATCGACGAGGATGCCGTCGACTTCCGCCCGACCTATGACGGTTCCGATCAGGAACCGGTTGTGCTGCCCGGCGCTTTTCCGAACCTGCTCGCCAATGGTGCGTCCGGCATCGCTGTCGGCATGGCGACCAACATCCCGCCGCACAATGCGGCCGAGCTCTGTGACGCGGCGCTGCACCTCATCAAGTCGCCGAACGCACGCATCGAGACGCTGGTCGACATGGTGCAGGGACCGGACTTCCCGACCGGCGGCATCATCATCGAGCCGAAGGCGAACATCATCGAGGCCTACCGCACGGGGCGTGGCGCCTTCCGGGTGCGCTCGCGCTGGGCGACGGAGGAGGGCAAGCGCGGCACGTGGGTCGCGGTGGTCACCGAGATTCCCTATCAGGTGCAGAAGTCGCGGCTGATCGAGAAGATCGCCGAACTGATGGAGGCGAAGAAGCTGCCGCTCGTCGCCGATATCCACGACGAGTCCGCCGAGGACATCCGCATCGTCATCGAGCCGAAGAGCCGCGCGGTCGATCCGGCGCTGATGATGGAGTCGCTCTTCCGGCTGACCGACCTCGAGTCGCGCATCCCGCTCAATCTGAACGTCCTGTCGAAAGGCGTCATCCCGAAGGTGATGGGCCTCGCGGATGTCCTCAACGAGTGGCTGGCGCACCGCCGCGAGGTGCTCGTGCGCCGCACCAACCACCGGCTTGGCAAGATCGCCCACCGGCTTGAGGTGCTCGACGGCTACCTCATCGCCTATCTCAACCTCGACGAGGTGATCCGCATCATCCGCTCCGAGGATGAGCCGAAGCCCGTGCTGATGGAGACCTTCAAGCTCAGCGACGTTCAGGCCGAAGCGATCCTCAACATGCGGCTGCGCGCCTTGCGCAAGCTCGAGGAAATGGAGATCCGTGGCGAGCACGCCGAACTGACGAAGGAACAGAAATCGCTGAAGGCGCTGGTCAAGTCGGAGGACCAGCAGTGGCAGAGGATCGCGGAGGAAATCCGCGAAATCCGCAAGACATTTGGGCCGAACACCGAGCTCGGCAAGCGGCGCACGGATTTCGGCGATGCGCCGGCGCATGACATCGACATCATCCAGACGGCGATGATCGAGCGCGAGCCGATCACGGTGATCGTGTCGGAGAAGGGCTGGATCCGCGCCATGAAGGGGCACGACGTGGACACATCGGCGCTTGCCTTCAAGACGGATGACGGCCTGCGAGCAGCGATCAAGGCTGAGACCACCGACAAGATCATGGTCGCCTCGACGGGCGGGCGCTTCTACACGCTGTCGGCCGACAAGCTGCCCGGTGGGCGCGGCCATGGCGAGCCCATCAAGCTGATGGTCGACATGGACGCCGCGGACGACGTGGTGACGGTCTTCGTCCACAATCCGGAACGCAAGCTGCTGGTCGTCTCCACCGACGGGCGCGGCTTCGTGGTGCCGGAATCGGAAATCTTCGCCAATACCCGCAAGGGCAAGCAGGTGATGTCGGTCAGCGCGCCGGAGGAGATGCGTGTCTGCGTCTCGGCGGATGGTGACACCGTCGCGGTGCTCGGCGAGAACCGCAAGCTGCTGCTTTTCCCGTTGGAGCAGGTGCCCGAAATGCCGCGCGGCAAGGGCGTCCGCCTGCAGAAATACAAGGACGGCGGCGTCGCCGATGCGCGCACCTTCGCCAAGGCGGACGGCTTGACCTGGCAGGATTCATCGGGCCGCACCTTCACGCGCGCCATCAGCGACCTGAAGGAGTGGGTCGGCGACCGGGCGCAGGCGGGCCGCGTGCGGCCGGACGGGTTCCCGCGGTCGAACCGCTTCGGCACGCCGACGGTCGTCTAGCGTCATGCGCGCCCTGGCGGAGGTCAAGTGGGGCGTCCTGGCGGCGGTCGACGGGCTGTTCGACCACATCGCCAATGGCCGGCATCGCGAGACGGTCGAGAGCTTCACCGACGATCCCGACGTCATGCTGATCGGATCGGAGACCGGCGAACTGGCGGTCGGGCCGGAAGCGCTGCGCGCCTTCTTCGCCGACCTTTATGCCCAGCCGTATCGCGTTATCTTCACGCTGCCGGAGCGGCGTGTCTCGGCGATGGGCAACGTGGCCTGGCTGACGGGTGAGGGCACCTACCGCCTTTCGACAGGCGGTGAGGAGAAGCCCTACCGCCTGACTGCCGTGCTGGAGCGGCGGCAGGAGCGCTGGCTGTGGCAGCTCTTCAGCGGCTCGGAGCCGCGCTGATCCGACGTCCATTCTTGCGGCGGAAATCTGGCAGGTTGTCGGAACGAAAGTCTCTCTTGTGCGTTGCGGTAGTGAGGGCGATCCCACCCCCGCCCCGCAGGGAGATTTCATGCACATCCGGATCGGCTTCGACATCACGATCGCATGCGATGTCGCCACGCCAGTTTTGTTGGCGCTCTTTCCCCACCCGCACGAGGAAGCGCGAATCGAAAGTGACGATGGTGTGGTGATCGTGCCCGATCAGATGCCGGATATCTTCTTCGACGAATTCGGCAACCGGCGCGCCCGGATCGTCGCGCGGCCTGGCGAGACGACCTTCCACTTCGATGCCATCGCATATGACAGCGGCGAGCCGGATGCGGTGGCACCTGACGCGCGTCAGCATGCCATCGAGGAACTGCCTTTCGACGCGCTGCGCTTCTTGCAGCCGAGCCGCTATTGCGAGTCCGATCTGTTGGCGGACGAGGCATGGACCCGCTTCGGCGCGATCGAGGGTGGCTGGGCGCGGGTTCAGGCGATCTGCGATTTCGTCCACGAGCACATTGCCTTCGGCTACCAGCACGCCCGGAAAGACCGGACGGCTCTGGAGGCATTTCGCGAAGGCAAGGGCGTGTGCCGCGACTTCGCCCATCTGGTCGTGGCCTTCTGCCGGGCGATGAACATACCGGCGCGGTACGCCACGGGATATCTCGGCGACATCGGCGTGCCACCCGCAGGACCCGGCGATTTCAGCGCATGGGTGGACGTGTTCGTTGGTGGGCGCTGGCACACTGTCGATGCACGCCATAACGTGCCGCGCATCGGTCGGATCGTGATGGCGCGCGGTCGGGACGCCGGCGATGTGCCGATCATCGCCTCGTTTGGCGCCACCCGGTTGCTACGCTTCGAGGTTGTGACCGATCAGGTCGTCGAAGAGACGGCGGAGATGGGGGCGGGCTTTGCTTTCGCGGACGAGGACGATCTGGAGCCGCTGTTCCGTCCCGCGGTGGTGCCTTCGCCCGCAATCGCCGGGACGGCCGGCGTACCGATCATGATGTCCTCGTCCATGGGCGGCGGCAGCGCGTAGCAGACCAAGAAGCATTGAGTGACCGACCAGCGCGAGTATTGATCGTCGGGGCCGGTCCCACTGGCCTCACCGCAGCTCTGGAGCTGGCGCGCCGTGGCATGCCGGCGCGCATCATCGACCGCGACGATGGCCCGACGCCGCTGAGCAAGGCGGTCGGCATCGGCGCCAGGAGCCTGGATATTCTGGACGCTTCGCTGGTGACGCCGCGGCTGCTGGAGGACGGTATCCGCGTTGTCAGCATGGTCGCGCACACCAACGGGCAGCGGCTTGGCACCGTTGATCTCACGCGGGTCTCGCATCGCTACAATTTCCTGCTGGCCCTGCCGCAAGCCGAGACCGAGGCCGTGATGGCGGACACGCTGTGTGAGTTTGGCGGGAAGGTCGAATGGGGCACGCGACTCGAGGGCCTGCGCGAGGATACCGGCTCTGTGATGACCCGACTCGCGACAGGCAACGGCATCGAGGAAGCGGCGTTCGATTGCGTCTTCGGCGCCGATGGTGTGCACTCCACTACGCGCGAGGCGGTGAAGATCGGCTTTGACGGCTTTGCCCACGAGCGCCGCTGGAGCATCGCCGACGTCGAACTCGACGCGTGGCCGTATCCGCGTGACGCCGCGCACCTCTTCTTTCACGACAATGGCGACGTTGGCTTCATCGTGCCGATCGCGCCCGGCCGGTATCGCGCCGTCTCCAATACCGAGGATGCGATGGCGCGCATTCCGGGCAGCTTTCGGGTGCGCGAAGTCCTGCGTACTGCCGTGTTCGAAATCCACATCCGGCAAGCACCGACCTACCAGACCGCCCGCGTGTTCCTTGGCGGAGATGCGGCACACGTCCATTCGCCGGTCGGCGCGCGTGGCATGAACCTCGGCATCGAGGATGCGGCGAGCTTCGCGCGTCGGCTCGCTGAGGGGACGCTGGACGGCTACACGGCGGAGCGTCGACCGGCGGGCCGACGCTGGATTGCGCTCAGCGAACGCATTCTGCGCGCGGCTGAGGCGACGGGCTGGCCGCAGCAAGCCCTGCGCAATCTTGCGGTCCGGGTTGTCGGCCATGTGCCGTTGCTGCAGCGACCGCTGGTCGCCCGCGTCTCCGGCCTGAAGGAATAGGTGCGACCGCGTCGCTCAGGCGAACGCCCTCAGGATGTCAGGCAAGCGGCGGTCGCCGGTCCATTGCCGTGCCTGCCAGCCGTTTGTTCGTGCCGCGGCGACGTTGCGATCGTCGTCATCGATCAGGAGCAGGTTTTGCGCCGGCAGGTCGAGGACATGCTCGACGGCCCGGAAGAACGCAGGATCGGGTTTCCGGCAGCCGAGCGACGCGGAATAGTGGATGCCGTCGACGTGGTCCGACAGTCCGAGGTCCCCCATCAGATAACGCGCGCGTGCGTGTTCCTGATTGGTGGCGAGGTAGGCCTGGTAGCCGCTGGCGCGGGCCGCATCGAGATCGGCGATAAGTTGCTTGTCGATACGAGCGTCGTTCGCGAACCAGTAGTCCACGAAGCGTTCCACCGGGAGGTCGGGTGCGATGCGCGCGAGCACCGGGGCGAGGCGCTCATGCAGCGACGCCCGGCCGACGACGATGTCTTCCCAGTGTGGCCGGAAGAACTCGCGCTGGAGTACCTCGGTTCCGAAGCCCAAGTCTTCGGCAAGGGCGCTGGCCCAGGGGCGCCCATCGTCCGGCCGACCGCGGATAAGGACGCCGTCGACATCGATGAGAAGCGCTTTAATCATGGGACGGCGCGTGTCTCCGGGAAATTCAGCGGGGGTCTGCGGCGCTGCGGCAGGCGGTGAAGGCTGGTATTCAACAGGTCGCGTCCGCTGAAGCAAATGCGTGCAGGCGCGGCGAGAAAGGAGACACGCGGTGCCACGGCGCAAACGACCGATCAATCTTCCGGCGCCATACCTGAAGCGGGTTTGGCTCGACCGCGACAAGGTCGAAGCGCCAGATCGCTATCCCTTTGCTCTGCCGTTTCTGCGCGGCGACTTCTCTCTGTCGTTCGAGCGCCCGATCACGATCGTCGTCGGCGAGAACGGCTCGGGCAAGTCGACACTGCTCGAGGGGATTGCCGCGCTCGCCGGCTTCGACGAGGCGGGCGGTGGCAAGGGATACATGCCGGTCGATCATTCAGGCGCAATCGAGGTAATGGGCGGTGCGCTCGGCAAGGCGCTGCGCGCGAGCTGGCTCCCGCGGCTCTCGAACGGCTGGTTCTTCAAGGCGGAGACGTTCTTCTCGGTGGCGCGCTATCTCGACCGTGCCGCGATCGAAGGCCGGGGCACGCCGCCGGATTTCCTTTCCCATTCGCACGGCGAGGGGTTCCTGCGCTTCTTCGCCGAGCGCACGGATCGGCAAGGCTTGTTCATCTTCGACGAGCCCGAGTCGGCGCTGTCGCCATCGCGGCAGATCGAGTTTCTCAAGATACTGCGGCGCATCGACCGCTCGCGCATCGCGCAGGTGATCATGGCGACCCATGCCCCGATGCTGATGGCCTATCCGGATGCGCAACTGCTGAGTCTCTCACCCGGCGGCTTGCGAGCCATCTCGGTCGAGGAGACCGAGCATTTCCGGCTGATGCGCGATTTCTGGGCGGACCCGGAGGGCTTCCTTGCCGAGGCGATGGAAGAAGGCGACGGGAACGCCTAGTCGACCCGCGTCCAGCCGCGCGGTCCGAGATGCTCCTGCGGGCGGAAGCGGCGCTTGTAGCCCATCTTGCGCGAGCCATCGACCCAATAGCCGAGATAGACGTAGGGCAGGCCCATCTTCCGGGCGCGGGTGATGTGGTCGAGGATCATGAACGTGCCGAGGCTGCGGTCGGCGTAGTCCGGATCGAAGAACGAGTAGACCATCGACAGGCCATCGGCGAGCATGTCGGTCAGCGCGGTCGCCACCAGCGGGCCCTCGCCGCGTCCGGTAATCGCCGTGTCGGGGCCGCGGAAGCGGTATTCCACGACCAGCGTATCGACATGCGAGTCACCGACCATCATGGCGTAGTCGAGCACGGTCATGTCGGCCATGCCACCCTCCGCGTGGCGGGCGTCGAGGTAGGACCGGAACAGGGAATACTGGTCCGAGGACGGGCTCGCGGCGGTCTGCGCGCCGACGAGATCGTAGTTGCGGCGGATGACCCGCTTGAAGGCGCGGTTGGGCTGAAAGCCGTCCACGACGACGCGAATCGAAACGCAGGCCCGGCAGCCCTCGCAGGCCGGGCGGTAGGCGATGTTCTGGCTGCGCCGGAAGCCGCCCTGCGTGAGGATGTCGTTCAGTTGGGAGGCGCGGTCGCCGACGAGATGCGTGAAAACCTTGCGTTCTGCACGGCCGGGCAGGTACGGGCAGGGCGCTGGCGCCGTCAGGTAGAACTGCGGAGTCTCGGTCGTATGCTGGGTCATGCGTGGAACGCGGCCCGTTTGCTCAGGTCACCCATGGGCAAGGATAATACGACGGCGCGGCCGGCGAAAAGACGATCTGGATCAAGACGTCGTGCGGGCGCGCTCAGATGTCGATGTCGACCAGTGGTGCGGAATTCACCGCGACGACGCCGAGCAGCAGGTCGTGGAGCATCTGCCGGCGTTCGGTGAACAGGCCAACCAGCAGGATCAGCGGCGTCAGCAGGCCGCACGAGAACCAGAACAGCACCGCATGCATGATGGCGAGCAGGGCAAACAGCCGCTGACCGCTCCAGGTGCGCATCTCAATGCCGACGACGCGCATGCCTGGCGTCGCCGAATTCCGGCCGCCGAGGGTGAAGGCGTAGTAGCCGAGCGCCACGAGGGCGAAGAGCGCCGGATAGAGAAACCAGGCGAGGCCAAGCGTGACGAAGCCCAGCACCGCGACCAGCAGCGCGGCCGGAACCATAAGAGCGACAATAATGACCGCGTCGATGACGAAGGCGACGATGCGCTTCGACAGGATGCCGTCGAACAGCTCTGGCCGATCCTGCGGGCTGTAGACGAAGCGGCTCTTCGCGGGCGCGTTTCCGGTATCGCTCATGGAGGAGGTCCCGTGCCGGAGTCGGTTTCCGGGTTCAGTATAGCGGCTTCATCGGAAATGTCGTTACGGCGTCGCCAATCGCTCGACCGGGAAGCCGTTCGCCGTGAGTGCCTCAACGATGGCGGCGGCGTGGCTGCGTCCGTGGGTTTCGATGGTCAGGTCGACGCTGGCACCCTTCGCCGGAACGTTCAGCATGGTGCGGTGGTGGAACACCTCGAGGATATTGCCGCCGATCTCGCCGATGATGCGGGTGATCTCGGCGAGCGTGCCCGGGCGGTCGCGGATCATCAGGCGGACGGCGATGACGCGTTCCTCGCGGGCGAGCGCGCGTACCATGATCGACGCGGCAAGACGCGGATCGATGTTGCCGCCGGCGAGAATGAGGCCGACGCGACGGCCGCGGAAGCGCTCCTTGTCGGCAAGCACGGCGGCGAGGCCGGCGGCGCCGGCGCCCTCAGCCATAGTCTTCTGGAGCATCAGATAGGCGGCGACCGCCTGTTCGATGCGGTCCTCGCTGACAAGCACGACATCGTCCACCGTCTCGCGGCAGATAGCGAGGGGCAGCTTGCCGAAGTTCTTGACGGCAATGCCTTCCGCCAACGTTTCGCCGCCATAGGTAGAGGTTTCGCCGCGAAGCGCGGCCCACATGGAAGGATAGAGTTCCGTTTCGACGCCGACGACCTCTATGCCCGGCTTCAAGGCCTTGGCGGCGACCGCGATGCCGGCGACCAGCCCGCCGCCGCCGATCGGCACGATCAGGCAGTCCACGTCCGGCTGGTCGGCGAGGATCTCCAGCGCGATGGTGCCCTGACCGGCAATGACGTGCGGATCGTCATAGGGATGGACGAGGACGCTGCCGGTCCTGCCGATGGTCTCCTCGACGATCACCTGACAGTCGGCAACGGTGTCGCCATCCAGTACGACCTCGGCGCCGAAGCCGCGCGTCGCATCGACCTTCACGAAGGGCGTGTTGCGGGGCATGACGATCGTCGCCGGAATGCCGAGACGGCGGGCATGATAGGCAACGGCCTGGGCGTGGTTTCCGGCCGACATGGCGATGACGCCGCGGGCGCGCTCGGCATCCGTCAGCGAGAGAAGCTTGATCAGCGCACCGCGTTCCTTGAACGAGGCGGTCGGCTGCAGGTTCTCGTATTTCACCCAGATGTCGGCGCCGGTCAGCGCCGAGAGCCGTGGTGCGGGCAGGAAAGGCGTGCGCAGTACGACGCCGTCGATCTGCCCGGCGGCGGCGCGGATGTCAGCGAGGGTGGGGAGGGTGATGGTCTCGGTCATGAATGTTCTTAGCCCGGATGGTCCAGTCCGATAATCCCGGATATGCGATCGTACTCCGCCTAGACTCCGGGGTCGCTGTCGCGCGCCCGGGCACCGATTGCTGTCCCGCGAAATCGATCGACGTCTTCCTCCCGAAAGAAGATGGCCCGCGCCGTTTCGTTTCGATGCGGGAGTTCGAACAGAAGTCGCCCGCCGAACCTCGCGATCAGGTTCAGGTACGAACGGCGGCTGCGGAATCGATGCGGCGCCACGTCCGACGGCAGAGGCTCCACCGTTTGCACGAGGTCCATGCCGGCGTCGCGGAAGTCGTCGAGATAGGCGAGGAGTCTCTCGCGGGGCATTTCCACATCCAGGCTGACGCGGTTGACGAGAACATCGCGATTGGGGGCGTCGTGGCGCAAGGGAACCGACGCCTGCCACCACGTGATCTCGGTTCGGGGGTAGTGCTGGAAAAGGCGGATGTGGTCGGCTTGCGGATCGAGAAGGTCGGGGAGGATCTGCGTCGTCGCATCGTCGAGCACGAAGGCCCACACGCGTGCGCTGCGCGTCTCTGGCGGTCGCGCGCGCATCGCGCTACCCGCTCCCCCTCCTTGCGCCGCTACGTTCCCAGCATCTCCGCCACGAAGGGCGCGAAGTAGGTGAGGATGCCGTCGGCGCCGGCGCGCTTGAAGGCGACGAGCGATTCCAGCATCGCCCGGTCGCCGTCGATCCATCCGTGCTCGGCGGCGCCGCGGATCATCGAATACTCGCCCGACACCTGATAGGCGAAGGTCGGCACGCCGAAAGCCTCCTTCAGCCGCCAGACGATGTCGAGATAGGGCAGGCCGGGCTTGACCATGATCATGTCGGCGCCTTCGGCGATGTCGAGTTCCGCTTCGCGGATCGCCTCGTCGCCGTTCGCCGGATCCATCTGGTAGGTGCGCTTGTCGCCGATCAGCGTCTTCGACGTGCCGACGGCGTCGCGGAATGGCCCGTAGAAGGCGGAGGCGTATTTCGCCGAGTAGGCCATGATCTGCACCGACCGATAGCCGCGGATGTCGAGCGCACGGCGTATGGCGGCGACGCGGCCGTCCATCATGTCGGACGGTGCAATGACATCGGCGCCGGCTTCCGCCTGGATGAGGCTCTGCGCGACAAGGCGCTCGACCGTGGCGTCATTGACGATTTCCTCGCCGGCCATCACGCCGTCATGGCCATGGCTTGTGTAGGGGTCGAGCGCGACGTCGGTGATCAGGCCGACCTCCGGAACCTCGGCCTTGATGGCGCGGAGTGCCTGGCAGACGAGGTTCTCGGTGTTCAGCGCCTCCGATCCGGCGTCGTCGCGGAGCTTCGGATCGGTATTGGGAAAGAGCGCGATCGCCGGAATGCCGAGTTCGCGGGCGCGGCGTGCCTCCCGTACGGCACCCTCGACGGAGAGGCGAACGACACCCGGCATCGCCGGCACGGGTTCGCCGGGACCGTCGGTCAGGAACAGCGGCCAGATAAGGTCGTCGACCGTCAGCGTGTTCTCGCGCACCAGCCGGCGCGACCAGTCGGTGCGCCGGTTGCGGCGCATGCGCTTGCCGGCAAGGAGGTCGTCCATGTCGGGCCTGGTGGCGGGATCGGCGGCAAAGGGGGGCGGCTGTCGGGTCATTTCGTTTCGGTCCGGACTTTGGGACATTCGCGCCCTTACATAGCACCTTCCGGCCGTAAGGGGCCCGTGCGGAGGCCTTTTGCCGCTGGCAAGGCTGCCCGCGAGCCTGTATGGGCTGGCGCGGGGCAAGACAGGAAACGGGACGAGGCATGTCGAGCGACGACCATCCCAGCGATGCCATGCGTATCGAGCGCGCCCGCGGCGAGATCACGCTCGACTACTACCTGATCGGTCTCTCCGTTCTCTTCATGCTGCTGGGCTTTCACCAGTGGGCCATCATCCTCGGCATCATCAACGGCCCTACCGGTTCCTTCGAGGACATGACCACGCCGTGGAAGATCGCCACCATGTACCTCTCGGTGGTCGATCTGGTTGCCTCCGTCGGGTTGTGGATGCGGGTCGCCTGGGGGCGGGTGGTCTGGCTGCTGGCGGCGCTGTCGGAGATCGTGTTGCACACGGTGTTCGTGGGCACCTTCGGGAACAATCTCCTGATCCTCACACTGCATGTGCTGACGATTATTGCGTTCGTCGCTTTATGGCTGATCCGGCGCCGCTGACGCCGCATCCGCGGAATACCGCAACAAAGAAGGTAAATGGATTGATTCCGGTAAGTGCCTGTTAAGGCTGGTGCTTAAGCCGATTTTTAGTCGCTTTGCTTATGGTCGCCCTCACAGAGCAGGAGATACCTGCCAAAGACAGAGAGGCGAAAATGGCGATTGCGAAAAGGGCAGAGGAGGTTGTCAGCCAGCAGCCCGTGCGGGGCACCGAGCTGAAGCCACTGTATCTCGAGGCGCTCACCCTGGTTGAGCGGCTGCATCGGCGTCTGCTGGACGTCATCAAGGACGAATTCGACCGTGCCGGCCGTTCGGACGTGAACAGCGTGCAGGCGCTGCTCCTGTCGAACATCGGCGACTCGGAACTGACGGCCGGCGAGTTGCGCACGCGCGGCTACTATCTCGGCTCGAACGTTTCCTACAATCTCAAGAAGCTGGTGGAGATGGGCTACATCCATCACCAGCGTTCGCGGATGGATCGCCGGTCGGTACGCGTCAGCCTGACCGACAAGGGCAAGGAAGTCGCGGATATCGTCAACGGTCTCTACGACCGCCACATCCGCTCCATCGATCAGGTCGGTGGCATCAACGTGGACGACTTCCACATGCTGAACCGCTCGCTGCAGCGGCTTGAGCGCTTCTGGACGGACCAGATCCTTTATCGCCTCTGAGCGAGACGGAACTCACTGAGCAATTTTGAAAGGCCCGGCTTCTGTCGGGCCTTTTTGTTTTGCCGTGCGATTGGGCATCACCGCCGTTGAAGTGCGCCGCGAAAGCGCCACATAGGCGTCTCACATAAGACTGCAGCGCAACACAGGCCGAATCGCGTTCAATTCTGCGAGAACCGGCCGGTTGTCAGGGCTTCGGTAATTGTCTCCGGCGGGGCCACGTGTTACCTCTGAAAAGAGGCAAAAACGCTGGGGATTCGAGACACTTGGGTGAGATTCAGCGCGTGATGACGGCTTCCGCTGCGACCCCCCGCATGGGGATGATTGGATCGGTTGGGACACAGGCGGGCAGGTTGCTGGCGGCTGCGGCGCTGGCGACCGGTCTGGCGTCGGCTCCGGCCATGGCGAAAGATCCGCTGAGCGAGGTGTTGCAGTACGGTGGCACCGAGTGGTCGGATGGCTTCGATGCCGCCTCGGTCGGTGCGGCGGATGTGCGCACCTCGACGCCAACCATGTCGCCACAGATCGTCGGCGCGCTCCAGCAGGCG
>Ga0207847_100305_pt1 | contig 13059 bp, 14 predicted proteins | sample TtaePargueraPR_8_FD_187736 | JGI IMG/M metagenome (GOLD analysis project Ga0207847, IMG submission 187736) | Aerobic enrichment media microbial communities from Bioluminiscent Bay, La Parguera, Puerto Rico - Tt and E1 (SPAdes) | ecosystem: Environmental > Aquatic > Marine > Unclassified ...
CACCGTCGCCACGGCGGCCGGCCAGAAGCCGCCGATGGCGGCGGCGATCACGACCGCGGGCACGAAGGCGACGAGGAGGGGATTGCCGTCGAGGCTCGGGCCGAGAGCCAGCCGGACGAGGGCGGCGACGCCCACCGCAACCGCCGCGATGGCGTGGTCGCGCGGGGCGCCGAACCGGGCGGCCGCAAGGGCTGGCCCCGCCCCGGTCCCGCCGCCGCTTTCGGCATGATCCACCATTGCCGTCAGGCCACTCCCGCTCGCGGCGCGCCGCCTACGTAACATCCCGTAGGGACATTACCCGAATTCCAGCTTCTCCGCGGTGTTGGTAGCAAATCACTCATCGGAACCCAAGCTGAGGGAGAGGGCCATGCTGATGCAGAAAACCGGTGCCATCGCCACGTCGAAGTCGGTGCTGCCGCTGCCGGGCGGCGACAAGCCCGCCGACGCTCTCTCGGAAACCTTCGCCATGATGGGCGCGGCCATGCGCTTCGAGCACAATGCCGAGATCTTCGGCGAGGGCGAGCCGGCCGAGTACTTCTACAAGGTCGTCGGCGGCGCGGTCAGGACCTACAAGCTCCTCAATGACGGCCGCCGCCAGATCAGCGCCTTCCACCTGCCCGGCGACATCTTCGGGGTCGAAGCCGGCGAAGAGCATCGCTTCACCGCCGATGCGATTGCCGACACCACCGTGCTGGTGGTCAAGCGCAGTGCGCTCATCGCGCTCGCCGGCCGCGACAACGACGTCGCCAAGAGCCTGTGGACCCAGGCGACCGGCGACCTGCTGCGCGCCCAGGATCACATGCTGCTGCTTGGCCGCAAGAACGCGCATGAGCGGGTGGCGAGCTTCCTGCTCGAGATGTCGGCGCGCGAGCACACGCAGGAGAGCGTCGAGCTGCCGATGTCGCGGCAGGACATCGCCGACTATCTCGGCCTGACCATCGAGACGGTCTCGCGCACGCTGACGGTGCTGGAGAACGAGGCGGCGATCGAGCTGCCGACGTCGCGGCGCATCGTGCTGCGCGACCGCGCGGCGCTGCGCCGGCTGAACGCCTGAGCCCGACCATTTTCGTCTGATCGCCTGCGGGGAGGCAGGGGACCATGCCGCAGCATGTCGCCATCGTTCAGGGTCATCCCGACCCCGACGGCGGGCGCCTTTGCCACGCACTCGCGAATGCCTATGCCGAGGGCGCGGCCGAGGCCGGCCACACCGTTTCGCGCATCGATATCGCGCAGATCGATTTTCCGATCCTGCGCACCCAGGCCGACTTCATCGACGGCATCATGCCGCCGAGCCTCGACGCGGCGCGCGACGCGCTCGTCGCGGCCGATCACATCGTCTTCGTCTTTCCGCTGTGGCTGGGCACCATGCCCGCACTGGTGAAAGCGTTTCTGGAACAGGTCATGCGGCCGGGTGTTGCCTTCGCGTATCAGGAGAACGGCCTGCCGAAGAAGCTCCTGGAAGGGCGCTCGGCGCGGCTCGTGGTCACCATGGGCATGCCGGTCGCGGCCTATCGCTGGTTCTTCTTCGAGCACGGCTTGAAGGGGCTCGAACGCAACGTGCTACATTTTGTCGGAATCAAGCCGATCCGCGAAAGCCTGTTCGGCATGGTGCAGAACGCCAGCGAGAGCCGCCGGCGCGGCTGGCTGCGCCGGATGAAGGAAATGGGGCGCAAGGCGGCGTGATGCCGACGGCCCGGGGAGATGCTTCCATGAAGTCGTTCGTCGCAGTCCTGCTCGGTACGCTCGCCATGGCGCAACCGGCCTTCGCGCTCGGCCCGGAGGCACAGCGCGGCTTCACCTTCGCGCAGACGAACTGCTCGATCTGCCATGCCATCGGGCCTGCCGGCGACAGCCCGTTGCCGCTGGCGCCGCCCTTCCGCACCCTGCACGAGAAGTACCCGGTCGAGAACCTCGAGGAGGCGCTGGCCGAGGGCATCGTCACCGGCCACCCCAACATGCCCCAGTTCGAGCTCGACATCGCTCAGGTGCGCGATCTCATCGCCTATCTGAAGACGCTCGAATGACCTTGCCGCAGGGAGCGGCGGACCCCAGATCACCACCATGAGCAAGATCACCATCGACCAGTCCGACTGGGTCGTCGTTTGCGACGGCAGCAAGTGGCTCATCCTCGAGAACAAGGGTGATGCCGAGATCGTCAATCTCGTCGTGCGCGAGCGTGGCAAGCAGGACAATCCGCCGACGCATGCGCAGGGCACCGAGCGGCCAGGCCGTTCGCACAGTTCGGCCGGGACGGGTCGCAGCGCCGTCGGCCAGACCGATTGGCACGATCAGGCCGAGACCGATTTCCTCAAGGCGCTGGCCGGCAAGCTCAATGCGGCCGTCGAGGCGCACGAGGTGAAGGGCATGATCCTCGTGGCGCCGCCGCGCGCCATGGGCGTGTTGCGCCCCGCGCTCAGCGGGGCCACCGCGGCGCTGGTGCGCACGGAGATCGACAAGGATTACGTCAATCTCCCGGTCGATCAGATCGAGAAGCACCTCACCGGCGCGTGAAGCGCCGGTCATTCCCCCCGCTCGCTTTCAACCTCCGTTCACCATTGATCGCGGTCAATGCCGGCGCGCGGTGTTGGCTGTCTTTTCGGTCGCGGCCGGGACGGCGATGACTGATGTGGCTGAAGGCATGAGGACAAGGGCATGAGCAAGAACTACGCGGAACTGGCGAACGACGTGGTGCAGTCCTCCGTCGCGCTGACCAAGGGCCTCCCCGATGCGATGGCGGGGTTCGCCGCGCTCGGCAAGGGCGCCTATGCCGACAATGTCCTCAGCCACAAGTTCAAGGAACTGATCGCGCTGGCGCTCAGCGTGGCATCGCGCTGCGATGGCTGTGTCGCCTATCACGCCAAGCGCTGCGTGCAGTTCGGCGCGACACGCGAGGAGGTGCTGGAGACGCTCGGTGTCGCCGTGCAGATGGGCGGTGGGCCGTCCATGGTCTATGGTGGCGAGGCGTTGCGCGCCTTCGACAGCTTCGTGGCGGCGAAAACCGCCTGAAAAAAGCTCTCTGTTGACCGGGATCAAGGTCAGAGCGCCGATTTGCGCGCAAGAAATACTTCAACAACACGCAAATCCGGGGAGAACTCCCATGCTCGACAAAGCAGCAGCAAAAGCTGACACCGCTCATGTCGTCTGGTTCGAGAAGCTGCGGCGCGTCGACGTCGCACAGGTCGGCGGCAAGAACTCCTCACTCGGCGAAATGGTGCAGACCCTCGGCGCGAAAGGCGTCCGCGTCCCGCCGGGCTTCGCGACCACCGCCGACGCCTACTGGACCTACGTATCGCACAACAAGCTCGGTGATCGTGTCGCGGCGTTCCTGGCCGACCTCGACAGCGGCAAGGCGACGCTCGCCGAGACCGGCAGCGCCATCCGTAGCGCATTTCTGCGTGGCGAGTTTCCGAAGGAGACCGACAGCGCCATCCGCGTCGCCTATCGCGAACTCTGCAAGCGTTCCGGCGTGAAGGAGCTCGACGTCGCGGTGCGTTCCAGCGCCACGGCCGAAGACCTGCCGGATGCGAGCTTCGCCGGCCAGCAGGAAACCTTCCTCAACATCCGCGGCGAGAAGCAGCTCCTCGACGCTTGCCGGCGCTGCTTTGCGTCGCTGTTTACCGACCGCGCCATCACCTACCGCACGGTGAAGGGCTTCGACCACATGAAGGTCGCGCTCTCCATCGGCGTGCAGCAGATGGTGCGCTCCGACATCGGCGGTTCCGGGGTCATGTTCTCCATCGACACGGAGACCGGCTTCGACAAGATCGTGCTGATCAACGCTGCCTGGGGTCTCGGCGAGAACGTCGTGCAGGGCGCCGTCGATCCCGACGAGTACCAGGTCTACAAGCCGCTTCTCGACAACAAGAAGCTGATGCCGATCGTCGACAAGAAGCGCGGCGAGAAGGCCATCAAGATGATCTACGCCAAGGGCGACGAGCCGACGCGCAACGTGCCGACCTCGAAGGCCGAGCGCGCCGCCTGGGTGCTCTCCGACAAGGAGATCGTCGAGCTTGCCCGCTGGGCGGCGACCATCGAGAAGCACTATGGCTGCCCGATGGACATGGAGTGGGCGCGTGACGGCAACACGGGCGACATGTTCATCGTCCAGGCGCGGCCGGAGACCGTGCAGTCGCGCCGCGCGACCGGTTCGTTCCAGCGCTACAAGCTGGGTGCTCACGGCAAGAAGCTGGCGGTCGGCACGAGCGTCGGCGACGCCATCGCTACCGGCCGCGTATGCCTGATCGAGGACGTCAAGGAGATCGACCGCTTCGTCGAGGGTTCGGTGCTGGTCACCCGGATCACCGATCCGGACTGGGTGCCGATCATGAAGAAGGCGGCGGCGATCATCACCGACCACGGCGGTCGTACCTCGCACGCGGCCATCGTCAGCCGCGAGCTCGGCCTGCCGGCCATCGTCGGCACCGGCGACGGCACCCATGTGCTGCATGACGGTCAGGACATCACAGTGTCCTGCGCCGAGGGCGATCAGGGTTTCGTCTACGAGGGCATCGGCGAGTTCAAGGTCGAGACGCTCGACATGACCGACGTGCCGGAGACCAAGACCTCGGTCATGCTCAACCTCGGCAATCCGGGCGCAGCCTTCCGCTGGTGGCGTATCCCGGCCGACGGCGTCGGTCTGGCGCGCATGGAGTTCGTGGTGTCCAACCACATCCGCGTGCACCCGATGGCGCTGGTCAAGTTCGACGAGCTGAAGGACGAGGCGGCCAAGAAGGAGATCGCCGAGATCACCGCCGGCTACGCGGACAAGCGCGAATACTTCGTCGACAACCTCGCCCGCGGTCTCGCGCGCATTGCCGCGACGGTCTATCCGAAGCCGTGCATCGTGCGCATGAGTGACTTCAAGACCAACGAGTATGCCGGCCTGATCGGCGGTCTCGAGTTCGAGCCCAAGGAAGAGAACCCGATGATCGGCTTCCGCGGGGCGTCGCGGTACTACTCGCCGCGCTACAAGGAGGGCTTCGCGCTCGAATGCCAGGCGATGAAGCGCCTGCGCACCGAGATGGGCTTCGACAACGTCGTCATGATGATCCCGTTCTGCCGCTCGGTCAGCGAGGCCGACAAGGTGCTCGCGGTGATGGCCGAGAACGGGCTGAAGCGGGGCAAGGACGGGCTGCAGGTCTACGTGATGTGCGAGATCCCGTCGAACGTCATCCTGGCGGACGAGTTCGCCGAGCGCTTCGACGGCTTCTCGATCGGCTCAAACGACCTGACCCAGCTGACGCTGGGCGTCGACCGCGACTCCGGCGAGCTTGCCAACCTGTTCGATGAGCAGGACGAGGCGGTGGAGTGGATGATCGGCAGCGTCATCAAGGCGGCGCACAAGGCCAAGGCCAAGGTCGGCCTCTGCGGTCAGGCGCCGAGCGACCACCCGCCCTTCGCCGAGTTCCTGGTGAAGGCGGGGATCGACTCCATGTCGGTCAGTCCGGACTCCTTCATCGCGGTGAAGAAGCATGTCGCGGCCGCCGAGAAGGCCGGCAAGAAGCGGCGCAAGAGCGCCTGATCCCGTCCCCTTGCTGGGGGGCAGTGCGGGTTGCCGCCGGCGGGTTCGCCCCCGGCGGCAATTCTTTTGGGCAGCCGGTGCCGGTTCCCGCGCCTTGGCAGGCGGGCGGAATGTGCTACAGGCTTGGTCCGACAAACCAGCGCCTTTCGGGGGATTTCATCTTGTCGACCATTCGCATCACGGCCGGGCCGTACACCTTCGGTGCCCGCTTCGAAGAAGAGGCCGCGCCCAAGACCGTCGCCAAATTCAAGACGCTGCTGCCCTACAAGGAGCGCATCATCCATGTGCGCTGGAGCGGCGAGGGCTGCTGGATCCCGCTCGGCGCGTTCGATTTCGGCCTCGGCTACGAGAACAACACCAGCTACCCGGCGCCGGGCGAGTTCATCCTCTATCCGGGCGGGGTGAGCGAGACCGAGATCCTCATGGCCTATGGCGGCGTGCAGTTCGCCAGCAAGGCAGGGCAGCTCTCCGGTAACCATTTCCTCACCATCACCGAAGGCAAGGAAAACCTGATGGCACTCGGCAAGCTCTGCCTGTGGGAGGGCGCCCAGGACATCCTCATCGAGGCCGTCTGAGCCGGTTGCAGCGCGGTTCGCCTGCACGCGAATTGTGGCAACCAGCCTCGACAAGGCCCAAATCTGCCCCTAAATCGATGGCGTCGGTTCCTGGGGGCATGATTCGACCGACAAATCCTTGCGAAGTTCACGAAGAGAGTCGCAATGCGCCAGCAGGCGAAGCCGTTTACTGTCGAAGTCAAGAAAAGCCGCAAGTGCTCCACTGAATCGAAGCCGTTGTTTGGCGACCTCCTCGAGGAGGCCGCGGCACGTGCGCCCGCCACGTCGGCCGAGGCCGACAAGCTTTTCGGCCGGCCGGCCGAGCGCGCCGAAGCCGCGGCGCCGACACCTGACGTGACCCCGGACATTGCCCGCGTCTTCGGCACGCCGAAGGCTCCGGAGAAACCGGCGACCCGCGTGCTGCCCGACCTGACGGCGCGCGCGCCGGAGCCGGAACCGGAAGAACCGGCGCGCCAGCGCCGGACGCGCATCGTCAAGACCAAGGGGCCGAAGATACCGGCGCCGAAGCCGCTGCCGGTGAAGCTCATCGCGCCGCAGCCGAAGAAGCCGGAGCCGGAACTGGCGGAGCCGGTCGCGCCGGTGCGCGTGCGTCGCCGGGCGAAGGACGAGAGCGGGCTTGCCCGGTCCGAGCGCTGGAAACGCCGCCTGCCGCAATTCGCGCGCTAGGCCCGCATCCTTCCACAAGACGGGCTTCCACAAGACGGGCGTGGCCGCGCTAGGATGCGGGCGATGCCCGACCTCATCGTCATCGACGATCCAGACGATCCGCGCGTCGCCGCCTATCGCGATGTGCGCGAGCGCGACCTTGTCGGCCGCCACGGACGTTTCGTCGCAGAGGGCCGCGTCGTCCTCAATGTGCTGCTCGGACCACGCGCCCGCCACCGGGTGCAGTCGCTGCTGATTGCCGAGAAGCGCATCGACGGGATCGGCGAGCTCCTCGAACAAGTGCCCGACGGCGTGCCGGTCCACGTCGCGGCTCAAGCCGTCATCGATGCGATCACCGGTTTCCACATCCATCGAGGCCTGCTCGCCATCGGCGAGCGCGAACCGATGCCGGCGGCGGAGACACTGCTCGCCGGGCTCGGGCCCCGGGCGCTGGTCGTCGTGCTCTCGGCGATCGCCAACCACGACAACATGGGCGGCATCTGCCGCAACGCAGCGGCCTTCGGCGCCGATGCCGTGCTCCTCGATACCGATTGCTGCGACCCGTTCTATCGCAAGGCGATCCGCGTCTCGGTCGGCGCGGCGCTGACGCTGCCCTTCGCGCGTGTTGCCTCGGTGGATGCGGCGCTCGATCTCCTTGCGGCCGGGGGCTTCACGGCGCTGGCGCTCAGTCCGGCCGGCGACACGCTGCTTTCCGACGTCGTGCGCCCGGCGCGGGTTGCGGCGCTCTTTGGCGCGGAAGGGCCGGGCCTGCCGCAGGCGGTGCTGGCGCGCACGCGAACTGTGCGCATCGAGATGGCGGGGCGCATGGATTCGCTGAACGTCGCCACCACCAGCGGCATCGTGCTGCACCATCTGGCGGCGGCGGGCTGAGCCTCAGCCAAGCTCCAGCGTGGTGATGCCGAAGATGCGGTCGAGGTGCTCGGTCGGGGTGTGGCCGCGATACATGCGTGCCGTCTCGAAGACCGGCTTCAGCCCGTGCCGTTCGGCGAGCGCGACCGCCGCGGCGTTCGGCTCGGGCACGTCGAGGAAGATCGGGGCGCCGTGCAGCCGCGCCGAGAGGCCGGCGAAGATGCGCTCGGCGATCGCCGGCGTGTCGCCAACGAGCGGGCCGATCTTGTAGCCTTCCCGGCACATGCGCACGCAGCCATAGCCGCAGATCGAATCCGCTTCGACGAAGGCGAGGCTGCGCCGTCCGGGCGGCGTCAGCCAGGCGCGCAGGAATTCTTCGCGCGGCCCCGGCTGCAGCGCCCGGTCGTAGGCGACGATGGAGCCGGCGAGGCCAATCGGATGGTTGTGGCGCAGCTCGACGAGGCGGACGTCGCCGACCTCGTGGGCGCGCGCCGGCCCGCCATAGCGGATGTTGCGGTAGGCGAGTTTGAAGCCGGACTTCGCGTAGTTCGCCTGCTGGGCGACGACGCCGTCGAGGCCGATGGTGCGCTCGCCGAGGCGCGCCATGCCGGCATCCCACATCGCGCGCCCGTGGCGCCTGCCGCGATGGTCCGGATGACAGATGTAGAGGCCGAGGAAGCCGTAGGCATCGCCATAGGCGACGACCGAAATGCAGGCGACCGGCTCATGGCCGATGAAGCCCATGAGGAAGCCTTCCGGGTCGGCGGCATAGAACGCGTCGGCGTCGTCGAGCCCCGGATTCCAGCCCTCCGCCGCTGCCCATTCGAGCGCGATGTCGAGATCGGCGCGGGTCATGGTGCGGATTGTCAGCGCGTCGGTCATGGCGGCTCAGGTCCTGAGGGCGTCGGTGACGGCGGCGATGTGGCGCGACAGGGTGTCCGCGAAGGCGGCCTTCCACTCGGCATAGCCGCCGTCCGCCGCCTCGGGCGGCAGGAGCGTGGCGCGGGCGGAATTGATGAGCCCGCCTTCGAGGCCGGCGGGTCCGGGCTTCAACGCGGCGGCAAGCTGGGTCACGTCGCCGGCCTGATAGCCAAAGCCGGGAATGAGAAAGAGCGCGTTCGGCAGCAGCGTGCGGATGTCGGCGGCCTCCTGCGGATAGGTGGCGCCGACGACGACACCGAGGGACGACCAGCCGCTCTCGCCGAGAAGCGTTTCGGCGACCGGCTTCAGCGCCAGCGCGACGCTGCCGTAGACCGTGGTGTTGCCGGTCTTCAGGTTCTGGAAGTCGCCGGAGCCGGGGTTGCTCGTCTTGACCAGCACGAAGATGCCGCGGCCGTGGGCGCGGCAGAGCTTCAGATACGGCTCGAGCGTGTCGACGCCCATGTACGGGTTCACGGTCAGGCACTCGACCGGGTTGGCGCTGTCCGGCGCCAGATAGGCCTCGGCATAGGCTTCCGCCGTCGAGCCGATATCGTTGCGCTTGGCGTCGAGCACCACCGGCAGGCCGCGGTCATGGGCATGGGCGACGACGCGTTCGAGCAGGGCGATGCCGGCCGAGCCGAGGCGCTCATACATGGCGCTCTGCGGCTTGACCGCGACGACCTTGTCGGCGGCGAGGTCGATGGCGGCGGTGAGGAAATCCTCGATCGCGGTGATGGTCTCCGGCGCGCGCGGGGCCATGTCGCCCTTGCGGAAGGCGGCCGGGATCATGGCGAGGTGGGGGTCGAGACCGAGACAGAAGCAGTGGCCGCGCGCCCGGCTGCGGGCGATCACCGTGTCGGCGAAATGAAATCCGGCCTCTGCTCCGGGGGCACTGGAGGCGACGATGGTGTCGGAGGCGTCCACAAGCCGATTCCTGCTTCTCCGGCCCATGTCGCACATTGCCGCGGCGCGATCAATGAAGGCGCGTTCCGCCGCGCTTCCTCCGCGCAAAACCGGTTGCAGCCGGGACGCCGGCAGTGTGAGTAGAAACCTCATGGACCGAATCGAAATCACCCGGCCGGACGACTGGCACCTGCACATCCGCGACGGCGCCATGCTGAAGGCCACGCTGCCGCCGAGCGCCGCCGTCTTCGGCCGCGCCATCATCATGCCGAACCTGGTGCCGCCGGTGCGCGATCTTGCGGACCTGCGCGCCTATCGCGAGCGCATCACGGCGGCGCTGCCGGCGGGCCATCCGTTCCGGCCGCTGATGACGCTCTACCTGACCGACGACACCGACCCCTCGGTGATCGTGGAGGGCGCGGCCTCGGGCGAGCTTACTGCGGTGAAGCTCTATCCGGCCGGCGCGACCACCCATTCCGATGCCGGCGTGACCGACGTCGGCAAGGTGACGGGCGTTCTGGAGGCCATGCAGAAGGCGGGGGTGCCGCTGCTCGTGCATGGCGAGGTGACCGACCCGGCGGTCGACATTTTTGACCGCGAGAAGGTGTTCCTCGAGAAGGTCCTCACGCCGCTCCGCGCCCGCTTGCCGGGATTGAAGATCGTGCTCGAACACGCCACCACCAGCGAGGCGGTCGATTGCGTTCTGGCGGCGCCGGAGAACCTCGCCGCCTCGATCACGGCGCATCACCTGACCTTCAGCCGCAACGCCATCTTCAAAGGCGGCATCCGCCCGCATTTCTACTGCCTGCCGATCGCCAAGCGCGAGGATCACAGGCTGGCGCTGGTCAAGGCCGCGACCTCGGGCGACCCGCGCTTCTTCCTCGGCACCGACTCGGCGCCGCACACGGTCAATGCCAAGGAATGCGCCTGCGGCGCGGCCGGCGTCTTCTCGGCGCCCCTGGCGCTGCCGCTGACCGCGCAGGTGTTCGAGGATGCCGGCTCGCTCGACAGGCTCGAAGCCTTCGTCTCGCTGAACGGCGCGGCCTATTACGGTCTGCCGCCGAATGGCGACAAGATCGTGCTGGCGCGGACGGGACCGGTGGCGAGCGGTTTCCTCGCGGTTGAAGGGGACGCGCCCGAGCAGGTACGGGTATTCCAGCCGGACACGCCGATCCACTGGTCGGTGGTCGAAGGCGTGAGAGAGGCGTGAGGGGACCGGGCGCAATGGCGAGCTTCACCGACAGGGCGACGATCGCGGAGCTGACGGCCCGCATGCTGCTCGAGGTCAAGGCGGTGCATTTTCGCGCCGACGAGCCCTACAAATTCACCTCCGGTCTTGCCAGTCCTGTCTATACCGACTGTCGCAAGCTCATCTCCTTCCCCCACGTGCGCAACACGCTGATGGATTTCGCGGTGGCGACGATCCTGCGCGAGGTCGGTTTCGCCGCGATCGACGCGGTGGCCGGGGGCGAAACGGCGGGCATTCCCTTCGCGGCGTGGATTGCCGACCGCATGGCGCTGCCCATGCAGTATGTCCGCAAGAAGCCGAAGGGTTTCGGCCGCAATGCGCTGATCGAGGGCGACTTCCGCGAAGGCGCGCGGACGCTGCTGGTCGAGGACCTCGCGACGGATGGCGGCAGCAAGCTGAAATTCGTCGAGGGCATGCGTCAGGCAGGCATGCAGGTCGACCACACCTTCGTGGTGTTCTTCTACGACATCTTCCCGAACACGCAGACACTGCTCGGCGAGGCCGGGATCAAGCTGCACTACCTCGCGACATGGTGGGACGTGCTGAGGATCGCCCGCGCCGACAAGGCGTTCGACGAGGCGACCCTCGACGAGGTGGAGAAATTCCTGCACGGCCCGGCCGAATGGTCGAAGGCCCATGGCGGGATCGTGCCGGCCTGAGACCCGCCTCAGGCGTCGATCGTCGCCCAGGCGCCGACGAGGCGTGGCAGGAAGATGGCGTGGTCGCCGGCCAGCGTATCATCACGCAACCGCGCTGCGATGGTGTCGACGCCGACTTCCTCGGCGGTGGCGATGCCGTGTGCGACGATCGCCGGCAGCAGGCTGCGCAGCGACTCGGCCACGAACTCATAGGCGATCGAATCCGGGCCGCTCTCGATCCGGCAACTGCCGGCGAGGCGCGGCGACAAGCCGGCCGAGCGGAACGTCGGGTAGAGCATGGCGCCCATGTTGGGGATGGCGCCGGCCTTGCGGTAGGTGCCGACCACCCATTTCGCGCACTGCGTCAACAGGGGCAGTTCGGGAACAGAGCTCGTCTGATCGACGTCGAGCTCGATGAAGGACACGACACCACGCGGCTTTGCCATGCCAGCAGCCAGCTTCACGGCCTCGACTGCGTCGCGGACGTGCATGAGGATGAATCGGCCGATCACCGCATCGAACGGCTCCGGCGCTTCATAAGCGTAGAGATCTGCGGTCTCGAAATCGATCCAGTGATAGCCGGCTCGCGAAGCCCGGGCCTTGGCCAGCGCCAGGGCGTTTTCGGCGTTGTCGATGCCGGTCACCTTGCCCGTCGGACCGACGAGTTCGGCCGCGATCAGGGAGACGTCGCCGACACCGCAGCCGACGTCGAGGACCTTCATGCCCGGCGCAAGACCGGCATGGCGAAGGATTTCACGTGTTTCCGCGCCGAAGATCTGTCCCTGGCGCTCGAGCCGGATCAGTTCCTTGTCGGAATGGCCGAGCGCGTACTGCGTGTCCGCCGTCACGTCGTTCATGTCGTCTGGGATCCCCGCTTTGCGCATTGGTATATTCAAAGACGCGCGCACGGGCACGCAGTTTTCATCCGATTCCGCGAGAATTTGCATATCCGATACAATTTCAGGTTGATGATCGGTAGCCTGATGATCTGCCGGAAGGCGAAGTCAGCGCGTTTTCAAGAAATTCATCGCTGTTCTTAAGCTTTGGTAAGCTTCTCTTGCCTAGCTTCCGTTGGATTATCTGTGGTGGGGTGCCGTGCGTGTGTGGCCGGTGCCTTTGCTTGGCCGGGAGAGGCGATCATGGGCGTGGTCAACAAGACCATCAGAACCAGTCACGGCGAAATTGCTCTCTGCGAGACCTCAGGCGCTGGGATTCCGGTCCTCCTGATCCACGGCAATTCTAGCTGCAAGGAAGTATTCTCCGGCCAGCTCGAGAGCGAACTCGGCGAAGCCTACCGTTTGATCGCCATCGACCTGCCCGGTCATGGCGCCTCCGCCGATGCGGCCGATCCGGCACGCTCCTACTCGATCCCGGGATATGCCTCGCTCGCGGTCGAAGTGCTGGAGCAGTTGAAAATCAGCGAGGTCGTGGTGTTCGGCTGGTCGCTCGGCGGCCACATCGCCATCGAGATGATGCCTCTGTTCCCGGGAATGATCGGTCTGGCGATTGCCGGTGCGCCGCCAGTGCGGCAGGACATGGATTCGATCCTCCTTGGTTTCCAGCCGAGCCCCGAGCTGATGCTGGCCGGCAAGGACGATTTCACCGAGGAGGACTACGCAGCTTTCGCCAACCTGACGGTCAGCGAAATCGACGATCCGCGCTTGACGCAGGCCATCCGCCGCACGCACGGGATCGCCCGCAGCACCATGTTTCAGAGCCTGATGGCGGGGCAGGCTT
>Ga0207847_100326_pt1 | contig 11575 bp, 9 predicted proteins | sample TtaePargueraPR_8_FD_187736 | JGI IMG/M metagenome (GOLD analysis project Ga0207847, IMG submission 187736) | Aerobic enrichment media microbial communities from Bioluminiscent Bay, La Parguera, Puerto Rico - Tt and E1 (SPAdes) | ecosystem: Environmental > Aquatic > Marine > Unclassified ...
AATGTCGCCATGGCCTCCGCGCGGCCCTCGCCCTCGTCCGCCGCGCCGCCCAGCTCCAGAAGGGCGCCGGCGAGCGTGACGGCGCGGTCGCGCAGGTCCGCCGGCGCGTCGGGCAGGGTCTGCAGGACGGCGAGGACGTCGCGCGCCTCCAGCGCCGGCCCGATGCCGCGCCCGACCGGCTGGCGCCCGTCGGAGATGAGGATCCTCGTCTTGAGCCCGAAGGCTTCGGCGACCGCGGTGAGGCTTTCCGACAGCACGGCGGCGGCCTCGTCGCTGCGCACCTTGGCGGTCGGGCCGACCGGAAGGTCGAGGACGACATGGGTCGAGCCCGCCGCGATCTTCTTCGACAGGACGGAGGCGACGAGCTGGCCCTCGCTGTCGAGGTCGAGCGCGCGCTCCACGCGGATCAGCGTGTCGTCGGCGGGGCTGAGATGCACCGCGCCGCCCCAGACGATGCAGCCGCCGGCATGCTCGACCACGCGCCGCATGGCCGGAATGTCGAGATTGACCGGCGCGAGCGTCTCCATCGCGTCGGCCGTGCCGGCGGGCGAGGTGATGGCGCGCGAGGAGGTCTTCGGCATGGTCAGGCCGCGCGCCGCGACGATGGCGACCACGATGGGCGTCGTCCGGTTGCCGGGCAGGCCGCCGACGCTGTGCTTGTCGACGACGGGCCAGGCGTCCCAGCTCAGCCGGTCGCCGGCGTTTGTCATCGCCCCGGTGAGCGCGATCATCTCGTCGAGGTCGAGCGGCCGCGCCGAGCAGGCGGTAATGAAGGAGGACAGATGGATGTCGGAATATCGCCCGCCGACGATGTCCGTCACGATCTCGGTCAGGGCGGAGGTGTCGAGCCGCTCGCCATAGACCTTGCCGCGCACCTTGCTCAGCGATCCGATGGGGCGGGGATGGCTGACGGAGATCGTCTCGCCGTCGGCGACCCCGAGGCGGCGCCATGCCGCCTCCGAGAGGCCGGCCTCGTTGTGGCCGAGGAACGTGCCGGACACCTGATACAGCGTCGCGATGATCGAGTGCCTGGCGCTGGTCAGCCTTATCCGCGCATGGGCCGTGAAGCCCTCCGAGCGGCAGACCGGGCAGTCGTCGCGCATGAGCACGACGGCCTCGTGCTGCGTGTCGAGGCCGAGGCGGCGGACATGCAGCTCGTGGTCGGCCATGCTCAGGGCCGCCATTTCCTCTCCGTGCTTGCCGGTCATGCGAGCTCCACGTGGGAACGGTATTCAGGCACCGTGGCGGGCCAGCCGAGCTCCTCCTCGATGCGGTGGCGCAGCGCGTCGGAGGCGGCCGCCTCGCCATGGGTGACGAAGGTCATGAGCGGCGGTGCCTCGAACTGGCCGAGCCATGACATGATCTCGTCGGCGTCCGCATGGGCGGACAGCATCTGGAGATTGGCCACCTTCGCGCGGATCGGCACGTACTGGCCATGTATCTTCACGCGTTCGGCGCCCGATGTCATGGCGTCGCCGCGCGTTCCCCCCGCCTGGAAGCCGGCGAACAGGATCGTGTTGCGCGGATCGGACGCGTAGTATTTCAGGTGGTGGAGCACCCGTCCGCCGGTCGCCATGCCGCTGGCGGAGAGGATGATCTTGGGGTCGCGGTTGCGGTCGAGCGCCTTGGAGTCCTCCACCTCGCGGACATACTGCACCATGGCGAAGATCTTGCGGCACTGCTCCTCGGTGAGCTTGTGGTCCTCGCCATGGGTGCGGAAGATCTCGCTGGCGTCGATGGCCATGGGGCTGTCGAGATAGATCGGCAGGTCGGGAATGCGTTTCTGCATCTTCAGCCGCGCCAGGTGGTAGAGCAGCGTCTGGGTGCGCCCGACGGCGAAGGCCGGGATCAGCACGGTGCCCTTCTGCAGGGCGGTCTGCGTGACGATCTCGGCGAGCACCGCCTCCGGGTCCTCGTCGTCGTGGCGGCGGTTGCCGTAGGTCGATTCGACCAGCAGGTAGTCGGCGCGGCGCACCGGCGTGGGGTCGGGCAGGGTGGCGCTGTCCGGCCGTCCGAGATCGCCGGAGAAGACGATGGTGCGGCCCGCGCAGGTCACCTCCACGATGGAGGCGCCGAGGATGTGCCCGGCCGGCAGGAAGCGCGCATGGACCGGCCCCTCGACCGCGACGTCGCGGCGGAACGGCACCGCGGCGAACTGGCCGAGCGAGCGTTCGGCGTCCTCCTGGGTGTAGAGCGGCAGGGCGGGATGATGCTTGGAGAAGCCGTGCCGGTTGGCGAACTCGGCGTCCTTCTCCTGCAGGTAGCCGCTGTCCGGCAGCAGGATCTCGCACAGGTCGCGGGTGGCGTCGGTGCAGATGATGCGTCCGGAAAACCCGTTTCTGACCAGCAGCGGAAGATAGCCGGAATGGTCGATATGGGCATGGGTGAGGAGCACCGCGTCGATCGTCCCGGGATCGATCGGCAGCGGCGCCCAGTTGCGCAGGCGCAGTTGCTTGTAGCCCTGGAAGAGGCCGCAATCGACGAGGATCCGGGCGCCGTCGGCCTCGAGGAGATATTTCGACCCGGTCACCGTTCCGACGGCGCCGAGAAAGGTCAGCCTGATGCTCATGCCGCTCCCTGGGAATCGCTCCTTGTCATCTCAGTGATGTATATCAGGGCCCGGCGCGCGGCACCCGATATTCTCCCCGTTCCGGGAACGGTTCCGCGCCGTTTCCGGGACGTTCTCCGGATGTTTCCGCAATTTGAGGATTGACGGCCTGTGGAAACTGCGATCTACTTTTTCATTAGTACACAAATAAACTGGCGTGAGTGCGCGGCGCCCGTTCCGACAGTGAGGGCGCTGCGGGGAGTGACAGAACTGGCGTAAAAACGGGGGCCTGTGCAAGTCGGTGCCGATGTTTCGCATTTGCGGACCCGGCGCGCCGTGCTGCAATGCGGGCGGATCGTCATCCGGCAAGCCCGCCTTGCATCGGGGATCAACTCTGGAGGGAGAGAGAGATATGCCTGAATCTGCCAAGACATCCGTGTTCCGGTCCGTTTGCGCGGCCGCCTGCCTCGGGCTCGCCGCCGTCGCGGCGACGGCCGGCACGGCGACGGCAAAGAACTACAATGTGTGCGGCGGCAGCCCCGGCGGGCTCTGGTCGCTGCTCGGCGCGGGCCTCGACCAGGCCGTGGGCGCCGCCGAACCCGGATCGACCGTCACATACCAGACATCCAGCGGCGGTTACGCCAATATCGTCCAGGTGACGCAGGGCAAGTGCGAGCTCGGCATCATCCATGTGGGCGAGGGCATCTCCGCCCAGAAGGGCCGCGAGCCGTTCAAGGAACCGGTCGAGGGCTTCAAGGTGCTGATGGTGCTCTACGATTGGGCGCCGATGCAGTGGGTCGTGTCTAAGGAGTTCGCCGACGAGCACGGGCTGACCTCGCTGGCCGACCTGAAGGAGAAGAAGCCGCCGCTGAGGCTGGTGCTCAACCGCCGCGGCATCCTGCCCTCCCAGCTCGCCGAGGCCGATCTCGAGAATGTCGGCATTTCCCTCGACGATATCGACGAATGGGGCGGCAAGGTCGAGTTCCAGGGCTCCAAGAACGCCTCGGAGATCATGCAGAACCGCCGTGCGGACATGTGGGTGAACGCCACTTTCGTCGGCTCCAGCTCGATCCGCAATATCGCCGACGCCTATCCGGTGACGCTTCTGAGCGTGCCGGAGGATGTGGTGGAGAAGATGGTCGAGGATTACGGCGCCAAGCCCTTCACGGTGAAGGCGGGCGACTATCCCTGGCTCGACCGCGACGTGACGACCCATGCCGCGCGTGCCGCCCTGGTGGTGGACGAGGATATGAGCGACGAGGAGGCCTACAAGCTGACCAAGGCGGTCCTCGACAATGTCGGCAAGATCCAGGCCGTCCACAACTCCATGAAGGACTTCACGCCGGAGCTCATGCAGTCTCTGGAGGCGCTGCCCTACCATCCGGGCGCCCAGAAGGCCTATGACGAGGCCGGCAACTGAGCCGGCCCGTCCGGCTGGCCGTTCGTCCCGCCCCCCGGGTGACACCATCCGGGGGCGGGGCAGCCGGCCGGCCCCCACCTGTCCGAACCGCCTGATCTGTCCTCGCCGCAAGGAAAGCCTCGCGTGATGGTTCTGCAGTTCCTGCGTTGGTTGGGAGAAGCCGCCTTCTCCACGGGTGCCCGCCGAGAGTTGACGGGCATTCTGGGCCACATCGTCAAGGCCTATGCCGCGATCCTCGCGGTATGGACGGTCTATGCGGCCGTGCTGTCGTCGATCGACGTGCTGGCCCTGACCATCATCTTCCTGTCGGCCATGCTGGTGCTCGTGTTCCTGCTGATCGGCGCCACGGCCAAGGCCGCGCGCGACAAGCCGTCGGTGGCGGATGTCTGCCTGGCGGGCCTGAGCCTCGTGACGGGCGGCTTCTTCGTCTGGAGCATTCCGGAGATCGCGACGCGCATCAGCCTGCTGACCGAGCTGAGCGACGCGCAGCGCCTCTTCGCGGGGCTGATCATCCTTCTGACGCTCGAGGCGACGCGGCGAACGGTGGGCATGGGCCTTGCGGTCATCGCCGGCCTGTTCATGGTCTACAACCTGTTCGGCCACCACATCTCGGGCGCCTTCGGACACGGGCTGATCACGCTCGACCATTTCGTCGACATCAACGTCTATACGAGCGACGGGCTGTTCGGCATTCCGCTGCGCGTGGCGGCGACCTACGCCTTCCTGTTCGTGCTCTTCGGCACGTTCCTCGACAAGGCGCGCGGCGGCGATTTCTTCTTCGACCTGGCGGCCTCCGTCTCGGGCCGCAGCCCGGGCGGGCCGGCCAAGGTGGCGGTCTTCTCCTCCGGGCTGTTCGGCACGGTCTCCGGCAGCCCGACATCCGATGTCGTGACGACCGGGGCGATCACCATTCCCATGATGAAGCGCCTCGGCTATTCCGGCACGCTCGCCGGCGCGGTGGAGGTCGCGGCGTCCACGGGCGGCAGCCTCCTGCCGCCGGTCATGGGATCGGCCGCCTTCATCATGGCGGAATATGCCGGTATCGACTATGCCGACATCATCGTTGCGGCGGCGGTGCCCGGCCTCCTCTACTATGTGAGTATCTTCATCCAGGTCCATCTGCGCTCGGTGCGCCTGGGGCTCGCGCCCCTGCCGGCGGACCGGCTGCCCAATCTCGCGGCCACGCTCGTCAATGGCTGGATCTTCATCGCGCCGCTCGCGGTCATGGTCTGGGGGCTGCTGGAAGGCTATTCGGCGACCTATGTGGCGCTGTTCGGCGCCATCGCCATGGTGGCGATCTCGCAGGTGCGCAAGTCGAGCCGCATCACCCCGAGAATGCTCTATGACGGGCTTGCGGAGACCACCATGCGCATGATCGGCGTGACCGGCGCCTGCGCGGCCGCGGGGCTCGTCATCGGCGGTATCACCATGACGGGGCTGGCCGCGAAGTTCTCCCATCTCGTCTTCCTGTTCACCGATTCCGGCATGGTGCTGCCGGCCCTCATCGTCGGCGCGCTGGTGACGATCCTGCTGGGCCTCGGCATGCCGACGCCGAGCGCCTATGTGCTCGCCGCCGTCCTGGTCGGGCCGACGCTCGTCAACGAGTTCGGCATTCCCCTGATGGGCGCGCATCTGTTCCTGCTCTATTTCGCGGCGATGTCGGCCATGACGCCGCCCGTTGCGGTGGCGGCCTATGCGGCCGCAGCCATAGCCGGAGCCAACCCGCTCGCCATCGCGGTGCAGGCGGTCGGCTTCTCCATCGCCGCCTTTGTCATCCCCTTCGCCTTCATCTATACGCCGGGCATAATCATGGAGGGCTCGACCGCCGAGATCGTCGCGGGCGTGTTCGAGGGTTCGCTCGCCATTGTCTCGCTCGCCTTCGCGGCGGAAGGCTTCCTGAAGGCGCGTCTGTCCGCCTGGGTCCGGCTCGCTCTGGTCGCGTGCGCTCTGGTGCTGCTGGCCCAGAGCGGCTGGATCGCCCTTGCCGCCGGCGCCGTGGCCGTTGGCCTGCTGGTCATGTCCTATCGCGACAGCGCGCTCGTCAGGGCATCCAACCCGTCCGCGGCGGAATAGGAGGCGATCCATGGGCCGGCCACAGGCGGGAACCGTATTAATTCGAATGTATACAAACAATTATCCGGCTGGAGCAGCCCGCACCCGTTTGGATGCACATCGACTTGCTCCAACCTTTTGAAACAGATCGAATTATCGATCTCGTCGCCCAACAGCATCAGGAGAGTTGAAGAGATGATCGATCCCCTCCATGTCGACCAGGCCATCGGCAATTTCCTGGCCGAGGACATCGGGTTCGTCGACCTTACATCCACATTGCTGATCGATGCCGATCGACAGGGCACGTTCGACATCAATGCGCGCGAGGAGATCGTCGTCTCGGGCATCGATATCGCCGCCCGGGTCTTCGAGCTCTATATGGACGAGGTCGAGATCGACCTGCGCGTCAAGGATGGCGAGCGGGTCGGCAAGGGGGCGATCCTGGCCCGCGTGACAGGACAGGCCCGCAAGATCCTCACCGCGGAGCGGCTCGCCCTCAACCTCGTCCAGCACATGTCGGGCATCGCCACCCAGACCGCGGTCTATGTGGACCGCATCGCGGGCACGAAGGCCCAGCTCGTCGACACGCGAAAGACGACGCCGGGCCTGAGAATGTTCGAGAAATACGCCGTCACCTGCGGCGGCGGGCGCAATCACCGCCTCGGGCTCGACAATGGCGTGATGATCAAGGACAACCACATCGTGGTCTGCGGCGGGCTCGCCAACGCCATTGCGCGGGCCAAGGCGACCGTGCCGATCCTCACCAAGGTCGAGGTGGAATGCGACCGGCTCGACCAGGTGGAGGAGGCGCTGGCGGCCGGCGCCGATATCCTGCTGCTCGACAACATGGCGCCGGACATGCTGTCGGAGGCGGTCCGGATCGTCGACGGGCGCATTCCGCTGGAGGCGTCCGGCGGGGTCAATCTCGACACGATCCGCCCGATCGCGGAGACCGGTGTGAACTTCATCTCTGTCGGGCGCATCACCCAGTCCTCGCCGGCCGTCGATGTGGGGCTGGACGAGGCGGTCTGACGGATACCGGAGTGCAACGGACGATGCGCGGTCAGCTCATTCTCGTCGTCGGCCCGAGCGGTGCGGGCAAGGACACGCTGCTCGAGGCGGCGCGCGAGAGGCTTGGCGGCGACCGCCGCTTCGTCTTTGCAAGGCGCCTCATCACGCGGCCTGCGGATGCCGGCGGCGAGGACCATGAGGCGATTGAAGAGGAGGCCTTTCGCGAGGGGATCGCGGAAGGCCGGTTCCTCGCCTGGTGGCAGGCCCATGGCCTCTATTACGGGCTGCCCGCGAGCCTGCGCGACGACCTCGGACGGGGCCGCAACGTGGTGGCGAATGTCTCGCGCGCCGCCCTGCCGGCCATCGTCGCGGCCTATGACCGTGCGGTGATCCTGGAGGTCACCGCCCCTGTCGACGTGTTGGCGGAACGGCTCGCCGCGCGCGGGCGCGAGACGAAGGAGGACATCGCGGAGCGGCTGTCGCGCGAGGTGCCGGATTATCCGCGCGAGGCCCGCGTGCTGACGGTGCGCAACGACGGCACGGTCGAGGCGGGCGTGGACGCCTTCCTGGAGTGCCTCGAATATGCCGCGGGCCGCGACCTGAAGCTCAGATGCGTCGATATCGACACGTGGCGCCAGAGCATCTGCTTCCTGCACGAGGATTGCATTGCCTACACGGCTTCGGAGTATCTGGGGCCGGGGAAGGTGGACGTCCTCGCCGGGCGCGAGAGCATCCGTGCCCATGTGAATGTGGTGCGCGACGAGGCCCTCGTCGCGCCCGGCGAACTGGGCCTCAGCCGTCATGCCTTCGAGATGCTTGGCGTGCCGGAGGGAACGCGTGTGGAGATCGAGCGCACGCCCTCGCCGGAAAGCCGCATGGCGCTGCGCTCCAAGATCCAGGGTAACGCGCTGGGGCGCGCGGAATTCCGCACGATCCTCAAGGATGTCGGCGAGGGGCGCTACACGGACGCCGAGATCGCGGCCTTCCTCGTCGCCTGCGCGCGCGAGCTCGGCCATGACGAGGTCTGCGCGCTGACGGAGGCGCGCGCCCGCTATGGCCACCGGTTCGACTGGAACCGGGAGATGGTGGTCGACAAGCACTCCATGGGCGGTGTTGCGGGCAGCCGTATCTCGCTGATCGTCATTCCGATCGTCGCCGCCCACGGGCTCACCATCCCGAAGACCTCGTCGCGGGCGATCACCTCCGCTGCCGGAACGGCGGATGCGATGGAGACCGTCGCCCGCGTCGACCTGACGCCCGAGGAGGTGATGCGCGTGGTCGAGGAGACCAATGGCTGCATCGCCTGGAACGGGCGGCTCAACCATTCCGCGGTCGACGACGTGATGAACGCCATCACGCGCCCGCTCGGCATCGATTCGCGCAAATGGGCGGTCGCCTCGATCCTGTCGAAGAAGCTTGCGGCGGGCTCGAGCCATGTGATCATCGATATTCCCGCCGGTCCCCGCACCAAGGTGCCCACGCGGCAGGAGGGCGAGGCGCTCGCGGCTCTCTTCAGGGATGCGGGCCGCGATGTCGGGCTCACCGTGGAGGCCATCGTGACCGACGGGTTCGTGCCCATCGGGCGCGGTATCGGGCCGGCGCTGGAGGTTCGCGATGTCCGAGCTGTCCTGACCGATGACCCGTCCGCTCCGCCGGAACTCAGCGACAAGGCGCTGGCCTTTGCGGGCCGCATCCTCGAATGGGCGCCGGATGTCGCGCCCGGTACGGGACGGGCGAGGGCGGAGGAGCTGCTCCGTTCCGGCAAGGCGCTCCAGACCTTCGAACGGATCGTCGACGCCCAGGGGCGCCTGCCGCAACCGGTCCGGCCCGGCCTGATCGGCACGGAGGTGGCCGCCGACCGTTCGGGCGTCGTGACCGATCTCGACCCGTACCGGATCGCGTCCGTCGCAAGGCGTGCCGGCGCGCCCGCCGACAAGGGGGCGGGCGTCGATCTGAAGGTCGGCAGGGGCGACGAGGTTGCCGCCGGCGACGTGCTCTATGTGGTGCACGCCAATATCGAATCCGACAGCGAGCAGGCGACGGCCATGGCGATCGAGGAGAGCGGCGTCGCGGTGGACTGAACGGTCCGGTCCGCGCGCCTCGCCCTCAGTCCCGCAGTGTCCAGCCGGTCCGGTTGCGCGCGGTGGGGAAGCGATCCTCCAGGCCGAGCTCGGCGATGCGCTCTATGGAGGCCTCGAAGAGCGAGCGCGCGACCGGGACGTTATCGGGATCGAGGGCGACCCGGCGCAGGATCTCCTCCTGGTCGCCATAGGCGCCAAGCAGCTCGCGCAGCGCGCCGATGGCCTCCTCCGCGCGGTCGACCCTGAGGTCGCAGCGGTCGACCCCGTCCGCCCCGCTGACCCTGAGGGCGGTGGAGCGGATCGGCTCCAGGATCTCGCCGCCGGCGTCGCGCCCGGCCTCGAGCGCGCGCAGGAGCCGGCCCTCCAGCCGTTCGCCGGCGGATGCCCCGAAGGCGGTGACCATGGCATCCGTGATGCCGTCATTGGCGAGGATGTTGCCGATGGCCACGCAGTCCCGGCCCGTCGAATGGGTGTGGATCGAGTACATATGCCGGCCATGGTGGACGGCGGCGGTCCCGGCCGCGTCGAGGGCGGCGAGCTGGCGCCATTCGATGAAGGGTGCGCCGGCCGTCACCCTGTCGATGGTTTCGCCCGCCGAAAGCCCGGTCTCCAGCAGTGCGATGCCCCGGTCGCCAATACGCGGATCGGTGCGGTGCTGGCTCAGAAAGGCGCCATGGCCATGGCTCACGCGCAGGCAGCGATTGCCGACGGCGAGCGCGGAGGTGCCGACGGCGCCGCCGAAGGCTCCGGTGTCGGGGCAGCGGGCGATGATGGAGAACGTCATGGGCTTCTTCTCACCGGAGGGGACCGGGCGGGATGGCGCTACGGTAGGGCTAAGCGGGAACGGCCGCGACCGGCCATGAAGGACAGGCCCGCATGATCACACGGTTCCGGGCGGACGGCAAACCGGATGTCCGGACCGCGGGCGCCGCGCGCCGGAGCTCAGCGGGCCGCCGCGATCTCCGCGATCAGGGCGTCGGTGCCGATCTGGCGGCAATAGCCCTTGATGGTCTTGAGAGAATGATTGTGGCGCTCCTCGGTGAGCGTCGCGCAGGCATCGGGCACGAGGGTCACCAGATAGCCGAGGTCGCAGGCGTCGCGCACCGCCGATTCCACGCACTGGTCTGTCAGCACGCCGCAGATGACGATCTGGGCGACGCCCAGATTGCGCAGGATGTAGTCGATATGGGTGGAGACGAAGACGGAGGAGGAGGATTTCGCCAGCACGATCTCGTCGCCGGCCGGCGCGATGGCGTCGAGCACCTGGCCGTCCCATGAGCCCTTGGGCACGTTGAAGCCGGTGATCTTGTAGTCGAGGCTGCGGTCGCGCCCGTCGAGCGTAAGGCTTTCTATGGTCGTGTACATGACCTCCACGCCCGCCTCGCGGCAGGCGGTCTGGAGGCGCTGCATGTTGGGCAGGGCGACCTCGGATAGCTGCCGGAAGAACCCGCCATGGGTGCGCTCGAGCTCGTCGCGGGACATGTCGGCATACTCGCCCCCGTCCGGCCGGCAGCAATAATTCTGCACATCGACGAAGAGCAGCGCGGAACGGTCGAGAACGAGCGGGATCTCGCGGGACGTGGTGGACAGGAAGGGCATGGGGCTCACCTCTTCGGGGCGGTTTCGGAAATCCGTGACAGGGCCTTCGCCAGGAGGCGCGCCCAGGCCGTCTGGCCGGCCTTGCCGGAGATCTCGTCGTTGCGGATCTCCAGAAGGACGCCGGGCACGCCGCGCGCGTCGCAGTGTACGGGGATGGTGTAGTCGTTGTCGTCCTCCACCGTATAGGGCACGTTGAAGCCCGTATTCAGGCGGTCCGCCTCGCGCCCCAGCGCGGCGACGATCTCCTCGGCGAACCCGCCGTTCCGGCCATAGAGCAGCCCCAGCCGCCAGGGCCGCGGATCCTCCGGGCGGCCCATCAGGCGCGGCGTGAAGCTGTGGACGGAGACGAGGCGGGAGCCGGGGCGCTCGTCCAGCATGGCGTCGATGGCCCTGTGGAAGGGCTGGTGGATTTCGTGCCAGCGCGCGGCCTTGGCCTCCGGTGTCAGCCGCTCGTTTCCGGGCACGCGGACCGTGTCGGAGACGGCGGGGATGAGCTGGCCGGACCCCCAGGGGCGGTTGCTGTCGATGACGAGCCGGCTGTAGCGCTGGATGACGAGAGGCGCGTCGAGCAGCCCGCTCAAGGCTTCAGCGACCCCCAGCGCGCCGATATCCCAGCCGACATGCATGGCCATCGCTTCGGCCGGAACGCCGAGATCGCCGAGGGCGGCGGGTACCGCGCGGGCCGCATGCTCGCAGGTCAGGACAAAGGGCGACGTCCCGCTCCCGTTGACGATGGAGACGGGCGGGGGGTCTTCCGGCCCGAGGAGACGGAAGGAGGGAGCCAGGGGTGTCGGATACATCAAACCTTTTCCGCGTGGAGATTGCGCGCGGGCAGTAGTCCGTTCGGACGCACCAGCAGGACGC
>Ga0207847_100328_pt1 | contig 11379 bp, 5 predicted proteins | sample TtaePargueraPR_8_FD_187736 | JGI IMG/M metagenome (GOLD analysis project Ga0207847, IMG submission 187736) | Aerobic enrichment media microbial communities from Bioluminiscent Bay, La Parguera, Puerto Rico - Tt and E1 (SPAdes) | ecosystem: Environmental > Aquatic > Marine > Unclassified ...
CCGATGTGGCGGACGAGCTCAAGGACGCCTATCGCGTGCTGCGCACCGTCGAGCACCGGCTGCAGATGATGAACGACGAGCAGACCCACACCCTGCCGTCCGACGACGAGGCCTTCGCGCGCTTCGCCCTGTTTGCCGGTTTCGAGACGCCGGAGGCGCTCGAGGCGGCGCTGGAGCCTGTGCTGAGGACGGTGGAGCGGCATTATTCCGCGCTGTTCGAGCAGTCCGCGGGGCTCGGGGTGGATGCCGGCAATCTGGTCTTCACCGGCGGCGAGGACGATCCCGGCACGCTGGAGGCGCTCTCCCAGCTCGGCTTCGCCAAGGTCTCGGAGATCTCCGCGGCTATTCGCGGTTGGCATTTCGGGCGGTTCCCGGCGACGCGCAGCGCACGGGCGCGCGAACGGCTCACCGAGATCATGCCCGCCCTGCTCACCGCCCTGTCGCGGGCGGGCGAGCCCGATAGCGCGTTCTTCGCCTTCGACCGATTCCTGACGGGGTTGCCCGCCGGCGTGCAGCTCTTCTCGCTGCTGTGGGCCAATCCGAAGCTGCTCGACCTCGTCGCGACTCTCATGGGCACCGCGCCGCGCCTTGCCGACCAGGTGAGCCACCGGCCGCGCATCTTCGATGCCGTGCTCGATCCGGGCTTCTTCGGGCCGCTGCCCGGGCGCGAGGAGCTCCATGCCGCGGTGGACGAGGCGCTCGCCGGCGAGCAGACCTTCGAGGAGAACCTCGACCGGGCGCGTGTCGTCGGCCACGAGCAGATGTTCCGCATCGGTGTGCGGGTGCTGACCGATACGGTGAGCGCGGCGGAGGCGGGCCGCGCCTATACGGCACTCGCCGATGTCCTGTCCGCCCGTCTGCTCAAGGCCTGCCAGGCCGATTTCGCCGAGGCCCATGGCCATGTTCCGGGCGGCGAGGCGGTGCTGGTCGCCATGGGCAAATGGGGCGGGCGGGAGATGACGGCCTCGTCCGACCTCGATCTCATCCTCATCTACGAGACGGCCGAGGCGGATGCGATGTCCGACGGGGCCAAGCCGCTGATGGCTGGCCAGTACTATGCCCGCCTCACCAAGCGGCTCGTCTCCGCGCTGTCCGCGCCGACGGCGGAGGGCGTGCTCTACGAGGTCGACATGCGGCTCAGGCCGTCCGGCAATGCCGGGCCGCTCGCGACCCATATCTCGAGCTTCGTCGCCTATCACCAGGGATCGGCGTGGACGTGGGAGCGCATGGCTCTGACGAGGGCGCGTGTGGTGGCCGGCGACGGGCCCCTCGCGCGCACGGTGGAAGACGCCATCGTGGAGGCGCTGCGCCAGCCGCGCGACGTGGCCGCGCTCGCCGCCGACGCCGTCGATATGCGCCGCAGGCTCCTGTCGGAGTTCGGCGGGCGCGGTCTCTGGGATCTGAAACACACGCGCGGCGGGCTCATCGATATCGAGTTCATCGCCCAGTTCCTCCAGGTCGCCAATGCGGCCACCCACGAGCGCATCCTCGACCAGACCACCCATGAGGCGCTTGGCCATCTGGCCGCGGAAGGCCTCATCGCCAGCGCCGAGGCCCATGCGCTGCGCGACGCCAACAGCCTCTATCACCGCCTGATCCAGGTCATACGCCTGTGCGTCGCCGACCGCTTCGAGCCGGACAGGGCGCCCGAAGGCCTGAAGCGCCTGCTCGCCCAGGCCGGCGACGCCCCGGATCTCGGCGCGCTCGAAGCCCGGCTCGCCGAGACGCAGACGCAGGTCGCGGGCCTCTTCGACAAGATCGTGGGACCGCTCTAGATCCGGTCGATGTCCGGGACGTGGCAAGCGCGCCGCTCCGCATGAGGCGGTGGCCGGACAATCCGATTCAATTTTGGGCCATATGACCTTGTTTTTCTTCGGAAAATGCGGGGACGTCAGGCCATCTGCGCGGCGGGGGCGAGTTCCTCGTCCTCGGCGTACTTCTCGTGGTCGAGGGGGATGGCGACGGTGACGGTGGTGCCCACGCCCTCGCGGCTCTCGATCTCCAGCGTGCCGCGGTGGAGCTCGACCAGGGAGCGGGAGATGGCAAGCCCGAGCCCGCTGCCCGCCTTGGTCTTGGTGAGCTGGTTCTCCACCTGCTCGAAGGGGCGGCCGAGCTTCTCGATGTCGCCGGCCGGAATGCCGATGCCGGTATCGGAGATCGCGATGGTGACCGTTCCGTCGCGCTCCGTCGCCGCGATGCGGACCTCGCCGCCGGACGGGGTGAACTTCACCGCATTGGCGAGCAGGTTGATGAGCACCTGCTTGATGGCGCGCTTGTCGGCCTTCACGCGGAGCGCGCCGGGCAGGTCGCGCACGATCTCCACATTCTCCGCCTGGGCGCGCGGCTGGACGATGCGCAGGGAATCCTCCACCGCGTCGGCCAGGTCGCACGAGCCCATCTCGAGCTGCATGCGCCCGGCCTCGATCTTGGACATGTCGAGAATGTCGGAGATCACGTCGAGCAGATACTGGCCCGAGCCGTGGATATCGCGGGCATATTCCAGATATTTCTCCGTGCCGATCGCGCCGAGCATCTGGTCCTTCATGACCTCCGAGAAGCCGATGATGGCGTTGAGCGGCGTCCTGAGCTCGTGGCTCATATTGGCGAGGAATTCCGACTTGGAGCGGTTGGCGGCCTCCGCGCGGGTCTTCTCCTGGGCATATTTCTCCGCCAGATCGGCGAGGCGCTGCGACTGCTGCTCCAGCGTGAGGCGCGAGCGCTGGAGGTCGCGCACGGTGTTCATGAGCTCGCGCTCGGAGTCCAGCAGCCGCTCCTCGTGCTGCTTGAGCGGTGTGATGTCGGTGCCGACCGACACGAAGCCGCCGTCCTTGGTGCGGCGTTCGTTGATCTGCAGCCAGCGGGAATCCTCGAGCTGCACCTCGAAGGTGTTGCCTTCGCCGGCCTCGATATTGCCGACGCGCAGGCGCTGGCGCACCACCGGCTCCTTGGCGGCCATGGTGACGTCGTCATAGGGCGTGCCCGTCTGGCAGACGCTGGCGGGCAGGTTGTGGAACTGCTGATACTTGCTGTTGCACATGACGAGCTTGTTGTCGGCATCCCACAGCACGAAGGCCTCGGAGATGTTCTCGATCGCGTCGCGCAGGCGCAGCTCCGCCTCCTGGTTGAGCTTGTCGGCGATCTTCTGCTCGGTCACGTCGATGGTGATGCCGACGAGATGCGGCGCGGCCTCGCCGGGGGCGTTGGCCAGTTCCGCGCGCGCCCTGAGCCACACCCAGTGGCCATCGGCGTGGCGCATGCGGAACTCCTCGTCGACGCTGGTGCGCCCGCTGCGCAGGAGGTCGTCGACCAGCCGGTCGATCTGCTTGTCCTCCGGGTGGAGGCGCTCGGAGACCTCCGCGTAGGAGAGGAGGTCGCCGCGCGGCTCCAGCCCCAGAATGTCGAACATGGATTTCGACCAGAAGATGTGGCCGCGCGCGATGTCCCAGTCCCACAGGCCGCAGCGCCCGCGGTCGAGCGCCTTGTCGAGGCGCTCCGTGGCGACCGCGAGCGTGTGGTCGGCCTCCGCGGCGCGCGAGGACTGCCAGTGGAAGGCGGCGCCGACGAGGGTGACGACAGCGAGCGAGGAGACGAACAGCGCGACGAGGCCCAGCGTGCCGTTGAGCCAGGCGGCGACCACGGCGCTGCGCGGCTGGATGACCATCAGCGTGCCCGGATAGGGCGCGAGGTCGCGCAGGGTGACGAAGGCCTTGGTGCTGTCGGGCATGGTGACCGTCACCATGCCGCCGCCATCCTCGCGCAGCATGTGGGCGAGCTCGGCGGTCATGAACGTCCTGAGCGGACGGTCGATCAGGCTGTCGCGGGCCGGCGCCGTCGTGCGGATCACGTCCTTGTTGTCGGCCAGCGCGTAGAACCGGCCGTCGGCGAAGGCGCCCTCGTTGAGCTGGCGGGTGATGTCCTCTGGCGTGAGCGGGCGGGGGATCCGCGTGCTCTCGAGCTCAGAGCCGAGGCTCGTGCGCAGCCGCGAGGCGACGAGATCGGCGATCAGCGCCGATGTCGTGCGCTGATCCTCGAAGATCTCGTCGCGGTTGTCGACGAGCTGGGCGCCGACGGAGAAGCCGAAGGCGATGAGGAAGACGACGATGAGCGCGGTCACGAGCCCGCGCAGGACGCGCTCGGAAATGACGATCCTCGCCCAGTCCTTGGCGAGGAACGGAAGGCGCACGGCCCGCTCCTTTGCGAACAGCTCTCCAATATGCGCCTTGGCCACGGTCCTGGTCCCCTCGATCCTCTTTGCCGGCCTTACGCAAACGGCGCCGCAACGTGCGAATCACTTCCCCTATTGATTCGCAAGACGCCCCGTTTGTCCAGAGTTCTGTCGGGTTCGGAGGCGACTGCTGCCGGCTTGCGGACAGGCTCTCGCACCGCAATTTTCGCCACGCGCCGATCGGGCACGCCATTTCGGCGGACCCTGGTGCCGTGCGGTCAGGTCAACGCCGCGGGCCGCCGCCGGTCATCCCAGAATTCGGGTCACGATCTCGTAGACATCCCGCGACAGGGTCTTGCAGGCGCGGATGCGCTCGATCTCCGCCTTCGCCAGGGCGCGCCGGCCGGGCTCGAGCATTCGCCATGTCTTGAAGCTGCCCGACAGCCGGGCGGCGACCTGCGGGTTGAGCGGATCGAGCTCGAGAACCACATCCGCGAGCAACCTGTAGCCCTCGCCCGACGGGTCGTTGAAGGTGGCCGGATTGAGCCCGGCGAAGGCGCCGATCAGGGCGCGGACATTGTTCGGCCGCGTGATCGAGAAGGCCTCGTGCTTCATCAGCGTGCGCACCCGCTCCAGCGTCTCGGGGAAGGGGATGGCGGCGTTGAGCATGAGCCATTTGTCAACCAGCAGGTGATCGCCCGAATGGGCCGCATAGAAGGCGTCGAGCGCGCGGTCGCGCTCCGGCCGGTCGGTGCGGGTGAGCGCGGACAGCGCGGCGATGGTGTCCGTCATGTTCTCCGCGGCACGGAAATGCTCGAACGCCCGCGCCGCGCCCCGTTCTCCGTCGGCCATCGCGATGAGGCCGAGGGCGGCGTTGCGCAGTCCGCGCCTGCCGGCGCTGTCGGCGTCGGGACTGTAGGGGCCGGATGTGGCGAAGCGCTCGTAGATATCCTGGAGCTCGCCGGAAAGGGCCCGGCCGAGCGAGGACTGGAGATGGCGGCGCGCGTCGTGGATCGCCTGCGGGTCGACATTGCGAGCGATCTCGCCGGCGAGGTCGGTCTCGCTCGGCAGCCCCAGAAGCTCCGCCTTGAAGGCGGGCTCGAGCGACTGGTCGCGCAGCGAGCGCCCTAGGGCGTCGGCGAAGTCCGGCGTATCGGCGAGCGGTGCGCCGGAGGACGCGTCGCCGGCGAGCCGGATGAGCAGCCGCTTGGCGTATATCTGGGCGGCCTCCCAGCGATTGAACGGATCGCTGTCATGGCTCATCAGGAACAGCCAGTCCCCGTCGCCGAGATTGGTCTCGAGACGCACCGGCGCGGAGAAGCGGCGATTGAGCGAGGGGACGGGCCGGGCCGCGACGTCGCGGAAGCGGAAGGTCTGCTCGCGCTGCGTCAGTTCCAGAACCGGGCGTTCCATCGCGCCCTCGCCATCGAGCACCAGCGGCATTTCCTGGCCGTCGGGCCCGACGAGGCCGACGGCGAAGGGGATGTCGAGCGGTTTCTTGTCCGGCTGGTCGGGGGTGGGGGGCGTCTCCTGCGCGACGGTGAGCGAATAGGTTCGGGCCGACTCGTCATAGCTGTCGGTGACGATAAGGCGCGGCGTGCCCGCCTGCTCGTACCATGCGAAGAACTGCGAGAGGTCGCGGTCGGATGCCTCCGCCATGCAGGCGACGAAATCCTCCATGGTCACCGCCTCGCCGTCATGGCGCGCGAAATAGAGGTCCATGCCGGCCCGGAAGGCTTGCCCGCCGATCAGCGTGCGCAGCATGCGCACCACCTCCGCGCCCTTCTCGTAGACGGTGGCGGTGTAGAAGTTGTTGATCTCGATATAGCTCGACGGGCGCACCGGATGGGCGAGGGGGCCGGCGTCCTCGGAGAATTGCTGGGAGCGCAGGAGCCGGACATCGGAGATGCGCCTCACCGGCCGCGAGCGCACGTCGGCGGAGAACTCCTGGTCGCGGAAGACGGTCAGCCCTTCCTTCAGGCAGAGCTGGAACCAGTCGCGGCAGGTGATGCGATTGCCGGTCCAGTTGTGGAAATACTCGTGCGCGATGATGCGTTCGATATTGGCGTAGTCCTGGTCGGTCGCGGTGTCGGGCCGGGCGAGGATGTACTTGTCGTTGAAGACGTTGAGGCCCTTGTTCTCCATTGCGCCCATGTTGAAGTCGGACACGGCGACGATCATGAAGATGTCGAGGTCGTATTCGCGCCCGAAGGTCTCCTCGTCCCAGCGCATGGCACTCTTGAGCGAGGTCATGGCCCACTCGCAGCGATCCTCCTTGCCGGGCTCGACATAGATCTTGAGCGCCACCTCGCGGCCCGACATGGTGGTGAAGCTGTCCTCGAAGACGGCGAGGTCGCCGGCCACCAGGGCGAAGAGATAGGCGGGCTTCGGAAACGGGTCTTCCCAGACCGCGTAGTGCTTCTCCGTGCCCTCGATCTCGCCACTGTCGACGAGATTGCCGTTGGCCAGCAGCACGGGCGCGTCGGAGCGGCGCGCCTCGATGCGCGTGGTGAAGCGGGCGAGCACGTCCGGCCGGTCGGGATAGTAGGTGATGCGGCGGAAGCCCTGAGCCTCGCACTGGGTGCAATAGGTGCCGTTCGACCGGTAGAGGCCGGAGAGCGCGGTGTTGGCCTCCGGGTTGCAGGCGGTCTCGATCTCCAGCTCGAAGGGCTCCGCCGGCACCCGGGCGATGGTGAGGCTCTCGTCGGTGACGGCGTAGTCGCCCTGGGCGAGCGGCACGCCGTCGAGCACGATCCCGCGCAGCTCGATGGCCTCGCCGTCAAGGACGAGCGGTGCGTCCGGCCCCGCATCGGATTTCGGGTTCGGGCGTACCTTCAGGCGCGCGCTCACTAGTGTCTTCTGCGGCGCCAGCCGCACGGTGAGCGCGACCTCGTCGATCATGTGGGTGGGCGGGCGATAGTCGGAAAGGCGGACGGGCTGGGGCGTTTCGGTGCGCATGGTCATCTCGCTCATATGGTGTCCGCCTCCCGTGTCCTCAATCAGGATAGTGCGTCGGCGATGGCGCGTCCGCACTCTTGCGTGGAGGCGCGCCCGCCGAGGTCCCGGGTGCGCGTCGCCTCGTGCGCGAGAACGGTCTCGATGGCGGCGACCATGGCATCGGCCGCCTGCGTCTCGCCGAGGAACTCCATCATCATCGCCGCCGACCAGACGGCGGCCACCGGGTTGGCGATGCCCTGGCCCGCAATGTCTGGCGCTGAGCCGTGCACCGGCTCGAACATGGAGGGGAAGTCGCGCTCCGGATTGATGTTGGCCGACGGCGCGATGCCGATCGAACCCGCGACCGCCGGGCCGAGATCGGACAGGATGTCGCCGAAGAGGTTGGAGCCCACCACCACGTCGAACCAGTCGGGGTGCTGGACGAAATGCGCCGTCAGGATATCGATGTGGAACTGGTCGGTCTTCACGTCCGGATAGTCCGCCGCCACCGCCTTGAAGCGCTCGTCCCAGAACGGCATGGTGTGGACGATTCCGTTCGACTTCGTCGCGGAGGTCAGGTGCCTGGCCGGGCGCGACTGCGCGAGCTCGAAGGCATAGCGCAGGATGCGGTCGACCCCGCGGCGCGTGAAGACGGATTCCTGGACGACCGTCTCGTCCTCGGTGCCGGCATAGATACGCCCGCCGATTTCGGAATACTCGCCCTCGTTGTTCTCGCGCACGACCATGAAGTCGATGTCCTCCGGGCCCCGGCCGGCGAGCGGCGAGGTGATGCCCTTCAGGAGGCGCACGGGCCTGAGGTTCACATACTGCCTGAGCTCGCGGCGCAGCGGAATGAGCAGACCCCACAGCGACACGTGGTCCGGCACTCCCGGCCAGCCGACCGCGCCGAGCAGGATCGCGTCATGGCGCTTGACCTCGTCCATGCCGTCCTCCGGCATGAACCGCCCCGTCTTGTGGTAGCGCTCGCAGGACCAGTCGAAATCGGTGAAGTCGAGCGAGAAGCCGTGGGCCTTTGCCGTGGCTTCGAGCGCGCGCACGGCTTCGGGGATGACTTCCGTGCCGATGCCGTCGCCGGGAACGAGGGCGACGCTGTAATGGCGGGATGAGGGCATGGGGGCGTTTCCGGGATAATGCGTGTCAGTGGGCACCGATCCTAGCCGGCATGCCGGACGGCGCAAGAGGTCTGACGCCTCGGGGGCTGCGACAGATGTCGCGCCACATCTGTCGCAACGGCTGCGCGATGCGACATGAGGGTTGTCTATAAACACAGCAAAATCAATGGCTTGGACTTTGGCATGGCGCTTGCTTTTTGGTGAGGGTGACCGGCTCGCCACCATGCGGGAACCGGCAACCAAGAACCGGGTCGCCCGTCAGGGGCGGCCATGCGATACGGGAGAAGACGCCATGCAACTGAGCAGGGACGATCTCGTCAGGGCCTATCGGACCATGCGCACGATTCGCGAGTTCGAGGACCGGGTCCATGACGAGTTCGCGGCCGGAAAGATTCCGGGCTTCGTGCATCTCTATGCGGGCGAGGAGGCCTCCGCGGTGGGGGTCTGTCTCAACCTCTCCGACAAGGACTATATCGCCTCCACGCATCGCGGCCACGGGCACTGCATCGCCAAGGGCTGCGACGTCGGCGCCATGATGAAGGAGATCTACGGGCGCCGGGACGGCCTGTGCGGCGGCAAGGGCGGGTCCATGCACATTGCCGACCTGACGCGCGGCATGATGGGCGCCAACGGTATTGTCGGCGGCGGGCCGCCGCTCATCTGCGGCGCGGCGCTCTCGGCCAAGACGCTCAAGACGGGCGGGGTGGCGGTCGCCTTTGTGGGCGATGGCGGCTCCAATCAGGGCACGACGCTCGAATCCTACAATCTCGCCAAGGTGTGGGACCTGCCGGCGGTCTTCGTGGTGGAGGATAACGGCTATGCGGAGGCGACCCCGAGCGCGTGGTCGGTCGGCGGCTCGCAGGTGAAGCGGGCGGAAGGCTTCGGCATGCCGGGCATCGAGGTGGACGGGCACGATTTCTTCGCTGTCCACGATGCCGCGCGCACCGCCATCGAACGGGCGCGCAAGGGCGGCGGCCCGAGCCTCATCCATGTGAAGCTTGCCCGCTACTACGGTCATTTCGAGGGCGATGCCATGACCTATCGCGGCGATGGCGAGGTCGACACGATCAAGGGCGGCAAGGACTGCCTGACCCTGTTCCGCCAGAAGGTCACGGAAGCGGGGCTTCTGGAGGCCGACCAGCTCGACGAGGTGGATGCCGAGGTCAAGGCGCTCGTCGACGGTGCGGTCGGCGACGCGGAGAGCGCGGCCGCGCCGGGTGAGGCCGATCTCGTGACCGACGTCTATGTGCGCTACTGACAGGGAGGAGCAAGAAGATGGCCAAGAAATCCTATCGTCAGGCGATCAACGACGCGATCCGCCAGGAGATGCTGGCGGACCCGAGGGTCGTCGTCATGGGCGAGGACAATGCCGGCGGCATCGAGGCGCCGGGCGAGGACGACGCCTGGGGCGGCGTGCTCGGCGTCACCAAGGGGCTGATGCCGGAATTCGGCCGCGAGCGCGTGCTCGACACGCCGATCTCGGAGTCCGCCTTCATCGGGGCGGCGGCCGGTGCGGCGGCGACGGGCCTGAGGCCCGTGGCGGAGCTCATGTTCGTCGACTTCATGGGCGTCTGCTTCGATCAGATCTTCAACCAGGCCGGCAAGTTCCGCTACATGTTCGGCGGCAAGGCGGTGACCCCGCTCGTCGTGCGCACCATGTACGGCGCGGGTTTCCGCGCGGCCAGCCAGCACTCCCAGTGCCTCTATCCGATCTTCACCCACGTGCCGGGGCTGAAGGTCGTCCTCCCGTCCTCGCCCTACGAGGCCAAGGGGCTGATGATCCAGGCGATCCGCGACGACGACCCGGTGATCTTCCTTGAGCACAAGGTGATGTATGACGACGAGGAGGAGGTGCCCGACGAGAGCTACACCATCCCCTTCGGCGAGGCGAACCTCACCCGCGAGGGCGACGACGTGACGGTGGTCGCCTTCGGGCGGATGGTAGGCCTTGCCAATGCGGCTGCCGATGCGCTGGAGAAGGACGGGATCTCGTGCACCGTCGTCGATCCGCGCACGACCTCGCCGCTCGACACCGACACGATCCTCGAATGCGTGGAGGAGACGGGCCGGCTGGTGATCGTCGACGAGGCGAGCCCGCGCTGCAACATGGCGACCGACATCTCCGCGCTGGTCGCGCAGGAGGCCTTCGGCGCGCTCAAGGCGCCGGTGAGGATGGTCTCGCCGCCGCACACACCTGTGCCCTTCGCGCCCGAGCTGGAGGACGCCTATATCCCGAGCCAGGCGAAGATCGAGACCGCGATCCGGGGCGTGATGGCCCATTGAGGGCGCAGAGACGGAGTAAGGCTCAAAACCCCCTCACCCTCCCAGCGCTCAGACGCTGGGCCCCTCCCTCTCCCGCGAGGGGAGAGGGAGGGGCAAGCGGCTCCATAGGAGAACCCTCTCCCCTTGCGGGAGAGGGTGGTGCCGGAGGCGCCAGGTGAGGGGGCGGAGCCCGCCAGAACCGCAGACTATCGAGGAGGACATCCATGACGGGCAGGATCGAGCCGATCGTCATGCCGAAATGGGGACTTGCCATGACGGAGGGAACCGTCGTCGGCTGGGAGGCCGGCGAGGGCGACCGCGTCGACCAGGGCCAGGACATACTGGAGATCGAGACCACGAAGATCACCAATGTCTTCGAGGCGCCGGCAGGCGGTACGCTGCGCCGGCAGGTGGTGCATGAGGGCGATACCGTGCCGGTCGGCGCGCTGCTCGGCGTGCTCGCCGACGAGGAGGTGCCGGACGAGGAGATCGACAGCTTCGTTTCGGGCTTCGTCGTGGAGGCGGACGACGGCGAGGCCGCGGGCGAGGGCGCGCCGGAACCGAGCAAGGCGGAGGCCGGCGGGCGGACGCTGCGCTATCTGGAGATGGGCGCGGGCGAGGGGACGCCGGTCCTTCTCGTTCACGGCTTCGGCGCCGATCTCAATGCCTGGATGTTCGTCCAGCCGACGCTCGCGGAGGGCCGGCGCACCGTGGCCCTCGACCTTCCGGGCCATGGCGGGTCGCAGAAGGATGTCGGCGAGGGCACGCCGGAGGCCCTGGCCGATACGCTGTCGGCCTTCATGGACGAGGTGGGGCTCGAGCGCGCCCATGTCGTCGCCCATTCGCTGGGAGGCGCGGTGGCGCTGGCGCTTGCCGCCGCGG
>Ga0207847_100336_pt1 | contig 10754 bp, 8 predicted proteins | sample TtaePargueraPR_8_FD_187736 | JGI IMG/M metagenome (GOLD analysis project Ga0207847, IMG submission 187736) | Aerobic enrichment media microbial communities from Bioluminiscent Bay, La Parguera, Puerto Rico - Tt and E1 (SPAdes) | ecosystem: Environmental > Aquatic > Marine > Unclassified ...
TCGACCCGAGCCGCGGCTTCGTCGGCGGATACGAGCTCGAGACCCTGTCGCTCGGCCTGCCCTTCATGGCGGCCTTCCTCGATCCGGGCGCCTGGGGGCGGTCCTTCTCCAGCGCGCTCGACATGTATGCCAACATGGCCGGCATGTGGATCGTCGGCGAGGATATGCCCCAGGAAGGCAACGCCATCACGCTCCATCCCAGCGAGAAGGACCAGTTCGGCCTGCCGGTGCCCAATGTCAACTTCAACGACCACGACAACGACAAGGCCATGCGCCAGCATGCCTACCGGCAGGGATCGGCGCTCTACGACGCGGTCGGCGCGACGCGGACCTTCCACACGCCGCCCTACCCGTCGACCCACAATCTGGGCACCAACCGGATGAGCGAGAAGCCGGCCGACGGCGTGGTCAACCGCCACGGCCAGGCCCACGACATCGACAATCTGTTCGTCTCCGACGGCAGCCAGTTCACCACCGGCGGCGCGGAGAACCCGACGCTCACCATCGTGGCGCTGGCGATCCGCCAGGCCGACTACATCGCCGACCAGATGGGGAAGAACGCGATCTGAGCCCTTGCTCCCGCGGCGCCGGTCCCCGCACCGGCGCCGCGGATGGGCAAGGCCCTCAAACGACGGCCAGCGCGAGCCCCGCCGCCGCCGTCGCGGCGCCCGCGCCTCGGATCACATTGCGCCACAGCGCATCGCGCGAGACGAGCCCGAACAGAACGCCAACCCCGTGCAAGCCCGCGGTGGCGAGCGCGAACAGGGCTGCGGGCGCGGCGATACGGATGAAGGATCTCATTGCAGGCATTCTCCTCGGGCGAATCGGTTCACGAACGAGCGCGAGCCTAGGCCCTTGCGCACCCGGCCCGAAACACCCGCTCATCATCCTGGCGCCGGCGTTCCGCCAGGTGGACCGCATCGCCGCCTGGATGGGAAAGACTGCGGTCTGAGCGGCGGGGCACGGCTGGAATTGAGAAGACAGTGTCGTCCCGGAACTCGTTCCCGGAACCCAACGGTGTCGCGATTCTTTTGTTTGTCGCCCCCGCGAAAGCGGGGACCCATCTCTCTCAGTCCGCTCATGGATTCCCGCTTCCGCGGGAATGACGAAAGACGGGAAAGTCTCGTTAGATCGGCCTGAGGTCAGGCCGCCGTCCCCGCGAAGCTCGTCTCCCGGCCCGGCGCGGCTGCAAGCAGTGCGCGGGTATAGTCGTGCTGGGGATGGCCGTAGACCTCGCGCGTCAGGCCCTGCTCGACGACCTGGCCGTGGCGCATGACCATGATGCGGTCGCAGATCTGGGCGGCGACGCGCAGATCGTGGGTAATGAACAGCATGGCCAGATCGAAGCGCTGGCGGATATCGGCGAGCAGGTCGAGCACCTGGGCCTGCACGGAAACGTCGAGGGCGGAGACCGCCTCGTCGGCGATCAGCACCTTCGGCTCCATGGCGAGCGCGCGGGCAATGCAGATGCGCTGGCGCTGGCCGCCGGAGAACTGGTGGGGGAAGCGGTCAAGCGCGTCGGGCGACAGCCCCACCACCGTCATCAGCTCGCGCGCATTGGCGAGCGCCTTCTCCGCGCTCATGCCGAAATTCATCGGCCCCTCGACGATGGACTGGCCCACCGTGCGGCGCGGATTGAGCGAGCGGTACGGGTCCTGGAAAACAATCTGGATATCGCGCCGGTGCGGTCTCAGCCTGCGCTCGTCGAGGCGCGCGACATCCTCGCCATTGATGAGCACGGTGCCCGATGTGGGATCGACCAGCCGCACCACGCAGCGCGCGACCGTCGACTTGCCCGAACCGGATTCGCCGACCACGCCAAGGGTCTCGCCGGGGCGCACGGTGAGCTCGACATCCTGGGCGGCATGCACCAGCCGGCCGGAGGAGAACCAGCCCGTGCTGCCATAGACCTTGTTGAGCCCCTTCACCTCCAGCGCCGGCTCGGCGGGCTTGGGCTCGGGGCGCTCCGGCGGGGTAAGGCTCGGCACGGCGGCCATCAGCATCTGGGTATAGGGATCCTTGGGCGCCTTGAGCACCTCGCTTGCCGGCCCCTGCTCCACGACGCGCCCGTCGCGCATCACCACCACACGGTCGGCGATCTCGGCGACCACGCCGAAATCGTGGGTGATGAACAGCACGCCCATGCCGTGGCGGCGCTGGATGTCCTTCACGAGTCTCAGAATCTGGGCCTGCGTCGTCACGTCGAGCGCTGTGGTCGGCTCGTCGGCGATCAGCAGCGCCGGTTCGAGGGTCAGCGCCATGGCGATCATGATGCGCTGGCGCTGGCCGCCGGAGAGCTGATGGGGATAGGAGTGATAGAGCTTCTCCGGCTCCGGAAGGTTCACGTCCCCCATGGTCTCCAGCACGCGCTTGCGGCGGTCCGACGGCGAGAGGTCGGTGTGGATCTCCAGCATCTCGCTGATCTGCTCGCCGACCTTGATGACCGGGTTCAGCGCCGTCATCGGCTCCTGGAAGATCATCGCCATCTTCTCGCCGCGCAGCCGGCGCATGGCGCGTGTCGACTGCTTCAGAACGTCGATGCCCTGGACCATGACCTCGCCGGCGACCGGCTTCAGCGCGCGCGGCGGGTTCAGCCCCATCACCGTGAAGGCGGTGACCGACTTGCCCGACCCGGACTCGCCCACCACGCAGACGAGTTCTCCGGCATCCACGGAAAAACGCACATCGTCCACTGCGTAGCGCCGGTCGGCGCCCTTGGGCAGCTCCACGGTCAGGCCGCGAATATCGAGAACCGGCTCGCTCACATCTTCCTCGCAATTCTCGGGTCGAGCGTGTCGCGCAGCCCGTCGCCCATCACATTGACCGCCAGCACGGTGATCGCCAGCGCGATGCCGGGATAGAAGATGATCCAGGGGCTGATCTGGAAATAGGTCCGCCCCTCCGACATGATGTTGCCCCAGCTCGGGATCTCAGGCGGGATGCCCGCGCCGAGGAAGCCGAGAATAGCCTCCAGCAGCATCGCCGAGCCGCAAATATAGGTCGCCTGGACGATGAGCGGCGCGATCGTGTTGGGCAGGATGTGGCGGGTCATGACGAGCGGCGTGCGCGTGCCCGCCGCGATCGCCGCCTCCACATAGGGCTCCTCGCGCACCGTCAGCACGACCGAGCGGACGAGGCGCACCACGCGCGGGATCTCCGGCACCACGATGGCGACGATCACCGTCATGAGCGTCGCGCCCGACAGCGAGACGAGAGCGATGGCGAGCAGGATGCCGGGGATCGACATGAGCCCGTCCATGATGCGCATGATCGGCGCGTCGAGCGCGCGGATATAGCCCGCGATCATGCCGAGGAACAGGCCGATCGCCACCGCGACGGCCGCCACGGCCACACCCACGACGAGGGAGACCCTGGCGCCCGACACGACCCGGGCGAAGACGTCGCGGCCCAGGAAGTCGGTGCCGAACCAGAGTTCCATGGAGGGCGGCTTCAGCCTGTGGGTGGGGTTCAGCGCCATCGGATCAGCGGTGAAGTTGGGGCCGACAATGGCGACGAGCACCATTGCGAGCAGCAGCCCGCCGCCCATGAGGACGCCGCGGTGGGCCAGCACGAGGCCGAGTGCGCTCTTCTCGCGCCGGGCGCCCACCACGCCCTCCTCTTCGGCAGTGTCCTTCGCAAGGGCCATCAGTAGCGGATCCTCGGGTCGAAGAAGGAATAGCTGATGTCGATCAGGAGGTTGATGACGATGTAGATGAAGCTGAAGAACAGGATCAGCCCCTGGATGATCGGATAGTCGCGCGCCAGCACCGCGTCGAGCACGAGGCGCCCGAGGCCCGGAATGTTGTAGACGCTCTCGGTCACCACGACGCCGCCGATCAGGAGCGCGATGCCGATGCCGATGACCGTCACGATCGGCACGGCGGCATTGGCGAGCGCGTGGCGGATCAGGATGGTGAACTCGTTCTGCCCCTTGGCGCGCGCGGTGCGCACATAGTCCTCCTGGAGAACCTCGATCACGGAGGCCCGCGTCATGCGTGCGATCAGCGCGATGAAGATCACGCTCAGCGTCATGGTCGGCAGCGCGATATGGGCGAAGAAGGGGCCGAGACCGTCGGCGGGACTTCGGTAGCCCTGCACCGGCAACAGGTTGAGCTTCATGGAGATGACGTAGATCAGCACATAGCCGAGCACGAAGACCGGCACGGAGAAGCCCGCCACGGAGAACAGCATCACGAACCGGTCGACCAGGCTGCCCGATTTCCAGGCCGCCACGGCACCGAGCGGGACCGCGACGAGGACCGAGAACACGATGGTCGTCAGCGACAGCATGAGCGTCGGCTCGATGCGCTGTGCGATCAGCGTTGTCACGGGCAGGTTGGTGAAGATCGACGTGCCCAGATCCCCCTGGAGCAACACGCCGATCCAGGTGAGGAACTGCTGCGGGATCGGGTCGTTCAGCCCGAGCTGTTCGCGAATCCGGGCAATGTCCTCCGCGGTGGCGTAGTCGCCGGCGATGACGGAGGCCGGATCGCCCGGCGACAGGCGCAGCATGAGGAACACGAAGAGCGCCACGACCGCCATCACGGGCACGGTCGCGAGCACGCGCATGAGAATGTATCGCAGCATCTAGCCCGTCTTTCCGCCTGCCCGGCCGCCCCTCGGGGAACGGCCGGGCGAGGGTTCATGGGTCACGAAACGGACAGGTTCCAGAAGAACTGGACCGGCGAGCGGATCAGGCCGGAGACTTTCTTGCTGTAGGCGACCGGCACGAAGAACTGGCCGAGATGGCCCGATGCGCCGATGGCCCAGAGACGTTCCTGGACCTTGTGCGCCGCCGCCAGCTTCTCCTCCTCGGTCTTGGCGAGGGGATAGGCCTTGCGGGCCTCCTCCAGCTGCTCGTCGGAGGCCCAGCCGAACCAGCCCTTCTCGGGATCGCCGGAGAACGCGATCGACATGGGATCGATCACGTCGGCGCCGATCCACCAGGTGTGGAACATGTTCCAGCCGCCCTTGTCGACCGGCTCGCGGCTGGCCCTGCGCGAGGTGAGCGTGGACCAGTCCATCGCCTGCATCTCGACCTTGAAGCCCGCCTTGCGCAAGGCTTCCGCCGTCACCAGCGAGAAGGCCGACAGGAGCGGAATGTCGGTCGGCTGCATGATCACGACGGGCGTGCCGTCGTAGCTGGTCTTGGCGAGTGCCTCCTTGGCCTTGGCGGGATCGCCGACCTTCATGACGTCGGAACCGACCTCGCTCGCATTGGGCGTGCCGCAGGGATAGACGGAGAAGCAGGTGTTCCAGTACTTCTGGTCGCCGACGCCGGCGGCCATGTAGTCTTCCTGCTTCATCGCCATGATCGCGGCGCGGCAGACCTCCGGGTCGTTGAACGGCGGCAGGAGGTGGTTGAACCGCGCGAAGCCGATATTGCCGAGCGGGTCGTTCACCTCCACCGTGATGTCCGGATTGCTCTCCAGGATCGGGGTCAGATCGTTCGCCGGCTGCTCGAAATAGTCCACCTCGCCGGCCAAAAGCGCGTTCATCGCCGTGGTCTGGTCGGGGAAGTAAAGCCACTCCACCCGGTCGACCTTGGCGACCTTGCCGCCCGCGGCCGCCGAGGGCGGCTCGTCGCGCGGGACATAGTCCTCGAATTTTTCGTAGACGACCTTCGAGCCCGGCGTCCACTCCTCCGACACGAACCGGAAGGGTCCGGAGCCCGTATAGTCCTTGATCTGCTCGAAGGGATCGGTCTCCGCGACGCGCTTCGGCATCATGAAGGGCACGTTGGAGGAAATCTTGCCGATCGACTCCAGCACGAGGCCGTAGGGCACCGAGAGCTTCATCTCGAAGGTGCGGTCGTCAACCGCCTCGAGGCTGTCGGTGACGTTCATGAGCTGCTGGCCCATGCCGTCGCGCGCGCCCCAGCGCTTGAGCGAGGCGACGCAATCCTCAGCCTTCACCGGCGCGCCGTCGTGGAACTTCAGACCCTCGCGCAGCGTGAACGTCCAGGTCTTCTTGTCGTCGGAGACGGTCCAGCTATCGACCATCTGCGGCTGCGGCTTGAAGTCCTCATCCATCGCGAACAGCGTGTCGTAGATGAGATAGCCGTGGTTGCGCGTGATATAGGCCGTGGTCCAGATCGGATCGAGGTTCTTCAGATCCGCATGGGGAATCACGCGAAGTACAGATTTGTCTTGCCCGTAAGCGGCCTTGCCCAGCACGGACGCCCCGAGCGGGAGCGCGAGCGTGGAGGCAGAGGCCACGAGAAACTCCCGCTTCGTCCACCGTTTCATGTTGTCACCCCTCTGTTTGCGGCTTCGTTCTTTGGATGCGGGAATTGAGATATCCCGTCTCATTCGCATGGCTCGCCACTGCCATCCGTTTAGGCTTGAATTAACGCGTCCCCGGCTCGCGCTGTCAACGCCCTCTCTCAGCTTGACGCAGGAGGCGACGCCGGGTCAAGCTACCGCCCGCCATCTCCGGCGGAGGCTCTCAATGTCCAGAATATCGCTGTTTCGGGCGAAAAAAATCCTCACCATGGATCCCAATCGCCCCGAGGCGACCCATGTCGCGGTCCGCGACGGTCTCGTGCTTGCCGTCGGCGGCCCCGACTGTGCAGAGGGCTGGGGAGAGGCCGCGGTCGACGACCGCTATGCCGACAAGATCATGCTGCCCGGCCTCATCGAAGCCCACGCCCATGTCATGGCCGGCGGCATCTGGCGCTACCCCTATGTCGGCCACTACGACCGGACCGATCCTGCGGGGCGCGTGTGGCCCGGCATCGGCTCGACGGATGCCCTTGTTGCACGCCTGCGCGAGCTCGAAAGCGCGATGGAGGACAACGGCAGGCCGCTCGTCGCCTGGGGGTTCGATCCGAATTTCGTGGCGGGCGAGAGGCTCGACCGGCACCATCTCGACCGCGTCTCGGAGCATCGGCCGGTCGCCATCCTGCATTCCAACGTCCATCTCCTGACGGCGAACTCCGCCGCGCTCGCCGGGGCCGGCCTCGACGCATCCAGCAACATCGAGGGTGTCATGCGCGAGGCGGACGGCACGCCCTCCGGCGAGCTCCAGGAATTCGCCGCCATGGCGCCCGTGCTCAATGCGACCGGGCTCGACTTCGCCTCGCTCAGCAGCAACGGGGAGGCCGTGCGCGCCTATGGCGAGGTCGCCAGGCGCTGCGGGGTCACGACGGTCGCCGACCTGCTCTCCGGCCTGCACGGGGACGAGGTGGACATGCTCATCGGCGTGACCGGCGCGGACGGCTTTCCTGTCCGCTACGTGCCGATCATGAACGCCATGGAAGGCGACCCCGACAGGGAGGCGGAACGCGCGGTGGCGCTCAGGGCGCGCTCGACCGACAAGCTGCGGCTCGGCCGCGCCAAGCTCTTCACCGACGGCGCGATCCAGGGCTTCACCGCCAAGCTCAAGGCGCCGGGCTATTACACCGGCACCGATCACGGCATCTGGAACATGGAGCCGGACCATTTCCGCGCCGCGGTGATGGCGCTCCACCGGCACGGCGTGAAGACCCATATCCACACCAATGGCGACGCGGCCTCCGAATTCGCCATGGACGCCTTCGAGGCGGCGATGCGCGCCCATCCCAATGTCGACCACCGCCATACGCTGGAGCACGCCCAGCTCGCCGGCCGCGCGCAGTTCAAGCGCATGCGCGCGCTCGGCCTCACGGTCAATCTGTTCGCCAACCACCTCTACTATTTCGGCGATGTCCACCTGACCCGCACGCTCGGGCCGGACCGGGCATTCCGCATGGATGCCTGCGCGGATGCGCTCGACGTCTTCGGCGGCGAGTTCGCGATCCATTCCGACGCGCCCGTCACCCCCATGGCGCCGCTGTTCACCGCCTGGTGCGCGGTCAACCGGCTGACGGCGGAGGGCCGGCGGCTCGGCGAGGCGCAGCGCATCCCCGTGGAAGCCGCCCTGCGCTGTATCACGCTGGGGGCGGCCCATGTGCTGAAGCTCGACGACGAGCTCGGCTCCATCGAGACCGGAAAGCGCGCCGATTTCTGCCTTCTCGACGAAGACCCGCTCGCCACCCCGCCCGACGCGCTGAAGGATATTGGCGTGGCCGGCACCGTGTCCGGCGGCCAACCGACTGGAGAGACATGAGCAAGCCCCGCATCGCCATTGCCGGTTTCCAGCACGAGACCAACACCTTCGCGCCGATTCCGACCCGGTACTCCGACTTCGAGCGCGGCGGCGCCTGGCCCGGCATCACGCGGGGCGACGCGGTCCCGGAAACCTTCTCCGGTCTCAATATCCCGATCGGCGGCTTCATCTCGGCGGCGGACGACTTCGATCTCGTGCCCGTCCTGTGGGCAGGCGCCGAACCCGGCGGCTATGTGGAGCGCGACGCCTTCGACCGCATCTCCGGCGAGATCGTGGACGCGGTCGTGGCTTCGCAGCCCCTCGACGGCCTCTATCTCGATCTTCACGGGGCGATGGTTCCAGACGGCTACGAGGACGGCGAGGGCGAGCTCCTGCGCCGCATCCGCGATGCCGTCGGCCCGGACCTGCCGATCGCGGTGAGCCTCGATCTCCATGGCAATCTGACGCCGCAATTCGCCGAACTCGCCTCCATAACGGCGATCTACCGCACCTATCCCCATGTCGACATGGCGGAGACGGGCGCACGCGCCGCCCGCCTTCTTGGCACGCTCCTCGCCCGCGGACGCCCCTTCGCCAAGGCGTTCCGGCAGATCGATTTCATCGCGCCGATCACCGCACAGTCGACGCGGCGCGAGCCGGCGGCGCGGCTTTACGGCCTGCTGCCCGGGCTGGAGCGCGACGGCGCCGTCTCCGTGGACCTCGCCTTCGGATTTCCGCCCGCCGACATTCACGATTGCGGCCCCTCCATCCTTGCCTATGGGGAGGACGAGCGCGCCGCGGCGGCGGCCGCCGACGCCATGGCAAAAGCCGTGACGGAGGCGGAAGGAGAGCTCGCCAATCCGCTGCTGCCGGCCGGCGAGGCTGTGCGCCGCGCGATGGAGATCGCAGCCGGCGCCGAGCGCCCGGTCGTGATCGCCGACCCGCAGGACAATCCGGGCGCCGGTGCGACCGGCGAGACGACGGGACTGCTCCGGGCCCTCCTCGACAACGGGGCCCGCGACGCCGCCATCGGCGTGCTCTGGGACCCCGATTGCGCGGCCGCAGCCCACGCGGCGGGCCTCGGCGCGACGGTCGAGGCCCGGATCGGCGGCGGCTTCCCGGACGTCGGCGGCCCGCCCGTCACCGCCACCGCGACGGTCGAGGCGCTGTCTGACGGCCAGTTCCTCTTCACCGGCCCCTTCTATGGCGGGGCGACCGCGCATCTCGGCCCCATGGCCTGCCTCAGGATCGACACCCATGGCGGGCTCGTGCGGGTGATCGTCGCCTCGACACGCGCCCAGAACGCCGACCAGGCCATGTTCCGCGCGCTCGGCGTCGAGCCGACCGCCCAGCGGATCGTCGCGGTAAAGAGCGCGATCCACTTCCTTGCCGATTACGAGCCCATCGCGGAGACCGTGCTCTTCGCCGAGGCCCCCGGCGCCAATCCCTGCGCCATTGCGAGCATCCCCTACAGGCATCTGCGCCCGGGCGTCCGCCTCGGTCCCTGCGGACCGCAATTCGCAGAGGCGCAGACCGCCTGAGGACAATTCCGTCCAGAGTGCATGTCGTGAGCTCATGCTCACTCATGCCCTCCAGATCATTGTACTGCCGCGCTTTGGACCCGGAAAAGTGATGTCCACTTTTCCTGAAAGCGCTCTAGGCAGCCCGCGCCAGCACGCGCAGGCGGCTCGCGAACTCGCCGCGGTCGACATAGCAGCCATGGAGGTGGCGGTAGCCGGTATTCGGGTCGAACCGCTCGCGGCCATGGAGGATGCGGCGGTTGTCGAACACGACCATCTCGCCCGCCTCGAGCTTCAGCGACACGACATAGTCCTGCCGGCGCGTGCGCTCCATATAGGTGCGGTAGGCCCGGTAATAGCCGGCCATGATATCGGCCGGCATGTCGAAGGCCGCCGCGATATGGGCGTTGTAGCGAATCTCGGCAAGACGGCCATCGCCGTCGAGCGTGACGACGGGACGGCGCACGCGGATATCCGCCTCGGCATCGTGGAAACGGAACGGGATCGGCACGCTGCTCAGGAGGGCGAAAGCGTCCGGATCCTCCGCGCGCAGATCTTCCGCTATGGCGAAGCCGTCGGCGAAGATCGAGCCGCCACCCTTCGCCTCGTTGGCGATGCAGTGGAGGAACTGATAGCCCGGCGGCACCTCCTGGTTCGGCAGGTCGGTATGCAGCGGCAGGTGCTCCGCCGTATAGGCGAGATTGTTCGGATCGGGCCGGTTCACGACCTCGAAGGTCGTGCCGAAATTGGTCCGGCGCAGGAAGCCGATCCGTTCCGCAAGGGCGATGGTCGCCTCGGGCGTCGCCGAGATCGGGCTCGGCGCTGCGCTCGTCGCGCTGCCGAAGGAGCGGCGCCGCATCGGCTGGATCGCGGCCGCGTTCTTCACCGCGATCTTCCCCGGCAACATCGCGCAGTACACCGAGCGGCGTGACGGGTTCGGCCTCGACACCGACCGCAAGCGGTTCGTGCGGCTGTTCTTCCAGCCGCTGCTCGTCGCATGGGCCCTCTGGTCGACGGGCGCGCTGAAGCGCGGCTGATCGCCGGGAGGTCGGCCCCTGGTCAGCTCGAGACGCGCTCGCGCTCGCCGGAGAGCAGCGGCTGCCGTGCCTCCTCGTAGCCGAGGTGGTTCGGCTCGACGTCGCGCCCCGCGCGCAGCAGGTCGTCGGG
>Ga0207847_100339_pt1 | contig 10576 bp, 10 predicted proteins | sample TtaePargueraPR_8_FD_187736 | JGI IMG/M metagenome (GOLD analysis project Ga0207847, IMG submission 187736) | Aerobic enrichment media microbial communities from Bioluminiscent Bay, La Parguera, Puerto Rico - Tt and E1 (SPAdes) | ecosystem: Environmental > Aquatic > Marine > Unclassified ...
ACCTCGTGCGTCACGCTGTGCCGGATGCGAGCCGTTCCCTTGCAGTCGATTTCCATCAGTCCCCCGGGAGATGCGGATCGCCGCCAGGGCGCCTACCTAGGAACTATATCCGCAAGGCCTGTCGCAGTTTAGATCTTTACGTGCACCGCCCATAACCGGAAACCAATGACTCTGCTCGGCAACGACCTCCTGACCCAGCTCGCCTTCTCTCTTCACGAGAACAAGGGGGTCTACGCCTTGCTCCTGGGATCGGGATTGTCCCGCGCCGCCAGCATCCCGACAGGCTGGGAGATTACGCTCGACCTGATCCGCCGCGTCGCATTGGCTCGCGGCGTTGCCGAACAGCCCGATTGGGCGGCTTGGTATCGCGCGGAAACCGGCGAAGAACCCAACTACTCTGTCCTTCTGGCCGAGCTGACGTCATCACCCGCGGAGAGGCGGGCGATCCTACATTCGTACATCGAGCCCGACGACGATGACCGGCAGGAGGGGCGCAGGGTGCCGACTGCCGCGCACCGGGGCATCGCCGAACTCGTCCGCAACGGCTACGTCCGCGTCATCACCACAACGAACTTTGACCGGTTGATCGAGAATGCACTGCGGGATGCGGGGGTCGAGCCGACCGTTATCGCCTCCCCGGATGCCCTCGCCGGCGCGGAGCCGGTCGCGCACAGCGCCTGCTACATTCTCAAGCTGCACGGCGACTACAAGGACGCGCGCATTCTCAACACCGACGAAGAACTGAGCGCCTATCCAGATGCCTACAATACTCTTCTCGACCGGATCTTCGACGAATATGGGCTGATGGTATGTGGCTGGTCTGGCGAGTGGGACCGAGCCCTGCGGGCCACCTTTCTTCGAGCGCCGAACCGCCGCTATCCCATGTATTGGGCCTCCCGTTCGGGGCTCGCCCCAGCGGCACAGGAGGTCGCCGATCATCGCAGGGCGCGCATCATCACGATCGCCGACGCGGACTCGTTTTTCGTCGGGCTTGTACAGCGGATCGAAACTCTGGAGCAAACGCGCCGCCAGAATCCGCTCAGCGTTGAACTCCTCGTCAATACAGCGAAGCGGTATCTTTCTCGTCCCGAGCACCGGATACAGCTTGACGATCTAGTCACGCAGGAAGCCGAGCGCCTCCGCGCTGCGACCGAAGTTCCGGCGCTGGCACCACATGGCGCTGTCGACCGCGAGAGCTTCCTTAGTCGCATCCATGCCTACGAAAGCGTAACCGAGGGGCTGGCACGGGCGGCGGGCGCAATGGGCCGATGGGGTGACGGCAGCGAGACGCCGATCGTGCTCGATCTCATCCGCGCCCTTTGTGCCGACGCGGACCGGATCGGCAGTGGAAGCGTGCACTGGCTGGGCCTTCGCCGCTACCCGGCGGTGCTTGTCTTCACCGCTTACGGTCTAGGGCTGACGGCGGCCAAGCGATGGGGCGCGCTACACACGCTCTTCACGGCAGAAATCGCACGTGAGAGCAGCGAACCCAAACGCACTGTCGAGGCACTGTTTTTGTGGGCGTGGGGCGATGGCGCCGACAAGGCGCTCTGGAATCTGGCGTGGGAGACCCCACAGGAAGAGGGAAGGCGAAAGACACCGCTGAGTGATTACCTCTGCGCCCTGTTCGCCGAATGGGGAAAATCCTTCATCGGCCTGACGCCGGATTTCGAGCTGCTCTACGAGCGGTTCGAGCTCCTCGGCGGACTCGCGTTTCTGGAGACAGCAGAGGAGCCGGACCTGGAGCGGGCTACGGTCGACGGCAACCGCGACAACTGGGTGTGGTTCCCGCCCGGCCGCTACGGATGGCACAGCTCCAATTTCGATCGCCTTGCGCAAGAAGTCCTAAGCCAAGCCCTTGCGCGTCCGCTTCTCGATGGAGGATTCGCGCGCGGTAACGAGCACTTCCTTCAGCTGTCCCTAGAGAACATCAAGCGGCTTGCAGGCCGGATGCGTTGGTAGCGCACTAGCGCGGCCGCGCACTGAATTCCGTATCGGACAAAGCGTATGACCTCGGTTGGCATTGACTCAGCACTGACGAGGTGCGCGCGAGCGGTTCTCAAACGGCATCCGCTTCGGGAACATTCGAAGGGTCAGCCGAATCTTCATACTCCTTCAACGGCGGTAGGGAGGCCGGCGAATGCCCAAATACGACGAAAACGTGGCTGCCGGGGTGCCCAGGCGCACTCCAGCCGTTCCACCGGTATTCGTGATGTCCTCTCGTCGCGCATGACGGCCGCTGGCACGGGTGCTCGCCAAGCGAACTGGCGCGATACGCCGGTGAGAAATGCAGCGATTTAGCCCCGCAACGGCGGCCCCGCTTGCGTCTCAACCCGAAAGAATGCGCATGGGGTCCCAGCAAACCTCGGAAACGTCGGACGTATCGGCTTCCGCCTAAGCGAACTGGGAATTCACGCGGACTAAGTGGCGGAGAGGGTGGGATTCGAACCCACGGTACGGTTGCCCGCACAACGGTTTTCGAGACCGTCCCGTTCGACCACTCCGGCACCTCTCCAACGCCCGCGTCTCTAGCGGCGCAAGACGGGCGGCGCAAGCCCGTTTGCGCCCTTCGCCGGAACGGCGCGAAACCGCTGTCTTCTTCTTGACAGTGCCTCGACCATCCCTATAGTGCCGGCCGATTGGCGCGGCCCTCGGCCGCGCCCTTTGGTTTTCTCTGGAAAAAGGCCGGTTCGCCCCGATCCGTCGCGGTCGGACCGCCAGGTTGGAAGTGTGATGTACGCAGTCATCAGGACCGGCGGCAAGCAATACAAGGTCGCCCCCTCCGAAACCGTCGAGATCGAACGTCTGCCCGGCGCGGCCGGCGATGCGGTCGACTTCGGCGAAGTGCTGATGGTCGGCAACGACGACGGCGTCACCATGGGCAGCCCCCTCGTCGCGGGCGCCAAGGTCTCCGCCGAGATCGTCGACCAGACGCGCGATAACACCATTCTGGTGTTCAAGAAGCGCCGCCGGCAGAACTCCAAGCGCAGCCGCGGCCATCGCCAGCATCATACGCTGGTACGGATCACCGAGATTGTCGCCGGCGGCAACGCTGCGGCAGCGAGCGAATAAGGAGACGACGCCATGGCTCACAAAAAGGCAGGTGGTTCGTCGCGTAACGGCCGCGATTCGGCCGGTCAGCGCCTGGGCGTGAAGAAGTTCGGTGGCGAGTCGGTCATTGCCGGCAACATCATCGTGCGCCAGCGCGGCACCAAGTGCCATCCGGGCGCGGGCGTCGGCATGGGCAAGGACCACACGATTTTCGCCGTCGTAGACGGTGTCGTGTCCTTCCAGACCAAAGCCGCCGGTCGCACCTTCGTTTCGGTCGTGCCGATGGGCGTGGCTGCGGAATAGCCGGCTTCCGACTTCTCGCCGGCGTCTCATCGACCCGGCGCGGAACAGAACAGGGGAGATGGGGCACCATCTCCCCTTTTTTCTGTTCCGACGGAGGTCGTCATGGGCGCGGACGATGAGCAGGAACGGCAGACACAAGGGGCGACAGCCGGCGAGATCACCGGCGAACGCCTGATCCTCAGACCGGTGCGGCCGGCAGACGGCCCGGCGCTTGCCGCCATGACCGCCGACCCGGCGATCGCGGGCAACCTCTGCGCCGCGCTCTCGCCGGACGGGCGCAGCAGCTTCGTGATCGCCGACCACGACGACCGTGACGCGATCATCGGCTGCACCGGCTACGGCATGGCGCGGGACATGCCGGGCTCCACCGAGATCGGCGTGTGGATCGGCCTCCCCTGGTGGGGCCGCGGCTACGCCACCGAGGCACTGCAGATGCTCATCGACCGGGCCTTTGGCGAGGACCGGTTGAAGGCACTGTGGTGCTCCACTCGGGTGACCAACACGCGGGGTCGGCGGGTCATCGAGAAGTGCGGCTTCCAGTTTCGCGGCAGCGGCATGGTGCGCTCGCCGACGAGCTTCGGAGCCTTTCCGGTCGAGCGCTTCGTCCTCGACCGGCGCAACTGGGCAAGCCTGAAGGCCTGGGGCACGCGTGACCCGCGGCCGGACGGAAAGGAGACGCATCGTGAATCCGCGGCTTGAGCCGACGATCGCGACGCCAAGGCTGGTGCTCCGTCCACTCGAGGCGGGCGACCTCGACGACCTCGTCGCCGGGATCGGCGACCTGCGCGTCTCGCGCATGCTCGGCCGCGTGCCGCATCCCTACAGGCGCGCCGACGCGGAAGCCTATCTGCCGGCGGCGCGGGCCCACGCGCGTGCCGGCAAGACGCTCAACCTCGCAATCACGACCGATGACCGGCTGGTCGGCGGCATCTCGGTCAGCCGCCTGCCCGCCTACAACGAACTCGGCTACTGGCTCGCCCATGTCGCCTGGGGCAAGGGCTACGCCACCGAGGCCGGCGCCGCCGTCCTCGCCTACTGTTTCGAGGGGCTCGGCCTGCCGCTCATCCGCTCCGGCGTATTCGCTGGCAACGGCGCCTCGCTCCGCGTGCAGGTAAAGCTCGGCTTCCGGCGCGTCGGCGTCTCCCGGCGCGAGGCGCTGGCGCGTGGCCGTCTGCTCGACCACATCGACACCGTGCTGACCCGACGGCACTTCGAGGCACTGCGATGATGGACGCTCTCGCCGACGTCCGCATCGCAACGGACCGGCTGCAGCTTCGCCCGGTGGCCGGCGCGGATGCCGACGCTGTCTTTGCTCTCTTCAACAACTGGAACGTCGTGCGTTATCTCAGCGCGCCACCTTGGCCCTATGCCCGCACGGATGCGGAAGACTGGATTGCCATGGTAACCCCGCCGGACGATGGCAACGGCGAGAGCGTCTTCGCCATCACCCATGCCGGCGCACTTGTCGGGGTGATCGGCGTGCGCCTGCGCAGGGAGAGCGATTTGCAGCGTGGCGCGGGACCGAATATCGGCTATTGGCTGGGAGAACCTCACTGGGGCCACGGCTACATGACCGAGGCCGGGCGCGGTTTCCTTCCGATGGTCTTCGACAGGCTTGGATCCGACATGGTCTATTCCGGCGCCTTCACCGAAAACGTCGCCTCGCTGCGCGTGCAGAAGAAGCTCGGCTTCGAACCTGCCGGCGAAACGATGCTGTTCTCGCGCCCGCGCGGCGGCGACTATCCGCACACCAACACGGCGCTGACCAAGACGCGCTTCGAGGCGCTCCACCGATGAAATTCCTCGATCAGGCCAAGATCTACATTCGCTCGGGCGACGGCGGTAACGGCAGTGCCCATTTCCGGCGTGAGAAGTTCATCGAGTTCGGCGGGCCGGACGGCGGCGACGGCGGCAAGGGCGGCGACGTCTGGGCCGAGGCCGTGCCCAATCTCAACACGCTGATCGACTTCCGCTACCAGCAGCATTTCAAGGCTGGCCGCGGCGAGCCCGGCCGTGGCCGCAACATGACCGGGGCGGGCGGCACCGACATGATCATCAAGGTGCCGGTCGGCACCGAAATCCGCGACGACGAGACCGACGCCGTGATCGCCGACCTCGACACCCCCGGCAAACGCGTACTCCTCGCCCGTGGCGGCAATGGCGGCTTCGGCAACACCCATTTCAAGTCGTCCACCAACCGCGCCCCGCGCCGCGCCAACCCCGGACAGGAAGGCACGGAGTCCTGGCTCTGGCTGCGCCTCAAGCTGATCGCCGATGCCGGACTGGTCGGCCTGCCCAACGCCGGCAAGTCCACCTTTCTCGCCGCCGTCACCTCGGCCAAGCCGAAGATCGCCGACTATCCCTTCACCACGCTGCATCCCGGCCTCGGCGTCGTGCGTATCGACGCGCGCGAATTCGTCCTCGCCGACATCCCCGGTCTGATCGAGGGCGCCCACGAAGGCGCCGGCCTCGGCGACCGCTTCCTCGGCCACGTCGAACGCTGCCGTGTGCTGCTTCATCTGGTCGACGGCACGGCGGAGGACCCGGTCGCCGATTACCGCACCGTGCGCGAGGAACTCGCGGCCTATGGCGAGGGACTGGACGAGAAACCCGAGGTGCTCGCCATCTCCAAGGCCGACGCCATCCCCGAGGAGAACGTCGACAAGCTGAAGCGCGCGCTGCGCAAGGCGTCGGGTTCGACCCCGCTGGTGCTCTCGGCCGTCTCCGGCACCGGCGTCGAAAAGGCGCTCCGGGCGCTGGCCGTCGAGATCGCCGCTGCCGCCGCACCCGAGGCCGACGAAGTGCCATCCGAGCCGGAGCAGCCCTGGCGCCCCTGAGCCAGCGCGCCGACCCGTCCTGCCGCATGGCCTATCCCAGGCCAAAGGTGTAAGAGGCGCGCCAGCCAGCCCGTTTCCTGGGTGTTTTCGTGACCGATGTGATGTCCGCCCCCGCAACGACCGCCCGGACCCCGGAAGCCTTCCGCCGCATCGTCGTCAAGATCGGCTCCTCGCTGCTCGTCGACCTTGCGACCGGCCGGCTGCGAACCGAGTGGCTGGATTCGCTCGCTGCGGATATTGCCGGCCTTGCCCGCGGTGGCCGCGAGATCATCGTCGTCTCGTCGGGCGCCATCGCGCTTGGCCGTGGCGTGCTCGGCCTGCCGCACGGGGCTCTCAAGCTCGAGGAGAGCCAGGCGGCGGCCGCCGTTGGCCAGATCGCGCTTGCCCACGCTTGGACCGAGACGCTCCACCGCGTCGGCCTGAAGGCGGGGCAGATCCTCGTCACCCTCGGCGATACCGAGGAACGCCGGCGCTACCTGAACGCCCGCTCGACCATCGCCACGCTGGCGAAGCTCGGCGCCATTCCCGTCATCAACGAGAACGACACCGTCGCCACCAGCGAAATCCGCTACGGCGACAACGATCGCCTCGCCGCGCGCGTCGCCACCATGACCAGTGCCGACCTGCTGATCCTGCTGTCGGATGTCGACGGCCTCTACACCGCCTCGCCCGCTGCCGATGCCAGCGCCGCGTTCATCGACTGCGTCGAGCGCATCACCCCGGCAATCGAGGCGATGGCCGGCGATGCCGCCTCGGAGCATTCCCGCGGCGGCATGCGCACCAAGGTCGAGGCCGGCAAGATCGCCACCGCCGCCGGCACCGTCATGGTCATCGCCAGCGGCAAGGAGCCCCACCCCATCCGCCGCATCAGCGCTGGCGAACGCTGCACCTGGTTCCTCGCCGAGGCGACGCCCGTGACCGCGCGCAAGCGCTGGATCTCCGGTCAGCTTGCCACCCGTGGCGTGCTCGTCGTCGATGATGGCGCAGTGAAAGCGCTCCGCCACGGCAAGAGCCTGCTGCCTGCCGGCGTGCGCCGTGTCGAGGGCCGCTTCGCCCGCGGCGACGCGGTCGATATTCACGGACCGAACGGCGAGGAAATCGGACGCGGCCTCGTCGCCTATGACGCGGCGGACGCGGAACGCATCGCCGGGCGCAACAGCGGCGAGATCGAGACGCTGCTTGGCTTTGCCGGCCGCGCCGAGATGATCCACCGCGACGACATGGTGCTGCGCGGCGAGTGACGCCTAGTTGGCCGCCGCGGCACTGGCGCGCGCCACCCGCTGCTCGCGGAAGAAGATGTAGAGCCCGGCGCAGATGATGATCGCTGCCCCGGCGAGCACCCGCCAGCTCGGCACGTCGCCGAAGACGAAGAAGCCGAAGATCACCGCCCAGATGATGACCGTGTACTGGTAAGGCACCACCACGGAGGCCGGCGCCAGCTTGAGCGCGTAGTTCACGCAGACGATGGCGCCGAGCGAGGCGAGCCCGAGAAAGAAGAACACGCCGGCATCGACCGCGCCGCCGAAGGGCACCCACTGGAACGGCGAGAGCACCGCGCCGGTCACCAGCCCCACGATAACCTGCCAGGCCGCCATCGACAGCCCGGACGTTCCGTGCACTCGCCGCGTCGCGGTAATGAAGAAGGCGTAGAAGACACTGCCGGCGAGCGCGACCAGCGCGTGGTAGCTGAGCATGCCGGTCGACGGCTTCAGCGCGACCAGCACGCCGACGAAGCCGACCGCGACCGCGCTCCAGCGGCGCCAGCCCACCTGCTCCTTGAGAAACACCGCCGCCAGCACCGTCACGTAGATCGGGCCGGCGAGGTAGTAGGTCATGATGTCGGCGAGGCCGAGCCCGGATACCGCGAGATAGAAGCAGAGCACCTCGGCGGTGGCGAAGACCAGCCGCATCGCATGCAGCCATGGCCGGTCCATCCGGAACAGCGACGCGAACCCCGCTCGCCACAGGAAGGGCAGCAGGATCGCCACCGACGCGATGTTGCGGAACAGCATGATCTGCCCCGGTGGATAGGTCTCCGCCATCCATTTGACGAAGGTGTCGTTGACCGCGAACAGGAAGAAACCCGCCACCATCATCCCGATGCCGAGCGGGGCGTTCTGGGTCTCGTCGGCTGCGGAGGTGGACGGGGAAGCGCCGGAAGCCATGCTCGGTTCGCCGGTGGATCGTGCTGGACGGTCTTCGCCCGGCTGCAAACCCAAGTCCAGCGCTATCGAAAGCGCACTGGGTCATGCGCCGGCAATCGGCTAGAACCCTCCCGACCATGACGACACCCGCCAACATCCCGTCGAACCGCTTCCCCAACGGTGCCGCCTATGCCGCCTCCATGGGGCAGTGGAGCCGCCTTGCCGGTACACGCTTTCTCGACTGGCTGGCACTGCCCGCCGGGCTCGGCTGGCTCGACGTCGGCTGCGGCAGCGGCGCCTTCACCCGCCTCGTGCTGGAGAGCGCGGCACCGACCGCGCTGGCCGGCATTGACCCGTCTGCGCCCCAACTCGCTTTTGCCCGCGAGGATCTTGCCGGCACGATGGCCGATCTTCGCGAAGGCGACGCCATGGCCCTTCCCTGGCCGGATAGCGCGTTCGATGTCGCCGCCATGGCGCTGGTGCTCTTCTTCGTGCCGGAACCGCAGACAGCGGTGAACGAGATGGCACGCGTGGTGCGCCCGGGTGGCACCGTCGCCTCCTATTCCTGGGACATGGCGAACGGCGGCGCGCCGTTCCAGCCGATCGCGGCGGAGCTCGAGGCACTTGGCGGCGGGACACCGCAGACGCAGGTCGAGGACACCGACCGTCTGGCGACCCTTACCCGCATGTGGGCCGAGGCCGGCCTCGATGCGGTGGAGACGACCCGGTTCACCGTCGAGCGACCCTTCGCCGATTTCGAGGAATACTGGGTGAACACGACCCGGATCGGTCGCCTTGCCGCCAACGTCGCAGCGCTTGCCCCGGCCGACCTGATGCGGGTCAAGGAGCGCGTGCGCGAGCGCCTCGGCGCACCGGCGGGCGGCCCGATGGTCGCTGCCGCCAGTGCCAACGCCGTGAAGGGTCGCCTGCCCGGTTGAACCCCCGCCGGGTTGCGCGTCCCCGCCCCCCGTGCCAAACACCGGCGCCGCGGCTAGAATGCCCGCGAGGACAGACACCATGAGCATTGCGGAAATCGCCACACGGCCCGCCGGCGGGCCCGACATCGCCGCCGAGATGGCCGCGATCGGCAAGGCCGCGCGCCGCGCCGCCCGCGCCTTGGCGCTCGCCTCGACCGAGGCCAAGAACGCCGCGCTCGCCGCCGCCGCCGAGGCGCTCCGTCGCAACAGCGCGGCGATCCTTGCCGAAAACGCCCGCGACGTCGCCGACATGGAGAAGAATGGCGGCACCGCCGCCTTCATCGACCGGCTGACGCTTTCCGAGGCGCGTATCGAGGCAATCGCCAAGGGCCTCGAGGACATCGCCGCCCTCGCCGACCCGGTCAACGAGGTGGTCGCCGCCTGGGACCGGCCGAACGGCCTTCAGATCGAGCGTGTGCGCACGCCGCTCGGCGTCGTTGGCATCATCTTCGAGAGCCGGCCCAACGTGACCGCCGATGCCGGTGGTCTCTGCCTCAAGGCCGGCAATGCCGCGATCCTGCGCGGCGGCTCGGACTCCTTCCGCTCGGCCAGCGCGATCCATCGCTGCCTCGTCGAGGGCCTGACCGCCGCCGGCCTGCCTGCCGAAGCGATACAGATGGTGCCGACCCGCGACCGCGCGGCCGTCGGCGCGATGCTCACCGGCCTCGACGGCAACATCGACGTCATCGTCCCGCGCGGCGGCAAGAGCCTCGTGGCGCGCGTCCAGCACGAGGCGCGCGTGCCGGTGTTCGCCCACCTTGAGGGCATCGTGCATGTCTACGTCCATGCCGACGCCGACCTCGACATGGCCAAGGCGTTGCTCGTCAACGCCAAGATGCGCCGCACCAGCGTCTGCGGCGCAGCCGAGACGCTGCTCGTCGACAAGGCTGTCGCCGGCACCCACCTGAAGCCGCTGGTCGAGGCGCTGCAGGCAACCGGTTGCGCCATCCATGGCGATGCGGCGACGCAGGCCGCCGCGCGCGACGTCACGCCCGCCACCGAGGAAGACTGGACGACCGAGTACCTCGATGCCGTCATCGCGGTGAAGGTGGTCGACGGCCTCGCCGCCGCCATCGATCACATCGAGACCTACGGCTCGCACCACACCGATCTCATCGTCACCGCCAATCAGGCCGCCGCCGACCGGTTCCTGGCGGAAGTCGATTCGGCCATCGTCCTCCACAACGCCTCGACCCAGTTCGCCGATGGCGGCGAGTTCGGCATGGGTGCCGAGATCGGCATCGCCACCGGCCGCATGCATGCG
>Ga0207847_100340_pt1 | contig 10527 bp, 8 predicted proteins | sample TtaePargueraPR_8_FD_187736 | JGI IMG/M metagenome (GOLD analysis project Ga0207847, IMG submission 187736) | Aerobic enrichment media microbial communities from Bioluminiscent Bay, La Parguera, Puerto Rico - Tt and E1 (SPAdes) | ecosystem: Environmental > Aquatic > Marine > Unclassified ...
CCGCCGCTCCACCTGGCAGGACCCCGAGATCAACCGCCTGTCGCGCGACTTCTACCGGAACACGCTCGACGACATCGACCACGGCTACATCCGCCCGCGCGATCCGGGCTTCGTGCGCAAGCAGGATGCCGCCGGCGACCGCCTCGAGCATCACCTGCGTAAGGGAAGCGACGCCGACACGATCCTCGCCGACCTTGAGGCCATCTTCGCGGGCTGAGGCTCGCCGCGAGCCTCTCCCTCCGCCGCCCCCTGGCACGGCCCTGTGCTAGTGTCCCGAAAAGACGCGGAGGAGCGCCAATCCATGAAAGAGACCGAGACGACATCCGAAGCCGTTCGGCGACTGATGCGCAGCGCGCGCACGTTCCAGATTTCGGTCGACGTCGACAGCATCGATCGCGGTATCGCCATCGCTGAAGCCGCCCTTGCTGCGGGCGTGAACCTCATCGAGATGGGCACACCGCTTCTCAAGTGCGGCGGCGTCTACAACGTCGTCCCCGCCTTCCGCGAGCGGTTTCCCGACACGCTGCTGCTCGCCGACATGAAGACCATGGATGGAGGCGCATTCGAAGCACGCGCTGTTTACATGGGCGGCGGCAACATCATTGACTTCCTCGCCCTGTCGGGGAGTGACACCGCGCGCGCCGTCTGCGTCGTGCGTGATGAGTTTCGGGATTCCGATCCGGCGATCCCGCGCCTGGCCTTCGCTGACATCCTCGTGCCGCAGCAAGGCCCGGCCGAGACGGCAGTTAATGCTGCGAGGCGTATGGTTGACAGCGGCGTCGATGGTGTCGGCGTCCATCTGCAGCTCGACGCACGCCGCGCCAATGGCGACTTGCTCAAGTCGGACTACCTGTTCGATGTCGCCTGCGCGATCCACGATGCGGTTGGCGATGCGGTTTCGGTCCAAGTGGTCGGCGGCCTCAGCATCGATCAGGCAATAGCGCTGGCCCACGCCGGCCTGAAGGCCTTTGTTGTCAGCGGCAATCTCGGCATCGCAGATACCGGTGTCCGCTATGGCCTCCCGCCTGCCGAGATCGAGGCGCACATTGCCGAATTCATCCAGCAGGTATCGCGCGCGTAAGACTCGGGAGGCTGGATCAAGTTGCCGATGGCAATTCGGGCTTCCGCGTCTGGCTTTGCCCTGCTAAACGCGAAACGGCACCGCGACGGACGGGTGGCCGAGTGGTTTAAGGCACCGGTCTTGAAAACCGGCGTGCCTGCAAGGGTACCGTGGGTTCGAATCCCACCCCGTCCGCCAGTTCTGCCGCCATTCGTTCCTGACCGCGGCGGCGGATGTCGAAAGCAAGCTTTCGATTCTGGACGTTTGCGGGCCGCAACGTATTCTTTCAGGCATGGGTTATGTCACCTCACTCTTCGCGCGGAAGATGGTGGCGGCGGCCGGAGCGGCAGTAGATGGCCCGGCGCTGCTGGCTTCGGTTGGCCTTGATCCCGAGGGCCCGTGGAATCCGAAGGTCATGCTGCTCGACACGACCTACTACGGGATGCTCGAACGCATGGCCGGGCAGATGGATGTCACTGGTCTGCCTGTGCGGGTCGGGGCATCCATGCGCTGCGACGAGTACGGTGCGCTCGGCCTCGCCTGGAAGGCAGCGCCCGACCTTCTCGGATCGTTTTCGCGGGTCGAGCGCTATGCCCGCCTTTGGACCAGCGTGGTCGAGTACGAGCTACGGCCCGATCCTCGCGGCACCCTTTTCATCCTGCATCGGTCGGGCACGCGGCGGCTGGGATTGCGTCTGTCGAACGAGGCGACGCTAGCGAGCGCCGTATCGATCTCCAGGCAGGTCTCCCCCGTCCCTTTCGCACCGCTTGAAGTCAGGATCCGCCATGCTGCCCCGGAGTCCATCGAGCACCACGAAGCGTATTTCGGTTGTCCGGTCCGCTTCGATGCCGACCTCGATGCACTGCTGATTTCCCGGGAGGCGCTGGCACAGCCCAATATTCTGGGCGACGAGGGCATCACCCGCTTTCTGATTTCGCACCTCGACGCTGAACTGAGCCAGGTCGCGGCCGAGGACTCACTTGAGACCCGGACGAAGAGTGCCATCGCTCGCGCGCTGAGCGAGGGGCTTCCAAAGATGGCCGATATTGCGCGTGGCCTGGGTCTGAGCGCGCGGTCTTTTCACCGCCGCTTGTCAGAGCATGGGCTGAGCTTCCAGGCACTGACCGAAGAGACGCGTCGGGAATTGGCCGAAGGGCTGCTGCGCGACGAACGCTACTCGCTGGCCGAGGTCGCATTCCTGACCGGGTTTTCAGAGCAGAGCTCGTTCACGCGTGCCTTCAAATGCTGGGTCGGCAACACGCCGGCCAGTTACCGCAAGGCGCGCCCCACCGCCTGAGCGGCCATTGGCAACGACGGTCAAGAGCCTGGCGCGGGCGGTCAATACCGTCAGGGCACACCGCCCGTATTCCCTTGGCCATTGCTTCAATCAGGGGAGACACCGATGCGACACCTAGCGACCGCCGCTTCCATCATCGCCTGCCTCGTGGCGCCAGGCCATGCTTTGACCGCTGCTGCCGGGGAAGAGAACCAGCACAATCCCGCTAACGCGATCTCGGTCGAGATCGATCATCCCGACAGCTTCCGGCATTTCGCCCCGGTGCTTCCTGCCACGCGGGCCAAGGCGGCCGAGATCAACACCGAATTCGGTCTGCACGTCAGCGAGATCGAGCCGAGGCTCTTCTTCCTGACCGATCTGATCTACCAGTCGGCAGTCTTGGTCACCGACGCAGGTGTCGTCGTCCTCGACGCGCCGCCGAGCTTCGGCAAGGGCCACCGCGCAGCCATCGAGATGGTCGCGCCGGGTGTGCCCATCACGCATCTCATCATGAGCCACGCTCACGCCGACCACAACGGAGGCGGCCACAGCTTCGCCGACATCGACGGCCTGACCGTCATCGCCGCTTCGGCAAACGCCGAAAGCCTGGCGCACAATCCGCTCCGCGGCGTGCCGACCCCAACCCAGACATTCGATGAGCAGCTGGCGCTGACCATCGGCGGCGTCCCGGTCGCCCTTCAGACGGCCAGCTTCCACGCCGAGGACACCGACGTGATCATCCATCTGCCGGACCAGCGGTTTCTGATGGCAATCGATACGATCACGCCGGGAGAAGCGCCTTTCATGAACTTCGGCGCGACAAGCAACTTCGCCGGTTACCTCGAAAGCTTCGAGACGCTTCTGGCCTATGACTTCGAACATTTCCTGTCGGGCCACGTCTCGGTGCTGGGCAATCGCGACGACCTGCTCCTTGCGCAGGCGTACACAATGGACGTGCGTGAGACGATCTACGGTCTCATGCCGGGCTTCAACGATCGGATGATCTCGGCGATGCGGTTGGTTGAGTTTCAGAATGACAACCTCGCCTACCGTATCGCGATGGAGCAGATCCGCGACGAGTGCACGGCTGGTGTCATCGAGCGCTGGGAGAGCAGATTGTCCGTGGTCGATCTCTGGGCCCACAGTCACTGCGAGACGGTCCTGCTTCACGCCGTCACGCACTGACTTTGCGCAACCGCCGGCGCCGCAGCCGCCGGTTTCACCCAACCTGAGACAAAGGTAGCCCCATGTCCGCTTGGTTCTTCGTTCTCGCGCAGGTCGCAATCCTTGCCTATGCGATGGTCGGCGGGACTTTCCTCGCCTTCTCCGATTTCATCATGCGATCGCTTTCGATCACACGCGGCATCGGCGGCGTGGAAGCGATGCAGGTCATCAACCGCGAGGTCTTCCGCTGGGTCTTCATGAGCCTGTTTCTCGGCATGACGGCGATCTCTCTGGTCGTCGTCGTCTATGCCGCGACCACGCTCAGCGGCACCGCCGGAATGCTCATTCTCCTGTCCGGAGTGGTGTACCTCGTCGGCTGTTTCGGTGTCACGGCGTTCTTCAACGTGCCGATGAACGAGGCGCTCGCCGGCATGGAGGTATCGTCCGACGCGGCGCGAAGCTACTGGACAGGCACGTACCTGCCGCGCTGGACCTTCTGGAACACCGTGCGCACCTTCGCCTGCGCGTCATCGGCGGCGCTTCTGCTCTTCGGGCTTCTCTGGATTACCCGGATGCAGGCTCCGGCGGCATAGCCACGCGTGGGCAGAAGCGACGCTCAGCCGGCCAGGCCGAAGTGATGGCGCAGCGAGGCCAGAAAAGCCCGCACCCGCTGCTCGGTACCGCTGCTCTCGAAACGGGCGAGCGTCCCGGTCGACCAGTCCCCGTCGCGTGACAGTTCAGCGCGCATTCTTGCGAGGGTTTCCTGTTCCGACGCTTCGAGCGCCATGGCTTCGGCTTGCCCGAGCAGGACCAGCAACTCGTGCACCCGGACCATTGCCACGAAGGCCCGGGTCATGTCCGGGAGGATGTCCGGCTCATCGCGCCACGAGCGGCCGCCGAAGACCTCCTGCGTCACCCGCTGGCCGGCGCCGTTGCACTCGTAGGTGATGCAGCCATGGAACCCAAGTGAGGCGCGGTCTTCATAGGTGCTGCAGCGATTGGCGGCGGCATCGAGTTGCGGACAGGGAACGCCGTTCGGCTTGTCGATCGGGAAGCCGCCGGAGCGACGGTCGAAGGCGAACGCAACGCAGCAGAGCGCGGCGCATCGCGCGCAGTCTGAGCGCAGGCTCGGCTCGGCCATTGCGAGTCTCCATGAAAGCGGAGGGCCAGTCGCGGTCGACGGACCGTCCTTCGGCGTGTGTGGTAGTCGTGCGTCCACATTGGCGTCAACCCTGGGCCATGAAAGGCGCTGCCACGCCTTCCCCCGAGGCGCCGGGGCACGTATGCATCGGCCACCATCGGGCACAACAGCAGGCGAGGAAGACCGGAATGAGTGATGCGGACCGCGCCAAAGATTTGTTCTTCGAGGGGCTCGCTCACTGCGACGCCGGCGACTATGCGGCTGCGGAGCCGTGCTTTCGTGCCGCGCTCGCAATCGTTCCGGGGCGCGTCTCCGTGCTCACCAATCTCGCGACCGTCCTGCTGCGCCAGCGCAAGTTCGAGGAGGCCGCCGACGTCGCCGACCAGGCCATCGCAGCTGACGACACTGCGGAGGATGCCTTTCTCGCCGCCACTTCGGCGCACTACGAACTGGGGCGGACAGAACGGGCGCTCGCTCTTTTCCCACGGCTGGCCGCAATCGCGCCGGAGAACCCGGCAGTCTGGCTCGGTCTTGGCTCGACTTTGGAACTGGCAGGCCGGTTCGACGAGGCCGCGGCGACCTACGATCGCCTGATCGCGCTTGAAGCTGCCCGCGGGCACCTATTCCGCGCCCTACTCCGACTGCGTCTCGGCGACTTCGCCAGCGGCTGGGCGGAACACGAGTGGCGCCTGCGGTTGCCGGATCACCCGACGGCCGGCGCCGCCAACGGCGTGCCGCTGTGGACCGGCTACGACCCGACCGGCCGACGCATCCTTCTGACCATCGAGCAGGGGCACGGTGACGTGCTCCAGTTCCTCCGCTATGCGCCGCTCGTCGCAGCACGGGGCGCCGCCGTGACCCTGATGGTGCCACCCACATTGCGGGGCCTGATCGCCGACAGCTTTCCGGGCATGACAATCGTCGACCGTGCCGATCCCGCGTTGTCTTATGACGCCCACGCCGCGCTGATGAGCCTGCCCGCCATCTTCGGCCACCGTAGCGAGGATGCGATACCGCGGACTGTGCCCTATCTCACGGCCGCGCCGGAGATGGTGGAGAAATGGCGAGCGCGCCTCGGGTCCGAGGGGCTGCGGGTCGGTATCGCCTGGCAGGGCAATCCCGTGTTCCCGACGGATCGCACGCGGTCCATCCCGCTTGCGGCCTTTGCGCCGCTCGCCGGCGTTCCCGGCGTGCGCCTCATCAGCTTGCAGGCGCGACAGGGGCTCGATCAGCTCAACGATCTGCCCGCCGCAATGGCTGTCGAGCGGCTCGGGCCCGAGCTCGAGGACAATCCGGACGGATTCCGCGAACTGGCGGCTGTGATGGAGAGCCTCGACCTGATTGTCACGTCGGACACCGCGCCAGCGCACCTCGCCGGTGCGCTTGGTCGGCCGGTCTGGGTGGCGCTACGCACGAGCGCGGACTGGCGATGGCTGGAAGACCGTGCGGATTCGCCCTGGTATCCGACCATGCGGCTCTTCCGCCAGCGCGCCTCGGGCGACTGGCCGGGCGTCTTCGGCGAAATTGCCACGGCGCTCGGGAAATTTGCCGGAGCCTGAGTTGCCACCCGCGCGCCACAAAATCAGCCAATCGTCAGGCAGGCGGGAGTAAGCTCTCGCCAGCGCGCGGCATTCAGGATCTCTTGAGCGGCTATGACGGAAGACGGCAGTACATCGCCGGAAAAGCCAATCGAAGATGCCGCGCCGTCTACGCCGGAAGCGCCCGCCGATCCGGTTACCGTGTCGGCGGTCGACGCAGCGCTGCATGCGACGCCGACGATACCAGCAACTGTCGATCCGCGTGTCATTGCCGTTTCGGTCGTCGGCCACCTGCTGCTTGCGGCCGTCGTCGCAGGCTCCATCCTGTCCGTCGCGACGCCACCGGAAGCGATCCCGATCACGTTCGTCCCGGTGGACCCGACCGAGAAGCAGACCGAGCCGCCCGATCAGCCTGAACAGCGGGCGGAAAAGGCAGAGCCCGCCCCCCAGGGACCGCAACCGGCGCGACCGCAAGCCAAGCCGCCGAACGAGGCCGACCAGCCGAAGGACGAGGCGCCAGACAAAGGCTTGGCACCGTCCCCCGAAGCTCCCGCCAGCACCGGCCTCGGCTTCGCGGATTTCAGCACGCCGTCAGCGCTCTCGCCCGATCTCTTGTCGGCGGTGCGCGCGCAGATTCTCCGCTGCTGGAGTGTCCCGTCAGGCTGGAGCGACCCGCATCAGGTGGCGGTCACCGTGCGCTTCCGCCTCAATCGTGACGGGACGCTCGCCGGTTCACCCTCCGTCGTCGAATTCCGGGCGAGCGCGCTCGGCAAAGCCGCCGCTGACAGCGCCATTGCCGCGATCGGTGCCTGCGCGCCATTCCAGCTGCCGCCGGCCGAATACGCCCGGTGGAGCGATATCCAGCTCGAGCTGGAACCGTGACGCCCGCCGGCCTTAGTCCTTGAAGCGCGTCACGGCCGCACCGGCGACAGGGCTCTCGCCGACGATCATGATGCCGGTCAGCGGGAACTTCGCGACCTGCTCCGGGCTGCGCTGCAGGCTCGAGACGTACAGCGTCTTGAGGTCCGGTCCGCCGAAGCACGGCATGGTTGGCGACGCCACCGGCACGGGATATTTCGCCACCAGATTGCCCTCGGCATCGTAGCGGTTAAGGCATGCGGCGGAGACGCCGGCACTCCAGTAGCAGCCTTCGGCGTCCGCGGCGGCGCCATCCGGCCGCCCATCCTCCTCGGCGATATTTTCGCGAATGCGCTTCCGCTGCGAGATGGCGCCGGTTGCCGGATCGAAAGCCCAGCGATCGATCCAGCGGCCGCGCGAGTCGGAGTGGAACATGGTGCGCCCGTCCGGCGTCCAGGCGAGGCCGTTGCTGGTGAAGATGTCCTCCACCTTGACCTCGACCCTGCCGTCGGCGGTGACGCGATAGAGCTTGCCAACCGGCTCGGCGTCCGGCCGCCCGGAAAGGTCCATCGAACCGATCCAGAAGCCGCCATCGGGGCCGACCTTGCCGTCGTTCAGGCGGGTATCGGTGCGCCCTGTCTCAATCTCCGCGATCCGCTTCGACTCGCCGGTATCACGGTCGAACAGCACCACCTCATGGCGCAGGCCAACGACCAGCTTGCCGGACTCCGTCAATCCAAACGCCCCGACCTCGCTCGGAAAGGTCCATTTCTGTGCCGCGCCGCTCTTCAGGTCGAAGGAATGGATGATGCAGTTGTTGATGTCCTCGACGAGCAGCGTGTCGAGACGATCATCATAGGTCGGGCATTCGCCGAGGTCGCAGCGAACGTCGTTGAGCGGCTTGAATTCCAGCACGGCGCGTTCCTTGGATTTTGTCGTTGTGGGCGAGAGAAAGTGCGCCCACGAGCCTCACGCCGCAAGGGCTCCGACCGTGAACGCACGCAAGAAAGGACCGGCCGCCCGCAGGCGGCCGGCTGGTGTCAGGGGCGCGGCTGAATCTGCAGCTGCAGGTTCGGCGCAAGCTGGAGCGTCGGCGGCGCCGTCTTGTTCAGCACCTTGCAGGCGCCGTTCGGCGGTGTGTGGACCTGACCAGGCGGGCACTTGTTGACGCACTTGCCGTTCCACATCTCCCGCGGCGGCGCGCACAGCACCGGCTTGATCAGCAGCGGCCTGCAGGCGCCGTTGGGCGGTGTGTGGACCTGGCCCGGCGGGCACTTGTTGACGCACTTGCCGTTCCACATCTCCTTCGGCGGTGCACACAGCACCACCGGCGGCTTGATGATGAGCGGCTTGCAGGCGCCGTTGGGTGGCGTGTGGACCTGGCCCGGCGGGCACTTGTTGACGCACTTGCCGTTCCACATCTCCTTCGGCGGTGCGCACAGCACCACTGGCGGCTTGATGATCAGCGGCTTGCAGGCGCCGTTGGGTGGCGTGTGCACCTGGCCCGGCGGGCACTTGTTGACGCACTGGCCGTTCCACATCTCCTTCGGCGGTGCGCACAGGACCGGCGGCTTGATGATGAGCGGCTTGCAGGCGCCGTTGGGCGGTGTGTGCACCTGGCCGGGCGGGCACTTGTTGACGCATTGACCGTTCCAGATCTCCTTCGGCGGCAGGCAAGGCACGAAGATCGGTTTGCAGGCGCCGTTGGGCGGCGTGTGGACCTGACCCGGCGGGCACTTGTTGACGCACTGGCCGTTCCACATCTCCTTCGGCGGCGGGCAAACCGGGTTGATGATCAGCGGCTTGCAGGCGCCGTTCGGCGGTGTGTGGACCTGACCCGGCGGGCACTTGGCCACGCACTTGCCGTTCCAGTTTTCCAGAGGCGGCAGGCAGAAGATCAGGATCGGCGAGCAGGCACCGTTCGGCGGTGTGTGCACCTGGCCGGGCGGGCACTTGCTGACGCACTTGCCGTTCCAGATCTCCTTGGGCGGCGGGCAGAACACCACGAGCGGCTTGCACTGGCCGTTCGGCGGGGTGTGGAACTGGCCTGGCGGGCACTTCGGCACGCACTTGCCATTCCAGATTTCGTTCGGCGGCAGGCACGGCGTGAAGATCGGCTTGCAGGCGCCGTTGGGCGGCGTGTGGACCTGGCCGGGCGGGCACTTGTCCACGCACTTGCCGTTCCAGTTCTCCTTGGGCGGCAGGCACAGGACCGGCGGGATCAGCGGCTTGCAAACGCCGTTGGGCGGCGTGTGCACCTGGAACGGCGGGCACTTCGGCACGCACTTGCCGTTCCACACCTCGTTCGGCGGCAGGCAGAACACCAGCGGCGGGCCGCAGGCGCCGTCGGGCATCTTGTGAACCTGACCCGGCGGGCACTTCGGCACGCACTTGCCGTTGAACAGTTCGTTCGGCGGCAGGCAGAGCACGACCGGCGGGCCGCAGACGCCGTTCGGCATCTTGTGAACCTGACCGGGCGGGCACTTCGGCACGCACTGACCGTTGAACAGCTCCTGACCCGGCGGGCAGCCCTGCGGCGGGTTGCAGACGCCGTTGCCAAAGATCATGCCAAGCGGGCACCAGCAAATGCCACCCGGCAGTTGCACCATGCCCGGCGGGCAGGCATTCGGCGGCACGCACTGGCCATTGTAGAAAATCGTCCCAGCCGGGCATGCGCACTGGCCGTTCGGCTGCTTGATCAGGCCCGGCGGGCACGCCACCGGATGGCACTGGCCCTGATAGTAGAAGGTTCCGGGCGGGCAGCTCACCGGCGGCGGCACGCACTGGCCGTTCTGCAGGTAGTAGCCGGGCGGGCACGTCGGATAGACGCACTGGCCGTTCTGATAGTTGGTACCCGGCGGGCAGGTCGGGATGATGATGCACTGGCTGCCGTCGAAATACGTGCCCGGCGGGCAGCTGGTGACGGACGGCGGCGGAGCCGACTGGCCGGCGCAGGGCTGCGTCGCGATCGCGCCCATGTAGCCACGGAAATCTTCGTGACCGGCCTTGTCGTCGTAGTCGATGAACCAGGCTGCGGCCGGCGGCATGTTCTGAGGCTGTACGAAAGCCTCGGAATTGCCCTGCAGGCCGTCGAGGAACGGGAAGGAACCCGGCGCGGCTGCCGGGTCGCCGGGATCGAGCAGACGCTCGCCGGTCGACCACACGGTGGCGCCGCAGGCATTCGGGTTGATCACACCGTCATTGCCCGGCGTGTAGCCATAGCCGAGCGCAACACCACCGTCGGCATTGTTGAAGGCGGGCGCCATGCCCACCGAATACTGCTCGTAGTCCGGCTTCCAGCGCCCGGGGCCGGGTTCGCCGGGCTGTTTCGGTGTGAAGCGCAGGACCCGGCTCTGCCCGCCATTGGCGAGCGAATAGAGCGTGTAGTCGCCGCTCGTCGCTCCGCGTTCCGCGAGATACATGCGGCCCTGCGGGTCGAAGGTGATGGAGGTGATCTCGATGCCGTCGGCAAGCGTCGGAACGTCGACTT
>Ga0207847_100342_pt1 | contig 10351 bp, 14 predicted proteins | sample TtaePargueraPR_8_FD_187736 | JGI IMG/M metagenome (GOLD analysis project Ga0207847, IMG submission 187736) | Aerobic enrichment media microbial communities from Bioluminiscent Bay, La Parguera, Puerto Rico - Tt and E1 (SPAdes) | ecosystem: Environmental > Aquatic > Marine > Unclassified ...
GGCGGGCGTGCTCTGAAGGCCGATGCCCGAGCGCAGGAAGGACAGCGCGATGACGAAGCGGGTGAAGCTCGTCACCATGATGAGCAGGCCGGGCGCCACCGACAGAACCGTCAGGACGATGACGAGTTGTACGATGCGCCCGGTGGCACTCGCGCCGTCGCCGGGGATGAGGCCGTCGAGGATGCCGTCCTGAGCATGGGCGGCGAGGCCCGTGCCCACGAGCAGGGTTGTGGCAAGACCGACAAGAGCAACGGTGCGGGCGAAACGGGCGGGTCCGGTCATGGCGCGGCCTATTGGATCACCAGGGTCTGCAGGATCAGTTCGTTGACGCGTCCGCCGGTGCGGATGGCGACGCGCTCATTGAGATCATCCCGGAGGTGCTGGAGCGCGCTCGGACCTTCGAGCCGGGCGACCGTGACGGTGCGCAGATAGGCGAGAATATCCTGGCGGACCTCGCCTGCCGTGACGTCCGGATTCTCGAGCGCCCCGTTCTGGAAGACCATCGCCGTTTCCAGCCGTATCCATGTATCGGGCGGTTCGGCAAGGTTGGTGACCACGGCATCGATTGGCTTCAGCAGCATGTCGCCGCTGTATTTGGCGGAGGCGACCGGGTGGCCATCCTCCGTCTGTGCCCTGGCGGCGTCCTTGAGCGCGATGGCCGTCTCGATGGTGGCCGCGGTTTTCTGGCCGAGCATATGGCCGCCGACTCCGGCCACAGCGGTCACGAACATAGCCGGCACAATGAGCCCCATCAGCAATCCCGGGCCGGACTGACGGCCTTTTGGTTCGAGCGCGGACTTCTTCAGCGCGACCGCGGCGTCGTCTTCCATTTCAGTCTCGGCCACATCCAGATCGTCCTCATCGGGCGCCGCAGCTGGGTCGTTCTTCTTTTTCGGAAACAGCGCCATCACTGCACGTCGCTCAGCTTGCCGCGGCCGCCGTACGAAACGCGCGCCTCGGCGATCTTGTGGTAGGCGATGAGGTTGTCGGCGCCGATATCGAGCGGCCGTGCGATGCCGGCGATGGTCAGCACGCGCACCTCGTTGTTGACGCGCACCTCCTGCGAACCGCTGATCAACAGGTTGCCGCCGGGCAGGACCTCGGTCACGACAGCAGCGATTGCCAGGTTGAGCTTCTCGGAGCGGTCGATCTTGCCTTCGCCCTTGGCGCTGGTGCTGGCGCTGCCGTCAATGCTGCCCGCGAGATCGCCGGCGCGCGTATCGATGCCGAAGCCGCCATAGGAGAGGCCGGCGGCGAGGCTACCCTTGGCGGCACCCTGCTTGGAGCGGCCGCTGGTGTTGTCGAACTGCGCCTGGTCGTTGATGTTGATCGTGATGGTGACGATGTCGCCGACCTTGTGGGCGCGCAGGTCGCCGAACATGCCGCGGTTGCTGTGGCTCCACAGCGAATTGGGGGCGCGCACGTCCGGCTCGGCGAAGGCAGCCGGCAGTGACGGCGAGCGCTCGACCACAAGGCCCTGGCCGACGACCGAGAGCGGCGGGTTGCCGCCGGTGGTCGCCGTCTGCGTCGAATGGCAGGCGGCCAGCATGGCGAGCAGCGGGGCCGCGAGCAGCACGCGGGTCATTCAGCTCCCCACCTTGGCGCCGGCGTTGGGCAGCCCGGCCATGACGTTCGTAAGGTGGGCCGCGGTGCGCGCGTCCATCTCGTTCAGGATGGAACTGGCGGTGCGCGGCTGGAGCTTCGACAGGATGGCAGCGGCCGCTTCCGGCGCCATGATGGCGATCTGCTGGGCGGCTGCATCCGGACGCATCTGCGAGTAGATGGCGACGACGCTCTCATCGGCCTTGGCAAGGAAGTCGTCGCGCCGCTTCACCCACTCCTCGTATTCGGCGCGCTTCTTCTCGAGCTCGGCGATGCGCGCCTCGAGTTCCTTTTCCATCTTGGCCAGCGAATCCGCCTGGCGAGCATAGCGCGCGTCGGCGGCGGGATTGGCGATGTTGCGGCAGTAGAGCGCCGCGTTGGCATCGACCGGCGCGGTCGTCGTCGAGGTCGTGGCCGCTGTTTCGGCAGCAGCGGCCGGCGCCGCCACGCAGGCAACGATCGCGATGGTGGCGAGGCGTGCAATCAGGGCAGGCATGACGGGTTTCGCTATCACTGGACGACAAGCTCCGCCTGGAGGGCACCGGCCGACTTGATCGCCTGCAGAATGGCAATGATGTCGGTCGGCTTCAGGCCGATGCGGTTGAGGCCGGACACGAGCTGTTCGAGGCTGGCACCGCCGACATAGGCAATGTGCGCGTTGGGCTGGTCGGCGATGACGGTGGTGTTGGGCAGCACCGTGGTGCGCCCTTCCGAGAAGGGCTGCGGCTGCGACACGACCGGGGTCTCGGAGACGCGCACGGTGAGATTGCCGTGCGCCATGGCGACGGTGGAAATCTGGACGTCCTGGCCGATGACCACGGTGCCGGTGCGCTCGTTGATGACGACCCGTGCCGGAGCATCGGGGAACACGATCAGTTCGCCGACCTCTGCGAGAAAGCGCGTCGCGCTGACCCGCTGCGGCTTCGCAAGGGCAATGGAGCGCATGTCGCGCTCGCGGGCGACGGCGACGCCGTAGCGCCGCGCGGCAAAGTCGTTGACGACGTCGGCGACCTGCGTGGCGGTGGCAAAATCGGGATTGTAAAGCTCGATGACCAGTTCCGACTGGCGGTCGAGCGAGCCGCCAACTTCGCGTTCGACGATGGCGCCATTGGGGATGCGTCCGACGGTCGGCACGCCCTGGCTGATGGTGGCGGCGAAACCGCCAGCGACGAAGCCGGATCCCGAAATCGGTCCCTGCGCGACCGCATAGACTTCCTTGTCGGCGCCGGTGAGCGGTGTCATCAGCAGCGTGCCGCCCATGAGCGAGGTGGCGTCGCCAATGGAGGAAACGTCGACGTCGATGCGCGTACCGGACGAGGCGAAGGCCGGCAGGTTGGCCGTCACCATCACCGCGGCGACATTGCGCACTCGCATCTCCTTGTCGAGCACGTTGACGCCGATGCGGTCGAGCATCGACTTCAGCGCGTTCTGGGTGAACGGCGCGTTGCGCATGGAATCGCCGCTCCCCTGAAGGCCGACGATGAGGCCGTACCCGATGAGCTGGTTGTCGCGCACGCCATGGATGGTCGAGATGTCCTTGATGCGCGTCGCCGAGGCCTCGCCGGTGGCGAGCGCCAGCACGACTGCGGCAAGGAGCAGGAGACGAGTCATCGGCCGACGATCCGCACAGTGCCATCTTCGGCGACGGTGCCGACGATCACCTTGCCGCTATCGACGTTGCGCACCTGGATCATGTCATTGAGGGCGCCCGACTGGAGAGCGAGCACCGTAGCGGTGATCGTGAGCGCACCGGCCTCGTAAATCGCCGACACAATCTTGCCCTTCCGCACCAGGTCGGGCTCGGCGATCGTGTTGCGCGCGATGAGCTTGCCGGGGAGAAGCGTGCGCCGCGCAATCTTGCCGACGAGTTCGGCGTGGGTGACGGCAACGGGATAGCCAGCCGCCGTCCCCGGGGGGAAGCGTCCGTCCTCCAGCATGTTTTCCGCGATGATGTCGCCGGGATAGATCGTCACCGCCGGCACCGGCAGCGTCTCGGACGAGGCTGCGCGCACGACCGGCGCGAAGCCGGTGAAAGCCGCGGCGGCAAAGGCGAGAGCAATGACGATCGCGCGGAGCGGGCGGCGGTGCATGGCTAGCGGACCTTGGCGATCTGACCCTGCATCTCGTCGGCCGCCTGGATGACCTTGGAGTTCATCTCATAGGCGCGCTGAGCCGAGATCAGTTCGGTGATTTCCTTCACCGGGTCGACGTTCGACTGCTCGAGATAGCCCTGATGGATGGTGCCGAAGCCGGGATCGCCAGCAACGCCCGAGATCGGCGTGCCGGACGCCGCGGTCTCGCGATAGAGATTGTTGCCGAGCGGCTGCAGGCCGGAGTCATTGGCGAAATCAACGAGCGTGAGCTGACCGAGAAGCTGCGGCTGCGAGGCGCTGGCAGTGCGCGCATAAACCTCGCCGGATTCGTTGATGATCACCTCCAGCGTATCCGCCGGAAAGGAAATGGAGGGATCGACGACATAGCCGTCGCCGGTGACCAGGGCACCGTCGCCGTTCTTGTTGAACGAGCCGGCACGAGTGTAGAGCGTCTCGCCGCTGGGGCCCGAGATCTGGAACCAGCCGCGACCATTGATGGCGACGTCGAGCGGGTTGGTGGTCTGCGTCAACGGCCCCTGCATGTGCAGATTGCGCACGCCGACCGTGCGTACGCCGAGGCCAATCTGGGCACCTTCCGGAATGACTTCCTCACCACCGGCATTGGGTACACCCTCGGCACGGTCGGTCTGGTAGATCAGATCGGAGAATTCGGCGCGGGCGCGCTTGAACGCGGTGGTGTTGATGTTGGCGATATTGTTCGCGATGACGTCGACATTGGTCTGTTGGGCAGCCATGCCGGTCGCGGCGATGGAAAGGGCACGCATCTCAACACCTCACGCTAGATCTGCATCCGGCTGATTTCCTGGTAGGCGGAGACCAGCTTGTCGCGCACCGTGATCGCGGTCTGCAGCGCCTGCTCGGCGTCGAGCATGGCGGTGACCACCTGCTGCACGGACTTGGTGCCGGTGACGCCGCCAATGGCACTGGCCTCACCGGTCTTCAGCGTATCGACGGCGGTGCCGGCGACGTCGGCAAGCACGGACGCGAAATCGGCACCGGTGGCGGCGGCCGCACCAGCCGTCGACGGAGCGCCGGCGGCGCTCGGCCCGCGCGCGAAATCGGTGCCCGTGACCGGGCGGAAGCCGGAAACCGAACTGATCATCCTAGCCGCTCCTCAGCAGGTCGAGAATCTGGCTGGCCATGGTGCGCGCCTGCCTGATCATCTGCAGGTTGGCCTCGTAGGACCGGCTGGCCTCGCGCATGTCGGCCATCTCGTAGAGCATGTTGACGTTCGGCAGCTTGACGTTGCCGTTCTGGTCGGCGGCCGGGTTGCCCGGATCGTGCTCGACGGCGAAAGGCGTCGGATCCTGGCTGATCGCACCGACCTCTACGGTCTGGGCGCCGAGCAGACTATCGAACTCGTTGGTGAAGGACACAGTCTTGCGCCGATAGGGATCGGAACCCGGCGTGCGGCCGGTGGAACTGGCGTTGGCGAGGTTCTCCGAGACGACGCGCAGACGTGTCGACTGGGCTTCGAGGCCGGCTCCGGCGATGCTGGTGGCGGCGCGCAGCGGATCGATCATACCGACCTCACAGCGGACATGAACATGCGGTGGAAGCCGCGGATGATGGCGGTGTCGAGCGAGAAGGCGCGGCTGGTCTCGTCAGCGAGGACCAGTTGCTTGTCGAGTGCTACCGGCTGCTCGGTATCCTGTGCCGACCAGGCGCGGCCATCGGTGCTGCCGGTCGATCCGGACACGTCGAGATGGGCCGACGAGGTGCGCACCATGGCGAAGTCGGACTTCGCCGTCTGGTCGAGCACCGCGGAAAAGGACTGGATGTCCTGGGCGGTGTAGCCGGGCGTGTTGGCGTTGGCGATGTTGCCGGCGATCGTTGCCTGACGCACGGTTGCCCAGCGGGCCTGCTGCGTGGCGAGATCGAGAAGGTAGACGGGTTGCACTGACGCCTCCGGATACGACTCCGTGTATCCGGACTATCGGCGGTCAACCTTGCACGAGGCTGGTGATCTACGCCGCAGCCGCCCCGTCGATGCGGGCGTCGGCCACGGCGGCGGAGAAGCGGGTGAGGATGGCGTCGGCACCGTCGACGGCTTCGTTGAAATGAATGCCGTTGAGATCGATGCCGATGTGGTCCTTGCCGAAGACCACATGGAAGAAGGCGGTGAGCCGCGGATCGCGGAGCTCCATGGCGAGCGACACCGACGGCGTCTGGCCCCAGTCGAAATCGACGCGCGCCTGGCTGCCATAGTGCAGGCGGCCGGGGCGGAACTTGAGCTCCATCGACGAGCCGATGATGTCGTCGAGATGAGCGTGCTGGTTGTTGCAGATGTAGGAGACCATGACACTTCCGTCGATCATCAGCAGTTCCGACAGGAACTCCTTGAGATTGCCGGCGAGCACGGCCTCGCAGGTGGCAAGCTCGGGATGGCGGTCCCGGCGGGCGACGTAGTGACGGTCGTCAAGAGCGGGCATGGGCCGGCCTCGTGTAGAGAAGGTGAAGGATCTTGGCGACCGCGCGATAGAATTCCTGCGGTATCCACTGCCCGACCTCGACGGCATCGTAGAGGGCGCGGGCAAGCGGCTTGTCCTCGACGATGGGAACGGAGTGACGGCTCGCGACCTCGCGAATGCGCAGCGCGACAAGGTCGGCGCCCTTGGCAACGACCACCGGCGCGCCACCCTTGGCGCGGTCGTATTTCAGTGCGATGGCGAAGTGCGTCGGGTTGGCGATGACGACGGTCGCGGTCGGCACCGCAGCAATCATGCGGCGGCGGGCGCGATCCCGCGCAAGCGAGCGCAGGCGCGACTTGATGAGGGGATCGCCCTCACTCTGCTTGAACTCGTCCTTGAGCTCCTGCCGGGTCATGCGGAGATCCATGCGCCACTTCACCCGCGACCAGACGAGGTCGGCAGCGACGATGAGCGCGATGGCGACGCAGACCGCCGCGGCAAGGCGCACGACGAGCGAGCGCACCAACTCGGGCAGGGCGGCGGGATCGAGCACGAGGGCGCTGGAAACCGCGTCGCGCTCGGAACCGAGCATGACGAGGCAGACGGCTGCGACGGCGCCGAACTTGAACAGCGACTTGAGGAACTCGACCATCCCGGAACCGGAGAACAGCCGTTTCCAGCCGGCGGCCGGCGAAACCCGCGACCATTTCGGCCGGATCTGTTCGGGCGCCATGACCGGAGCGTGCTGGAAGAAGGCAGCCGACAGGCCGGCAAGCGTCAGCACGAAGATGATCGGCAGCAGGAATTGTGCGGAAATGCCGGCGACGGCGCAGAGCAGACCGCCGACATCGCTGCCGCTGTCGAGCGAGAACTCGCCCGGCTTGTCGATGAGCAGCGTTAGTGTGCCTGCGAGATTGGCGGCGCCAGGACCGACGAGAAAGGCGCAGGCGACGAGGATGCCGAGCAGCGAGGCAAAGATCGAAAGCTCGCGCGATCGTGGGACATTGCCCTTCTCGACCGCGTCGGCAATCTTCTTCTCCGTCGGTTCCTCTGTTTTCGACTCCTTGTCGACCTCGTCCGCCATCGCCCGATTGTCCGCCTAGCTGACGAGGTCGTCGTCTTCGGTGCGGATCTCGATTTCGCCGCGGGCGGCGAGTTCGAGGGCCGTGTCGGTGATCGCGCGGCGCATGTCGGCGACATTGCGGGCCGGAATTGGCTGGCCGTTGTTGAGCTCCTGCTCGATCATCTTGCGCACGCGCGAGGAGAGCGACGAGAGGATGAGCTCGCGGAATTCGGCGGCGGAGCCCTTGAGGGCGGTCACCAGGTTGTCGGTCGGCACCTTCTCGAACAGGGTGGAGCGGGCACGCTGCGACAGCTTGCCGATATCCTCGAAGGTAAAGAGCTGGTTCTTGAGTGCCTCGGCCGCCTTAGGCTGGGTGGCGGCGAGATTGCCGAGAATCGAATCGATCTGCTCGGGTTCGAGCTTGTTGATGATCTCGGCGAGCCGTTCCTGCCCCTCGCTGCCGCCGGCGCCCGAGAGGCTAGCACTGAACTCCTGATGCAGCGCACGTTCGAGCAGGCGCGTCGCCTCCTCGACCATGGGACGCGCGGCGATCATGCGGCGGATGATCATGTCGCGCCGATCGCCCGGCAGGCGCGCGAGCACCTTTGCCGCCGTCGCCGACTTGATCCGCGCCAGCACGACCGCAGCGGTCTGCGGATGCTCGCGGGTCAGATACTGCGCAAGCGAGTTCTCGTTGACGGCGGAGACGCGCTCCCAGATCGAATGATGGTCGGGGCGGCCTTCCACCTCGCCCATGATCTCGTCGATCTGCTCCTGCGGCAGTACGCCGTCGAGCATGCGCTGGACCTCGGCGGGCGAGGACACGAGGCTCGCGCCGATGGCGAACTGGGTGGCAAAATCTTCGATCAGCGTGCTGAGCTGCTGCGCAGCGACCGGCTTCAGATCGGTGGCGGAGCGCGTGATCTGGCGGATTTCGGCCGGTTCGAAATGCTTCATCAGGCGCGTCGACAGCGACTTGCCCATGGTGAGCAGAATCGCAGCCACGCGGTCGGATCCGCGCATGCCGGGAGCCATGGTCGATCGCGACGCGGCGGTGGCCATCTGGTGTGGTCGCTCCGTCAGGCCGCCGCGCTGGAGCCGGGCAGGCCGGCGACCTCGGTCAGGGAAACGCCGAAGCGGGAGTTGTCCTCCTCAAGGATGACCACCTCGCCGCGGGCAACGACCCGGCCGTTGACGATGATGTCGACCGGTTCGCCAACACGATGATCGAGCGGCACGATGGCGCCGCGGCCGAGCTTCATCAGATTGGCCACCGGCATGGAAGCGCTACCGAGGATCGCCTGAACGACCACCGGAATGCGCAGGATGGTTTCGAGGTTGCGCGGGCTGCCGAGGGTCTCATCGGCTGCGGCCGGCTGGGACTGGGGTGTCTGCATCCCGTGTCACTCCTTCTTCACGGGGGGTGGCGCCTGGCCTTGAGCGGCCCCAACCCCTCTGTTCTTCGTATGTAGCCGGGCAATCTTGCCGGAAGCAGGATTCGCCCCGAGGCGTCTCAGCCGGAGAGAACGTCGTTGACGAACTCGGCCTCCTGGTCGACGGCGCCTTCGATGCGCAGCGTGTAGCGACCGGCGTTCTGGCCGACGAAGGCCCAGAACAACGGCTGGCCGCGGCTCATCACCTTGAGAGGGCGCTCGGTCGAAGCATCGAGGCGAATCACCTGACCGACGCGGAGGTTGGCGACGTCGCCAAGCGTCATCGCGCGCGTCTCGGCGATGGCGCTGATCGACACCTCGGTCCGGCCGACCTCGTCGTTGATCTTCTGCTGCCAGCCGGGATCGGCCGGCGGTGTCTCGCGCGGCGTGTAGCGGGCAAGCTTGTGGCGGTGCGGCGCAAGCGCTTGCTGCGGGATGATGACGAACATCTCGCCACCGCGGTTGATCGCCTGCATGACGAAACGGGCGACGACGGCCGGCTGGTTGCGCCGGCCGGCCGAGGCAAAATCCATGCGGGTCTCGGTGCGTTCCAGCCGGAAGCGCGGCGCCGCCACACCGGCAAATGCGGTCTGCATGGCCTGGGCGAGATATTCGAGCAAGAACTGAGAGGACTGCACCTCGATGCTGGAGAGGCGCCGAGTCTCTTCCAGCGGCGGCTCGGAGCCATCGCCACCCAGCAACAAGTCCATGATCGTGAAGACGAAATCGCGATCGAAACCGATCTGGACGCGGGTATCCCAGCCGCTCACCTGATAGAGACCGACGACGGCGCGCATGTCGTAGGCGTCGAGAGTCTCGCCGATGCGGGCGGTGCTGATGCCATTGACCGAGATATGCGCCAGCGCCGAGGACAGGCCGCGCAGGCGCTCGGCAAGCTGCTGGCCGACCCGGTCGAAGATGACCGAGAGCAGCGGCAACTGATCGACCGAGAGGGTCGCCGCCTCGGTCAGCAGTTCGCGGATGTCGTTCGGGCGTTCGATGGTTTCCGTCGCCATCGGTCTACGCGGCCCTCTGCATCGGTTCGGCCGGCGGCGTGTTCGAGATCGCCTCGTTCTCGACCTCGTCGATGGTCGGACGCTCGCTCGAGGAAATCGTCTTGCGGCCGTGCTCCAGCGCGATCTGCGGCAGCGCGCCGTTCATGAAGGCGATGATCGTCTGCTTGACGATGATGAAGGACTGCATCTGCTTCTCGCGCGTGATCTTGATGAGCTGGGCGAGCGGCGAGACCACTGCGTAGGACCAGAAGATGCCGGTCAGCGTGCCGATCAGCGCGGCGCCGATGTAGTGGCCCAGCACTTCCGGCGATTCGTCGAGGGCGCCCATCGCCTTGACGATGCCAAGCACCGCGGCGCAGATGCCGAGCGCCGGCAGGGCCTCGGAAATCGTGCCCATCGAGCTCTGCGCCTTGAGCTTGTGCTTCCGGATGGTCGAGATCTCCTGCTCCATCAACGCCTCGATCTCGTGCGACCGGGCGTTACCGATGATCGTCAGGCGGACGTAATCGCAGATGAACTGGGTCAGTTCCTTGTCCTTCAGGACGCCGGGGAAATGCTGGAAGAGCGGCGATTCATTCGGGTTGTCGATGTGCGCCTCGACCTCGTTGCGCGGCCGGGTGCGCAGGTCTCGCATCAGGGCGAAGAGAAGGCTGAGCAGCGCCAGAAAGTCTTTCCGCTTCGGCGTCGCATTGGTCACCGCTTCGACGACGGC
>Ga0207847_100343_pt1 | contig 10320 bp, 7 predicted proteins | sample TtaePargueraPR_8_FD_187736 | JGI IMG/M metagenome (GOLD analysis project Ga0207847, IMG submission 187736) | Aerobic enrichment media microbial communities from Bioluminiscent Bay, La Parguera, Puerto Rico - Tt and E1 (SPAdes) | ecosystem: Environmental > Aquatic > Marine > Unclassified ...
GCCCGCGAGCCGCACCAATGCGCCGTCCACGGCTTCGACGGCAGACAGCTCGCCGCGCGCAATGGCGGCCGCCAGTTCGACGACGCCCAGTCCAGCGACGTCATCCATCGGCATCGGCATCCGGCTTCCGGGCGGCAAGGGCAACGAACCATCGGTCGAAGTGGGCCGGCTCGATCTCAGCCGGCAGATCGGCAAGCCCGCGGCGCACGATCCCGCCGATGCGCTCGACTTCGGCCCGGGCGCGGGCGTCTTCCGGCGATGGGGCGCCGGGGCGGCTCTCGGCGGGCGGGTCATCGGGAGAGGATTCGGACATCACGGCATCACCGTTGACAGGTTCGGTTATTTCAACAACAATTGCTATAAGGTCAATAGTAATTTCATTATTATCAACCTCATGGGGGAATGACATGGCTCGAATTCACAGGCGCGCCTTCCTCGGCCTGACGGCCGGTGCGGTGGCGGGAGTCACGACCAGTGCGTTGGGGGTAGGGCCGGCGCGGGCGGAAACGAAACTCACCGGTATCAGCCACCGGCAGCCGTCGCTGGAGTTCTACGCCAAGGCGATCGACGAGGCGCTGCCCGACGTCAGCGTCGACATGACCCTTATCCCGTCCGACAAGGCGATCGAAATGCAGACGATCAACCTGTCGCAGGGTTCGGACGCCTACGACATCATGTGGGTCAACGACAGCCAGTTGAAGAAGTACGCCAAGAACGACTGGCTGGAGCCGCTCGACGACTTGTGGGCCAAGTATGTCGACGAATTCAACCTGACCGACTATCCGGAGTCGGTGCTCGACTCCTACCGCTTCAACGGCAAGCTCTACGCAGTGCCGTCGTCGGTGAACGGCATGTTCTATTTCTACCGCAAGGACCTGTTCGACGCCGCCGGCCTGACGCCGCCGGAGACCCACGAGGACTGGCTGGCGATCGCCAAGACGCTGAACAAGCCGCCGGTCTCGGGCGCAATCGTCAACCTGAAGCGCATCGATGCCGCGCTCAACGAGGCGCACTACTACATCAATGCCTTCGGCGACGGCTGGTTCGACGCCAACTGGAAGCCGGTCTTCAACAGCCCTAAGGGCGTCGAGGCGATCGGCCGTCTCAAGGACATGACCGAGTATGCCCAGCGCGGCATGACCTCGAGCGCCAATGACGAGGCGATGATCGCCTTCCAGCAGGGTCTCGGCGCCACCGGCCTGCAGTGGTTCTCGCGCGCTGCCGCGATGGACGATCCGGAGAAATCCAAGGTCGTCGGCAAGATGGAGTGGGCGGCACCTCCCGGCGGGCACCAGCGGATCGTCGTCGACGGCTTCGCCATCTCGAAGTTCTCGAAGAACGACAAGGACACCACCTTCCGCGTGCTGGCGACTGCGATGAGCGAAAAGAACCAGCGCGAGATCGCCTCGGCGTCCATTCCCTCGCGCGCCTCGGTTCTCAACGACACGTCGCTGCACGAGAAGTACCGGCACTATCCGGCGGCGCTGGCAGCGCTGAATGTCGGCCAGGCCTACCCGCCGCTGCCGGAATTCGTCGAATGCGGCGACTTCATCACGCTGCGCATCCAGCAGGCCATCGCCGGCGAGATGAGCGTGAAGGACGCCCTCGACACCGCTGCCAAGGAGGTCGAGGACCTGCTGGCGAGCCGCGGCTACTACAAGGGCTGAGGCGAGAACGGCAACGGCCGCACCACCGGACCGGGGACGAACATGCGATGGCGCCCGACCGGCGCCATCGGCCTTCATGAGGCCGTTCCCGGCAAAAGGCCATTCCGGTCTGATGCCGGTGTATCAATGTTTCGAGGCGGCTAAGCAGGCGCATCCATGACAGCGACGACGCATCGCGGGATTCTCTGGTTTCTCGTGCCGAGCATGCTGGTTCTGGCCTGTGTGCTCCTCTACCCGTTGTGCTACGCGCTCTATCTCAGCCTCTTCGACTACTACCTCGCCGGCGACGGACCGGTCTTCATCGGTCTCGGCAACTACATCGACCTCCTCGGCGAGGGACGTTTCTGGGGCGCGCTTTCCAACACGCTGATCATCGTGCTCGCCGGCGTGGCACTGGAATTCTCGCTCGGCCTGGCGCTCGCCCTCGGCCTCTACCGGCTGAAACTCGGCGCGCACGCGCTGATGGTGCTGCTGTTCATTCCGCACATCATCACGCCAGTTGTCGCCGCCCTCTTCCTGCGCTGGATCTTCGTCGGGCAGTGGGGCCTGATCGACGCCACCGCGCTCTCCTTCGGTGTCCTGACGCCGGACTGGCTGGGTAGCCCCTTCTGGGCGAAGGTCACGGTCATCATCGCCGACACCTGGAAGTTCGCACCTTTCATGATGCTCGTGCTCTATGCCGGGCTGCAGAGCCTCAATACCTCGGTTCTGGAAGCGGCGACGGTCGACGGCGCCCACGGTTGGCGGATGCTGACGGACATCATCCTGCCGCTGCTCCGCCCTCTCGTGCTTTTCGTGCTCGCGATCCGCATCATGGACGCCTTCCGCTTCTTCGACACGATCTACGTGATGACCGGCGGGGGTCCGGGTACGGCGACAGAAACGCTGACCCTCTACACCTATGCCGTCGGCTTCGCCCGGCTCGAAGTCGGCAAGGCCTCGGCCCTCGGCGTGCTGACGCTCGTCATCGTCGCCGGGCTGGTAGCCGCCACCATCGGCTTCCTCTACCGGCGCGAAAAGGGGCAGTTCTGATGCGCTGGCTGAGGCAATTCGGGCTGCTCGCGCTGCTTTCCGCGGCAACGCTGGTGATGCTGATTCCGGTGATCTGGGCGGTGCTGACCTCGCTCAAGAACCCGGTCGACGCTTTCACCATCCCGCCGACCCTGATCTTCAAGCCGACGCTCCAGTACCACTACGAGATCTGGTTCGAGAAAGGCTTCTGGACCTTTCTGGTCAACAGCCTGATCATCGTCTTCTTCACCATTGTCATCTCGGTGCCGATCGGCACCATGGCTGCCTATGCGCTGTCGCGCATCCAGACGCGGCAGACGCGTACGCTTCTATTCGGGCTGCTGGCGGTGCGCATGTTCCCGCACATGCTGCTCGCCCTGCCCTTCTTCGTGGTGGCGCGCTTCCTCCACCTCTTCGACACCTATCTCGTGATGGTGCTGGCGCTGGTTGCCATCAACCAGCCCTTCACGATCTGGCTGATGCGCTCCTTCTTCGTCGACGTTCCGATCGAGCTCGACGAGGCGGCGCGCATGGACGGCTGCACGCTGTGGCAGACCTTCATCCGCATCATCGTGCCGGTGGTCCGCCCGGGCGTCGTCGTCACCTCGCTGTTCTCCTTCCTCCTCGCGTATAATGAGTTCCTATTCGCACTCGTACTGACCGGAACGCGCACCAAGACGCTGCCGGTCGCGATCTCCGAATATGGCGGCGAGGACATCACCTACTGGTCGCTTTCGGCGGCGGGCGCTGTCGGCATCATGCTGCCGATCCTGATCTTCATGATCTTCGCCCAACGCCACCTGATCCGCGGCCTGACATTCGGCGCAGTGAAGGGATAGGACGCGATGGACGGCAACCCGAACGGAAAGCTGCGCGTCGGCATCGCCGGACTGGGGCGCATCTTCTCGCTGCATGCCCGCGGCTATGCCGGCCGTGACGACGTGGCGATCGTCGCCCTGTTCGACCTCGACACGGCGCGTGCCGAAGCAGAGGCAAGGGCCTGGCCGGGGGCCGTGGCCGTGGCGAGCTTCGAGGATCTGATCGCCCAGGATCTCGACCTCATCGAGATCCTGACACCCCACCCCTTCCATGCCGACCAGGTGGTGGCGGCGCTGGAACGCGGCTGTCATGTCAGCGTGCAGAAGCCGATGGCGATGACGCTCGCCGAGGCCGACCGCATGATCGCCGCCGCCAAAGCCGCGGGAAAACAGTTCCGCGTCTTCGAGAATTTCCGCTTCTATCCGCCGCTGGCGAAGGCGCGCCAGCTCATCGAGGAAGGCGCCATCGGGCGACCGCTCCACTGCCGCATGCGGACGGTCGCGGGCGACCCGTCGAAAGCGTGGAGCGTCGGCGGCGATACATGGCGGTGGCGCGCGGCGGTGTTCGAGAAATACCGCGCCGGCCGGCTGACTTTCGACGATGGACACCACCGGATGGCAACAGCCCTGTGGTTCTTCGGGCCGGTGCGCGACGTCTTCGCGCGTATCGACATCAGCGAGACGCCCTTCGGCCAGATCGATGCGCCGGCCTCCATAACCTGGCGCCATGTCGACCCGCCGGTGCACGTCATCTGGGACGTGGTACACGCACCGCGGATGGCAATCCGAACCGACTACTACTCCCTCGACGAGTGTTTCGAGATCACCGGCGAGCTCGGCGTGATAACCGTCACCCGCGCCACCGGACGCATGATCGACCAGCCGGTCCTGACGCTTTATCGCGACGGTGAAGTTCGCGCCTTCCACAACCTCGAAAGCGACTGGGGGGCAAGCTTCGCCGCGGCGACGGGCGCCATGATCGACGCACTGAAGGCAGGCGGAGCGGCGCCGATCTCCGGCACGGAAGGCCGTGCGGTGCTCGAGCTGGGACTCGCCATCGCCGAATCCGCAGCGCGCGAACAGCCGGTCACGCTTGCTCCGGCCAAGGGAGCCGCCACCATGGCGGACGCCGATGGACATTAAGGCGAGAGTGAGCGGCGACACCATCGATGCTCGTGCGGCTCTGGTCGCCGCGCACGGTGTCGAGGCGGCGCTCGCTGCCGGGACGCTGCCTCCGGTCGTGACGGTCAGCCTGGCCGAGGCGATCGTCCTCGGTCTCCTCAAGCAGGGCGTGCGCAAGTTCCTCGCCGTCTTCGGCCATGGCAACACGGCGCTCGGCGAGGTCCTGCGCCACTACGAGGCGGCGGGGGCGCTGAGAACCTTCCAGTTCCGCAACGAGGTCGCGATGGCCCACGCAGCCACGCAACTCGCCTGGCAATATGGCGAAACGGCCGCGGTGATCACGTCGATCGGCCCCGGCGCGTTGCAGGCCTTCGCCGGGTCGCTGGTGGCCGCCACCAACGGCCTCGGCGTCTACCACCTCTATGGCGACGAAACGACCCACGGCGAAGGCTACAACATGCAGCAGGTGCCGCGCCCGGATCAGGGCGCCTATGGGCGGATCGCCGGCATCATGGGACGCAGCTACACGCTGCACACGCCCGAAGCGCTGCGCGAGGCTCTACGTCAAGGCCTTGCCACCGTGCGCCATCCCTACAAGCCCGGCCCCTTCTACATGCTGCTGCCGATCAACACGCAGCCGGCCATGGTGACGGTCAACCTCGCGACCCTCCCCGCTCCGGTCACGGTAGCGCCAGCGCGGCCGGCAGGTGATGCGCCTTATGCGGAGGCTGCCGCGCGCATCGCGGCGGCCGACCGCATTGTCATCAAGGTGGGCGGCGGCGGCCGGCGCTTCGCCGCACCGATCCGCGCATTGGCCGAGCGCATCGGCGCCGCGGTCGTGCTCTCGCCGGGGAGCACAGGCGTGCTACCCGACGCGCATGCGCAGAACATGCATGTCGGCGGCTCGAAGGGCTCGATCAGCGGCAACTTCGCCATGAGCGGCGCCGAACTGCTGATCGCCATCGGCACGCGCGGCGTCTGTCAGGCGGACTGCTCGGGCATCGGCTATCCGAATGTCGGCGCGGTCATCAACATAAACGGTGATCTCGACGACGTGCTGCACTACGCCAACACGGTGCCGCTCGCCGGCGACATCGGCGCGACGCTCGAGCGGCTGATGCAGGCACTGAGCGACCGCGTTCTGCTGTCGCCCGGGAAGCACGCCTGGCTCGACGCCTGCGCTGGCAAGAAGCAGGAGTGGGCGGCCTTCCGCGCAGCGCGCATCGCCGCGCCTGCGCCGGTCGACGAGGTCTGGCAGCGCCGAGTGATGACGCAGCCGCAGGCAATCAAGGCGGCGCTCGATTTTGCCAGGGTACGCGACGCGGTGAAGCTGTTCGATGCCGGCGACGTGCAGGCGAACGGTTTCCAGCTTGCCGAGGACGACCGTCCCTTCCAGACCTTCACCGAGGCCGGCGCCTCCTATATGGGCTTCGCCGTCAGCGCGCTGATGGCAGCGGCCATTGCCGACAGGCCGGCTTATGCCATCGCCTTCTCGGGCGACGGCTCCTTCATGATGAACCCGCAGGTACTGATCGACGCGGTCGAGCACCGGCTGAAGGCGATGATCATTGTCTTCGACAACCGGCGCATGGCGGCAATCTCCAGTCTGCAGCGTGAACAATATGGGGCCGAGTTCCGCACCAGCGACTCCGTCGCGGTCGACTATGTCCGTCTCGCCTCGGCCGTCGATGGCGTGCTGGCGCTGCACGGCGGCGATACCGCCGAGACGCTGACCAGCGCGATGGAGAAGGCCTACGCCCATGACGGGCTGTCGCTCGTCCACGTGCCGGTCTATGGCGGCGACGATCCGGTCGGCGGTCTCGGCGCCTATGGCTCATGGAATGTCGGCAACTGGGTGGACGAGGTGGAAGCGAAATACCTCCGCGCGACCATCTGACGAAGAAGCGCCCGGGAGGCAAACGATGTACCAGCAATACGGAATCCTCATCGACAACGAATGGCGCCCGGCGCGGGCCGGTGCGACCCTCACCGTCGCTTCGCCGGTGAGCGAGGAGCCGATCGGCACGATCCCCGCCGGCACGACGGAGGATGCCGACATCGTGCTCGCCAGCGCGGCGAAGGGCTTTGCCGTGTGGCGCGAGACACCCGCCTGGGAGCGCGCCAAGATCATGCGCCGCGCCGCCGACCTGATGCGCGAACGCATCGAAGCGAACGCACGGGTCATGAGCACCGAGACCGGCAAGCCGCTGGCCGAGGCGCGTGGCGAATGGACCGGAACGGCCGACCAGTTTGAATGGTACGCCGAGGAGGCAAAGCGGATTTACGGGCAGACGATCCCGGGCCGCACGCCGGAGCAGCGCATGACCGTGCTTTACCAGCCGGTCGGCATCTGCCTGTCGCTGTCGGCCTGGAATTTCCCGGCGCTGTTGCCAGCGCGCAAGGTCGCCGCGGCGCTCGCCGCCGGCTGCGCGATCGTGGCGCGACCCGCCTCCGAGGCACCGGGCAGCTGCTTCCTGATCGCCGAAGCGCTGATCGACGCGGGTTTGCCGCCCGGCGTGGTGACCGTGATCACGGGCGACGCGGCGCTGCTCGCCGACCATCTCATCGCCGCGCCGGCGATCCGCAAGGTGTCGCTCACCGGCTCGGTCGCCGTCGGACGCAAGGTGCTGATGCAATGCGCCGCCGGCATCAAGCGCGCGTCGATGGAGCTTGGCGGCCATGCACCGGTGATCGTGCATCGCGATGCCGACCCGGTGGCAAGCGCGAAGGCGCTCGCGGCCGGCAAGTTTCGCAACGCCGGTCAGGTGTGCATCTCACCGACACGCTTCTACGTGCATGAGAGCCTGAAGGCACCCTTCGAGGAAAGCTTCGTAGAGAGCGCCCGTGCCATCGTCGTCGGCGACGGCCTGAAGGATGGCGTCACCATGGGGCCGATGATCCGCGGAAGCGCAGTCGACAGCGCACTCGCACTGGTCGAGGATGCGGTGTCGCGCGGCGCGCGCCTGTTGCTTGGCGGTGGGCGACCGGCGCATCTCAACAAGGGCCACTTCCTCGAACCGACGGTGCTTGCCGACACTCCGGACGATGCGCGCATCATGAACGAGGAGCCCTTCGGCCCGCTGGCGCCGATTGCGACCTTCACGGACGAGGACGAGGTGCTGGAGCGCGCCAACGCCCTGCCCTTCGGACTTGCCTCCTATGTCTTCAGCGGCAGTGCCGAGCGGGCCTTGCGCACCGCCGAAAGGCTGGAGGCCGGCATGGTCGGCGTCAACGAGGTTCTGCTCGCCACGGCCGAGGCACCGTTTGGCGGGATCAAGGAAAGCGGCTACGGTCGGGAAGGCGGGGCGCTCGGCATCCGCGACTATCTGGAACCGAAATACATTCGGCAGCGCCTGACCGGCAACTGATGAGATCCTCCTCCGATGGCTGACAGCAAGGCTCCCCACGGTCTCGACCGCGGGGTCACCCAGTATGGCGACCGCGAGTTCGCCCGCTATCTCCGCCGCTCCTTCGCGAAGTCGATGGGCTATTCCGACGAGATGCTGGCGCGACCGATCGTCGGCATCTGCTACACGCCCTCGGGCTTCAACAACTGCCATCGCCATTTCCCGGAGATGCTGGAAGCTGTGAAGCGCGGCGTGCTGGCGGAAGGCGCCCTGCCGATGCCCTTCCCGGTCGTCTCGCTCGGCGAGGTGTTCCTCAGCCCGACGAGCTTCAAATACCGCAACCTGATGGCGATGGACGTGGAGGAGATGATCCGCGCCCAGCCGATGGATTCGGTGGTGCTGATGGGCGGCTGCGACAAGACCGTGCCGGCCGAGCTGATGGGCGCGGTCTCCGCCGACCTGCCGGCGGTGCAGCTGGTCGCGGGGCCGATGTCGACCGGACGATGGCGCGGCGAACGGCTCGGCGCCTGCACGGATTGCCGCCGCTTCTGGGCGCAATATCGCGGCGGCCGCGTCTCGGACGAAGAGATCGCCGACATCGAGGGCCGGCTCTCGGTCACCGCCGGAACCTGCGCGGTGATGGGCACGGCAAGCACGATGGCCTGCATTGCCGAGGCGCTCGGCATGGCGCTGCCCGGCTCGGCGACGGCGCCGGCGGTGCATGCCGACCGGCTGCGCATCGCCGAGGAGAGCGGACGCGCCGCGGCGCGCATGATCGGCTCGAAACTGACGCCACGCGCGATCGTGACGCCGGGCGCGGTGGAGAACGCGCTCCGCGTTCTGCTGGCGCTCTCAGGCTCGACCAACGCGGTCATCCATCTCACCGCCGTGGCCGGCCGTGCCGGGCTGAAAATCGGCCTCGACGACCTCAACCGGCTCGCCGAGGACACGCCGACGCTGGTCGACCTCAAGCCGGTCGGCGAGAACTATATGGAGGACCTCGATGCCGCGGGCGGTCTCGAGGGCGTGCTGCGCGAACTGAAGCCGCTGCTCCACCTCGACGCCATGACGGTGACCGGCGAGACGCTCGGCGAACGCCTGGCGAAACCGGCGCCCTACATCGACCCGGCCATCGTGCGGCCGGCTTCCACGCCGATCGCCGCCAATGGCGGGCTCATCGGCCTCGCCGGCTCGCTGGCGCCAGAGGGCGCATTGCTGAAGCGTGCGGCTGCGACGCCCGCTCTGATGGAACACACGGGCCGCGCCGTGGTCTTCGCATCGCTCGACGACCTTGCCGACCGCATCGACTCGCCCGATCTCGACGTAACCGCCGACGACATCCTCGTGCTGCAGAATGCCGGGCCGCGCAGCCCGGCGGCCATGCCCGAGGCAGGCTATCTGCCGATCCCGTCGAAGCTGGCGCGTGCTGGCGTCAAGGACATGGTGCGGATTTCCGACGCGCGCATGAGCGGCACGGCCTTCGGCACCATCGTGCTGCACATCACGCCGGAGGCCGCCGATGGCGGGCCGCTGGCGCTGGTCAGGAATGGCGACATGATCCGCCTGTCGGCTTCCGAACGGCGCATCGACCTGCTGGTCGACGAGGCGGAACTCGCCACCCGCCGGGCGACCCTGCCGCCGCGCCCGCCTTTGCCGGAGCGCGGTTACGGCCAGCTCTTCGAGAGGACGATCACCAGCGCCACCGACGGATGCGACTTCGACTTCCTGCGTCCGGCCGAGGTCAAGCCGCTTCGCGCCTGAGCAGCGCGCGGTTCCCCTTGCATGCCCGGATGATCCGGGGCATCGGGGGGCACGGCTTTCATCGAACGCGGAAGTGACATTCAGCATGACTAACGGCGCAACTCCTTCCTTCGTCCTCGCGGCATCGCATTCCGGGTCCGGCGATATCCGTACCTTCCGGCCGAGCGCGGCGATGGATCGCCTCGATCCGGTGCAGACCATCGCGGTGACCGAAGACGCCGATGCGCTGGTGATGAGCGTGCCGATGGTCTTCCTGGCGAAGCGGCAGGTCCTGCTGGCGGGGCTGCGTGGTGCGCCCTTCCCTGTCGTCGCGTTTCGCTTCGATCGCCAGACCGCAAAGCTGACCCGAATGGGAGAAAGCCGGCTCCCGGGCAGCGCGCCCTATCTCTCGGTCGACGCGGACGAGCGCTTCCTGCTGAGCGTCGCCAATCCGGGCGCCTCGGCCTTCGTGCAGGAACTTGCGCCCGACGGACTGCCGAAGCCGGAACCGACATCGTCTCATACGGGCATGCCCAAGGCGCACTGCGTCCTCGCGCGCGGCAACGTCGTCTACGTGGCGAGCTGCGACGGGCCGGCCATCTTCCAGTTCACGCT
>Ga0207847_100351_pt1 | contig 10155 bp, 10 predicted proteins | sample TtaePargueraPR_8_FD_187736 | JGI IMG/M metagenome (GOLD analysis project Ga0207847, IMG submission 187736) | Aerobic enrichment media microbial communities from Bioluminiscent Bay, La Parguera, Puerto Rico - Tt and E1 (SPAdes) | ecosystem: Environmental > Aquatic > Marine > Unclassified ...
CGCCCGGCAGTCCGGCATAGCTGACCCACGACACGCGGCTGTCGCCCGCGAGGAATTCGGCCACCGCCTTGGCGTTGTCGGAGTGCTTCTGCATGCGCAGCGGCAACGTCTCCGAGCCGGTCAGGATGAGGAACGAGTTGAATGGCGAGATCGCCGGGCCGAGGTCGCGCAGGCCGAGCACGCGGCACGCGATGGCGAAGGCGAAATTGCCGAAAGTCTCGCCGAGCACCATGCCGTTGTATTCCGGACGCGGCGCCGAGAGCATCGGGAAGCGGTCATTGGCGGTCCAGTTGAACTTGCCGCCGTCGACGATGATTCCGCCGATGGAGTTGCCGTGGCCGCCGATGAACTTGGTCATCGAGTGCACGACGATGTCGGCGCCATGCTCGAAGGGCCGGCAGAGGTAGGGCGTCGCCAGCGTGTTGTCGACGATGAGTGGCACCCCCGCGCGCTTGGCGATGGCCGCGACGCCGGCGATGTCCGTAACGACGCCGCCCGGATTGGCGATCGACTCGATGAAGATCGCCTTGGTCTTCGGGCTGATCGCCTGCTCGAAGGTCGCAAGGTCGTCGATGTTCGCCCACTTCACGTTCCAGCCGAAGCTCTTGAACGAGTGATTGAACTGGTTGATCGAGCCGCCGTAGAGCTGGCCAGCGGCGACGAACTCGTCGCCCGGCTGCATCAGCGCATGCAGCGTGACGAGCTGCGCCGCATGGCCCGAGGCGACCGCGAGCGCCGCGGTGCCACCTTCCAGCGCCGCGATGCGCTGCTCCAGCACATCGCTCGTCGGGCTCATGATGCGGGTGTAGATGTTGCCGAAGGCCTGCAGCCCGAACAGTGAGGCGGCATGGTCGGCGTCGTTGAAGACGTAAGAGGCCGTTTGGTAGATCGGCGTCACGCGCGCGCCGGTCGTCGGGTCGGGCTTGGCGCCGGCGTGGACGGCCAACGTCGAAAATGCGGGTACGCGGTCTTCACTCATGGGGGTTTCCTCCGTCTCCGGGCGCATTCGTCGGCCCGCGCTGGGGTTATCCCTAGAGCGTTAGCAATCTCCAAAGCAAATGCTGCCAAATCGGCCCGCCGGAACGGAAGCGATTTGCCCGCCCGCCGCCCCTAGAGGCCGAGGCGCCTGTGCTCGATCTTGATGCAGTGGTCCTGCACCACAGTCACACCGGCCGCTTCCGCCTTCTGTGCCGCCTCTTCATTGGCGATCCCGAGCTGCATCCAGATGACCTTCGGCTTCGGCTCCAGCGCCAGCGCTGCGTCCACGACTGGAGGGATGGCTTCGCTTCGCCGGAAGATGTCGACGATGTCGATCGGCTCCGGCACGTCGGCCAGCGACGCATAGATCGTCCGGCCGAACAGCTTCTCGCCGGCATGACCGGGGTTGATCGGGAAGACCTCGTAGCCTTGCTGGATAAGGAAACCGGTGATGGCGCGGCTGTCGCGCCCGGCCCTCGGCGAGGCACCAACCACCGCGATGGTCCGCGACGTCGTCAGGATCTCGCGCAAACCCTCGTCACCCACAGGCGTTTGAAACATCAAGAATTCTCCATCCGGCCAATGCTGTCGTGTCCAAAAAGGCACGCAAAAAAAGAATCAAATGACCCACAGACTCCTGAGCCCCGTTAATTGCTACCTTGTCACATCTGCCGTCCGGCAAAGATGCAGTGGACGACGCGTCTTCGGGAGAGAGCCATGAATAAGTGTATCTTGTCGATTAGCGCGATGAGCGCATTCCTCATTGTCGGCGCCGCCAGCGCGCAGGCCGCCGATCTCCCCTACACCCCGCCGCCGCCGGTCTATTCGCCGGCGCCGGCCGCGAGTTGGAGCGGCTTCTACATCGGCGCGGTCGGCGCCTATGGCTGGGGCGACTCCGATGCGACCCTCGCCGGGCCGAACATTTTCGGCAACGGCGTGGACATGAGCCTTACGGGCGCCCTTGTTGGCGGCACCCTCGGCTACAACTGGCAGCATGGCAATCTGGTGCTCGGCGTCGAGGGCGACATCTCGGCCGGCAAGATCGGCGGCAACGCTACGACCACGGCATTCCCAGCGACTCTCGGCTCCTACGACGTGGGCTGGCTCGGAACGGTCCGTGCGCGGGTTGGCTGGTCGGGCACGCTGGGCGGCAGTCCTTGGCTCTGGTACGTGACGGCGGGTGGTGCCTGGGCCGGTGCTGACCGGACGATCCAGAACCAGTTCAACACACCTGCGGTCAGCACCTCGGCCACGCATTCGGGATGGACCGTCGGCCTCGGCGCCGAATACGCCATCAACCCGAACTGGAGCGTCAAGGGCGAGTACCTCTACGTCGACCTCGGCTCCGAAAACTACGTCGGCGGCTTCGGCGGCGGCGGTGCGACGCAGGTGACGAGCGTCAGCCTGAAGACGCACCTTCTGCGTTTGGGCGTCAACTACAAGTTCTGATCGCCCTCCCTGCGGGCTTGGCAAAAGGCGGCCCCCCGGGCCGCCTTTTACTTTTGGCAGGCTCTAGCCCCGCTCAAACAGCGCGTCGAGCTCGTCGCTGTAAGGCGCCACGACGTCGAGATTGTTCTGCGAAGGACGCATCGCGTTCAGCGACTGTGCCGAAAGCTGGAACTGCTGCAGCATCATCTCCTTCTGCTGCGGCGTCAGGTTGGGGTTGTTGCGGACCTGCTCGATCGCCTCGGCCATCTTGCTGTCGATCTCGCCACCCTTGCGGGCAAAGGTATGGGCCGTGGCGACGCTGGTGAAGGTGGTCGCCCAGGTCTGAAAGTCCGCAAACCCGTATTTTTGGCAGACCGCCGCCAGTTCACCATGCGCCGACCTTTGCATGGCCCAGGCCTGCCACATGCCGGCCGGCCCCTCGCCCATGCTCTTGCCCTTCATGTCGTATTTCGCCGACAGCTTGTCTGCGGTCGCCTTCACGTCGGGCACGCTCGCTATCAGGTTCTCGACCATCGTCGGAGTCAGCTCGATCTGCTGTCCGAACGGCATCTGGGCCGCGGCCGGCCCGGCGAAAATGCCCATAACGAGAGCAAGAAGCACGGCGGCAGCGCCCGCCGTCAGTCTGCGTGCAACGGTCATCGGTCTTCTCATATCCTCATGTGCCGGCAGGTGGTTCCGCCGCGCCCGGCACCATGCGAGACCCCTGTGACGCAAACAATGCAGTGCTTCACACCGCCTCTGCGGTATTAAAATACCACACACATAACGGACTGAAATCGCTTGTTTTATCGCGCTTCGTGCTTGACGATTGGCGCATCCACAGCTAGAACCCCGGGCATCCGGCGGCGCCCCGTGCGCCGCCTTCCGTTTTCAACACGCCGGAACGCACATGAAAACCTTCAATCTGAAGCCGGCCGATGTCGAGAAGAAGTGGGTGGTGATCGACGCCGAAGGACTCGTCGTCGGTCGTCTGGCGGCGATCGTCGCGCGTCGTCTGCGCGGCAAGCATCTCGCCAGCTACACCCCCCATGTCGACTGCGGCGACAACGTCATCGTAATCAATGCCGAGAAGGTGGCCTTCACCGGCCGCAAGCGGCAGGACAAGAAGTATTACTGGCATACCGGCCACATCGGCGGGATCAAGGAGCGCACCGCTGCCAAGCTCCTCGATGGCCGCTTCCCCGAGCGCGTCGTTGAGAAGGCGGTCGAGCGCATGCTCCCCGAGGGGCCGCTTGCCCGTCGCCAGCTCAAGAACCTCCGCGTCTACAAGGGCAGCGAGCATCCCCACGAGGCCCAGCAGCCCGAGGCGCTCGACATCGCCGGTATGAGCCGCAAGAACGCGAGGAACAACTGATCATGGCCGACCTGCAATCCCTCCAGGACCTCGCCACCGAGGTGCCGGCCGCTCCGGTTCATGTCCAGAAGCTCGACGGTCTTGGCCGTGCCTACGCCACCGGCAAGCGCAAGGACGCGGTCGCCCGCGTCTGGGTGACGCGCGGCGGCGGTCGCATCATCGTCAACGGCAAGGACTTCACCGAGTACTTCGCCCGTCCGGTGCTGCAGATGATCCTGCGCCAGCCGATCCTCGAAGCCGACCGTGACGGCCAGTACGACGTCAACGCCACCGTCTCCGGCGGCGGTCTGTCGGGCCAGGCGGGCGCGCTCCGCCATGGCATTTCGCGGGCGCTCACCTACTACGAGCCGGAACTGCGCGGCGTGCTCAAGAAGGCGGGCTTCCTGACCCGCGACTCGCGCACCGTCGAGCGCAAGAAGTACGGCCGCAAGAAGGCCCGTCGCTCCTTCCAGTTCTCCAAGCGCTGATCGGCGCTCCCTTTCGAGAGCTTTCAAAGGGCGGGCCGGTTGGTCCGCCCTTTTTCTTTGCGTGCGATGCCGCTATTTCCCTTCGCGGCTCCGACTATCGAGGTGCGATCATGGTTGCGACGGTTTTCATCGACGGCGAGGCCGGCACCACCGGTCTGCAGATCCGCCAGCGGCTGGAAGGCCGGCAGGACCTCCGCGTCGTCTCCATCGCACCTGACAAGCGCAAGGACGCCGGCGCTCGGGCCGAGATGCTCAACGGCGCCGACGCGGTCATTCTATGCTTGCCCGATGACGCTGCCCGCGAGGCCGTCAGCCTGATCGGCAGCAACAGCACCAAGGTCGTCGACGCCTCCACGGCACATCGCGTCGCCGAGGGCTGGACCTTCGGTTTCCCGGAGATGGACCCGGACCAGCGCGCCGCGGTGGCGGGCGCCAGCCGGGTTTCCAACCCCGGCTGCTGGTCGACCGGCGCCATCGGCATGCTGCGTCCGCTGACCGCCGCCGACATCGTTCCGGCCGACATGCCGCTCACCATCTTCGGCGTCTCCGGCTATTCCGGCGGCGGCAAGTCCATGATCGCCGAGTTCGAGGACGAAGCCGCCCCGAACCACACCGAGGACCGCGTCCGCATCTACGGTCTGACGCTCAAGCACAAGCACGTGCCCGAGATCATGAAACATGGCGGCGTCACCATGCGGCCCGTCTTCGCGCCCTCGGTAGGCCGCTACTACAAGGGCATGCTGGTCGAGATGCCGCTTCATCTCGATGCCCTCCCCGGCAAGCCGTCGCTCGCCGACATCCACGCTGCCCTCGCCGCCCGCTATGCCGGCGAGCGCTTCGTCGAGGTGGTCCCGCTGGAGGAATCGGCGAAGCTCGCCGGCCTGCAGCCGGAAGCGCTGAACAACACCAACCGCATGAAGATTTACGTCTTCGGCTCGGACGATGCGCGTCAGGCGCGCCTGGTTGCCCAACTCGACAATCTCGGCAAGGGCGCGTCCGGCGCGGCGGTGCAGAACCTTAACCTGATGCTCGGGCTCGACGAGGCCGCCGGCCTCGCCTGAACGCGCTCAGGCGGCGCTCGCTACAGGCAGCGGTGTCGCCGGCCACATGCCGCGCAGGTGCGACACCGCGGCGATCAGCACGACCACCGCGCCGAGCTGATGGGTCAGCGCCACGTCGAGCGACACGACGAGCAGCAGCGTCGCGATGCCGAGGCAGGCCTGCAGCGTCACCAACCCTGCGACGATGGCCGCCGAACGCCCGTTGCCCGTGCCCCGCGCCTGCCACGCATGAATCCAGGCGACCGCGAACAGCACATAAGCCCCGAGACGGTGGTCGAACTGCACCGTGGCAACGTTCTCGAACAGGTTCCGCCACCACGGCTCCTGAATGAACAGGCCGGAGGGCACAAGCGCGCCGTCCATCAGCGGCCAGGTGTTGAAGGTCATGCCGGCATCGAGGCCGGCGACCAGCGCCCCGAGGAAGATCTGCACGAAGGTCAGCGCCACGACCAGCGCGGCAACCCCGCGCAGGCGCCAACGCGACGTGCACAGCGGGCTGGGTGAGAGCCCGCGCACCACCCAAACGATATAGGCGAGGATCACGACTGCCAGCGTCAGGTGGATGGCGAGCCGGTACTGGCTGACGTCGGTACGCTCGACGAGGCCGCTCGAAACCATCCACCAGCCGACCGCACCCTGCAGCCCGCCGAGCAGGAAGATCACGACGACGCGCGGCTTCAGCGCCGGCTCGATGCGGCCCGTCACCCAGAAGGCGACCAGCGGCACCAGCACGACGACGCCGATAAGGCGACCGAGCAGCCGGTGTGCCCACTCCCACCAGAAGATGCTCTTGAACGCGTCAAGGGACATGCCCTTGTTGATCTGCTGGTATTCCGGGATCTGCTGGTATTTCAGGAATTCTTCCTGCCACTCCGCATCGTTGAGCGGCGGAATGACGCCATGGATCGGCTTCCACTCGGTGATCGACAGGCCGGAATTCGTAAGCCGCGTCGCACCGCCGACGACCACCATCGCGACGATCATCAGCGCCACCACCGACAGCCACACACGCACCACCGTGCGGTCGCGACGGCGGTCCCGGGGCATGACGGGATGACTGGCGGCGATACTTGCCAAGAACGCAACTCCTGGGCCAAAGGGTACAGGAGCGGCGAGCCGCGGGGCAAGCGTTCCCTGTGCGCCTCACGGCCGCATGGGCAGGAGACGACGACAGTGCCGCGCACCCTCCGCAAGTTCATTGGCGCGGCGCTTCTGGTGCTTTTCGTGCCGTTCTATGCGCTCGTCGCGATGACGGTCGCGGCCGCCACCCTGCCCGGCACCTCAACCTTCACGCAGACGGTCTTCTACGCCGTCGCCGGGCTGCTCTGGGTCATCCCGGCCGGCCTGATCATCAAATGGATGCAGCGCCCCGATCCCGGCGAGAGCTGAGCCTCAGGCAGCCGCCTCTTCCTCGGCGGCCTTCTCCCGCGGCATGACCTCTTCCGCACCGGGCTCGATCTCATCCGCCGGCTCGGCCGGAGCCGGATCAACCACCAGCAGCATTGTGTGCGCGTCGGTCACCGCGGCAATTCGCTCGAAGGCGCCGCGCGTGCGCGGATCGGACGAGCCGAACTCACTAACCACCACGCCCATGTCAGCGCTTCGGCCGACAAGCGGGATCATCTCGTCGCCGGCGTCGATGACGACGCAGTCATAGGTCATCGCGAGCGCCGACAGGATCGTCTCGAGGCGTTCCTCCGACAGCGTCTTCGGGCTCAGTCTGCGCCGTCCGGCGGGAATGAAATGCGCCCGCGAGCGACGGTCGCGGAAGATGACCTGCGCAAAGGACGCCTCGCCGTCGAAGAGATCCGAGAAGCCCGGCAGGTCCGTCCCCTCGCCCATCGAGATGGCGTTCGCCCCGTCGCCACGGAAATCCACCACCACGGCGCGCGCGTCGGCGCGGGCCAGCGCCCGGGCGAGCGCCACGGCCGCCAGCGGCCGGCCATTTTCGTCGGAGCCTTCGGCAAGCGTCACCAGCGCCCGACGCGAACCGCGGCTGATGATCTCGGTCGAAATTTCGGCAAGCGATTCCTCGACACGGTCGACCAGTTCCGGCGCGAGCGTCGGTTCGCCTGGCATCATGCGGCGCACGCTGTGATCGTCCGCCCAGCGCAGGTGACCGCCGACCGGCATCGCGTCCGGCACCATCGGCAGCGGCTCGACGAACTGCACCCGGCGCATCGGCCGTCCGCTCGCCAGTTCGCGGAGCAGGATGAACGCGATCGAAAGCACCAGCGCCGCCACGGCGGCGGCCGCTGTCATCGGCACGACCTTCGGGAAGCTCGGCTCGTCGGAGACCGCCGCGCGCGACACGATGCGGGCATCGGCCGGCGGCAGGCTCGCCTGCTCGCGGGACACCGCCTCGCGATAACGCCTGAGGTACGTATCGAGCAGATCGCGCTGCGCCGCCGCCTCGCGTTCAAGCGCGCGCAACTCCACTTCGGCGCCATTGGCCTCGCCCGTCGCTACCTTCTGGAGCGTCACGCTGGCATTCAGCTCCTTCGCGCGCGCCTGCGCCCGGGCAACCTCGGCATCGAGGCCGTCGACGATCTTGCGTGCCTCGACGTCGATCAGCCGGTCGAGATCGCGGACCTGCGCGTTCAGTTCGCGCATGCGCGGATGCTGCGGCAGGAGCGTCGCGGAAAGCTGGGCGATCTGCGCACGCAGGCCGACTTGCTGTTCGACCAGACGCTGGATCAGAGGCGAATTCTGCACTTCCGGCAGGTTCGAGATGCTGCCGACCTGCAGAGCCGCGCGAATCTGGTCGGCGCGCGCCTTGGCGTCGGCTATCTCCGCCTGAACCTTGGAGAGCTCGGTATTGAGGTCGCCAAGCTGCTGCTGCGGCAGCGTCGAGTCGCCCGTCCCGCCAGACGAGAACAGATCGTTCTCGCTGCGGAAGGCCTCAACCTTGGCTTCGGCGTCCTGAACCTTCGTCCGCAATTCGCCGATCTGACCGTCGAGGTACTTCGCCGCATCAGCCGTCGCCGTCCGCTTGGCCTCGCGTTGCAGCACAATGTAGCCTTCGGCGATGGCGTTCGCGATCGCAGCCGCCAGTTCGGGATCGTTCGAGCGGAAGTCGACCACGATGACCCGCGACCGGTCGACCGCATAGACCGACAGCCGCTTGTAATAGGCTTTCAGAACCTGATCCTCGACCGTCCCCATCGGCTTGCTGTCGAGGCCGACGGCCGTCAGCACAGTGTCAAGAAACGATGCGGAGCGGAGCGCCGGATTGAACTCGGCCTTGCTGGCGAGATCGAGCTTCTCGGCGACCGAACGCGCCAGATCGCGCGAGCGCACGAGCTGCACCTGGCTGGTGATCGCCTGCTCGTCGAGCCCGGTCATGGTCTGCTCGGCCGACGCCTGAGTCGCGTCGGTCAATCCACCGTCCCCGCCATCGATGAGGATCGAGACTTCCGACGTGTAGCTCGGCGGCAGCGCCTTCAGCCCGAAGAACGCCCCCACGCTCACCAGCGCCACGAACAGCACGATAAGCGGCAGCTTCCTCAACAGCGTTGAGAAAAGCGCCCGGAGATCGATCTCCATATCTGCTTCGGCGGCTGCCCGGTTTTCCATCTGAAGACTCGCAACTGGAACCAGGCCCGATGATCGGGACTCATGGTAATCACATGGTTAACGGCGTTAACGATAGAGATGAGCGTTTCGTAACCTCGATTAACGCTCCGTTAACTTGCCCGATACTTGCCCCCGCCGAGTCGCCGGGAATCCTTGTCTTTACTGCGTATTAACCATAACGCCCGGATAGTCGAACGCGTCGCCGCACCACCCGGGTCGAGCCCTGACATGCGTTCGTTTGGACTGTTCCTAGCCTGCCTCGTTCTGCTCACCGGGTGCGCCAACACGCCGAAGGTCGAGGACGGTTACCACCCCGAACTCGTCTCGCCCTACCAGCTCGATGCCGGCGACCGCATCCGCGTCATCGTCTTCGGCCAGACCGACCTTTCCAACACCTATGTCGTGGACCAGTCGGGCAATATCGCCATGCCGCTCATCGGCACCGTGCGCGCCCGCGGCCGGTCGACCGCGCAGATCGAGACCGACATCGCAGCCCGGCTCAAGAAGGGCTATCTGCGCAATCCGGACGTCTCGGTCGAGATCGACCGCTACCGCCCCTTTTTCGCCATGGGCGAGGTCGGCGCCGCGGGGCAGTACCCATACGTCCCCGGCATGACCGTGCAGCAGGCGGTCGCCGTAGCCGGCGGCTTCACGCCGCGCGCCGACATTCACTACGTCCAGGTGACGCGCAGCATCGACGGCCAGCTCGGCACCGCGCTCCTGCGCATGAGCGATCCCGTGCTGCCTGGCGACACGATCTTCGTCCGTGAACGCCATCTCTAGCGCATGCCCGACAAGCGGATGCCCCGGGGTGAAGGCAGGTGAAGGTTGTCCACTGCTTCCGTGATCCTTCCGGCGGGCTCTTTCGCCACGTCCGCGACCTCGCGGAGGCACAGCACGCCGCCGGCCATGCGGTGGGCGTCGTCTGCGACGCGGCGGTCGGCGATCCGCTTGACGAACATGCGCTGGAGGCGATGCGGCCGGTCCTGTCCCTCGGCCTCATGCGCTTCCCGATGCGCCGCCAGATGGCGCCTTCCGATCTCGCCGCGACCTGGCGCATTGCCGGCGCCCTGCGGCCTCTCGCTCCCGATGTCCTGCACGGTCACGGCGCCAAGGGTGGCGCCTACCGCGAGGACGATCCGGTGCATCCGGTCAATCTCTACGGCCGCAGCAAGGCGGCCGGCGAGGACGCCGTGCGCGCCGCCTTCCCGGACGCGACGATCCTCCGGCCCAGCATCGTTTTCGGCCCCGACGACGATTTCTTCAACCG
>Ga0207847_100352_pt1 | contig 10123 bp, 7 predicted proteins | sample TtaePargueraPR_8_FD_187736 | JGI IMG/M metagenome (GOLD analysis project Ga0207847, IMG submission 187736) | Aerobic enrichment media microbial communities from Bioluminiscent Bay, La Parguera, Puerto Rico - Tt and E1 (SPAdes) | ecosystem: Environmental > Aquatic > Marine > Unclassified ...
GAAGAAAATCCCCCCTTGGAACCCCCCTCTTGGAATGTGGATATATGGATAACCCTACGGGTTACCCACATACCCACATTCTTAATAGTAATATTCTTCGAATATCTATATTTTGTAAATCTAAAGGTTGGTGGAGAAGCGTAGAAATTTCGTTCCATCCCCCATTTCGTCATTCCGAGCGGATCCGCCAGCTGGCGGAGGAGCGTGGGAATCTCGTTATTAGAGTCTTAAAGTTACTATTGGCAAAAATTGTCCGTGTTTTCAAGGACGAGATTGCTACGTCGCACCACTTACTGTCGTGCGTGGTGTTTCGCGCCTGCCCACCGTAATGAAATAAAGGCGGGCAATGACGGGGTAGGCAATGACGGTGTATTTGAATTAACTCTTCAAACTATATCCCTCTCTCCGCGGACGGCTTAAAAAGTGGTTGCCCCATTCGCTGTTTGTGAATTTCTCCGCCTGTGCATCCCATTTCATTTTTACGCCTACTTCGCCGGTTCGCTCGCTTACCCATCGCGCGATGTTGCCAAGATGACCTACGGTAGCAGAACGGTGGCCTATTTCCACATCGGCTAACGGTATTGAGCGGTCCCTGACACAATCGATAAAGTTTTGGGAATGGTTTTCACTGGTAGGTATTTGCACTTCCATATCTTCCAAAGGAAGGGTAAGCCATGATTGGTCACTGACTTCAAGTATACCCCTGCCTACCCTTATCTGGCCTTTATCCCCTATAAAAAGCGCACCTCCGGTAGGTTCGGAATCTTGCGAAAGCTCTACGTGGATATTACCCGGATAGGTGTAGTGGATGATGGGGTCTTTCTCTCCAAAGAACCGTCCATAAGGAGAGTCGGCTTTTGCAATCCAGGGCTTATAGGGTTTTCCTTCTACCCAAACTTCTTCCGGGCCACTCTCATCCATGTTAAGCGCCCATTGGATCTGGTCTAAGCCATGCGCTCCCCAGCCACAAATTTCACCGCCGCAAAAGTCTTTGATGGACAGCCAGCCCGGGTTGGAGCGGCTTCTTTTAATATTCTCGTTATACGGATGTGGTTCGACAGGTCCCATCCACATATCCCAATCCACTCCGTCCGGAACGGGTTGTGCCGGGAGGGCATTTTCCCACGGGCCGGGATAATTCACACCAACGATCCTATTCACCTTGCCGATATAGCCATTGCGTATCAGCATAATGGCCCTGTGAAAGGTGTCCCAGCTTCTTTGCTGTGAACCCGTCTGCAATACACGTTGATGCTTTCTCACTGCATCGACCATAGCCCTGCCTTCTTCCACCGTCAGCGTCAATGCCTTTTCACAATAAATATCTTTACCGGCTTTTGCCGCATCGATGCTATGCTGGGCGTGCCAGTGATCCGGGCTGGCCACGATAACCGCATCAATATCTGAGCGATCAAGAAGTTGCCTGTAGTCCTGGTATGCTTTCACACCACTGCCAAGATTGGTTGCGGAACTTTGGGCACGCCCCAGGTCAGCATCTGCGGTGGCCGCAAACTCCACTCCTTCCAGGCTGGTAAAAGAACTTCCCAATCCACCAACGTTACCGGGACTTAAACCTCCAAATCTGCTTCCCGTGCCAATCGCACCCAGGATTACTTTATCGTTGGCACCTATCCTTTTGCCAGGACGGGCCAATACCTTAGAAGGAATAATGTAGGGTGCAGCAATACCGGCCACTCCGGCTGAAATACTCTTCTTCAAAAAATTTCGTCTGTCTGATTTACGACTCATGTTTTTACTAATGTTAAAGTTAAAGTTAGGTATTATGATCGTTTTTTCGCAGACCAATAATATAGTCAAATACTTGCAACCCACCTCCCTTTTGTGGTAAGGACGGCCAAGTGTTTCCATAATTGGTGAAGTTTGCTGGGCTGACTTACAATCGCAGATGGGTAACAAACGACTTACTGTCGTTCGTGGCCGAATGAAATGAAGGCGGGCAATGACGAAGTAGAGGGGATTCCTTTTGTCACGGCCTCAGCGTCTCAATGATGTTTGCATCTACCCAGTAAATGTCAATATTATTACCATCAATCTTTCTGTTAAACAGGATGTACTTTCCATCTGGTGTGACGGTAGCATAGGCATCCCAGCCCTGGGAATTAACACCCTCACCCATATTAATGGCAGGGCCCCATTCTCCATCTTTTTCCCGGAAACTGATATAAAGATCAGAATCACCGAAGCCTCCCTCCCGCTCACTGTCCCAGATCAGGTAGCTCTCATCCGGTGCGATGAAGGGGTGCGCGGTAAATGTGCCTGTGTTGACTATCGGGCCCATTTTCACAGGTTCCTGGCGCTTACCGTCCTTGACAGCTGAAATGCGGATGACATCCTTGCTTTTGTAATCATCAAATACATAAGTGCCCTTATCCGATGCTGTCAGGCGCATGATTCCCCAGTCTTCCCGGTCGAACATGGCATCCAGTCTTTTGAAATCCGACCAACCATCGCCTTCACGGTCCCTGTACACTTTGGCCATGTGCATCCGCTGGCCGTCGGGCGAGAAGGTAATCTCTCCCCTTCGCCTGTACTCGGTGTATTTCTTCCAGACGTTGTTTTCTTGTCGGAAGCCAATCACCGTTGGATGGAAATTGTCTTTGTCGTAAAACGTGTAGGCGCCACGATCCCGGGTAAAGTAAAATTCGTTCATACCCGGTGCAAACACACCTTCCAGCTCCCAACCTTCCTTTGAGATAATCCCTGGAGCAAAGGGTTCTGCGACCATCCCCGGTGGTTTCTGTCCCATATAGGGTCCTTCCAGCAGTGGAAATTCAGGTTCGTCTTCATGATCCGTTTGAGCTAGGCCCATGCCTGGAGCTGAACACATTAGTATTATATACAGAACAATTTTCATGTTTTTAAGTTTAGGTTAATCATGAGTTTAACCTCATTTATCAGGTTTTAACTTACCAATGACCTCCGTACTAACCCAATAAAGGTCTGATGCTTTATTTTCCTTTTGGCTACTGGTAAAAAACAAGTACTTCCCATCTGGTGAAACGGTAGCTGATCCCTGCCCCATTTCATTATTTATCTCACCGCCTAAACCGTAAGATTCACTCCAAGTTCCGTTGTGGTTGAAGCTGACGTACAGATCACCGTTTTCCTTTCCAGAGGTTCTTTCTGCATCGTACAGGATATAGCTTTCATCGGGCGCGACAAATGGATGAGCTATCCACTTACCATATCCGTTTATGGTTGCTTCCATTCGTGTCAATTCACTATATTCACCCCCTTGATTCATGGTATAATATATACCTTCATTTTCTAGCTTGTCTTCTTTCTCTTTAGAATTGAAATATAGATTGCCGTTCTCCGATGACGTGACGCACATGATCCATTTACCTTCAAACAGATCTTCTAACAGAAGCACAGGTTGGCTCCACCTACTTCCATCTTTTTCCACATACCATTGATGTAATCGTTCTGAATTCTTTTTGCTGAGCCATAGCTGCATGGCTAAAGAATCTGCCGGATCACATAATGGCCTTGTGCTTCCAAAATAGAGTCTATCTCCATTTGGACTAAATCTTGGATGCAAATCCAGGTATTCCTTATTCTGAGAGAAAAAGGCCAACTCAGGCTTTGACCACTTCCCATTAATTAGTTTCATCGTATAGATGTTATGTGTCTCTTCCGACTTTCTTCGCTGAAAAAAGAGTTCAGTCATATCGGGGTTAAAGGTGATAGAGCCCTCAAAGTGTCCATCCAGCGAAATAATTCCGGGAGCAAAAACCTCAGGTATCAGACCCGGTGGCTTTTGTCCCATGTAATGCCCTTCCAGGAGAGTAAATCCAGGTTTGTTCAATTCCACAAGCCAGCGAACACCCCGAACTACCGTCAAAGGAGATGCGGTTTGGTGCGTACCTTCGATCAGCTCGCGGATCAGGGACAAGCGTTCATCACCTCTGTTTTTCAGCATAGAAACGAATTCATCGACATGTTTGCCCAATGCTTCTTCTTCCGTCCCATTTGAAATAAAAACGTTGGCATCCAAACCTTCGTCCGGTTTGAGTTCGGACAGGTAAGATACACCTCGCCAAAGCGACGGACTGCCCAGGATGTAATTTTTAAAAGCATCAGGCTGTGCCATGAGTATGTAGGCGCCAAATAAACCGCCCAGCGAATAACCGAAATAGGTGCGATTGTCGGGGTCTACTCGGAAGTGGCTTTCTACAAAGTGGAACACATCCTTCCTGATGAAATTGAGATGCTTGTCTGCCTGGCCGAATTGGTACTTTGCTTGCCTTTCCGGGTCTTCGTTTTCCTGAAAAGAATAATCCCGAAACCTGCTAAAGAATTCTTCTCTGCCCTCTGTCTGATTTTCTGCATTGTCTTTTTGCCAGGAGATACCCACCAATATCACGTTCTCCATCATGTACTCTGTGATACCTGAAACCATTTCCACATGCCAAACGGCGTCTGTATAATAAATCACCGGATATCGGAGGTGTGGGCTGTCATGATACGCTGCAGGTACTTTGATAAACAACTCATACTGTCGATCGTTATTAGTATCTTCAATTGGGTAGACCTGTATCCGGGGGAGTTCCAAATTTGTACTTTTTGGTATTGTCAAGTCATCGCTTCTCTGGGCTAAGGCCGTATTTAATGAGAAGATCAATCCTAATGTGAAGAGGGTTGCTAGTTTCATTTTTAGATGGTTTAATGGTTGATATTATTGAACAAAAGCCGGTATGATCCGCTCTGCGGTCAGCTGCAGGGTATGGTTATCTCGATCATGAGAGGTCACCACAACCATCAGATCAAGGTCTTCGATCAACATAATGTACTGGCCACCACCACCTTGTGCGGATACACAGTAATAGCTTTTATCATCGTATTTTAAATCGGAGCTCCACCAATAATAACCGTACCCCTGATTGGAGACATCTTTGCCACCACCAAAGACATCGACATCATCACCCGTACAGACGATCCTGCTGATTGCTTTCGCGACGTATGATTCCGGAACTAACTGTTCACCATTCCATTTACCTTTATTCATGGCCAACATTCCGAACCTGACCATATCGCGCGACATGATGCTTGATCCCCCACCAGATACCGGCAGACCGCTAACCTCATCTGTCCCCCAACCATAATTCGTGATGCCCAATTTATCCAGGAGTTCATTTTTTATGAAGTCCATGGCCGACCCGGGTACAACCGCGTCAATGACTTGCATCACCAGCATGGGATCAGCCTGATACAAAAATGTTTGAGACGCTGAGGTAACAGGTGCAGAATGTTTGAGGTAGGCCTGAACCAGCCCCTGTCCCTTTATCAAACTTGAATCTTTCTCGAATGCCTCCCTTTGTTCTTCACTAATGCGAATACCTGAACGCATCGTCAGCGCCTGGTTCAGTGTGATTTTTTCTACACCCTCAACAAATTGGGTTGGATCCAGGTCTTTGAGAAAGCTGACCAACGGCTTGTCCAGATCGGCCATGGAGAGATAACCCAATTGGATGGCACGTCCGAGTGCCATGCTTGTGTAAACTTTGGTTGCTGAAGCTTGCGGATGGGGCAGGTTGATGCGACCACGCAAAAAGTAGGATTCGAACAGGAGCTTGCCTTTGTGGGTAATAAGAAAGCTATCGAAGTTGCCATGTTTATGATCGGCTATCTCCTGCGCCAGCTTAAGGATCATTGCTTTCTTGCCACCATCGATGCCTAATTCGCCCACGAGAATACCGTCTTTTCTAGCCGTTGGCGATGGATTGATAAAGGCTTTTTCGAGGATTGGAATATCAAAGAATGGAACCTCGGACCCATCGGCTGTAGCCTCGACTTCAGCAACCGTAGCCTCCGGTGCAGTGTTTCGATAGCTATCCTGGGCATAAGTCGTATGGTGGAAAATAATGGTTGTCCACAAAAACATATTTGCGACCTGAATTCCAATCCTATTGTTCATAAGTTTCATTCATAAAATTTTTGAAGGTTTACATCTAAATTATATTGAGAGTGGCTGATTTGCACCGTTTAATTTGCCAACTGCTCTATATCTGAATGAATTACTCTAAAAAGTCATTTTATAATGGTTAGCTTTAAGCACAAACCGTTCATGAATGAATTGCAAGCTGTTGACGTATGTTCTCTCTGTTTGCGCTCTACTATTTTCGAGTGCATGTACCAGTGATCCCATTTTCAAGAAAAATGAAACAGTTTATAAAATCGGTGATCAAAAAGAATGGGCGTCAAGAGACTGGAATGATCAAAACTGGCAAAAAAGACCAAAATTGGCGCCGGATGGAAAGGTTTTCTGGTCCAGAACGAAGCTTGATCTATTAGAAGCCCCTGATTCATTGCGTCCCTATGGCATCCGGTTGGAAGTTTATGGCGAGTATGAGGTTTATTGGGATGGGTTGTTGATAGGAAGGAATGGGAATCCCGGGCAAGAGGCCATCCTCCCTCCTGAAGGAGAACAATGGGCGACTTTCATGATACCTGCCCATCTGACAGAAGTAGGCGAACATACATTGGCTTTGCGGATCAGCCTTCATCATTTTCCAGACCATACCGGCATCTATGAACTAGAGATCGACTACCTCGATGATCTGTTGACCGAGCGACTAGTCCAGACTGCCTTTATGTACATTTTTGCCGGGGCCTTTCTCATCGTTTCTTTCTATTTTCTTTTTCTATTCTTAAGCAACAAAAAAGAGTATCCAATGCTCATTTTCAGCATTTGCTGTTTTCTCGTTTTTGCCCTGGTTTTGATCGTATTTAGCAAAGATTATGTGCCTATGCACTACAGCCTACATGTCATCAGATTACAAACCATCAGCTCGCTTTTGTTGGGCATCGCTTTTTTGATTCCTTTCTATTTTTCGATGCAATTTCCCTTTCCCTGGCGAAAATCATTGCTCATAGTATATGCAGGAGTACTTCTGATCATTTTTTTGATAAAAGAACATGCCTTTGATTTCAAAGCTTTCAATATGGTCTTGAGCCTATGGGTTTTCTCCTTTGGCATAGTGGTGTATGGTGTTTACACCCATACCAGGGGCGCTCGGCTTGTACTGGTGACACTGCTTTTGTCGATGGCCGTCTATCTTGCCACGAGTTTCACCATCAGCCTATACGTTGGTTTGGGACTCATTCTTTTGGGCATGTTATATCTGCTATCACTCAATATCAAGGCACAGCGATTGGCTTATGAGAATTCACTGGTGCAATCTACCCGCCTTCGCATGGAATTGCTGAAAAAGAATATCCAGCCCCATTTCCTGATGAACACCCTGACTTCTCTTATCGATTGGGTCGAGGAAGCGCCTAAAAAAGGCGTTCTATTCATCGAGGCACTGGCCAGGGAATTTGATTTGATCAATCAAATGGAAAACCAAACACTGATTCCGATCGCTCAGGAAATAGCCCTTTGCCGCTCACACCTTGAGATCATGCAGTACCGGAAAGAAATGTGCTATTCATGGGAAGAAGAAGGCATAGACCCTGAGCAAAAAATACCTCCTGGCATCTTTCATACACTATTGGAAAATGGCATTACCCATAGCTTGCCCCTGGAAAATAACAGCATCAGGTTCAGTCTTATTTATAAATCATTTGATGATTACAAGTGCTATACATTTTTAACTTTTGCGGCAGGTGTGAGGCCCGGAAGCAGCAACAAAAAAGAAGGAACCGGAATCAAATACATAAAGGCCAGATTGACTGAAAGCTATGATTCGAATTGGGATTTTATATCAGAACCTACGGATCAGGGTTGGAGAAGTATCATAAAAATATATTCCTGAAAACATGAACATTCTGATTGTAGAAGATGAGTTAAGAATTGCCAAAAGAATTGAGCGCATGACGCAGGAAATACTAGGCGATTCCCTCCAGTCGCTAAATCATGTCGACGCATTACCCGATGCCCTGGAGTTCATTCGAAACAACCCATTGGATTTATTGCTTTTGGATTTAAACCTCAACGGTGAAAAAGGCTTTGACCTATTGGCATCGGCTGTTTCCGGATCGTTTCATACCATCATCATTTCTGCCTACAAAGACCAGGCAATCCATGCCTTCGAATATGGAGTGCTTGATTTTGTACCGAAGCCTTTTAACCGAGATCGGTTGGAGCAAGCTTTTAACCGGGTCATCACAAAGGGAAAACCGGAAGACAACCAGATTAAAGTATTGGCCATTAAAAAACGAGGGAGGATACAGCTCATACCCATTGAGCATTTAATTTATGTCAAAGGGGCCGGCCCTTATACAGAACTATTTATCACGGACGGAACCAAAGAGCTGCATGACAAATCACTCGAAAAACTGGAGCAACTCCTGGCACATTCATTCGAACGGATCCACAAATCCTACCTGGTCAAAATGTCTGAGGTAAAGGAAATCATCGTGAAATCCGGCAGTAAATACATGGCCGAACTGAAAAGTGGAGAACTTCTCCCCATTGGCAGAACAAAATATAAAGATCTGAAAGCGAAGTGGGTTTAGATATGGTATTCAATCCATTTAGTTAAGGTTTTAAGTGGCGGGTGGAGACACCCACCACGGGGACAAGATTTTTTTGTTGAATAATGAATTGGAGATTCGGTATTTACCTGCTTTCTTTCAACTTTGCTTAACTACTGAAAACTACCATGAGCATTTTTAACATCATTACGATCCTGATCATCCTTTCGGCAATTTTTGCTTTTATCAATACAAAATTCCTGAAACTTCCATTTACGATTGGTTTAATGATCATCGCCATCGTTTTCACGGTCGGGATCAATATTCTGGGCAACTTTAACCTTTACATCCTCGACGAAGCCAAACTGCTGATCCAATCGGTGGATTTTGAAACGGCGCTTCTGGACATCATGCTGAGCTTCCTTCTTTTTGCAGGGGCATTGCATACCAAACTGGATGCGCTTAGCAAGCAAAAAGGACCTATTGCTTTGTTTGCGACCATAGGTGTGGTGCTTTCCACCTTTTTGATCGGCACCATGATGTATTACCTGTTTCTGGCTTTTAACTACCCGATCCAGTACATCTACTGCCTGCTTTTTGGTGCGCTGATCTCCCCTACCGATCCCATTGCGGTGTTAGGCATTTTAAAAGATGCCAATGCGCCCGTCAAACTGGAAACAAAAATTGTAGGTGAATCGCTCTTTAATGATGGCGTTGGTGTGGTCGTTTTTATTGTCCTTTTCAAAGTAGCGCAGCAAGGTGTGGATTCCATGAGTGTTGGGGATGTGGGCTTGCTGTTTCTGACGGAAGTTGCCGGAGGGTTAATTTTGGGATTAATTGCCGGTTGGCTGGCATTCCAGCTGATGAAGGTCATTGACAGTTATGAAACGGAGGTCATCATCACCCTGGCGCTGGTCATGGGAATTTCTGCGTTGGCCCACTATCTACATGTATCCGGACCGCTCGCTGTGGTGGTGGCTGGTATTTTTCTGGGCAATAAAGCCCCGATCATCGCCTGGTCGGAAATCACGAACACGTATGTGGATAAATTTTGGGAACTGATTGACGTCCTGCTCAATGCCGTACTTTTTGTGTTGATCGGGCTTGAATTATTAGTCGTTTCATTGAATGGAAAATACCTATTATTTGGCTTGATTGCGATACCTGTAGCGCTGCTGGCCAGGTATATTGCGCTTTCCGGTCCAGTAACTATTTTTAAAAATAAGCTGGATTTCATCCCCAAAACCAACCTGATCATGACCTGGGGAGGAATCAGAGGAGGTATTTCCATTGCCCTGGCTCTATCATTAGAACCCCAGATGGGACGTGAACTTTTTCTTACCGTCACCTACGTGATCGTCGTATTCTCGATCATCGGTCAGGGATTAACCATCGGACCATTGGTAAAGAAGGTTTTGAAGAATTCGAAAGCCGTATAATGTTCTGGCGGAATTGCCCAATTACAAGATGAAATCTCGTTCATTCCTCAATACGTCATTGCGAACGGATCCGCCAGCTGGTGGAGGAGTGCGGCAATTTCGTTACTCCCTTTACGTCATTCAGAGCGATCCGCCAGTATTCTAAGACTTAAGCAATAAAAATATTACAATTTTTATGCTGCGAACCCATATGTATCCACATAAGGAGTACCTCTTTGTACCACTGCAAAGATCCTTGACAATAA
>Ga0207847_100353_pt1 | contig 10070 bp, 10 predicted proteins | sample TtaePargueraPR_8_FD_187736 | JGI IMG/M metagenome (GOLD analysis project Ga0207847, IMG submission 187736) | Aerobic enrichment media microbial communities from Bioluminiscent Bay, La Parguera, Puerto Rico - Tt and E1 (SPAdes) | ecosystem: Environmental > Aquatic > Marine > Unclassified ...
CCGCGATCCACTTGCGCATGCGGAGGTCCGCCGGGACAGCCGCCTCGTCGGCGAGCTGCGACGGCGGCGGGCCGAGCCCCTCGATGGCGACGAGACGCGTGATCGCGTCCGGCATGATGCCGGCATAGCGGAGCGCGATACGACCACCGAGGGAATGCGCGATCATGCTGACCGGAGCCAGACCAAGCGTCTCGATGAGTTCGGCCAGATCGAAGATATAGCCGTCGATGGAGTAGATGCCATCGGCGATCCACTGGCTGTCGCCATGACCACGCAGATCCGGCGCAATGACGTGCCAGTCGCCGCTCAGGCGCTCGGCGATGCGGTCCCAGCTGCGGCAATGATCCTGCACGCCATGCAGCAGGATCAGCGGCGGCGCATCGGGATTGCCCCAGTCGGCATAGTGGAGCTTGAGGCCCTGCGACTCGAACCAGCCCGACGTCGGCTCCATGATCGTGCCGCCGCGCCCGTCAGCGTCCGCCGGGGCCGGAGAGGGCCTGGATGTAGCCGTCGACGCCGATGGTCTGGCCGGAAATACTGCGCCCGAGGCGGGAGGCGAGGAACACCGAAATGTCGGCGATCTCCTCTGGATCGACGGGCTTCAGCATCGCGACGCGCGACAGCCGGCGCTCCTCCAACTCCTCCGGCGTAATGCCGGCGAGTTTGGCGCGCACACGCGAATTGCGGTCGCGGCGCTCGCCGGTGACGATGCCGGGCATGATCGCGTTGACGCGGATCTTGTCCGGGCCAAGCTCCAACGCAAGGCTCAGGGAGAAGCCGACCAGCGCCCATTTCGACGAGGAGTAGGGCGTGCGCCAGGCGTAAGGCAGATGCCCTGCGGCCGAGGAGATGTTGATGATCGAGCCGCCGCCGGCGCTCTTCAGCATCGGCACGGCACGCCGCGTGACCTGAAACGTGCCGGTCATGTTGACGGCGAAAACCTTGTTCCAGTCGTCCGGCTCGAGGCTCTCCACCGGCCCCATGGGGCCGGAGATGCCGGCATTGTTGACCAGCACATCGAGACCGCCGAGTTCGCGCTCGGCCGCCTCGAACATGCGATCGACGTCGCCCCGGTCGCTGATGTCGGCCTTCACCGGAACGAGACCCGGGTCGCTCTTGCCGACCTCGGCCAGCGCCTCGTCGGTGAGGTCGCAGATCATCACCCGCCCGTCCGCCGCCGCGAAGGCGCGCGCCGTGGCCAGGCCGATGCCCGCGGCGCCGCCAGTGACGAGCACGCGGGCTCCCTTCAATGCCAGATCCATCGCTCGATTCCGCCCGTTTCCAGTCTTCGTATCGCCGCCCAAAAGGCCGGTTCACCCGGTCTATCACCGGCTGGATCAGAGCAAAAATCGATTTAGCCAACTCTCTTTCATAAGCACAGGCAATACTGATAGGCTTCTGGGCACGTCATTTGCGCCCTTCACGAGGACCTGTTCCGTGGCCCAGATCAACCTGACGCTCGCCCAGCTGCGTACCTTCGAGCGCATCGTGCGCCTGGGCAGCTTCTCATCGGCGGCCAAGCAGCTCGGCCTGACCCAGCCGAGCGTCTCCCAGCGCATCAAGGAGCTTGAGATCGCGCTCGGCACCGACCTTTTCGTGCGCCAGGGTCCGCGCCTGAGCCTCACCGCCAATGGCCACGCGCTGCTCGAATATGCCGACCGCATGCTCGACACGGAGAGCGAGATCGCCGAGCGCTTCCGCAGCCGCGACCCGCTGCGCGGCCGGCTGCGGCTGGGCCTGATCGACAGCTTCGCGCTGATCTGCCTGTCCGATCTGCTGGCGAGCCTCGAGAAGGAGTATCCCGACGTCCGCACCTCGGTCTATGTCGGCGACTCGGCAACCGTCAGCCGCATGATGAACGAGCGCGAACTCGATGTGGCGATCGCCGCCGAACCGGATCTCGAGCCGCACGTTCACGCCCAGGCGGTCGGAGTCAACGACGTCGGCTGGGTGGCGAGCACCAAGCTCGACATCTCCAATGTCGCGCATACCGCGCAGGATCTCGCCCGCTATCACCTGTTCATCAATCCGCCGCCGACCCGTCTGAATTCCGCGGCGCTCGACTGGTTCGCCAAGGCCGGCGTCAGCCCGCCGCGCGTCAGCACCTGCAACAACCTGCAGACCACGGTGCTGACCATTCTCGACGGCCTTGCCATCGGGCTCGTGCCCTTGCGCGTCCTCCAGCCGGAGATCCGGCAGGGCCGCGCCAAGCACATTCCCATCACGCCGCAAATCAAAGGCCACGAGATCTCGCTCTGCTATCAGGCCAACGAATTCGGCCCGCACCTGCAGCACGTTCTCGACATCATCAGGCGGCTGATCGCCGACTACAAAGTGTTCAGCTCAACATAGGCCGTAACTATCGAGAGTACGGTTTATATTCGATTATTCTTATTCATCCGCGCCTGCTAATCAGACGCGGGGCAAGTGGCCGAAGGCCCGCTGCCGCCAATCGGCACCCCTGGACGGGAGGAGGAATGTCAGACGCATTGGACAGTGAGGCCGATCTCGGCCCGTCGATCTACGCGGCGCAGCGTGCGCAACTTCCCCGCGCCTGGGCTGCCATCGACCGCGTGATCGTCGCAACAACGCGCGGCGTGCTCTTCGCCATCGGCGCGCTGTTCTGCATCTTCATCTTCCTCGAAGTGTTCTCGCGCTACCTCTTCTCGTTCTCGATCTTCTTCGTGAACGCCGGCGCGGGCATGCTGGTGCCGTGGTTCTTCTTCCTCGGCGCGGGCCTGGCGCTGCGTGACGGCTCCCACATCGGCATCACAATCCTCATCGACCTCCTGCCGAATGGCCTGCGCAAGGCGATGATCTTCCTCGGCGGCCTGATGAGCGCCGCCTTCCTGACCCTGGTCTTCGTCTCGGCGTCGGTGATGCTCGGGCCCGGCCTGCAGCAGATCGAGCCGAGCCTCGGCATCAGCCTCTTCTGGGGCTTCCTCTCGCTGCCGCTGAGCTTCGGCCTGCTCGCCTACCACCTGGTGACGCAGACCTACGTCACGCTCACCGCGCCGCCTGCCCGGGAAGGCGCCGCGTCATGACCATCGTACTGATCGTTCTCATCATCGCCGTCCTCTTCGTCGGACTGCCGGTAGCCTTTGCCGTCGGCCTCGTGTCGGGCGCGTGGATCATCTGGATCAATCATTTCCCGCTGCTCACCGTCGCGCAGCGCATCTACTTCTCGGTCAACTCGTTCCCGCTGGTCGCGCTGCCGCTGTTCGTCATCATCGGCTTCCTCGCCGAGCGTACCGGCGCGCTTCCCGACATGGTCCGCTGGCTGCAGATGCTGCTCGGTCATGTGCGCGGCGGCATGGCCTACATCAACGTGCTCTCCAGCATGCTGCTCGCCGGCATCAGCGGCACCGCGACGGCCGACATCGCCAGCCTCGGCCGTCTCGAGATCCAGATGATGCGGCGCGCGGGCTATTCGCTCAGCTACAGCGCATCGCTGACTGCGGCGAGCTCAATGCTCGGCCCCATCATCCCGCCAAGCGTGGTGATGATCGTCTATGCCCTCTCGGTCGGGAACGTCTCGATCAGCGGCCTGTTTCTGGCGGGGCTGGTGCCCGGCTTCCTGATGGCGGCGGGCATGGCGGTGATGTGCTGGTTCAAGGCACGCGGCGAGCCCGGCATCGAGGTCGTGACGCGCCCGAAGGCCGGCGAGTTGCTGCACCAGACGTTCCGCGTCGTGCCGATCCTCATCCTGCCGATCATCATCGTTGGCGGCGCTACGTCCGGCGTCTTCACGGTCACCGAATCCGCGGCCGTCGGCGTCATCTACGTGCTGCTCGTCGGGCTGTTCGGGGGCCGGCTCAAGGCGGCCGATCTCTACGAGTCGGTCATCTACTCCGCCAAGATCAGCTCCGTTGCGGGGATGCTGCTCGCCGCGGGCGACCTGCTCTCCTACATCTTCAGCATCAACATGGTGACCAACGCGCTTGCCGAGTTCATGACGCAGGTGGCAGGCGGTCCCATCGTCTTCCTGCTGGTCACCGGTGGCATCCTCGTCGTGATCGGCATGTTCATGGACGCGATGCCGATCATCGTCGCGCTGGCGCCGCTGCTGGCGCCGATCGCCGCGCGCTACGGCATTCCCGATTTCCAGTTCGCGATGGTCTTCCTGATCAGTTCGCTGGTCGGCCTCGTGACGCCGCCCGTCGGGATGGTGCTCTTCATCACCTCGAGCGTTGGCAAGCTGCCGGTCGAGAAGCTGTCGGTGGCCATCCTGCCCTTCGTCCTGTGGATGCTGGCAGTGGTCGTGATCATGGCCGTCGCTCCGCAGGTGACCACCTTCGTGCCGCGGCTGCTCGGCTACTGACGCCGGGCCGCCTCGCCGGCCGCGTGACCAATCGAAACGCAAGACCGCATCTCAGGAGAAAATCGGCATGGGCAGGTGGATCGACATCAGCATGGCGGTAACCGACGGCCTGCGCACCAACCACTCGCGTCCCGGCGAGGAAGTGGTGCTCGGCTACGACGTCCGCCCGGAGGACACGGAACAGCGCAAGACCGTGCGCCGCATCAGCACGCGCCTTCACATCGGCACCCATGTCGACGGGCCGGAGCACCTCGTGTTCGGCGCGAAGCGCCTTGACGAGATGCCCATCGAGCAGTTCACCGGCCGCGCCTGGATCGGCGACATGTACCACAAGGTGCCGCGCGGCGTGATCGGCGCCGACGACCTCGAGTCCGCCTATGGCGGCAAGGTCGAGAAGGGCGACATCTGCCTCCTGCGCACCGGCTGGAACAGCCACTATGCCGAGCCCGACTTCTTCGACGATTCGCCGCGCTTTGGCCCGGACGCTCCGGAATGGTGCATCGCCAAGGGCATCAAGATGATGGCGGTCGACTTCCTCTGCGACCCGATCGCCAAGGAACTGCAGATCGGCGGACCCGACGCCTTCAAGACCCGCGTGCTCGCCGCCGGCATCCTGGTGATGACCAATGCCGACAACCTCGATCAGGTAAAGAAGGCGCAGGTCACGCTCTACGCCTTCCCGGTCAAGATCGTCCCCTCCGAGGCGGCGCCGACGCGCGCGGTCGTCTGGGAAGATTGAACCGCCAGCCGGAGACCAGACGGATGAAACTCGCAACCTTCACGCCCAGGAACGCCCAGTCGAGCGCCGCCGGCATCGGCGCCGTCGTCGACGGGCAGATCGTCGACCTGAATTACGGCTACGCCCTGTACCTCCGCGAAAAGGAGGGTGAGCGGCGCGCGTACGAAATCGCCGAGGGACGCATTCCACGCGATATGCTCGGCCTCATCGACGGTGGCGACAAGGCGCTCGAAGCGGCGAAGCGTACCGCTGATTTCCTCGCCGGCCGCAACGAAGCCCGCGGCCTCAACGGCGAGCGCCTCAGCTATCCGCTCGACGAGGTGCGCCTGCTGGCGCCGCTGAAGAACCCGGGCAAGATCCTCGCCGCCGGCAAGAACTACGCCGATCACGCCGCCGAGGGCGCGGACGGCAAGGTCGAGCTGCAGCCCTTCCCGCGCGGTTTCGTCAAGGTCGCCTCGACCATCATCGGCCCGGACGACCCGGTCGAGATCGCGCCGGTGACCGAAGAGCTCGACTACGAGGTCGAGCTTGCCGTCATCATCGGCAAGCGCGGCCGCTACATCCCGCGCGACAAGGCCTACGACTACATCGCCGGCTACACGATCCTGAACGATGTCTCGGCACGCGACATCCAGATGGCCGAAGCCAAGTACGGCAACCACATGATCGGCAAGAACATGGACACGCTGGCGCCGCTCGGCCCCTGGATCGTGCTCAAGGACGAGATCGCCGACCCGATGGATCTCGACCTGCAGTGCACGGTCAACGGCGAGGTCCGCCAGGACTCCAACACCAGCCATCTCATTCACGACATCCCCGCGATGATCGAGCGCTGGTCGTGGGGCACGCTGGAGCCGGGCGACATCATCGCCACCGGCACGCCAGCCGGCGTCGCCCTCGGCGGCAAGTTCCCCTACCTGAAGCCCGGCGATGTCATGGAATGCATCGTCGAAGGCATCGGTAGCCTGACCAACCCAGTCGTCGCCGGCACGCGCTGAGGCGCGTGCACCAAACTGATTGCCGGGCGCCGCGCCGTCAGAAGCACGTCGGCTCCCGGCAACATTCCGCAGTACCGACTCCGGCGGCGAATACCGGGAGTCCCTCGCCCGTCGATCGGCGCCATCAGTGCCACGATCCGGGCTGTCCACGGCCCTCGCGCCCGACGCCTGCGGGCACGGGCTTGCGGACAAAGTCGCCGCCCGCACCCAGGCGCTTCGTTCAGAACGAAATCAACTCCGACTGACTCCGCCAGGTGCTGCGATCGCAAGCCTCTCAGCGCCGCTCACAGGCGCTCGCGCGATCGCTGGCGGAAACACTGCCGAAGAAGATCGGACAGCCGTGGCAGGCGCCCCAGAGGCGTCGAGAAGGACGCCTGGACGTTACTGGCCGGTGGCCGCGACAGCGACGCCACACCACGAACGAGCGAACGTCAGAAATCGGAGGATTGCCGGCTTTCTTGCCGAACGGTTCGCGGGCGGGAGCGAACAGAAAAATGGTGCCCAGGAAAGGACTCGAACCTTCACGGCTTGCACCACACGGACCTGAACCGTGCGCGTCTACCAATTCCGCCACCTGGGCACGGGCGCGAGTGGTAAGGGCAGGCTTGGTCCTTGTCAACGGCGCGAAAGCCGCCTGTACAGCCGGCGGGCAAGCCGATATGAGACGGGCAAAGCGCGACAACCGGCGGAGCGGAACATGGCGATCACCACCACCTCGAAAGGTCTGGTGACGGTTTTCGGCGGGTCCGGGTTCCTCGGCCGCCATGTGGTGCGGGCGCTCCTCAAGCGCGGCTGGCGGGTACGTGCGGCCGTGCGCCGGCCGGAGCTCGCCGGCCACCTGCAGCCGCTCGGCATGGTCGGCTGGGTCCAGCCGGTGCAGGCGAACCTGCGCTATCGCTGGTCGGTCGACCGGGCGGTGGAAAGCGCCGATGCGGTGGTCAATCTGGTCGCCATCCTTTCCGAGAGCGGCCGCCAGACCTTCGAGGCGGTGCAGAGCTTCGGGGCGCGGGCGGTGGCGGAAGCGGCGCGCGGCGCCGGCCTCAAGAACATCGTGCATGTCTCGGCCATCGGTGCCGATGCGGAATCGCCCTCGGCCTATGCCCGCGCCAAGGCGGGCGGCGAGGCGGCGGTGAGGGAAACGCTGCCCGACTCGGTCATCTTCCGTCCGTCGATCATGTTCGGGCCGGAGGATCGTTTCTTCAACCTGTTCGCCGGGATCGCGCGGGTTACGCCGGTGCTGCCGCTCTTCGGCGGCGGGCACACGCGCTTCCAGCCCGTGTTCGTCGGCGACGTCGCCCATGCGATCGCCGACGCGGTCGAGGGCAAGGCTCAGGCCGGAATGACCTACGAACTCGGCGGACCGGAGGTGAAGACCTTCCGCGAATGCATGGAAACGGTGCTGGCGGTGACCGAACGCAAGCGCCTGCTCATGCCGGTGCCATGGGCGCTGGCAAGCGCCGCAGCAGCGGTCCTGCAGGTGCTGCCGAAGCCGCTTCTGACGATGGATCAGGTCAAGCAGCTGAAGATCGACAACGTCGTCTCCGACGAGGCTTTCCTCGAAGGCCGCACCATCCGTGCCTTCGGAATCGAGCCCGACAGCCTAGCGGCAGTGCTGCCGTCCTACCTCTACCGCTTCCGCGCGCGCGGCGAATTCGACCGTCAGCGCACGGCCTGAGGCCTGCGGGCGGCGTCTCAGCCGAGCGAGCCGCCGAAGATCACCGCCACGCCGAGCCCGACGAGGCCGACGGCGATGCGCCACCAGGCGAACGGCGCGAAGCCATGGCGCGCCACGAAGCCAAGAAAGCCGCGCACGACGATCAGCGCCGAGAGGAACGCCACGACGAAGCCGAGCGCGATGATCAGGCCGGCGTTCATGTCGATGGAATCGATGTTCTTGTAGAGGTCGTAGGCGAAGGCGCCGGCCATGGTCGGCATCGCCAGGAAGAACGAGTATTCCGCAGCCGAGCGCTTGTCCGTGCCAAGCAGCAACGCGCCGGCGATGGTGGCGCCCGACCGCGACACGCCGGGGATCAGCGCGAGACACTGGAAGAGCCCGATGCCGAGGCAGAGGCCGAGCGGATAATCCATGATGTCGGTGTGGCGCGCCTTCAGCGGCATGCGGTCGAGGAAGAGCAACGCGATGCCGCCGAGGAGCAACGCCGCCGAGATCAGCCACAGCGAATGGAAGAAGACCCCGGTGATGATGCTGTGCAAGGCCACGCCGAGAATGGCGGCGGGCAGGAAGGCGATGAGCACGCCGAGCACGAAGCGCTGGGTGCGCCGGTTCTTCGGCAGCTCGACCACCATCTGCCAGAGCCTGGCGGCATAGACCGACAGCAGCGCCAGGATCGCGCCGAGCTGGATGAGCACCTCGAAGGCCTTGCCGGCATTGTCGAAGCCGAGCAGCCGGCCGACGAGTAGCAGATGGGCCGTCGAGGAGACCGGGATGAACTCGGTCACGCCTTCCACGATGCCAAGGATCACGGCATCGATGATCGTCTTCACATCCATGGAAATCCCCGTCGTGGACGGCCGAATCGCCTTTATGTCGCCCGGAGCGGGTTCTATACCCCCGGCTGCCGGCGGCCTAGATTTGGCGGGACGATTCGCCGCCCGCGGCCACGGGCCGGCCCGATTGTGCGAGGTTTTTTCGCCTGATGCCCATCCTCCACCATTATCCGCTCTCCGCCGGCTCACGCTTCGTCCGGTTGGTACTGGGCGAATTCGGCGAAACGCCGACACTGGTCGAGGAGCATCCGTGGGAGCGCAGCGATGCGCTGCTGGCGATGAATCCGGCCGGTACGGTGCCCGTGCTCGTCGACGATGACGAGACGGTGGTGTCCGGGGCGACGGTGATCGGCGAATATCTCGGCGAGACGCGCGGGGTGCGCCTCGGCGAACTGACGCCGCTGATGCCATCCGGACCGATCGAGCGCGCCGAGACACGCCGGCTGGTCGACTGGTTTCTCCACAAGATGGAGGACGAGGTAACCGGCTACCTGCTGCGCGAGAAGGTCTACAAGCGGCGCATGCCGGTCGAGCGCGGTGGCGGCCCGCCGGACGCGGCGGCGATCCGTGCCGCGCGCGCCAATATCCGCCATCACCTGCACTACATCGGTTACCTGACGCAGCGGCGGAACTGCCTCGCCGGGCGCGAGATCACGCTCGCCGACCTCGCCGCCGCCGGGGCGCTGTCGGCCATCGACTATCTCGGCGAGGTGCCGTGGGAGGACGATACCGGGGCGCGCGCATGGTATGCGCGGGTCAAGTCACGCCCGTCCTTCCGGTCAATCCTCGCCGACCAGGTGCGTGGCATGCCAGCCGCCACGCACTACGCCGACCTCGATTTCTGAGGCTTTTCCGGCCCTGCCCGGTCAGCGGGTCACCGGCGCCGGGGCGGCGACGGTCCGACCACGCATGTGGTCGATGCTCCACGGACCGGCGCCGGCCGCGGCGACATAGAGAAACACGAAGCAGAACAGGATTGCCGCTTCGCCGCCGTTGAGGATCGGGAAGAAGGACTGCGGCGCGTGGGCCATGAAATAGGCAACCGCCATCTGGCCGGCGAGGATGAATGCCACGGGCCGGGTGAGGAAGCCGAGGATCAGGAGCACGCCGCCGACCAGTTCCAGTACGCCGGCAAGGCCGAACAGCGAGAACAGCGGCGGGCTGAACTCCGACGGCGGGAAGCCGAGCAACTTCATCGTGCCGTGCTCGAGAAAGAGCAGCGCGGTGACGATGCGCAGGATCGACAAGAGCTGCGGTCGCCACGGCGAAAAGATAGTCTCGAAATTCACGGCAGGCCCCTTTGGCACGGTTGATGTTGCACCGCGAAATATGAGCGGCCGGAACCCGGACAAGTCGGGTTCCGATGACAAAACCGTGAGGGCCGGAGCCTAGGGCTTCTCGCCGAAAAAGCTGCGGATGGTTGCGGCAAGATCGCTGCTTGCCAGCCGCATCATGCCCCAGGCGCCACCGCCGAAATGGCGGTCGAGCTGGCGCTGCCGGCGGG
>Ga0207847_100354_pt1 | contig 10055 bp, 9 predicted proteins | sample TtaePargueraPR_8_FD_187736 | JGI IMG/M metagenome (GOLD analysis project Ga0207847, IMG submission 187736) | Aerobic enrichment media microbial communities from Bioluminiscent Bay, La Parguera, Puerto Rico - Tt and E1 (SPAdes) | ecosystem: Environmental > Aquatic > Marine > Unclassified ...
TCGTCCTGCAGGTCACAGAGCAGATTGACCACCTGCGCCTGGATCGAAACATCGAGGGCCGAAACCGGCTCATCGGCAACAACCAGGTCCGGTTCGAGCGCGATGGCGCGTGCGATGGCAATGCGCTGGCGCTGGCCGCCGGAAAATTGGCCCGGCGTATTGTGCATCTGGTCCGACCGGAGACCAACTTTGCGGAATAGCCCCTCAACGCGGTCGGCGAGTTCGCTGCCTCTGGCGACGCCGTGCACCTTCAGCGGCTCACCCACGATATCGCCGGCACGCATGCGCGGATTGAGGGAGCCGTACGGGTCCTGAAAGACCATCTGCACCTTGCGACGCATGGCACCGAGACGGGTTTCGGGCGTATGGCTGATGTCCTCACCGTCGAGGACGATGGTGCCTTCGCTAGGTTCGATGAGGCGGACGATCATGCGCCCAACCGTCGACTTGCCGCAGCCGGATTCGCCGACAAGACCGAGAGTTTCGCCACGGCCGATGATGAACGAAACGCCATCGACCGCGTGCACCGTGCGTGTCTGGCCAAGCGGTCCGGAAACGGGAAAGCGCTTGGCGATCCGGTCGACGGCAAGAAGCGGCGCGTCGCTCATGCCGCCGCCTCCGCTGCAACCGGATGGAAGCAGGCGAGACGGCGACCGGGTTCGGTCGCGGCCAACGGCGGGCGCTCGCTGTGGCAGCGCTCGGTCGCGAACGGACAGCGCGGAGCGTATGCGCAGCCCACCGGCAGTTTCCACAGTGGCGGCACGGCACCGGCAATTTCGGTCAGCCGCCCGCGGCGCTCGCCCGGCTTGTGGCCGACAATGCGCGGCATCGATTGCAGCAGCCCGAGCGAATAGGGGTGACGTGGCGCCGCGAACAGCGCTTCGGACGGCGCCTCCTCGACGATGCGGCCTGCATACATTACCGCAACCCGCTCGGCCGTCTCGGCAACCACGGCGAGGTCGTGCGTGATGAGGATCGTTGCCATGCCAATCTCGGCCTGGAGATCGCGGAAGAGCTTCAGAATCTGCGCCTGGGTGGTCACGTCGAGGGCGGTCGTCGGCTCGTCGGCGATGATCAGTTCCGGACGGCAGGCAAGCGCGAGGGCGATCATGACACGCTGGCGCATGCCGCCGGACAGGCGATGCGGATACTCGCTCAGGCGGCGCTCGGGGTCGGCAATCCGTACCTTCTCAAACAGCGCGACGACCTCATGCATCGCCTCGGCATGGTTCATCCCGCGATGCAGCTCCAGCGCCTCGGCCACCTGCCGGCCGACACGCATGGACGGGTTAAGCGACGTCATCGGTTCCTGAAAGACCATGGAAATGCGATTGCCGCGGATCTCCTCGAGCCGTTGCTCGGTCGCAGTGGCGAGATCCTCGTCCTTCAGGCGCACGGAGCCCGCGACGACACGCGCGGCGTTCTCCGGCAGCAGGCCCATGATCGAGAGCGCGGTAAGCGACTTGCCCGATCCGGACTCGCCGACGATGGCGTAGGTCTCGCCCGGGCGCACGTCGAAGGAGACGTCCCGCACGGCCAGAAAGCTGCGTTCCGCCGTGTCGATGCCGACGGTGAGGCCTTCGACGGAAAGGATCGCTTCGCCGGTCAAGCTTTCCCCTCGCTCCCATAAAGCGCGAGCGCGTTGTCGCGAAAAAGCTGGCGCCGGTCGGCATCGGACAGGAAAGGCGCGTGCTCGGAGATGTAGGTCAGGCTCTGACGGAAGGTGCAGTAGCGCGCCACGTTCGGCATGTCAGAACCCCACATGAAGCGACCAACGCCATAGGTCTCGATGAGTTGCTTCGCGTGGGCTACTGCGCGCGGATAGGGATACTCCATCTTTCCGCCCCAGCCGATCGGATAGAGGATCTCGGCATTGACCGCGCCGCCCTTCATGAGCCGATCGAGAATATCGGGCAGCGTAATGACGTCCCTGTCGTCGGCGTAGAGCGCGGTCGGAACGCCATGCACGAGGACGTGGCGGATCCCTGGATAGGCTTCGACGATTGCCGCGAGGTGGCGCATTTCGTCCACATAACTGCCGACGGGCGAGTCGCCGGAGTGTACCCAGGCGATGGTCAGGCCGCGGCGCTCTACCTCGCGCCACAGCGGCGCATAGTCGGGGTGGTCCGGGAGGCGGCGATAACCATCGCGGAACAGGCCGGTGGTGGTGAAATAGAGGCCCACCATGCCGAGCCTATCGATCTGGTCGGTGAACAGCGCAAGCTGGTCGTCGCGGAAGGCAAAGGCCTCCTCGACCTGCGCCAGCCCGCGAAAGCGGCCCGGATACGCTTTCGCCGCGGCGGCAAAGTCCTCGGCGAGATTGCCGTAGATATGATCGTTCTGGAGGATCGCCGCCTCGATGCCGGCGTAGTCCATATCGCGGACGATGACTTCCGCCGGAGCCGACAGATCGGCCATGTGCGGCGGCAGGAACTGGACGTACTGATCCTCGCCGTCGACCGTCCACTCGAAGCGCCCGGCGCGGCCGACATGGAAATTGACATCGGTGCGGCGCCCCGCCTCCGACGGATCTTTCGGGTCCCACAGCGGGCGGGCGTTGACAAGCGCATGGTCTTTCGCCCGGCGGTACGGCTGGTTGCCGTGCATGTGCATGGAACGCTGCTGGAAAAGCAGATGCGTGGCGGCATCGGGAAATCCGCAGGCGCCGGCAAGCGGCGGGAAGATGTGGCAATGAGCGTCGACGATGCCGAAGTCCACGGCGGTTGCTCCTCAGGCGGATTGATTGGGATCGAAACGGTCGCGCAGGCCGTCGCCGAGCGCGTTGAAGGCGAAGACGAGCAGGCTGATGGCGATGCCCGGTGCGATGACGAGGTGGGGAGCAACCGCGAGATATTCGCGGCTGGCGCCGAGCATCGCGCCCCATTCCGGGTCGGGCGGCTGCACACCGAGCCCGAGGAAGCCGAGCGCGGAGCCAACGAGAACGGCCTGACCGGCAAGGAGACTGAGCTCGATGACGATGACCGATATGGCGTTGGGCAGAAGGTGGCGGACCAGCAGGCGCGCGCGGCTCATGCCGATGGTGCGCGCCGCACTGATGTAGTCCTCCTCGCGCAGTTCCATGACCCGCCCACGCACCAGCCGCGATAGGGGCGGAATGAAGCTGACCGTGATCGCAACGGTGAGGCCGGTCGCACTGGCGCCGACGGCGGCGACGATGGCAATCGCAAGCACCATGCTCGGGATCGTCAGCAGCAGATCCATGAGTGCCGTGATGACGCGGTCGGTCAGGCCGCCGAAGTAGCCGGAGATCAGACCGAAAGCGACGCCGAAGACGCCGGCAATGGTGATGGAAAGGACCGCGATCAGCAGCGTCGTGCGCGTGCCGACAAGGAGGCGCGAAAGGATGTCGCGACCGACCCCGTCCACACCGAACCAGTGGGCAGAAGACGGCGGATCGAGCAGGGCAAGGAGGTCTTGCGCGAGTGGATCGTAGGGCGCCAGCACCCGCCCGAAAATGGCAATGACGATGAACACGGCGAGCAGCGTCGCACCAATCCACAGAAAGGCGTTTCGCCGCTTGCGACGCCAGCCGGCGGTTCCCTCCTCTTCCGCGACGACGGAGCTCGACACGTCAACCATGGCGAAGCCGCGGGTTGATCTGCACGTAGAGGACCTCGACGGCGAGATTGATGAGCAGGAAGCCGGTCACGAAGAGCAGCGTGATGCCCTGAACCAGCGTGTAGTCGCGCACGTTGATGCCGGCGAGCAGGAGATCGCCGATGCCCGGCCAGGCGAACAGGCGCTCGACGACGACCGAGCCGCCCAGCAGATAACCCGCCTGCAGGCCGATGACCGTGACGGTCGGGATCATTGCGTTGCGCAATACGTGGCGCGTGAGCGAGACGCGGCGGCTCAGTCCCTTTGCACGCGCGGTGCGGACATAGTCCTTGCGCATCTCCTCGATCACGACGCCGCGCGTCATGCGCGCGACCAGCGCGATGAGCCGGGCGGACAGCGCAATGGTCGGCATGACAAGCGAAAGCGGTCCGGCGAGGCCGAAACTGGGCAACAGGCCCATCTGCACCGACAGGACGGCAATCAGGATCATGCCGAGCCAGAAATTCGGTATTGCGAGCAACGCAACGACGGCGCTCGATATGGCGATGTCCGGCCATCGGTTCTGATAGGCGGCTGCCGTGACGCCGGCCGGTATGCCGATGATGATGGTGACGAGGATCGACGACAGCATGAGCAGCAGCGTCGCCGGCACCCGCTCGAGAATGCGCGGCAGCGGATTGCCGCGGAAGGTCGGCGAATAGCCGAAATCGCCCTGAAGGAGGCCAACGAGATGGCGGCCGTATTGCTCGATCAGCGGCTTGTCGAGGCCGAGCTGGACGCGGATGTGTTCGATCTCGGCCTGGGTCGCGGCGGAGCCGGCGACGATCGCTGCTTCATCGCCCGGCACCGACTTGAAGATCACGAACAGGATCGTGATGACGCCGAAGGCGACCAGCGGAATGAGCGCGAGGCGATAGGCGAAGAAGCGGAGCATGGGCTGGCGTGCAAGGCCGGCGCCGAAGCGCCGGCCTTAACAGAGTTGCTTCAGACGCTGGCGCGACGCACGACGGTGAAGACGATCGGCCAGACCTCGACACCCTTCGCGCCATTGGTGGCGGCGATGTTCTCGTTGATCTGCAGCCAGATGTACGGGTTATCGTTCCAGACGATCTCCTGCACCTTGGCGAGCGCCTCCATCTGTTTGGCCGCATCGGCCGTCGAGTCGGCTTCCTGAAGAAGCGCGTCCACCTCGTCGTTCTTGTAGCGGCCGGCATTCCAGACCGCCGGCTTGGACGCCTCGTCGGGGTTCGACTTGAACAGCGACGACAGGTGATAGAGGCCCGAGGCGTTGGACGGGTTGAAGCCGAACATGGCTATGTCCCACTTCAGGTCGGCCGGCGCCTGGCGCAGCGTATCCCAGTAGGAACCGCCCTCGATCTTGGTGATCTCCACCTTCACGCCGGCCTGGCCGAGCGCGTTGGCGACGATCTCCGACACGGCGACGTAGCCGGCCTCGGCGAGCAGCGACTTCGCCTGCTCGACATCATAGACGAGCGGCGACACCGAGGAATAACCGACGGTGTTGAAGGCGAGCGGCGAATCCGGCGCCTGGGCGTAGCCGAAGAACACCTTCTCGGCGATCGTCTTCACCGGGATGGCGAGGTTCAGTGCCTTGCGGACCTTCGGATCCTTCAGCGGCTCGCGCGACATGTTGATGATGCAGCCGATCGGGCGCAGGCCGGGCTTGGAGATGACCTCGATATTGGCATCGCCCTTGAGCTGCGAGACAAGCGCCGGCGGCACCTGGTCGATGACGTTGACCGCACCGGTCTTCAGCGCGGAGATACGGGTGGCGGCCTCGGTGATCGCCTTGAAGACGATCTTGCCGGCCTTCGGCTTTTCGCCCCAATAGTCCTCGAAAGCTTCGAGGACCAGCTCCTGCCCCGGCGAGAAGCTGGCCAGCCTGTACGGACCGGCGCCGACGGGGTTGGTGGCGATCTTGTCGTCGCCGAATTTCTCCATCGCGGCCGGCGACACGATGGCGCCCGAACCGTGAGCAAGGCTGTTCGGAAGCTGCGAGAAGGGCTGCTTCAGCTTCAACACGACGGTCAGGTCGTCGGTCGCCTCGGCGCTCTCGATCGGGTCCCAGAGCGGGCGGTTGGTCGGATTGCGCTCCTTGTCAATCATGCGCTCGATGTTCGCCTTGATGGCGGCCGCATCGACCGGCGTGCCGTCATGGAACTTGAGGCCCGAGCGCAGCTTGATCGTCGCCGACATCAGGTCGTCTGCCATGGCGAAGCTCTCGGCGAGCTCCGGCTTGATCTGCATGTCGGCGTCGAAATCGAGGATACGGTCATAGAGGCAAAGGGCCGCCTCGTAGCCGCCGGGATAGGTAGTGAAGGCGCCATGGGCCGGGTCGAGCGTCAGGATCGCGGTGCTCTGACCGTAGGTCAGCGTGGAGCCGGCGGCGCCGGACTGGGCGAGCGCGCGGATGTCCGGGCGCATGATGGCGGTCGCGGCAGCGCCGCCACCGAGCAGAGTGAGAACTTCGCGTCTGTTCATTGGTCAATCCCTCCGGTCAGGTGTTCGGCATCGCGCCGGGCGCGAGCCAGAGATGGTTCCAGGTGAAGATCGCAGGCGTGCCGCCGGTGTGAACGAAGACGAGCACATCGTCGGCGGTGTAGCGGCCGGCACGGATGTGGCCGATCATGCCGGCCGCGGCCTTGCCGGTGTAGATCGGGTCGAGGACGACGCCTTCGTGGGCGGCGAAGAGCCTGACCGCCTCAATGCCGGACTCGCTCGGCACGCCGTACCGCTCGCCGACAAAGCCCATGTCGTTGTCGATCTCTTTCTCGTCGATGACGATATCGAGGCCGAGCGCCTGCGCCGTCTCGTTGGCAATCGCCGCCGTGCGCGAGGGCACGTGGTACTCGCTGGTCGCGGTGACGCCGTGCATCTGGAAGCCGGCGTTGGTCAGCCGCTGGCCGAGCACGATGCCCGCCTGCCCCTTGCCGCTCGACGACATGTAGATGCCGGTCGGCATGGTGCCGAGCTCGTCCATCTGTTCGAGGATTTCCAGCGTTACCTCGAGGTAGGCGACCGCCGAGGCGACGTCGAACATCGGGTTGTCGTTGAGAATGTGGGGACGGCCGCCGGCTGCCCGGACGTATTCGGCAAGCTCGTTGAGCTTGGCGCGCTGGGCCTTCGCGTCCGGGGCAAAATGCACCTCCGCGCCGAGCAGGTAGTCGACCAGAAGGTTGCCCTGGACGACCTCGGGGCCCTCCCCGACGAGCACCAGAATAGTGCGCAGGCCGAGCTTGTTGCACGCGCCAACGGTCTGGCGTGCCGAATTCGACTGAATGTCGAGGCCGACGATGACCGTATCCGGATCATCCTTCATCGCGTGGGCGAGGCGGAATTCGAGATTGCGAAGCTTGTTGCCGCCGAACGCGACGCCGGTGAGATCGTCACGCTTGATGAAGATGCGCGGACCACCGAGGGCGCGCGACAGGTTGGGCGCTTCGTGCAGGGGCGTCTGCTTGAGGGCGATCGGCACGCGCGGCAGACGGGCAATCTTTTCCCTGATCCACTGGAAGCGTTCGCTTGTCGCCACCGGCATCTCCATGGCTTGTTGCATACTCCGTAATAACGGAATACAAGTCGTTATTACGCAACTTTAGCGGACCGCAGCCGCGACGGTCAATATGCCGACAAGCCGCGACTTCTTGCGGAAAATGGCTGGTTATTCCGCAGTAACGGGAGCCTTGACAGGAGCTCGCCGTTTCGACAATTTGTCCGCTATTGGATACTTTAATCCGCAATTACGGAATATACGGAGGAGCAGTCGATGGCAGCCAGAACGCGCGGACAGCGCGTAAGCGGAATCGACCGCACATTCCAGATTCTTGACTACCTGACCGAACGGGGCGGCCCGGCCACCGCCTATGACATCGCCGGCGCCATCGGCGCGGCGACCTCGACCGTCTACGATATCGTCGACGCGCTGGTCGCGAAGGGCGTGCTGGTGCGCGACGAGGAGCGTGGTCAGCTCTTTCTCGGGCCGAAGCTCCACTTCTACGGCCTCGGCTACATCCGCAACCTCAACGTCGCTTCCGTCTTCCAGAGCGCCATGGAGAAGCTCGCGCGCGAAACGCGCGAGACAGTGCAAATCTGTGGGCGTGACGACGACCGCATGGTCGTGGAGATGATGGAGGAAGGCGACGGACACTTTCAGGTGTCGTCACGTGTCGGAACGCGCGTTCCGTGGAACTGGACCGCATCGGGCCAGTTGCTGGTCGGCTATCTGCCCGAGCACGAGCGCACGCGCCTGATCTCCGGCGCGACACCCTCACCCACCGGGAACGCCGAGACCGACCCTCATGAACTCGAAAAGCGCTGCCTGAAGGCACGCGCCAAGCGGCTCGCCGTGCAGATCAACGAATCCGATTACTCGGTCGCGTGCATTGCCGCGCCGATCGTCGCCCCGGGAGGCCGCTGCATCGCCACCATCAGCCTTGTCGTGCCCGAGATGCGGGCACGCAAGCGGGCCGAGGAGTTTGCCGCCAAGGTGCGTGCGGCCGCCGTGGAAATCGAACGCGCCATGGGCTGGGAGCAGACACCGCTGAACGTCGCCGTCGCGGAGCGCCGTAACGGCGTGTCATCGGCAGCGAAGCGGACGCGCAGAACGCGCGCCGAAGAAGCCTGGATGGATCGCCTGTGAACCGCCTGACGCGTGACCCCGGCAACGGCATCGTCCTGCCGCCGCCTCCAGCCCCCGTAGCCAACTTCCTGCCCTGTCGCCGTGTCGGCCCCCTGCTCTTCGTCTCCGGACAAGGTCCGATCGACGCGACCGGCAAGCGGCACACCGGCAAGGTCGGCGTCGACGTCGACGTTGCCACGGCGTATCAGCACGCCCGCTTCGCTGGCATGAACGTTCTGGCGGTCGCGCAGGAGGCGCTGGGCGATCTCGAGCGCATCGAGTTCGTCGCCAAGGTTCTGGGCATGGTCAACGCCATCCCGACATTCGCCGAGCATCCGAAGGTGATCGACGGCTGCTCCGACCTGTTCGGCGAGGTCCTTGGCGACAGCGGCCGTCACGCACGCTCGGCCATCGGTGTCGGGTCCCTCCCCGGCAACATCTCGGTCGAGATCGAAGCAATCTTCGCCGTCCGCGACTAGGGCCTGCGACGCGCATCGCGCCATCATTTTGCGGGCCGAACCCAGCGCTCCTTGCAGGAGGCCTTACTCGCCCGAGGCGCCGCGGAGAACCTCGTAGAGCGCGCTGTTCGCCTCGAAGCCGACGCCCGGCAGGTCGGGGAGCCGGATGTAGCCGTCATCGATGACGGTATCATCGGCGAAGCGTCCGAATGGCTGGAAGACGCCGGGATAGGCTTCGTTGCCACCGAGTTGCAGACCGGCGGCGATCTGCAGGGACATCTGGTGACCGCCGTGCGGCACGACACGGCGGCTCGACCAGCCGAGCTCGTCGAGGAAATCGAGCGTCCGCATGAACTCGACCAGGCCATAGGACAGCGCACAGTCGAACTGCAGCCAGTCGCGGTCGGGCCGCATGCCGCCGTAGAGAAGCAGATTCTTGGCGTCCTGTGCCGAGAAGAGGTTCTCCCCGGTCGCCATCGGTCGCTCATAGTGTTTCGCGAGTTCTGCCTGCAGGGCGTAGTCGAGCGGGTCGCCGGCCTCTTCGTACCAGAACAGACCGTAAGGCTCGATCGCCTCGGCGTATTGAATCGCCGTAGCGAGATCGAAGCGGCCGTTGGCGTCGACCGCGAGGTTCCCCTCCCCGACGATTTCCAGCGCGGCCTCGATGCGGCGGCGGTCGTCGTCGAGCGAGGCACCGCCGATCTTCAGCTTGCAGACGCGGAAGCCGCTGTCGCGATAGCCGCGCATCTCGTCCTGCAGCTGCGGGATGTCCTTGCCCGGATAGTAATATCCTCCCGCGGCGTAGACCCAGACGCGGTCATCGGGCGCCGCCTTGAGATAGCGTTCGGCGAGCACGCGATGGAGCGGCTTCCGGGCGATTTTGGCAACCGCATCCCACACCGCCATGTCGAGAGCGCCGACAGCCACCGAGCGTTCGCCATGACCACCGGGCTTCTCGTTCTTCATCACCGTCGCCCAGATGGCGAAGGGATCGAGATTGTCGTTCTCCTCGTCGACCAACGACTTCGGATCGGCTTCGGCGAGGCGCGGCAGGATGCGATCGCGGAGGAGCGGCCCCTGCCCATAGCGGCCGTTTGAATTGAAGCCGTAGCCGATCACGGGCCGGCCTTCAACCTCGACGTCGGTGATCACCGCGATGACCGAGCAGGTCATCTTCGAGAAATCGATGTAGGCGTTGGCAATGGGCGAACTGATCGGGACAGTCTTTTCCCGGACGGAGACGATGCGCATCGAAGAAGTCTTTCGCTGAAGGCTGAGGAGGAAGAGCGATATCTCGGCCGCTAGTGCCGGGCGAGCGACCAGGGCGTATCGACGACCCAGTGATCCGGCTCGAGCTCGACCAGCGGCGGGCGCTCCTT
>Ga0207847_100357_pt1 | contig 9946 bp, 7 predicted proteins | sample TtaePargueraPR_8_FD_187736 | JGI IMG/M metagenome (GOLD analysis project Ga0207847, IMG submission 187736) | Aerobic enrichment media microbial communities from Bioluminiscent Bay, La Parguera, Puerto Rico - Tt and E1 (SPAdes) | ecosystem: Environmental > Aquatic > Marine > Unclassified ...
CATCGAGCCAGGCGACGATGTCGCCCACCGCTTCCTCGAAATAGAGCCTGTAGGTGCCTTCGGTGACGTAGCCGATATGTGGCGTCGCGACGACGTTCGGCAGCGTGCGCAGCGGGTGACCGGCGGGTAGCGGCTCCCGGTCGAAAACGTCGAGAGCAGCACCGCCCAGAGCACCCGAGGAAAGCGCGGCGACCAGCGCCGCCTCTTCCACCAGCGGCCCGCGCGAGGTGTTGACCAGCAACGCACCGGGCTTCATCAGCCGGAGTTCGCGGGCGCCGATGATACCGCGCGTCTCGCCATTCAATCTCAGATGCAGCGTCACCATGTCAGCGGTGCTGAGCAGCTCGTCGAGGGATGCGGCATGGCCGATGCCGAGCTTGCCAGCGCGCCCCGCTGCGTCGCTTCGCGTCCAGCCAACGACGTTCATGCCGAAGGCCAGTCCATAGCGCGCGACGAGCGAGCCGAGCCGGCCGAGGCCGATGATGCCAAGCGTCTTGCCGGCGAGATCGCTGCCAACCGTGCGCTGCCACGGCTCGCCGCCAGCGCGCAGATTGTTCGCCTCCTCCGGGATATGGCGTGCGAGTGCCATCAGCAGCGCCCAGGTGAGTTCTGCCGCCGACCCTTCGATGCCGCGCGTCCCGCACACCACCACGCCACGGGCCGCCGCAGCCGCCATGTCGATCGAAGCGTTGTTCATGCCCGTGGTGATCAGCAGCTTCAGCGCTGGCAGCCGCGCCAGCAGGCTCTCACGAAAGGGCGTGCGCTCGCGCATCGCAATGACGATGGCATGGTCCTTCAGTGCCGCGACCAGCGCATCCTCGTCATCGATGTGGTCGCAGAAGGTCTCGCGCCGCACGCGCCCGTCCAGCGGGCTCCAGTCGGCCATGCTGGCGGCAACGTTCTGGTAATCGTCGAGGATCGCGCAACTGAGCGTCATGCCGCTCCCTCCAGTCTATGGAATGTCGTCCGGACAGGATTTTGCCCGGCCGGGGCGGTCCGGCAACCCCGACGGTGCATCGTGACGCATCTATGTAGCACGCGGGGTGCGTGCTAAGGGACGCCTCCGCGCGCAAGAACAGCATACAACGACGGGAGGGCCGCAGGATGAACCAGGCCGGCAGCAACCAGTTCCGCATTGCAGCTATCGGCGGCGATGGCATCGGCCCGGAGGTCGTGGCGGCGGCGGTCGAGGTGCTCGATCAATTGGCTGCGGCGACCGGGACATTCAGCCTCGACTGGTCGCATCTCGATTGGGATTCGGCGCGCTACCTGAAGAGCGGCAAATATCTGCCCGACGACGCCCTCGACCAGTTGCGCAGCCACGATGCGATCCTGTTTGGCGCCGTCGGCAGTCAGCAGGTTCCCGATCACGTGTCGCTGTGGGGGCTGCGGCTTGCCATCTGCCAGGGCCTCGATCAGTACGCCAACGTCCGCCCGACGCGCGTGCTCGCCGGCATCCACAGCCCGCTTGCCGATGCCGACGGGCTCGACTGGGTGATCGTGCGCGAGAATTCGGAGGGCGAATATTCCGGTCAGGGCGGACGCAGCCACAGGGGCCAGCCGCACGAGTTGGCCACCGAGGTATCGATCTTCACCCGCCGCGGCGTCGAGCGCATCCATCGCTTTGCCTTCGAGCTCGCCCGCTCGCGCCCGGACAAGCACCTGACGCTGGTCACCAAGTCGAACGCCCAGCGTTTCGGCATGGTGCTTTGGGACGAGATCTTCTACGAGGTCGCCGCCGACTATCCGGACGTGCGCACCGACCGTGAGCTGGTCGACGCCATGACCATGCGCATGGTTAACAAGCCGGCGAGCCTCGACACCATCGTCGCCACCAACCTGCACGCCGACATTCTGTCGGACCTCGCTGCAGCACTTGCCGGCAGTGTTGGCATTGCGCCAACCGCCAACCTCAATCCCGAGCGTGCCACGCCCTCCATGTTCGAGCCAATCCACGGCTCGGCCTTCGATCTCGTCGGCAAGGGCGTTGCCAACCCGGTCGCCACGTTCTGGAGTGCGGCGATGATGCTGGAGCATCTCGGCCAGCCGCAGGCGGCGACGCGTCTCATGGCGGCAATCGAGGCGGTAACCGGCTCCGGTCCCCGGACACCCGACCTTGGCGGCACGGCGACGACGAAAGACGTCACGGCTGCCGTCTGTCGCGCGCTGGAAAACGCTGGCTAGCAGGCGGCGGATCGCCACGACAGTCGCGGCACCCGAAACACAGGGCTTCTGAAATCCGCCGGGTGCTTGCCGCTGTCAAAAAGCGCGGTATCTTCTTCCCGGGGTCGACGCCGTGCATTCTGGAAATTCCGATCACGGACCTGAGCTGCTTCTGCTTGTGACATTCATACGCTCTCCGTGATTTTCGAAATGCCAGGCGGTTCGAAAAGGAGATCGAAATCCGGCGCCGGCATGCCGTGGATGGTGTCGTGGGCTGACTGACCCCACGACCGTGCGAGGCCATGTTTGCGGCCTTGCCCGCAAATAACCGGCAAGTTACTTTTCCGTCGCGGGCTCGCTTGGGAGGGCGGCCCAGACGCATTCGAAGAAATGCTGTCCAAGCACAAAGGGAGGAATGTCATGACCAACCGCATCACGCGGCGCACGTTCGGTGGCCTTATGGCAGGCGGTGCGTCGCTGGCCGTTCTTGCTTCGACCGGCTCTTCGGCCGCCGACGAGCGCGTCCGCCTCATCTGGTGGGGTAACCCCGAGCGCGACAAGCGCACGCTCGCGGTCGTCGACCTCTACCAGAAGGAGAATTCAGGCGTCACCGTCGACCCTGAGAACTACGCCTGGGGCGACTACTGGACGAAGCTCGGCACGATGGCCGCCGGCAAAAACCTGCCGGACGTCATCCAGATGGACTACCGCTATATCTTCGAGTACGCGCGCCGCGGCCAGCTCGCCGCGCTCGACGGCTTCATGGGCAAGCAACTCGATCTTGGCGATTTCGACCAGAACCAGCTCGATTCGGGCAAGGTCGACGGCAAGCTCTTTGGCGTGTCGCTCGGCGCCAACTCCATGTCGCATGTCTACAACAAGGCGCTGCTCGACCAGCTCGGCGTCACCCTGCCTGACCCGACGAAGTGGACCACCGACGACTTCTCCGCCATGGGCAATGACCTCAAGGGCAAGCTGCCTGACGGCATGTACTTCGTCTCCAATTTCGGCGGACAGGAGAACATGCTCGAGACGTGGATGCGCCAGCGTGGCAAGGCGCTCTACACCGAGGACGGCAAGCTCGCCTTCGACGTCGACGACATGACCGCTTTCTGGGAGCACTGGTACAAGATGCTCGAGGCCGGGCTCACCCCGCCCGCCGACATCCAGGCCCAGGACACCGGCAAGATGGAAGAGATGATGCTTCTCACCAAGCATTCGCTCTTCGACTTCCTGCACTCCAACCAGCTGGTCGCGGCGCAGAAGCTGTCCCAGGACGAGCTTGGCATGACCATGATTCCGAACCAGCCCGGCGGGAAAGCAGGTCAGTACATGAAGCCGTCGATGCTCATCTCCATGGCGGAAACCTCGCCCGACAAGGAGGCCGCCGCCAGGCTGATGAATTTCTTCCTGACCGACGAGGGCGCCAACGACATCCTGCTCATCGAGCGCGGTGTCACCGGCGATGCCAGCATCCGCAAGCACATTGCGCCGAAGCTGACCCCGACGGAGAACAAGATCATCGACTACCTCAACGTGGCCGCGACCTGGGTGGGTCCGCTGCCCCCGCCGCCACCGAAGGGTGCAGGCGAGATCGACCGCGCCATCGAGCCGGCGTGGCAGGCCGTGGCCTTCAAGCAGAAGAAGGTCGATGATGCTGCGAAGGAGTTCTACGCCTTCTGCCAGCAGACCCTCGAGCGCTCCTGACCCCGGGCGGAGTGACGGCACGTGGCCACCACGGCCTATGAAACGGGACTGGACGGGCGGCGCCTTGCGGCGTCGCCCACCTTCCGCGAGCGGCTGGCCCGTTCCTGGCGCCGCAATCGGGCCGGCTACCTCTTTCTGGCGCCCTGGCTGATCGGCTTCTTCGGCCTGACGCTCGGGCCGACCATCGCCTCGCTCTATCTGTCGTTCACCGACTACGACCTGCTGACGCCCGCTCGATGGGCCGGCCTCAAGAACTACGAATACGCCTTCTTCCATGACCAGCGCCTGTGGCGCGCGCTGCAGGTCACGCTGACCTACGTCTTCTGGTCGATTCCGCTGAAGCTCACCGTCGCGCTCGCGCTCGCCATGGCGCTCGATCGCAGCGTGCGTGGCGTGTCGGTCTATCGCGCGATCTTTTACCTGCCGTCATTGCTCGGTGCCTCGGTCGCCGTGGCGATGCTGTGGCGCCAGATCTTCGGTGCCGACGGCCTCATCAACCAGCTCATGATGCTGACGCTCGGCTTCTCCGGGCCATCCTGGGTGACGCACCCGGACTACGCACTTTCCACGCTGGTGGTGCTCGCCATCTGGCAGTTCGGCTCGCCGATGATCATCTTCCTCGCTGGCCTCCGCCAGATTCCGCAGGACCTCTACGAAGCCGCGGCCATGGACGGCGCCAAGCCAGTCCGCCAGTTCTTCAAGATCACCCTGCCGCTGCTCGCGCCGGTGGTGTTCTTCAATCTGGTCTTCCAGACCATCGAGGCCTTCAAGGCGTTCACCCAAGCCTTCATCGTCTCGGGCGGCGAAGGCAAGCCGATCGACTCGACCCTCTTCTACACGCTCTACCTCTACCTCGAGGCCTTCGCGAATTTCCGCATGGGCTATGCCTCGGCGCTCGCCTGGCTGCTGCTCATCATCATCGGTGTCTTCACCGGAATCGCCTTCCTGAGCTCGAAATACTGGGTCTATTACGAGGACGAGGGGCGCTAGATGGCTTTCGTCTCCGCCACCAAGAGCACAGGGCGTTTCACGCCCCTGATCCGCCACGGGCTGCTTATCGCCGCGGCCTTCGTCATGCTCTATCCGCTGTTGTGGATGATCGGCTCGTCGTTCAAGCCGGAATCGCTGATCTTCTCCAACCCGTCGGCCCTGCCGACGAGCTTCAGCTTCGACAACTACATCAAGGGCTGGAACGCGCTCCGCGTTTCCTTCACCACCTTCTACAAGAACTCCTTCATCATCTCGGCGCTGGCGGTGGTCGGCAATCTCACCGCCTGCTCGTTGACGGCCTACGCATTTGCGCGGCTCGAGTTCCGCTTCAAGTGGTTCTGGTTCGCACTGATGATGGGCACGCTGATGCTGCCCTACCACGTCACGCTGGTGCCGCAGTACATCCTCTTCCTCAACCTCGGCTGGGTGAACACCTACCTGCCGCTGGTCGTGCCCAAGTTCCTCGCCGTCGACTCCTTCTTCATCTTCCTGATGGTCCAATTCTTCCGCGGCATCCCGCGCGAGATTGACGAGGCCGCGGTGATGGACGGCTGCGGGCCGTGGCGCATCTACTGGCGCATCATGCTACCGCTCTCGACGCCGGTGCTCGCCACCGCCGCGATCTTCTCGTTCATATGGACCTATGACGACTTCCTCGGCCCGCTGATCTACCTGAATGACCAGCGCCAGTGGACGGTGCCGCTGGCACTCCGTGCCTTCATCGATTCCAGCGGCGGCGAGTCCCTCTATGGCGCCATGTTCGCCATGTCGGCCCTGTCGCTTGTCCCGGTCTTCGCCGTCTTCCTAGCCTTCCAGCGCCTGATCATCCGCGGCGTCGCGCTGGGCGCCCTGAAGCGCTAGTCGCCGCCAGTCACATGCATCAAGGATTGTGAATTCCATGCAAGCATCACCGGGTTTTGCATTCGCCGTCATCGGGATCAATCACGGACACATCTACGGGCAGGTCGAGGTCATGCTGGAGGCCGGCTGCCAGCTGAAAGCGTTCTATGGCCCGGAGGACGACCTTGCCGAGCAGTTCTCCAAGGCGTTTCCGCAGGCCGTCCGCGTTACCGATGAACGCGCCATTCTCGACGATCCGGAGGTGAAGCTCGTCGTCGGTGCCGGCATCCTTGTGGCCCGCGCGCCCATGGCCGTGCGGGCTATGCGCGCCGGCAAGGACGTGATGCTCGACAAGCCCGGCGCCACCACGCTCGACCAGCTCGCCGAACTGCGCAAGGCGCAGGCCGAGACCGGACGCATCCTGTCAATCTGCTATTCGGAGCATTACACCCAGCGCACGGCCGTCGCGGCTGGCGACCTGGTCAAGGCGGGCGCCATCGGCCGCGTCATCTCAACCGTCGGCCTCGGCCCGCACCGCCTCGGCAATTGTCCGCGGCCGGACTGGTTCTTCCAGAAGGCACGCTACGGCGGGATCCTGTGCGATATCGGCTCGCATCAGATCGAGCAGTTCCTCTTCTTCACCGGCAGCACGAGCGCCGAGGTCGTGTCCAGCCAGGTCGCCAACTTCGACAATCCGGAAACGCCCGAACTGGAGGATTTCGGCCAGATGATCCTCGCCTCGGAGCACGCCACCGGCTACGTCCGCGTCGACTGGTTCACGCCGGCCAAGATGCCGGTCTGGGGCGACGGCCGGCTGTTCCTGGTCGGAACCGAAGGCACCATGGAACTCCGCAAATACGTCGATCTGACCGGCAAGCCAGGTGGCGACCACCTGTTCCTCGTCAACAAGGACGGCGTTCGTCACATCGACTGCTCGAGCACGAAGATCACCTATGGCGAGCAACTTCGCGACGATGTGAACAATCGCACGGAGACGGCGATGCCGCAGGCGCATTGCTTCCTGGCAACCGAACTCGCCCTTCTCGCTGAGGCCAATGCCACCCGTCTCGGCGGCGCGCGTCCCGCACCACCGAAATGAGCCAACGGCTCAAGGTTGGTGTCGTGGGCGGTGGTATTGGCAGGGGCCATATCACCGCCTACCGCCAGTTCCCCGATCTCTTCGAGGTGGTGGCGATCTGCGACATCGACGCCGCACGGGCCGATGCGATCGCGGCCGAATACGATATCGCCCGGACCTTCACCACCTTCGAGGACCTGCTCGCCGCCGACCTCGACATCGTCGACATCTGCACGCCCTCGGGTCTTCACTTCGCGCAGGCCAAGGCGGCGCTCGAGGCCGGCCATCATGTCGTCGTCGAGAAGCCCTTCGTCGCTTCGCTCGCCGAAGCCGATGCGCTGGCCGAGGCGGAAAGGAAGTCCGGCAAACGTTGCTCGCCGATCTTCCAGTACCGCTTCTCCAACGGCATCCGCCAGTTCCTGCATCTGCGCGACAAGGGCTTCGTCGGCCGCCCCTACGTCACGACCGTCGAGACCTTGTGGCGCCGGCGCGCACCCTACTACGACAACCCATGGCGTGGCCGCTGGGCGAGCGAACTCGGCGGCACGCTCGCCTCGCATGCCATCCACAACCACGACCTGCTCACCTATCTCCTCGGCCCGGTGCAATCGCTCTTCGCACGCACCGCAACCCGCGTGAACGCCATCGAGACCGAGGATTGCGCCGTGCTCTCCTTCGCCATGGCCAATGGCAGCTTCGCCTCGTCGACCGTCACGACCGGGGCCGAAAACGACATGTCGCGCTTCCGCTTCTGCTTCGAGGGGCTGACGGTCGAGAGCAACCACAGCCCCTACAACGCCGGCACCGCGCCGTGGACCTTTATCGCCGCCGACGAGGATCGTCAGCGCGCGGTCGACGACGCGGCGGCCGAGGTCGCCTTCCTGCCGGAGCGCAACGCCGGCCAGTTCATGCTGCTTCACAAGGCGCTCGCGAGTGGTGGTCCGTTGCCGGTGGCCATCGCCGACGCGCGCCACTCCATCGAGCTGCTCACGGCTGCCTACTATTCCGTCCAGACGGGCAGCGACGTCCAACTGCCGATTGGCCGCGACCACCCCTTCTACGAAGGCTGGCTCGCGACGATGAAAGGGAGGCAAGGCTGATGGCTGACCTCGAACTTCAGCGCGTCGTCAAACGCTTCGGCAATGTCGAGGTGATTCACGGCATCGACCTGCAGATCAAGTCCGGCGAATTCGTCGTCTTCGTCGGCCCGTCCGGCTGCGGCAAGTCCACGCTCTTGCGCATGATCGCCGGACTGGAGGCCGTCTCGGGCGGCGACGTCTCGATAGATGGCGACGTGGTCAACGAGGTGCCGGCGGCCAAGCGGGGCCTTGCGATGGTGTTCCAGTCCTACGCGCTCTATCCGCACATGTCGGTGCGCAAGAACCTGTCCTTCGGACTGGAGACGATGCGCGCACCCAAGGCCGAGATACAGAGCCGTGTCGCCGAGGCCGCGGAAATCCTGCAGATCGGCGAACTGCTCGACCGCAAGCCCGGCCAGCTTTCCGGCGGCCAGCGCCAGCGCGTCGCCATCGGCCGCGCCATCGTGCGCGAACCCAGGATCTTCCTCTTCGACGAGCCCCTCTCCAACCTCGACGCGGAACTGCGCATGCAGATGCGTGTCGAGATCAACAAGCTGCATCGCCGGCTGGGCTCGACCATGATCTTCGTCACCCACGATCAGGTCGAAGCGATGACGCTGGCCGATCGCATCGTCGTGCTGCGTGCCGGCGTCGTCGAGCAGGTCGGCACGCCGCTGGAACTCTACAACACGCCTGCCAATCTTTTCGTCGCCGGATTCATCGGCAGCCCGCGCATGAATTTCCTCGCCGGCGAGATCACCGGCAGCGGCAACGGCACCATCGACCTCAAGCTCGACACGGGGCTGGCGCTCACCATGCCGGTCGTTGGCGAACCTCCGGCAACAGGTGGCAAGATCACCTTCGGCGTCCGCCCCGAGGACATCACCGTCGCCACGCCGGACACAGCGCGCCTTTCCGGCGAGGTGCAGATCGCCGAGCATCTCGGCGGCGAGACCTTCGTCTACGTCACCCTGCCGACCGGCCAGTCCGTCACCGTGGAGATTCAGGGCCAGGCCGATGTGAAACCGGGCGAGAAAATCGGTCTGACCTTCGACGATGGCGACTATCACGTCTTCGACGCGAACGAGCAGGTGATCCGCCGGCGCCAGGCGGCCGCGGCGGCTGCCTGAGGTCCGGCTGACGGCCAGGCCGAAATCTGTCAGCAGGCTGTAAGCGCCAGCCCACGCGGTTTTGACATGGCCGGTGCGATGCCTATTGTGGCCGCGACCGCCGACCGTTTCGGGTCCCGATATTTTGCCTCGCCGGCGGTCCGGCATCGGGAAAGAACCCGGAAAGTTCCTTATGGCGGCGCTTTGGCCCCGCGGGATTCGCGCTGCCCCAAGCGGTGCCAAATGCGCCCTGGGAGACCGGTCGGCCTGCCACCGAGGCAGGCAACTCCCGGCATGGGCCACGCGTTCGTGTCTTTGACTTCAGTAGGAGCGAACCTATTTTTCCGCGCTCTGCGGAGGTCCCAGGCGGCTTCACCCTGACGGTGCAACCGGCGGACGGGAATTTGACGCAGGCGGTGTGACGGGATCCCTGGCGCAGCCTGCCAACGGAGGAAGATCGATATGAAGACTGTCACGAAGATTGCCGCCGCCGCGCTTGCCCTCGGGCTCGCCGCCGGACCGGCCCTGGCCGCCGACCCGGTGGTCGTCGCCTCGAAGATCGACACCGAGGGCGGCCTCCTCGGCAACATGATCCTGCAGGTTCTGGATCACGCCGGCATCCCGACCGAGAACAAGGTCCAGCTCGGCCCCACCAAGATCGTGCGCACGGCGCTCGTCTCCGGCGAGGTCGACATCTATCCCGAGTACACCGGCAATGCCGGCTTCTTCTTCGGCGTCGATTCCGACCCGGCATGGAAGAACGCGAAGATGGCCTACGAGAAGGCCGCCGAACTTGACAAGGCCAACGACATCGTCTGGCTGACGCCGGCGCCGGCGAACAACACCTGGGCCATCGCGGTGCGCAAGGACGTCTCCGAGGCGAACAGCCTCAAGACCATGGACGACTTCGGCAAATGGGTTGCCGGTGGTGGCAAGGTCAAGCTCGCCGGCTCGGCCGAGTTCGTCGAGAGCCCGGCGGC
>Ga0207847_100358_pt1 | contig 9928 bp, 11 predicted proteins | sample TtaePargueraPR_8_FD_187736 | JGI IMG/M metagenome (GOLD analysis project Ga0207847, IMG submission 187736) | Aerobic enrichment media microbial communities from Bioluminiscent Bay, La Parguera, Puerto Rico - Tt and E1 (SPAdes) | ecosystem: Environmental > Aquatic > Marine > Unclassified ...
CCTATCAGGGCGATCAGCTCAAGAAGCGCGTCGAGCCGCTCGCCGGCCAGATCGGCGCGACCGTCGTCGGTCATTGCGACGTCACCGACGACGCCACCCTTGATGCGGTTTTCGGGACCATCGAGGAAAAGTGGGGCAAGCTCGATTTCATCGTGCACGCCATCGCCTTTTCCGACCGCGAAGAGCTGACCGGGCGCTATGTCGACACCAGCGCCACCAACTTCTCCAACACCATGCTCATTTCCTGCTATTCGCTCACCGCCGTCGCCCAGCGCGCGCTGAAGCTGATGCCGGAAGGCGGTTCGATCCTGACGCTGACCTACTACGGCGCCGAGAAGGTCATGCCGCATTACAACGTCATGGGCGTCGCCAAGGCAGCGCTCGAGGCGAGCGTGCGCTATCTCGCCGTCGATCTCGGCAAGCAGAAGATCCGCGTCAATGCGATTTCGGCCGGTCCCATCAAGACGCTGGCTGCGGCCGGCGGCATCGGCGATTTCCGCTACATCCTCAAGTGGAACGAGTACAACGCGCCGCTGCGCAAGACCGTCACCACCGAGGAAGTGGGCGATGCGGCGGTCTACTTCGTGTCCGACCTGTCGCGCGCCGTCACCGGCGAGATCCATCACGTCGATTCCGGCTATCACGTCGTCGGCATGAAGGCCGTCGACGCGCCCGACATCGCTTCCGTCTGACCTCAAGCCGAAGCCGCCGTTCAGGCGGTCGGGTATCATGCCGACGACGCCCACGCTCGTTTATTTCCGCCACGGCGAAACCGACTGGAACGTCGAAGGCCGCCTGCAGGGCCAGCGCGATGTGCCGATCAACGCCAAGGGCCGCGGCCAGGCGGTGCACAATGGCGAGGTGATCGCCGACAGGTTCCCGGATGCGCTCGACTATGATTTCGTCGCGAGCCCGCTTTGGCGTTCGCGCGAGACGATGCAACTCGCCCGCGGTGCCATGGGCCTCGACCCGGGCACCTACCGTACCGACGACCGGCTGAAGGAACTGAGCTTCGGCGAGTGGGAAGGCTTCACCTATCGCGACGTCGAAGGCCAGGACCCCGGCGTCATCGCCGACCGCAACGCCAACAAGTGGACCTTTTGTCCGCCCGGTGGCGAGAGCTACCAGATGCTGCTGAAGCGCGTCGAGGGCTGGCTGGCGACGCTCGAAGTGCCGACCGTGGTCGTCGCCCATGGCGGTGTCGGCCGCGTGCTGCGCGTCCACCTGCTTGGTCTCGACCCGGACGCGACCGTCATTGAAGATTTCCCGCATGATCGCGTCTTCCTGTGGCGCGACGGGCAGGGAAGTTGGCTCTAGCGCTGGCGATTTGACGGCCCCCGCCGCGCAAGCCTAGAAGAAGCGCGCTTCGCCTCTTACGGGCTCGGAAACCCATGTCGCACAACACGTTCGGTCATCTTTTCCGGGTCACGACCTGGGGCGAAAGCCATGGCCCGGCCATCGGATGCGTCGTCGACGGCTGTCCGCCGCGCATCCCCATCACCGAGGCCGAAATCCAGCACTACATGGACAAGCGCCGGCCCGGCCAGTCGCGCTTTACCACGCAGCGGCGCGAGCCCGATCAGGTGAAGATCCTCTCCGGCGTCTTCGAGGACGAGGCAAGCGGCGCGCTGATGACCACCGGCACGCCCATCTCGCTGTTCATCGAGAACGTCGATGCGCGCTCGAAGGACTACAGCGAGATCAAGGACAGCTACCGGCCTGGCCACGCCGACTACACCTACCAGATGAAATACGGCATCCGCGACTACAAGGGGAGCGGCCGCGCCTCGGCGCGCGAGACCGCCAACCGCGTCGCCGCCGGTGCCATCGCCCGCAAGGTCGTGCCCGGCATGGTCGTGCGCGGCGCACTGGTGCAGATGGGGCCGCACAGGATCGATCCCGCCCGCTGGGATTGGGCCGAGGTCGACAACAACCCGTTCTTCTGCCCCGATCCCGTTGTGGCGAAGGAGTGGGAGGCCTACCTCGACGGTATCCGCAAGGCGGGCTCCTCGGTCGGCGCGGTGATCGAGGTGCAGGCCGAAGGCGTGCCCGCCGGCCTCGGCGCCCCGATCTACGGCAAGCTCGATCAGGACATCGCCTCGGCGATGATGTCGATCAACGCGGTGAAAGGGGTCGAGATCGGCGACGGCTTCGCCACGGCCGCCTTCACCGGCGAGGAAAACGCCGACGAGATGCGCTCCAGCAACGAGGGCGGTCCGGTCTTCCTGTCGAACCATGCCGGCGGCGTTCTCGGCGGCATCTCCACAGGCCAGACGGTCGTCGCCCGTTTCGCCGTCAAGCCGACTTCATCGATCCTCAACCCGCGCCGCTCGGTCAACCGGTCTGGTGGCGAGATCGAGGTATCCACCAAGGGCCGCCACGACCCCTGCGTCGGCATCCGCGCCGTGCCCATTGGCGAGGCGATGCTCGCCATCGTGCTTGCCGACCACTATCTCAGGCACCGTGGCCAGGTTGGCGCCTGAGGTGCGGGACAGAATTTCATGAGCGTTCTTGATTGTTCCGCCGTCCAGATGGGAGAGGAGCAGAGAAGGTCCGGGGAGGGGCCTTTTTCGTCCGGAGCCTCCGCAGATGAATGACACTGACCGCGTTGCCGAAGCCATCGCCGCTTTCAAGCGCGGCGAGATCGTCGTCGTCACCGACGATGACGACCGCGAGAACGAAGGTGATCTCATTCTAGCCGCCGTCCACGCGACGCCTGAGAAGCTCGCCCTTATCGTGCGTCACACCTCGGGCATTGTTTGCACCGCGATCCCGCGCGAGACGGCGCGTCGCCTTCAGCTTCAGCCGATGGTCGCCGACAACGACGCGCCGCTCGGCACCGCCTTCACCGTCTCGGTCGATTTCCGCCACGGCTTGACCACCGGGATTTCAGCCGAGGAGCGCACCAATACCGTGCGCGGGCTTGCCAATCCCAATGCCGGCGCGGATGATTTCGTGCGCCCGGGCCATGTCTTTCCACTGATTGCCCGCGATGGTGGCGTGCTCATGCGCTCCGGCCACACCGAGGCGGCGGTCGACCTCTGCCGGCTTGCCGGGCTGGAGCCGGTCGGCGTGCTCTCCGAACTGGTCAACGACAACGGCACGGTAATGCGCGGCGGCGATGTCGCCCGCTTTGCCGTCGAGCATGGGCTCCGCCTGGTTTCGGTTGCCGATCTGATCGCCTACCGCCAGCGCAGCGAGACACTGGTCGAGCGTGTTGGCGAGTTCGATATCCACACGGCGGCCGGCCCGGCCCGCGCATACGCCTACCGCGTGCCCTTCGACGTCACCCAGCATCTTGCCGTCGTCTTCGGTGACATCGGCGATGGCCGCGATCTCACGGTGCGGCTCCATCGCGAGGCGGTGGTGGACGACGTCTTCGGTGCCGACAGCGTGCTCGATCAGGTCGTCAATCGTATCGGCACGGTCGGGCGTGGCGTCATCGTCTATCTGCGCGAGGGCTCGGTCGGCGTCGCCGCCAGCAGCCGGCGTACACGGGACACGGCACGCCCGCAGGATTCGGCGAGCCAGCGCGAAGAGGAATGGCGCGAGGTCGGCCTCGGCGCGCAAATCCTGCGCGATCTCGGCGTCAAGTCGATCCGCCTCATTGCCAGCCGCGAGCGCCGCTATGTCGGCATCGACGGCTTCGGCATCGCCATCGAGACGACCGAGAGCGTCGAGCGATAGCGCCGCTACGCTACTCGCTCGGCGCGCGGCATTCCGCCAGCCGGTTGGTCATCTTCTCATTGATGACGTCGATACAGCGGATGACGCTGCCGTTCTCATCGCCCTCCCAGTAGGTGACCATCACGAGGTTATCGTTGCGGTCCATGGCGGCCGACGAGGAAATCAGGTCGCCGCCGTCGCGCGACAGCGACGCCGAGGTGACGTCGGTCAGGACGGTTCCCCATTCAGCGGCGTGGGCACCGCCGACAGGCGCGGCAACCGCGAGAAGCAGTCCGGCGATTCCAGGCACGCGCTTCATGTCTTCTTCTCCGTTGCTTTGCGACGGCCATCGTGGCCGCCTGTCGGAGCAGGATCGCGCGATCCTCGCCGCCTGTCGATTCCGCGTCAGGCCGGCTCGCGCATCCGTCGCCACGAAGGGAAGGGATCGGCGAGGTGCTTGTAAGCCATCGGGTCGAACCGCGTCGGGTTGGCTGCGCCTACCAGGCACTCGTCGAGCGCGGCGCGGATCGCCGTCTCGTCCATGCCCGAGCCGATGAACACCAGTTCCTGTCGACGGTCCCCCCACACGGGCGCCCAGTGGCGCTGCATCATGGCGCGCCATTCGTCGTGGTCGGGCCAGCGGTCCTTCGGCACTGACGCCCACCAGAAGCCCATCGGCTCCGTCCGGCAGATCGCGCCGGCAAGGCTCATGTCACCGACCCATTGTGGTCGCGTCGCCAGCCAGAACAGACCCTTGGCGCGGATCAGGCCCGGCCACGTCCGGCCGAGAAATGCCTTGAATTTCTGGGGATGGAAGGGGCGCCGCGCCCGATAGACGAAGCTGCCGATGCCGTATTCCTCCGTCTCCGGCACGTGATCGCGAAAGCCGTTCAGCTCCTTGAACCAGAGCGGGTGCTCGTGTGCGCGCTCGTAGTCGAAACGGCCGGTGTCGAGCACCTCGTCGAGCGCGACCCGGCCGCGATCTGTTTCGATCACGCGCGCGTCGGGATTGAGTGCGCGCACCACGGCGCGCACCTGTTCGAGACGTTTGGCATCGACATCGGAGATCTTGTTGACGACCACCACATCGGCGAACTCGATCTGGTCGACGATCAGATCGACCAATGTGCGTTCGTCGCCCTCACCGGCGGTTTCGCCGCGGTCGGCGAGGTAGTCACGGCTGCCGAAATCGGCCAGCAGGTTGGCCGCGTCGACCACGGTCACCATTGTGTCGAGGCGGGCGACATCAGACAGCGACATGCCCGCCTCGTCGCGAAACTCGAAGGTTGCCGCCACCGGCAGCGGCTCGGCGATCCCGGTGCCTTCGATCACGAGATAGTCGAAGCGGCCCTCCGCGGCGAGGCGGCGGACTTCGTTGAGGAGATCGTCGCGCAGCGTGCAGCAGATGCAGCCATTGGTCATCTCCACTAGCTTTTCCTCGGTGCGCGACAACTCGCTGCCGCCTGTGCGCACCAGTTCCGCGTCGATGTTCACCTCGCTCATGTCGTTGACGATAACCGCCACGCGGCGGCCCTCGCGATTGTTGAGGATGTGGTTGAGGAGCGTCGTCTTGCCGGCGCCGAGGAAGCCGGAGAGAACGGTGACGGGGAGGCGTGCGTCGGCCATGGGAACCTCAGAAACGTAATGTTATAACATTACGTTTCTAGTTTGAGCCGATCCAGACTGCAAGGCACCTGTCGTCCTGTTCTACGAGAAAGGTTGGTCAGCCTTTCTCGAAGGTCGCCACGGCTTCGATCTCGGCCGACCACAGGAACTGGTCGATGGGCAGCACCCGCGTCAGCCGATATCCGCCATCGATGAGGATGCGAGCATCGCGCGCCAGCGTCGCCGGATTGCACGAGACGGCTACGACCCTCGGCACCTGCGACGCGGCGATCTGCGCCGCCTGCGCTTTGGCACCGGCCGCCGGCGGGTCGAAGACGATCGCGCCGAAGCGATCGAGTTCGATCGCCGACATGGGATTGGCGAAGAGGTCGCGCGCTGCCGTCGTCACCGGCTTCAGACCGGTTGCATGGCGCACCCCCATGTCGAGTGCGGCGAGAAGCTCCGGCGCGCCTTCCACCGCCGTCACGGCAGCCTTGCGCGCCAGCCGGAGCGTGAACGTGCCGGCACCACAGAAGAGATCGACAATCGGGGCGGAGTCGCCGACATGCTCAGCGACGGCGTCGGCCATCGCCGCTTCCGCCATTGCGGAAGCCTGCACGAATCCGGCCGGCGGCGGCATCAGCATGGCACTGCCCGCCGCGATTTCGGGACGCCGGTTCACGAAAATCTCCGATCCGTCGACCGTCAGCCGGGCAATCGACATTTCGCGGCCGAAGTTACCGAGCTTTTCCAGCGCGCCGCGATCGAGCTTGCCGGCGCCGTCCACGGCAATGTCGAGCCCGTTTCCGGCAAGCACGGTGATGCGGCCCTGCTTGCGCCGCCGGATGGCCGCCGCGGCGATCTGGCGAATGAGCGGCAGGGCGCCCGTGATGTCGGCGGAAAGGACCGGGCATTCCTCGACATTGACGATTTCGCGGCTGCTCCGCCGGTGAAAGCCGAGGATGACGCGATTGCCGAGATTGACCGCCGAGAAGATCGCCCGCCGACGCGCCCCCGGTGGCGTCGCGACCACCGGCTCGACCGGGGCGTCGATGCGGTGGAGCAGGAAGGAACGGCGCACGATGTCGCGCTTCCAGGCGAGATAGGCGGCGCTCTCCATGTGCTGCAGGGCGCAGCCGCCGCAGGCGCCGAAATGGCGGCAGGGCGCCTCGACGCGTTCGGCCGATGGCGCGATGACCCGCAGCAACCGGGCGCGGTTGTCGCGTTCGCGCTCGATCTCGACGGTTTCGCCGGCGAGCGCATAGGGCACGAAGACGCGCCGCCCGTCGGCCTCGAATATGCCGTCCCCTGCATGGCCGAGTTCGTCGATCGTGACCGTCTCAGCCACGGCGCGCGCCGAGCAGGAATTCGCGGTTGCCGTCGCCGCCGGCGATAGGCGAGAGGATCAGCCCGTCCACCTTCCAGCCCATGTCGTGCTCGAGCCAGGCGGCGATCTCCGATGCCGTCTTCTCGGCGAGCGTGGCGTCGCGCACGATGCCGCCCTTGCCGACATTCTCGCGGCCGACCTCGAACTGCGGCTTGACCAGGAACACGCCCCAGGCATCGGCCGTTGCCAGCGCCAGCACGGGGGGCAGCACCAGCCGTAGCGAGATGAAGCTGACATCCGCGACGATCGCACCTGCTGGTTCCGGTACCAGATCGGCGGTCAGGTCGCGCGCGTTGACGCCCTCCAGCGAGATGACGCGCGGATCTTCTTCGAGCGACGGCGCCAGTTGGCCATGGCCGACATCGACGGCGTAGACGCTGGCCGCGCCGCGTTCGAGCAGCACCTGCGTGAAACCGCCGGTCGACGCGCCGACATCGAGGCCGGTGCGCCCGGTCGGGTCGTAGGCGAAGCGGTCGAGCGCCGCGATTAGCTTGAGGCTGCCACGCGAGACGTAGCCGCTCGCCGGGTCGTCGAGCGTGATTTCCGCATCGGGCCCGACGGTCTGTGCCGGCCGGCGCACCAGCTTGCCGTCGACGGCGACATGGCCGCGCAGAATTGCGTCCCGGGCACGCGCCCGTGACGGAATGAGGCCGCGCTCCACCAGCGCAATGTCGAGGCGATCGGTCAGAGGAAACAGCCGGCGAATGAGGCGGCGATCACGTCGAAATAGACGAGCTCGCCGAAGCGCATCCACAGCAAACCGCCGAGCGCGACGGCGGCGAGCCCGGCAAGCGACAGTCCGATTCTGGATGCAATGGTCATGGCACGGGCATTTTACCGCCCGCGCCATGCCGCGTCACGACGTTCCGATCAGGTTCTTCAGCTTGGCGAGCGCCGTCTTCGGGTCCTCGTGATAATCGAGGCTCGAGACGAACTTACCGTCCCGGTTCAGAAGATAGACCGTCGCCGTGTGGTCCATGGTGTAGCTGCCGTCGTCCGCTTCGACCTTGCGGGCAAAGACCCGGTATTCCTTGACGATCTGGTCGATCGCCGGACGCGGGCCGGTCAGCCCCGAGAAGCGCGGATCGAACGCCTGCAGATAGGCGGCCAGCGTTTCCTGGTTGTCACGCTCTGGGTCGACCGTGACGAAGTAGACCTTCAGCTTGTCGGCGTCGGGCCCGAGTTCCTCCATCAGCAGCGTCAGATCGGCGAGCGTCGTCGGGCAGACATCCGGGCAGAACGTATAGCCGAAGAAGATCGCCGTCGGATGGCCGAGCAGCGTCTTGTCGGTGACCGTGTTGCCGTTCTGGTCGGTCAGGCTGAAGGGCCCGCCGATCGAGGCCGCGGTGATCGCCGGCGCGCCACCCTGCCTGTCGATGACGATGACCCAGGCGACACCCGCGATGAGGACGACGACGGCCGCCCAGACGAGGTAGCGGACGGCGCGGAGTGTTGTCATTTGCCGTTCTCCATCTTGGCTCCGTCCATCTTGCCGTGGTCCATGTTCATACCGCCGCCTGCGCCATCAGGGCCCTGCGAACCGATGGGCATGATGTGCAGAGTGGTCTCCACCGTGCCGGCCTTGGCGAAGGTCAGCGTGACGGGAAGCATGCCGCCTTCCTTGAGCGATTCCTTCAGTCCGATGAACATGAGGTGCAGACCGCCGGGGGCAAGGGTGACGGTCTCGCCCGCCGGGATGACGATGCCACCTTCGACCGGGTGCATGGTCATGATGCCGTCCTTGACCTCCATGATGTGGAGTTCGCCCTTTTCGGACACAGGAGTCGAGACGGCGATAAGCGTGTCATCCTCGCTTCCGGAGTTGGTGATGGTGAGATAGCCGCCGCCGGTTGGTGCCTTGGGCGGGGTGGCGCGGGTCCACAGGTTGGTCAGTTCGAGCGTGCCCACGTTGACGGAATGGGCAGTCGCCGGAAGAGCGATGGTCGAAACGGCGATAAGCGCGCCGACAACGGCGCCAGCGAAGCGAAAATTCATGGGATTGTCCTCGAAAGCGGGCAGCGCGCATCGTTTATGGCGCCAGCTGCTCCGGTTGATCGGTTCAGGAAAGTCAGAACGGGATCAGGCGAGGAGGGGCGGACCGCGCGGTCCGATCGGGACTTCGATGCGGAAGGGCGCCACCCGGCTGTCCGGCACGGGAAGCAGGACCTGCCTTGGCAAATCCGGCCGCGCGTCGACGATGGCCGGAGGCTCGGGGACTGCCGTGGGCGCCAGCGAGCTGGCGCAGCCGAGCACGCAGCAGGCGCGCTCGCCGTCGCGCACAGGACCTACCGGCAGGTGGCCGGCACCGGCAAGCGTACAGGTGATGAAGGTGCGTCCCGTCGCTGCTTCGGCCAGCATGCCACCATGCAGGCCGGCTATGAGCGCATTGACGAAGACGAGAAAAGCCAGCGCCCGCGACAGCGAGCGGCCGTCCGGACCGCGAATGGCGGAGAAGAACGAGCGCGGCATGGCAAGCGGTCTATCAGGCAAATGGCACCGCGACCAGCGGGGTGCCCGCGTCACGATGAAGCGCGACGCAGGGTCAGTCAGGGCGCGGCATCGGGTGGTCGTTCCGCTGGCTGCTCGGTGATGGCGTCCGGGTCGATCGGCAGCGCGCCGCCAACCGGCACGCTGACGGCCAGGTTGAAGTCGGTCTTCTCCTCTGGCGTCGGCGCGGCGCGCCGGCCGAGACGCGACAGGGCGAAGGCGGCAAGGGCGAGCTGCACCACAGCGGTGAACAGGAACAGCTTCGACGGCCCGAAGGCTTCCATCACCTGCGACGCGAGCAAGGGGCCGACGATCGAGCCGGCCGCGCTCGACAGGAACAGCCCCGCCGCGGTCTCGACAAAGGCACCCGGCGGCGCGTGGTCGTATGTGTGCGCGGCGGCGATCGAGTAGCCCGGCGCAATGGACATCCCGAAGAAGGCGGCGATCACGAACCATAAGGGGCCGCTGACTGGAAGGAAGGCGAAGAGAGCACCGAAGACCGCCGCCGCGATGAGAACGCCGATCAGCACCAGCCTGCGGTCGACCCGGTCGGAGAGGCGGCCGACCGGCCATTGGGCCAATGCGCCGCAGGCAGTCACCAGACCCATGAAGAGGGCAGCATCGCGGACCGACAGCCCGGCCCCAACCGCCGCCACGGTGCCGAGCGCCCAGAACGCACCGTTCGCGATGCCGACGGCGCACACGCCAACGAAGCCGACGGGCGACGCACGGTAGAGCTCCAGCGGGCGGAAGCGGATGGTCGAGACCGGTTGCGGCTGCGCC
>Ga0207847_100360_pt1 | contig 9915 bp, 9 predicted proteins | sample TtaePargueraPR_8_FD_187736 | JGI IMG/M metagenome (GOLD analysis project Ga0207847, IMG submission 187736) | Aerobic enrichment media microbial communities from Bioluminiscent Bay, La Parguera, Puerto Rico - Tt and E1 (SPAdes) | ecosystem: Environmental > Aquatic > Marine > Unclassified ...
CCTGCCACTGCTTCTTCACCGAACGCCGCTTGGGCAGCGTCGCCGCGCGGCGCTCCACCGCCGAGAGGTTGACGCGCACCGCCGCCACCGGCTCCGCATCGAACGGAATACCGGGATTGTGCGGTGCGTCCGGGGCGTTCCGGAGCTGGTGGATCGCAGCGAATTCGCGGCTTGCTAGCGGGTCTGCCATGGCTTTTGCCGGCTCGGTGTTTCCTCTTGCCCCGACCCTAGCACCGGCACAACGTCATATCGAGCCGCCGGCAAGCCGCCCGCTACTTGCCAACCGTCGCGAAGTTGGCGTGGGCCGAGACCAGCCACTTGCCGTCGATCTGGCGGAAAACGGTCAGCCGCGGCGCCCGCGCCTGCATCTTGGCGCCATCGACCGTGGCATCGATCACCAGCACGTAACGGGTGACCATGACGTTGTCGTCGCCGGTGACCACCAGTTCATCGACCGGCGGAGCCTGGACAATCGCTGGCAAGTCGCTCGCCAGATATCCCTCGCGGTCGTAGGCCGCGCCGTTCTCGCGCACGATCTGGAACTCGGGCGCCAGGATGGTCGCGACCGTGTCGCGGTCACCGCTGGTCACCGCATCGACCCACGCGGTCACCGCGGTCATGCCGTCGGCCTGCATGTCCGCGGCCGCCGCGGGCATGCGCGCGAACGAAACGGTCGTGGCAACGGCGAATACCGCCACCGCAACCATATGCATCCATCGATTCATGGCTCGTCCTCCTCAGTGCCTCCGCACATCACACCATGAAGTTGCACCGGGCGTTAAGGCGAAAAGGCAAATCCAACCAATTCTGCCAAACCGCCCCCTCTTGCTGCGGACAGCGCCGCGCCGTAATCGAGCAGGCCTGTCTGCCAATCCCCGGGGGAAACGAAATGAAGCTCTATCACTCGACGACCTCGCCTTACGTTCGCAAGGTCATGGTCACCGCCATCGAACTCGGCCTCGACGGCGAGATCGAGAAAACCGCGTCGCCGGTCAGCCCGACCAAGCGCACCGCCGCGGTGATCGCCGATAACCCGCTCGGCCAGGTGCCGACCCTGATCGGCCGTGACAGCACGCCGATCCACGACAGCCGCGTCATCTGCGAATACCTCGATGCGCTTGGCGGCGGCAGCGTCTTCCCGCTGGCGGGACCGGCGCGCTGGCGGGCACTGACCGAACAGTCCTTGGCCGACGGCATGACCGCGGCTGCTTTGCTCGTGCGCTACGAGACGACGGCGCGACCGCCGGAACTGCTGTGGGGCGACTGGCGCGACGGCCACCAGGACAAGATCGACAAGAGCCTCGACCGGCTGGAGACGATGGCGCCCGATCTCGCGGGGCGGGTGGATATTGGCACCATCGCCATCGGCTGCGCGCTCGGCTATCTCGATTTCCGCTTCCCGGATCTCGACTGGCGCAGTGGCCATCCACGCCTTGCGGCCTGGTACGCCGATTTCGTTACGCGGCCATCGATGGCCGCGACCATGCCGAAGGGCTAGACCCGCCGCAGCGCGACCGCTCAGGGTTTGGCGGTCGCCTCTGCCGGCGCCGCATCAGCGGGCGCGTCGGTCTTGTCGCCGGCACCGTCCGGCGCAGGCATGGCCGGCATCTCGGGCATTTCGAGCGGCGGCATGTCGGCGCTACCGCCTTCCGCGCCTACGATAGCCGCGAGCGCCCAGGCAACCATCTCGCCGGTCGCCTTGCCGAAAGCCGCGTCGATCCCCGCCGCGACAGCTCCGGCCGACTTGACGTCATCGACCGGTGCCGTCGCCTCGAAGAGCCTGGCCTCGACCACCTTGCCGTCGAAGTCGAGCACCTTGGCCATGTAGGAGACTTCCGCCTCCGGCGTGTCAGTGGTGCGCACCTGGAACTTGCGGATATTCAGCAGCAATTGGTAGTCGCCGGTGAAACCGGAGGCATCCGAGCCGGCCTTCGGATAACCGGCGTTCTCGAAGCTCTGGATGACGCGCGCCGCGACGAGGATCGGCACGCTGTCGGCCCAGCGCGTCCCCTCGAAGCCCGCGGATGTGCCTTTCGCATCGCTGAGCATCAGCCGCTGCGTATCGAGCGCGATCACCGTCGTCGGCGTCGGCACCACAAGCTGAGCCTCCGGGAAATCAGCGATGTCCGGAAAATCGGTCGCCGCCGTCAGGTCGTAGTTGACCGTTTCCGGCTTCTTGCCGCCGCCTGTCAGGTTCTCGAGACCGGCGAGAATGCCCTCGATCTTGTCGGAATTGTCGGCGAGCGTCGTGGCGAAGGTATCGATCGAGGCGATGGCGCTCTTCAGCGGCGCTTCGTTGTCGGAGAGAATCTGGTTGAGCCGTGCCAGCGCTTCGCGCGCCGAAGCGCTCATGTCCTTGATATCGTTGGGGTCGGCGACCAGCAGCGGCGGTCCGCCATCGACGCTCGGCGGCGGCGGCGAGTCGGACGTGCCGCCGGTCAGCGCGATCGTCGCCGTGCCGGTCAGGCCGCGGAAATCCATGCCAACATGGGTATCGACGCGCACCGGTGTGCGCTCGTCGATGGAGATGCGCGCGATCACCAGTTCCGGATTGTCGATGGACAGCGTCAAGCCGGTCACCTCGCCGACCTGCAGGCCGTTGAAGAGCACGGGCGAGCCTGGCGCCAGACCCGACACCGAACCGTTGAAGCTGACCAGATAGTCGGTCCGCTTCGTCAGCCCGCCGGTGTTGTAGAGCCAGTAGACGAAGCCGACGCCGGCACCGATCACGGCCAGCACGAACAAGCCGATGAGAAAATAGCGTGCGCGGATTTCCATGGCTTACAATCCGTCCTGGGGGTTGGTGTGAGCCTCGCGCCCGTTCGCGCGCGCGCGGCGGCCGCCGAAATAGGCCTTTACCCAAGGGTGCTCCGAATTCAGGAGCGTCTCCATCGGGCCCTCCGCCACGATCTTGCCTTCGGCAAGCGCGGCGATGCGGTCGCAGGCGACGGCGAGGCTGTCGAGATCGTGCGTCACCATGAAGACGGTGATGCCGAGCGTATGCTGAAGCGTGCGGATGAGCACGTCGAAATCGCCGGCGGCGATCGGATCGAGACCCGAAGTCGGCTCGTCGAGGAAAACGATCTCCGGATCGAGCGCCAGCGCCCGGGCAAGCGCGACGCGCTTGGTCATGCCGCCGGAGAGCTCCGACGGATACTTGTTGGCGTCCTTCGCGCTCAAGCCGACCAACTCGAGCTTGATCATCGCCAGATCGTCCATCAGATCCTCGGGCATATCGAGGAACTGGCGCATCGGAAACTGGATGTTCTCGCGCGCCGTCAGCGACGAGAACAGGGCGCCGCCCTGAAAGAGCACACCCCAGCGGCGCTCGACGAGACGCCACTCGGCCTCGCTCGTCGCGTCCGCGTCGACATCGAGCACGCGCACTGAGCCGGCAGTCTTGTGCACCAGCCCGATGATCGAGCGCAGCAGCACCGACTTGCCGGCACCCGAGCCGCCGACAACGCCGAGAATCTCGCCGGTGCGCACGTCGAGATCGAGCCCGCGCAGCACTGTCTGACCACCGAAGCCGGTGACGAGATCGCGCACCGAGATGATCGGCCGGGTATCGATGGTTGGGCTGCTCATCGGCCTACCACCCGATCATGGAGAAGAACATGGCGAAGATGCCGTCGAGCACGATCACCATGAAGATCGACTTCACGACTGACGCTGTCGTCTGCAGGCCGAGCGACTCGGCGCTGCCCTTGACGCGCATGCCCTCGGCGCAGGCCACGATGCCGATGATGAGTGCCATGACCGGCGCCTTGATAATGCCGATCCAGAAGTCGTGCATGGAGACCGCGTCGCGCAGCCGCGAAATGAATATTTCCGGGCTCATGCCGCCATAGAACCAGGCAACGATGCCGCCACCGACCATCGCCGACATGGACCCGATGAAGGTCAGGATCGGCATGGCGATGACCAGCGCCGTTACGCGCGGCAGCACCAGCACGTCGGCCGGATCGACGCCCATCGTGTGCAGTGCGTCGATCTCTTCGCGCATCTTCATCGAGCCGAGTTCGGCCGTGTAGGAGCTGCCGGAGCGTCCGGCAACCATGATCGCCACGAGGAGCACACCGATCTCGCGCAGAACCAGGATGCCGAGCAGGTTGACGACGTAATCCTCCGCGCCGAAGCGGCGGAAGTTGAAGATGCCCTGCTGCGAGACGATGGCGCCGATCAGGAAGGTGATCAGCACGATGATGCCGATCGCCTGAAACCCGACACGGTCGAGATGGTGAACGATGGAGGTCAGCCGTGACAGGCGCGGACGCACGATTGCTCGCCCCGCGGCCATCATCAGCGCGCCGAACAGGCCTGTCAGGTAGTAGAGCTCGATGAAGAACGCGATGCTCCCTTCGCCAATGCGCTCGATCCACGCCACGACGCCGGTGCGGCGCTCCGGCTCGGGCGCCGGCTGGCGATTGGCACCGCCGACCTCATGCAGCAGTTCGTTGAAGCGTTCCGGGACACGCGTCAGCTCGGCCGAGCCGCCACCATCGCGTGATTTGCGCAGCAGGCGCTCGAGCAGCCAGGCACCGAACGTGTCCAGGCGGTCGACGGCGCCAACGTCGATCGCCGCCCGCTCGGCCGCCGGCACGTGCTCGACCAGCGCCTCCAGCTCACCAGCGTAGGCGATGGTCCACGTGCCGCTTGCCGTCACCTTGAGCCCGTCCGAGGCGGTGCTCGTCGTGATCGATGGGTGCGTGGTCAAAAATAGTCCCCCGGCCACTCGTTCGGCGCGGATCATGCCGTCTCACGCCCGGAAAATCCATGCAGGCGGGACAATTTGCCGGCGCCCGTAGCGCAAAAGCCTCAATCTTTTGAAATTGCGGCGCTTTTTGTCGTCGCGAAGCAACAGACGACGACTGAAGCCGCGGGCATGTCGGGCGGCAGCGCGACCATTGAATCCCGGTGGGAACCATCGCCAGGGCTTGGTCCCGACATCCGCCGGCACGTCACTGCCGAAGACGGCACATCGCTTCCGCGAATTGCTGCGCTCCGGCGAGCGGTCGCCGCCTGTTTCGCCTTAGAATAATTATAAGCTATTGAAATATATATTGAATTGCAGAAGGCAGAGAGATAGTCAGGGCGAACTGACCTGTCGGCAGCGCGGCAGCGCGTGAGGAGATGCGCAAGACCGCGGCTCGACCTGCAAGCCAAGCCAACCTCCCGTTCCGATTGACCGACACGAAACCGCCAACCGCCGGATCTTGAACCCGGAAGGAGTGAACATGTCTCTCTCGCTCATACGTGCTGCCGCGGCAGCCGTCGCGCTTTCCGCCACAGCGATTCTCGCCGCGCCGGCGACCGCCCTCGAGATCGAACACGATCTCGGCAAGACCGAGGTGCCCGATGCGCCGAAGCGCATTGTCGTACTCGAATACAGCTTCGTCGACAGCCTCGCGGCCGTTGGCGTGGCGCCCGTTGGTATTGCCGACGACGACAAGCGCGATTCGATCGTGCCGGCATACTCCGAGGTGATCGGCGACACGTGGAAGTCCGTCGGCACGCGCAAGTCGCCAAGCCTCGAGATCATCGCCTCGTTGCAGCCCGATCTCATCATCGCCGACACGAGCCGCCACGAGGCGATCTACGGTGCACTCAGCGAGATCGCCCCGACCATCGTCTTTGACAGCCTGACCGGCACCTACGAGGTGGCACTGAAAGCGGCCGAAACCATCGCCCATGCGGTCGGCAAGGACGCTGAGATGGCGGCAAGGCTGGACGAGCACCGCAAGAAGATGGAAGGCTTCAAGGCCGGGATCGGCGATGTCTCGGATCTCTCGATCCAGTTCCTGATCGACAACGGCCGCGGCATCTACCTGCATTCGCCCGTCAGCTACAACGGCTCGCTGCTCGCCTGGTTCGGGTTCAAGAGCAACATGCCGGCACCGGACGGACACACCTATCCCGAAGCGATTGTACAGACCTCGCTCGAGCAGCTTTCCGAGATCGACCCGCAGATCATCCTGCGCGGAAAGTATGTCGATCCGGGCCTGATCGACTCGTGGGTCGGCCTGCCGCTCTATGACAACCTCACGGCCGTGAAATCCGGGCAGGTGGTCGACGTGGCCGCGCACGAATGGTCGCGCCTGCGCGGCATCATCGCTTCGGAGGTCAGCGGCGCCAATCTCGTCGACGTCATGCGCCAGCTCAGGGACTAGGTGTCCCTCGCGGTCCGATATGCCCTGCTCGCGGCGGCGGTGCTCATTGCGGCACTGCTGTCGCTGGTGATCGGGCCGCGCAGCGATGTCGGCCTCGGCAATATTCTTCACCTTCTTTTCGTTGACGACGGCAGCCTCGCCCGCTCGACCGTCGTCGACCTTCGCCTGCCGCGCACGCTGGTTGCCGGCCTCGTCGGCGCCAATCTCGCGCTTGCTGGCCTGGCGCTGCAGGCCGTGACGCGCAACCCGCTCGCCTCCGAATCCATCCTCGGAATCAATCAGGGCGCCGCGCTCGGTGTGGCGATCGCCGTCACCGTCCCCTCGCTGATGATCGTCAATCTCGACGTCATGGCGATCATCGGCGCCATCGCCGCCGGCTTCCTGACATTCACTATCGCCGGCGGCCTCACCGGCCGCCTCGATTCGATCCGGCTCGTGCTCGCTGGAGTCACCGTCGGCGCCTTCAGCTTCGCCTGTGTCCGCTTCACCTTTACCCTGGAGGACAACCTTTCGCGTCTCGTGCTGAGTTGGGTGTCGGCCGACATTTCCGCCGTGCGCCTGGCGCAAGCCGGACCGCTGGCGCTGTGGGCGGCGCTCGGGCTCGCCGCCAGCCTGCTGCTCGCCCAAGGCTTCAACATCCTCTCCCTGGGTGACGGCGCCTCGCAGGGCCTTGGCGTCGATCCGCGCCGGACCCGTTTCCTCGGTGCCCTGCTCGCCGCCATTTTGACCGGCGCGAGCGTCGCGGCCGCCGGCCCGGTGATGTTCGTCGGCCTGGTGGTACCCCATCTCTGCCGGCTCTGGTTCGGCCAGAACCACCGCCATCTCATACCGGCCGTCGCCCTCGGCGGCGCCGGCCTCGTCCTTCTCGCCGACGCCATGTCGAAGCTCGTACGGTTTCCCTACGAGACGCCGCTCGGAACCATCTGCGCGCTGATCGGCGCCCCCTATTTCCTCATTGCAGCCATCCGCGCGCGGAGGATGGCGTGACCGGCACGGCCACGGTCGCGCTACGCCGGCATCGCGACCGGCGCGCCCTCCTGCTGATCGGTGGCGCGGCGGTTCTGACGCTGCTTGCCGCCCTGTGGAGCCTTGGGGTCGGGGCGGTCGCGATCCCGGTCGATGTGATCGTCAATACGCTCTTCAATCTCGACGGCGAGAAGCAGACCTACATCATCATGCGATCGCGCCTGCCGCGGATCGTCCTGGCGCTCATGGCCGGCGGCGCGCTCGCGCTATCCGGCACCATCATCCAGGCGGTGATCCGCAACCCGCTCGCCAGCCCCGGTATCATTGGCATCAATTCCGGCGCAGCGCTTTTCGCCGTCGGCATGACCATCCTCCTGCCCACGGTGCCGCAGACCTGGCTGCCGCTTGCCGCCAGTCTCGGCGGCCTGACGGCCGCGGGCATCGTCATGCTCGTCGCCCATCGCCGCCTGCTCTCGGCCGCCCATCTGGCGCTCATCGGCGTCGCCGTCGGCTTCGTCTTCGAATCCGGTGTCGACTATTTCCTGATCACGTCCAGCGACGCGGAACGTTCGGCGCCGCTGATCTGGCTGACCGGCTCGCTCTGGGGGCGCACCTGGGACCATGTCGGCATGAGCCTTGCGCCGCTCGCCGTGCTGGCCGGCATGGCCATGGTCCTAGCCTACCGGCTCGATCTGATCACCCTCGGCGAGGCGACCGCCACCGGCCTCGGCCTCGATGTCGGCCGGCAGCGACTGATCATGCTTTCGGTCGCAACCCTTCTCGCCAGCGTTTCCGTGGCGGTGGTCGGCGTCATGGGTTTCATCGGGCTGATGGCACCGCACATCGCCCGCCATCTGATCGGTGGCGGCCACCGGCTGCTACTGCCGCTCGCCATGCTGGTCGGCATGCTGCTGGTGACGCTCGCCGACGGTGTCGGCCGCGCCATTGCGCCGCCGATCGAAGTCTCCGCCGGCATCCTTTCGGCGCTGATCGGGGCGCCCTTCTTCGTCTACGTCATGCTCACCACCGCTTCGGAGCAGGAAACATGAGCATCACGCTCCGCGGCGTCACCGCCGGATACGGCCGCGACCGGGCGGTCATCAGCGGTATCGACATGGAAATCCGCGATGGCGAGGTGACGATCCTGATCGGGCCGAACGGCTGCGGGAAGAGCACGCTGCTGAAGACCGTCGGACGCCTGCTCAAGCCGCGCGCCGGGACCATCCGTGTGGACGAGCTCGACGTCCTCGGCAGCAATCCGAAAACGGTCGCGCGTGCTATCGCCTACCTGCCGCAGGACCCGCTCGTGCCCGCCGCCATCACCGTCGAGCAGCTCGTCGGCTATGGCCGCGCGCCGCATCAATCCCTGCTTGGCCTGCGCTCGGCGCGCGACAACGAGCATATCGAACACGCCATCGCGGTTGCCGGCATCGGGCACCTGCGCGACCGGCCGGTGGCGGAGCTTTCCGGCGGCCAACGACAAAGCGCCTTCTTCGCGATGGTGCTGGCGCAGGACACGCCCTACGCCATCCTCGACGAGCCGACCAACCACCTCGACATCACTCATCAGATCGAGACGCTGGAATTGATCCGCCGTCTCAACGGCGAGCACAGCAAGACGGCGATCGTCGTGCTCCACGACCTCAATCTGGCCGCGCGCTACGCTGACCGGCTGGTGCTGATGAAGGATGGCGCGATCCGCGCCGACGGCCCACCGCAAGCGGTCCTGACCGCTTTGAACATCGCCGAGGTCTTCGCCGTCGACAGCCGCATCATCGCGGATCCGATTTACGGCAAGCCGCTCTGCGTCCCCTATCCGACGGGACACGGCTAGCGGCTTTCGCCGCGTCACACCGTCGGCAAGGGCATGTCGTCGCCGGTCGCGGCCTGCCACAGGCGCAGTCGCGCCGCCATGTCGCGGATACGGTCGCGCTGCGCGGGATCGTCGTAGAGGTTGGTCATCTCGAACGGATCGGCGTTGAGATCGTAGAGTTCGCACTGGTCCACGGGCGAGAGATTCAGCTTGAACCGGTCCGGCGTGATCAGACTGCGCCATGGCATGGCCACCATGCGGTTGATCTCCGGACTGCCGAGGCCGCGATCGCCCGCGCCGGTCCATTCCACGACGACGTCGTTGTCGCCGAGATCGGCTTCGCCACGGAGGACGTCGGCGCGGCTTCGCCCGTGAATGGCGGGGAGATGCTCCGCGCCGGCGAGTTCGAGGAGCGTCGGCATGATGTCGACATGGCTGATCGAGCCGGGCACGCGCGTCTGCGTCCCCTTGTTCAGCCACGGCACGTGGACCAGCAGCGGCACGCGCGCCGCCTCCTCGTAGAGACAGCGCTTCTCGCACATGCCGTGATCGCCGCCCATTTCGCCATGATCGCTGAAGAAGACGATGATGGTGTTGTCCGCCTGACCGGAGGCCTCCAGTGCCGCGAGGATCCTGCCGAGTTGCCGGTCGACGAGCGTGACGTTGGCGTAGTAGCGGGCAAGCAGCCGACGCCAGCCAGCTTCCGTCGTGGTGTCGTGGATGTCGCCGCCCTTGACGCCATTCGGATTGTTGCCGCCGCCGAGATAGAAATCCGCGCGCAGCCGGTTGGCCAGCGAACCGCCGTCCGGCCGCTTCATGAAGGCCGGGCCGACATCGATCGCATCGGGATCGTAGAGGTCGTTCAGCGGCCCCGTATAGGGCGGATGCGGCTCGAAGAAGTTGACCTGGAGCAGCCACGGCCGGTCGGCATGCGGCCCGGAAGGATAGTCGCGGATGAACTCCGAC
>Ga0207847_100361_pt1 | contig 9878 bp, 9 predicted proteins | sample TtaePargueraPR_8_FD_187736 | JGI IMG/M metagenome (GOLD analysis project Ga0207847, IMG submission 187736) | Aerobic enrichment media microbial communities from Bioluminiscent Bay, La Parguera, Puerto Rico - Tt and E1 (SPAdes) | ecosystem: Environmental > Aquatic > Marine > Unclassified ...
CGTTCGCAGCCAATGCGAACCTGCGGACCGAGCGGTGTGTCGATACTGAGCGAGAGGAGCCGCATCGCTCTACGCGATCTTCAGCTCGTAAAGCTCCCGTTCGCGCTTATCGAGAAGGGGGACGATTTCGCCCTCGATGATCGACTTGAAATGCGGTGTCTCGCGATGCGCGGCGAGCGCCGACTGATCGGGATAGTGCTCGTAGAGCATAACCAGGTTTGGCACCTCGGTGGCGAGCGACACCTGATAGAATTTGCAGGCGGGCTCGTCGCGATCGACCACCGTCTTCATTTTCTTGAGGCCCTCGAGGACCTTGTCGACCGAGCCTTCCTTCACATGATACTTCGCGATTAGAACAATCATCTTTTCCTCCCTTTGGGTGCTTTCTCGTCTTTTAATTGAGGCGCCGCTAAGCGCCGAGCGCCACCTTGTCGGCGCTAGCGCCGAGCCGGCGGGACAGTTCGCTGGCAAACATGGAGACGGCCTCACCGTAGCGGTCGTGCGTTTCCTTGTTGACGTCGACGCTGAGCAGGCCGACGGCGAGGCCTGCAATCGCCGTCTGGCCGCTGGCGCTGAATACCGGCGCGCCGAAGCAATACATGCCGTCGCGGAGCTGACCGTTGTCGATGGAGAAGCCGCGATTGCGGATTTCCTTGATCTCACGCTTGAAGGCAGTGAGCGATCGCACGCTGTTGCGTGTGATCGGATCGGGCCAGCCATCCTCGAACAACGCCTCCACCTCGCGACTGGGATACGTGCTCAGCATGGCCTTGCCAGTGGCCGTGAACACCGCCGGCAGCGACATACCGGTGCGGAAGCTCAGGCCAAGCGGGCTCGCGCCATTCTGGCAGGCAACGTAGATCACCGACGTTCCGCTCATCACCGTCAGGTTCAGCGCCTCGCCGGAGAGCGGCCCGTCTTCCATCGCGAGGCGCTGGAACTCCGCCGTCAGCGAGCTGTGATTCTGGAACGCATTCGCCCAAACCAGTACATGCGGCCCGATGGCGAACTGGTTCGGCCCAACCCGCGCCAGCACATTCTGCTCGGCCAGCGTCTTGCACAGGCCGTGGATGGAACTCTTAGGCAGGTCGAGGGAGCGGGCGAGTTCCGAGATGCCCTCAAGCCTCCCATCCGCGCTCAAATGATCGAGAATCTGCTTTGCCCGTACCAGCGCCGGCACCTGGCGCTCCGCCGAGGTCGGCGGCGGTGTCCTTCCATTCTTCAGTTTACGCACAGCTGTCCGCGCCATCTAGGCAACCCATTTCATCTTGGCGTTGGTGAATTCCTGCGTACCGAGCAGGCCAAGTTCACGGCCATAGCCCGACTCCTTGATTCCACCAAACGGCAAACGCGGATCGGAGCGCACGAGATCGTTCACGAACACCGCACCGGCCTCCACCCGGTCGGCGAACGCCGCGGCGGCGTCGATATCTTCGCTCCAGACGGAGGCACCGAGACCGTAGGACGTGCGGTTGGCGATAGCCGCCGCCTCGTCAAGCGAGCCGAAGCGGAAGATCGCCGCGGCCGGGCCGAACATCTCCTCGTCGGCCGCCGGCGAGCCGGGCGCGACGTCGGTGAGGATGGTCGGCTCATAGAAGAAGCCGTCGCGGTCCGCCGGCTTGCCGCCGACAACGGCACGCGCTCCGGCAGCGAGCGTCCGCTCGACCTGACCGGCAAAGCCGTCGCGAAGATCGGCCCGCGCCATCGGCCCCATGGCGGTCCCCTGTTCCAACGGATCGCCCACCACGATCGCCGAAGCCGCCGCGGCGAAGGCTTCCGTGAAGCGGTCGGCGATGCTTTCCGCCACGATGAAGCGCTTGGCGCAGATGCAGCTCTGCCCGGCATTGGCGAACCGCGCGGTGACGGCAGTGGCGAGGGCCTTGTCGAGGTCGGCGTCTTCCAGAACGATGAACGGATCCGAGCCGCCGAGCTCCAGGACCGCCTTCTTGAGATTGGCGCCGGCGGCGGCGGCCACCGCACGGCCGGCGCGCGGACTGCCCGTCAACGTGACCGCGCGGATGCGCTTGTCGGCGATCACCTTGCCAACCGTTTCGACGCCGACGATCAGATTCCTCAACAACGGCGCCCCGTCGGCCGCTTCGGCGACGACCTCCTCGATCGCCTCCGCACAGCCCTGCACGTTCTCGGCATGCTTGACGATCGCGGTGTTGCCGGCAAGCGACGCCGGCACGAAGAAGCGCATCACCTGCCAGAACGGGAAATTCCACGGCATGACGGCAAGCACCGCCCCTAAGGGCTCGAACTGGACACTGCTCGCCCGCGCTTCGGTCGATACGATCTGCGGCGCGAGGTAGCCTGGCCCGTGCTCGGCGTAGTGCCGCGCCGTGGTCGCGCATTTCCGCACCTCGGCGACGGATTCGCTGAGCGCCTTTCCCATCTCGGTCGAGATGAGCCTGCCGTACCTTTCGGCCCGTTCGTCGAGCAGCCCGGCGAGGTTCGTCAGGAACGCCGTGCGCGTCGCCATTTTGGTGTCGCGCCACGCTTGCCAGCCGGACCAGACCGCCTCGAGGCGGCGCTCCACCTCGTCGCCGCCATGCAGAACATGGCTCTCGATGGTCTTGCCGGTCGCCGGGTTGATCGAAACGAACATCAGACTTCGGTGCCTGCCGCGAACCGGCTCATCTCAGCGAAATGCAATCGACCCATCCTCGCGCTGCCAGGTTTCGGACTTGCGGTCGACCCGCGGAATATCCTTAAGACCCTCCTCGTCGAGCTCGACGCCGAGGCCGGGCGCCTCGGGCGGCTCGAAGAAGCCGTTGACGATCGGGATGATTTTCTTGACCGCCTTCGTGAACGGCGGCCGGTCCTGCGGCCGGTGCTCCTGCACCTCCCAGTTCGGCACGCAGACGCCGAGCTGGACGTGTGCGGCGACCGCGACCGGACCGTTCGGCACCGAATGCGGGATGATGCCCTGGTGATGCGCCTCGGCCAGCGCGCAGATCTTCTTCATGTGGGTGATGCCGCCGCATACCCCGACATCGGCGCGGAGGTGATGGATTCCGGCGGCCTCCACATATTCGCGCCACTCCCAAATCGTCGTCGTGCGCTCGCCCGCCGCCATCGGCACCAGCACCTTCTCGGCGACCTCGCCGAAGGCGAGCACGCTGTCCGGCACGATCGGGTCTTCGATGAAAAGCGGGCGGATGGCTTCGAGTTCGCGGATCAGCGCAATCGCCTCGCCGGGCACCATGTTGCGATGGAGCTCGATGCCGATGTCGATCTCCCAGCCGATCGCCTCGCGGATGGCATGGGCGCGCTCGACCAGATCCTTGAGACGCGCGCCATGGCGCATCAGGTGATGCTCCTTCTGAAAGAGCAGCACCTTGACTGCGCTGTAGCCTTCCGCGGCCGCCGCCTTGGCATCCCTGATGATCTCGTCGAGTGGCCCGTAGCCCAGCACGAACATCGCCCGCACGCGGTCGCGCACCTTGCCGCCGAGCAGCTGCCAGACCGGCGCCTCGAAATGCTTGCCGCGAATGTCCCACAGCGCCTGGTCGATCGCCGACAGGGCGCCGGTGATGCTCATGCCGCGCATCGAGCCGGCGCGGTAAAGCCGCAGCCAATGATACTCGACGCGCATCGGGTCTTCCCCGACGAGCGCCTTGCCGAAGTCGCGCGCCACCGCGGCCGCCGCTTCAGGGTGACCGAAAAAGGTCGACTCCCCGATGCCCTGCAGGCCGCTGTCCGTCGTGATGCGGACGAACATCCAGTTATGGGCGATGAATGTCTCGACGTTCTCGATGCGCACGGGCGTCCGTCCTTTTCTCAGGCTTCTTCCGGGTAGACGAAGCTCGGTTTGCGGCGGACGGCCGGCGCCCCGATGACCTCAACGATGGTGCACACCGGATGGTCGGTCTCGAAGAAGGCGAAGGCGCCGTCGCCATTGGCGCCGAAGCCGGTCGCGCTCTGCAGGTGTCGGAAGCCGGCCGCCTCGAGCTCGGCCATCGCCTTCGGCTGGTCGGGCACGTAGATTCCGACGTGGTGCAGACCCTCGCCATGCTGTTCAAGGTGCTCGCTGAAAATGTTCTTGCCCGAGAGCGGCTGGATCAGTTCGAGGCTGACGCCGTCCTTGTTGGCGAGCGCATGGCGGAAGCTGAAATCCCCGGGCCCGTCGCGATAGCGCAGAGTCTTCAGCACATCCGGTGTCAGAGTGTAGCTCGTCCACGGGCCGACGCGGAGCAGGTCCCAGTAGGCGCGCACCGATGCATCGAGGTCGCGCACGACCAGGGCGATTTGCTTGATGCCATGCTGCTGGACCAGCGTCTGGATTGCGTCCGCCATCCCGCGTCTCCCTATGCGTATGCGTTCCGCCGGCCGATCATGGCTCAGGCGACCTTCGCGGCCTGCGCGATCCCGGCGTCGATGCTGTCCTGATAGGCCGACACCTTGCCGGAGAGGATTTCGTCCATGGTCACCGGACGGCCGGCGACGCCGCTTTCGTAGACCGCGAGCACCGCTGCCACCGCCGTCAGCCCGAGATGGCCGTCGACTTCCGGCCGGCCGCCATTGAGCACTGCATTGGCGAAGTCGTGGATCTCGATCGCGATCAGCGCCGCGTCGCTGTCGTTGAAATCGAGCGTATAGGCGACCTTGTCGTCGAAGAGACGCGACGTGAGTTCGTCGAGATGGAAGTCGGGAAGCTCGGCGAGCAGCTCGTCGCCGGAGATCGATCCGGACTCGCGATGCAGGATGACTTTGTCGCCCGTGCGGTCACGCGGCGCCTCCAGCGAGCCCTTGCGGCCGTGAACCGTACGCTGCACCCAGCGACGCCCGGGACCCGAAGGGATATAGGTGATCTCGGCCAGAACGCCGGACTTCATCTTGTAGGTCGCGATCATCGAGTCCTCGCCGGTCGCCTCGACCGACTCGGGCATCTCGCGGAGCCGCGCCCAGTAGGACGGCAGGTCCTTCTCCGGCACTTCCCGGCGATAGCGCGTCGGCTCCGCGATCAGGCCGGTGCCGTGCACGCTTTCGATCTCACCGAGATAGAACTGCATGATGTCAGTGAGGTGGCAGCCCATGTCGAGGCCGATGCTGCCCTTGTCCTTCATGTGGCGCCAGGGTGTGATGATGATGCGATCGCTGCCGCCGACCAGGAACTGGTGCATTAGGTGGACGTGGCCAAGCAGGCCGGCATCGATGATGGCCCGCGCCAGGCGGCTTGGCGGATCGCGCCGGTAGTTCTCTGCCGTCGCAAGCACCGCCCCGCTGCGCTTCGCTGCATCGATCAGCAGCCGGCATGATTTCACCGTGAGCGCAAGCGGCTTCTCGCAAAGCACATGCTTGCCGGCTGCCAGGATCGGCATCGCCACGGCAATATGAGTCCACGCTTCGGTAACGATGTCGAACGCCTCGATCGCCGGATCAGCCAGCGCCGCGTCGATCGACGTGTGAATGGTCGGACGTCTGCCGAGCAGCCGCTCGGCATCGTCTGCGGCGCGCTTGGCGTTATCCTCGCGGATATCGCAGACGGCGACCAGCTCGACATTTGAAAGACCGCTGCGCTCCAGCGCAACGAAACCCGCAACGTGGCGATTGCCCATGCCACCGCAGCCGACGAGACAGACCGGAAGCTTTGCCATGACGCTACGACCGCCCCATGCGAAGCAACCGTGAGGTTATTTGAAAAACCCGGAAGCCAGTTTCCGCATGAAGGGCATCGCCGACGGTAAGCGGAGATACGCCTACCAAACTGGCGTCTGCCAATGAGGCCGACTGACAGATTTCCCTAGCCGAATGCATGAACGCCTGCTCCCCCAGTATTTTTTTATCGTTCAACATACCGAACGGCGTCTCGTTAAATGAACGATAGTTACGGCTTGGCGCGCTGTCAACGACGCTCGCGAACCCAAATTCGGCCGTTCAGTATATGGAACGCTCTTCTGCCTATTGAACGGGACGTCAGCTTCGGTTAGCCTTCCTTCGGTCGATCAGGCGTCGTGGTGCTTCTTCGCGTCGTCAGATCGTCGGTCGCATGGGAGAGATGCGGCCACAGGAATCGAAACGAAAATGCCGACGAACGTCGGCCTTCCAATCCGGCCCGAGCCGGTGCTGAAGAAAAGATGACGCCGCCGCACAAGCGCCGAGGGTGCTTTGCAAAACGGTGTTGGGGAGGAATTGTGGTGGCACTGGCGCACTCGACGCGGTTTGCCCCATGTGCGGCGCTGTCCGACTTCGGCCAGACCGATCGCGCAAGCGGCATAGTCGCGATTTCGCCTTGCAGCAAGGCGGCCGGAGCATTCGTTGCAGTGCACATGCGGCGCACGGCTCCTCCGTCGGAACCGACGCAGCCTGGCGCTCCCGTCAGATCTCAAATCGACCGGAGCGCCCGTTGACCGCCGACGCCCTTACCGTGCGCGATCTTCGCGTCCATTACCATACCCCGGTCGGCCCGATTAAGGCCGTCGATGGCGTCAGCTTCACGGTGCACGAGAGCGAGCGCTTCGGCCTTGTCGGCGAGTCCGGCAGCGGCAAAACCACCGCCGCTTTCGCCATCCTGCAACTGACCAAGCCGCCAGCGCGGATCGAAAGCGGCTCCGTCATGCTCGACGGCACTGACCTCGTCCGGCTTTCCGAGGACGAACTGCGCAGCAAGCGTTTCTCCGAGATTGCGCTCATCCCGCAGGGCGCCATGAACTCGCTCAATCCGGTCATTCGCATCAACGAGCAGATGGCCGACGTCATTCGCGCGCACGACAAGAGCACCTCGAAGGCCGAAGCGCGTCGCCGCGTCGGCGACGCACTCGAGCGCGTCGGGCTCAAGCGCGAAGTTGCCGACAAGTTTCCGCACGAACTCAGCGGCGGCATGAAGCAGCGCGTCTGCATAGCCATGGCGATCACGCTGAAGCCGAAGATCATCGTCGCCGATGAGCCGACCAGCGCCCTCGACGTCGTCACCCAGCGCCAGGTCATGGAGACGCTGGCCTCCGTTCAGAAGATGCTCGGCGCCTCTCTGATCCTGGTCGGCCACGACATGGGCCTGATGGCTCAGTTCGTCGACCGGATCGGTGTCATGTATGCCGGCCGCCTCGTCGAGGTCGCGCCGGTAGCGGACCTCTTTCAGGAACCGCTGCACCCGTATTCGCGCCTTCTTATTTCGAGCCTGCCGTCTCTCGAGACGAAGGGGAATTTCAAGGGCATTCCGGGCATCGCGCCGTCGCTTCGGCGGCTGCCCCCCGGCTGTCCATTCAATCCTCGCTGCCCGAGCGCCATGCCCCAATGCACCACCATCGAACCGACGCTGGTGGAAGTGCGGCCGGGGCGCTGGGTGTCTTGCCACCTTTACTGAGGATACCGATGGCTGCGCTTCTGGAAGCCCGGAATATATCCAAGGAATACCGAAAGGGCGTTTGGAACAGCGCCACGAATGTCGCGCTGGAAGGCATGTCGCTGACCATCAACGACGACGAGCCGTCGATTACGGTGGTCGCCGGCGAGAGCGGCAGTGGCAAGACGACGCTTGCCAATCTTCTTCTCGATATCACGCGGCCGACGACGGGCCAGATTCTGTATCGCGGCAAGGACCCGGCCGACATGACGGCCGAGGAGCATCTGGCCTTCCGACGCGAGGTGCAGGTGATCTTTCAGGATCCGTTCGAATCCTACAATCCATTCCACAAGGTCGATCGCGTCCTCACCATGCCGTTGAAGCGCTTTAAGCTCGCCACATCGGCGGCCGAAGCGCGGAAGCTGATCGAGCGCGCGCTCGATCTGGTCGGCCTTCATCCGGAAGATACGCTCGGCCGGTTTCCGCATCAGCTGAGCGGCGGTCAGCGGCAGCGCATCATGGTGGCGCGCGCCCTGGTATTGCAACCGCGCATCATCATCGCCGACGAGCCCGTCTCGATGGTAGATGCGTCACTGCGCGCGGTGATTCTGGAAAGCCTGCTGCGGCTCAACCGCGAGCTTGGCATTTCGCTAGTATACATCACCCACGATCTCACCACCGCCTATCAGGTCGGCGACAGCTCGATCATCCTCTATCGTGGCGCGATCACCGAGGTTGGTGACGTCGACCTCGTGATCCGCCAGCCCGAGCACCCTTACACCCGCCTCCTGGTAGACTCGATTCCGCTGCCGGACCCGAAGAAGCGCTGGGGCACCGACACCCTCATAACCGGCGCCGACGAAGACGCCGAGACGGTCAGCGTCGGATGCAAGTTCGTGAGCCGCTGCCCCTTCGCGATGCCGATGTGTCACGAGAAGGAGCCGCCGATCTTCCAGACGAATGCACGCCGCGGGGTCGCGTGCTTCCTCTATCGCGAGAGCCCGGTGATGCCGGCGAAAGAGGTATCGGATCTGATGGTGCGTGCGCCCAACCGGCCGGCGCCGGTGCCGGCGCAGCCACAACTCGTCACGACAGACGGCTAATAGGGGACGAGAAAGGAAGGAAAGCGCAATGACTTGGGGTTATGCCCTCAATCGGATCGGAACGTTCCTGCTGGTGGTCGTCGTCGCCATTACGATTAACTTCCTTGTGCCTCGCCTGGCGCCGGGCGATCCCGTTACCCAGCGCCTCGAAGCGACCGGCTCGTCGGGTACGACCGTCGGCGGCGATTTCCGCGAACTCGTCAAGGCCTACGAGGAGAAGTTCGGCTACGGCAAACCGCTGTGGGAGCAGTATTTGCTCTACTGGAATGACCTACTCCACGGCAATCTAGGCTTCTCGATCGCAAAGTATCCGGCGCGAACCATCGACATCATCTCGAGCGCGCTGCCGTGGACAATTGGGTTGCTCGGTGTCTCGACGCTCATCGGCTTCGTCGTCGGGACGCTTTCCGGGGCGCTCCTCGCCTGGCCCGGAACGTCGAAGATTTTCAGTCGCGTGCTGATCCCGATCTTCGTCGTCTTCTCGTCCGTGCCCTACTACCTGCTCGGGCTGCTGCTGCTCTTCGCCTTCTCGCTGAACTACCAGTTCTTTCCCGGCGGCGGCGGCATCGACATGTTCATCGAGCCCGGCTGGAATTTCACCGCGATCGTCAACATTCTCTATCATGCCTTCCTGCCTGCCCTTTCCATCGTGCTGGCGAGCATCGCCTTCTGGGCGCTCGGCATGCGCGGCATGATGGTCACCATCCAGGGCGAGGACTTCATGACGCTGGCGCAGGCCAAGGGCCTCAGCAAGCCGCGCGTGTTCTTCCGCTACGGCATGCGCAATGCCTTCCTGCCGCAAGCGACCCATCTCGCTCTCGCGCTCGGCCACGTCGTCTCCGGCGCGGTGCTCGTCGAGGTGATCTTCCGCTATCCCGGCATCGGCTACTCGCTCTACGAGGCGATCACCGGCAAGGACTATTTCGTCATTCAGGGCATCCTGCTGCTCCTGATCCTTTCGATCGCCTTCGCGATGCTCATCATGGATTTCGTCTACCCGCTGCTCGATCCGCGGGTGAGCTACGGGAGCGCCCAGCGATGACACAGGCAGCGGAGGTAAGTCCGGCCGCTGAGGTCACCGTCGACCCCGTCGCGGCACCGACGGGACGCCGCAGCGTTAATCTGTTGCTGGTCGGCGGCATCGCCATCATGGTTCTGCTGATCCTGTTCGGCTATCTCGGCCCGTTCTTCGTCGATACGTCGATGTCGAAGGTAGGCTCGGTAGTTCCGTCGCAGCTGCCGTCCTGGGAGCATCCACTTGGCACAGACGTTCCCGGCCGCGACATCCTCGTTTTGCTCATCCTCGGGACGCCACAAACCCTGAAGATCGGCCTTATTGCCGGCTCGGTCGGGCTCGGCATCGGAGCATTCCTGGGACTGGCCTCGGGCTATTTCGGCGGCCGCATCGATGCTTTCGTCCGCCTCGTGACCGACGTCTTCCTGACCATTCCGACGCTCGCCATCCTTATCGTCGTCGCCTCGATGGT